>JADMIO010932563.1_pt1 | contig 115320 bp, 103 predicted proteins | sample 8958161 | NCBI WGS metagenome assembly JADMIO01 (sample SAMN16585339, study PRJNA669376) | soil metagenome | isolation source: Crop rotation soil | place: USA: Cullars Rotation, Alabama | collected 2011 | reverse complement strand
CGCGACAACTTGTCCACGTGGAATTCTAAGCTTAGGATCCCAATGTGCTGGAAAGATTTTCAGTAAAAATAATTTTTCATTTGTAATCGAATGACTGAAAAATTCCTCCACTACCTGTGGAAAATGAAGCTTTACAATCACGAAAATTTGCGTACCACTTCGGGTGAAAAGATCAGGGTAATCACAGCTGGTGAACACAACCATAATGCAGGCCCTGATTTTTTGAACGCAAAAATTAAGATCGGCGAGACACTTTGGGCGGGCACAGTAGAGCTTCACCTGAAATCATCTGACTGGCTGCAACATGCACATAACAGAAATGCCGCTTACCACAATGTGGTGCTGCATGTGGTTTATGAGAATGATAAAAAGATCATGCGTGATGATGGTGCTGAAATATCCTGTCTTGAGCTGAAGGGCAGGTTCGACTCCGGCATCTTCGATGCCTACAGCCGGCTCATGAACAATACCGACTGGATTCCATGCAAGCCACAACTGGTTAAGATCAGTTCCATCACCATGGAACAATGGCTGCACCGGATGATGATTGAAAGGCTGGAGGAAAAGACATTGCAGATCACAGCTTCTTTACAGGCAAACCAGTCGAACTGGGAGAACACCTTCTATGAATTTCTTGCGCAATCATTCGGAGCTAAAATAAATGCAGAGCCCTTCCGCATGCTGGCACGATCGCTACCTGTAAAAGTTCTTGCAAAGCATAAGAACAGCCTGCTGCAGTTAGAAGCATTGCTGTTTGGTACTGCAGGATTCTTAAATGAAAGTTATGCTGATGAATATCCTGCGGGCTTAAAGAAGGAGTTTGATTTCCTCCGGAAGAAATATGACCTGCAACCGCTCAGGAAACACCAGTGGAAATTTTTGCGGCTTCGCCCTGCGAATTTTCCAACCATCAGGATTGCCCAATTTGCACAGCTGGTTTTTAAATCAAGCCATTTGTTTTCAAAGATCCTGGAGACAAAAAATGCGGTTGACATCATTAAGTTATTTGAAGTGGTGCCCTCACCCTATTGGGAAACTCATTACCAGTTCGATAAGCTTTCAACCACGAAACAAAAAACTTTGGGGGATGATGCCATTGATCTCATCATCATCAACATGGTTGCGCCATTTTTATTTGTGTACGGGAAGCTTCGTGATGAAGATGCCTATATGCAACAGGCATTGAACCTCCTTGAGAAAATCAAAGCTGAAAAGAACAGTATCATCACAGAATGGAAAGCATCAGGGGTCAAGGTAAAATCCGCTTATGAGTCGCAGGCATTGCTGCAACTGCGTAATGTTTACTGTAAAAATTTCAGGTGCCTGGATTGTTCCATTGGTCACAAGCTCCTATCAGGTAAAAAAGCAGTCATGCAACATGAAGGCGGTGGATTACCCATTTGATTTTTATCAACTGCCTTTTTAATTTTGAAACCATGAACCGTTTGAAATATTATATTGAAGGAAGGATTTTCGGTGTATGCACTTTCCTTGGAGAAAAGCTGGGCATTGCTCCCGGGGTGATTCGCCTCTATTTTATTTACACCACCTTCATCGCCATCACATCACCTGTTATTATTTACCTCGTGCTTGCTTTCTGGATCAACCTGAAGAAGTACCTTGTGAAAAAGAAAAACCCTGTTTGGGAGTAATTCTTTATCCCGAAAATCTCCAGTGCTTTTCTACATTTGACACATGCCCCGGGTCATCCTGCTCCTCCTGTTTATGCTACAGTGCTCCATCACCTTTGCACAATCCATGCTATCGGGCAAGGTCACAGACAAAGACGACCACAGTGAATTGATTGGCGTAACCATTCTTGTGAAAGGAACCAAATACGGTGCAGTAACGGATGAGAACGGCGATTATAAAATTTCCCTCCCTGCAGGAAACTACCAGGTGGAGGTCAGCTACATCGGCTATGAAAAATTGTTGTACACGGGCATTGCAATCAAAGAGTCCGAACAGAAAACACTCAACATGCAGATGAATTCTTCTGCCGTCACCATTGACCAGAACATTGTGATCATTGGAGAGAAGCCATTGATTGATGTGGAAGAATCGAAGAGCTCCTCACAAATTTCCAGAGACATTATTGATGCGGTACCAACCCGAAATGTGCAGGGCCTGCTAAATACGCAAACCGGTGTGACACAGAATGCGGAAGGTGTGCACATTCGCGGTGGGAGAACTTACCAGACAGGTTTTTTTATCGACGATGTTTCAGCGAGTGATCCACTTGCGGGCACAGGTTTCGGGATCGACATCGGGTCGAATGCCATTGACAACATTGATGTGAGCACGAGTGCACCTGGTGCAGAATATGGCGATGCTTCTGCAGGAATTGTAAACACAAAAACAAGGAGCGGCGGCGATCACTTTGCACTTTCACTTTCCGCCAAGCGAGACAACTTTGGATTTAACAGCAATTGGAGCAGTGTTTTTAACCAGCAGGATTATGAAGCAGGCTTTGGCGGGCCGGTCAGGTTCAGTAGAGAGAAAGAAGCCAAACTGAAATACTTCACTTCCATTAAAATAAATTTTACTGATACTTACATAAAAAATCCGGCGAACCAGGTTACGTCGTCATTGTATCCCGATTCTTTATGGTCGCCGTATGAAGACAACCGATGGAGCGGCACCTTCAAGCTGAATTACGATTTCAGCTCCACCAAAAAAATTTCTTTCACTTACCTGAAGTCACTTACGATCAACCAGGATTACAACATGCTGCGCATCACCAGCGCAGATGTTCCCTTCTCGCCCGGCTACCAGTTTTCTTTTGCACTGCAACCTGACAACGCTAACACTTACACGCATGATACCAATCTTGAAACCGTTCAGTGGAATCATACGCCGAAGCCATCGGTGAACTATCGTGTTTCATTTTCAAGGTTGTTTGTTCATTTGCGGGCTGATGCAAACGGAAGGCCGTGGAGACCTTCTGAAGTAAACTCTGAGTTTGATCCCGCATCGATCGTGGAGTTTCCCGTCTCCTACTTTAATCCTGCTGACTCTATTGTATTTGTGAATCCAGCACCGGGACTTTATAATAATGATGGCATTGCAACCTTGTGGCACGATCACTTTGTTGAAGAGTACACCGGCAAAGCATCTGCAACCTTCTATTCAAAAAACACCCTCAACCGATTTTCCATCGGCACTGAATACAAGCATGATCAGATGCAGTGGATCGATATCTATCGCCCGTGGATCGGTGCTCCAATTCAATTGCCCGATAGCCAGTTCTCTCAATCATTCAGGCTGGGCGATGTGAGTGATGTATGGAAAGTTTCTCCCGTAAAAGGCGCATTGTACGTAACTGACAAATACAAATTCCGCGGGCTGATTGCCGATGTGGGTTTACGTTTTGAATACTGGCAACTGGGAAGATATGTGGATGATGCCATTGACAATCCTGATGCACTGATCGCTGATGAGATCAAGCAAAGTTACCTTGATCACACCACCAAACTTTTTGGCGCGAGAACAAAGTTCAGGTTGTTGCCAAAGCTGGCCGCATCGTTTCCGATCAAAGAAAACCAGGTAATGTATTTCAACTATGGTGTGAGCACCGTTTATCCGCACCCCAGTTATTTGTATGCGGGCCTCGATCCGTTTTATGCGGACCGTTCCACACTTGGTTTAATAGGCAATCCCGACCTGAATCCTGAAGTAGATATTTCCTATGAATTGGGATTGAAATCACAGCTTGGTTCAAACGATGCACTGGATATTTCTGCCTATTGGAAAGATGAGTATGACTTCATTACTTCCAGCACCCTCCTGCTGGCAGATGCAACAGGAAGAGATGTGAGTCGCACCATCCGCATCAATGGTGATTATGCAAGAGTGCGCGGCGTGGAAGGAACTTACATCAAACGCATTGGCAAATGGTTTGAGTCGAGCTTGTCGCTCTCTTACAGCATTGCTACAGGACAAAGCTCTTCTGCTTCGCAATCACTACATGAAATTTTAGCCACCGGAAATTCTACGATCACCAAAGAAACGCCGCTTGCATGGGATTCACCGATTGATGCAAAAGGTTATGTGCTGTTAAATGTCAATAAGGATGAAGGGTTATTTCATCAGCGATGGCTCAATAAATGTAATTTGTATGCAGAGGCCATTTTCAGAACAGGAAGAAGGTACACTCCTTACCTGCTCACAGGTTATGAAGAATTTTCAGGTCGTCCGATTTATGAAGTTGATCCTAATCCTGATCATCGCTATTCAGAGTTATCTGATGCTTCCTTCTGGATCAATGCAACTTTCAGGAAGTGGATCAATGTAAAGAAGTCGAAGCTTGCCCTCTCAATTGAACTCACGAACCTGTTGAATACGAAGAACACCGCGATTGTAAATCCTGTTACCGGGAGGGCTTATGAATATGGTGATGATGTGCCTACAGAGCAGCGTGACCCGCGCTATGTTGACCCTCGTGATCCGCGATCATCGAATTTGCCGCCTGATAACCCCGCCCGCTATTATGAACAGCGGCATATTTTAGTTGGCCTGAGCTTTAACCTGTAAGCGCTCTTATCTCTCTCACGAGCTTTATGAGTTTATCACGTTTCTAATATTTTCATCCTTGTTTCTCAGATCAAGCCCGCCTTCGTAAATCGATTTGAGATTGGCGAGGTAGAATGTCCATCCTGTGGAACATCACACATGAAAGTTGACCTTTGATTTTTCATCAACAGGAATTTCTTGCTGCACCAACTCAACAAGGACATCATCATCCGTTGTTTTTAAAATCACACTTACAACACCGGCCTTTCCAAAAATAAATTTGAAGAAGTCTTTACCGTTTGCTTCTAATACAGTTCCTGTTTCATACGTTTCATCACTCCAGCCAAACCAATTCCATTGATAAACATCACCCTTTTTAACTGAATCTTCTTTGTCCAACTCCCCGCCTTCCTGTTTCATGAATTTCGCATTTCGTAGAAACCAATGCTCAAGTCGGGCAGGCGTTGCCCACGCTTCATATATCATTTTCAAATTTGCTTTTACATGGATTCGCTGTGTGAACTGACTCCAATCGTAATTCTCCATTTTAATTTCTTGTTTTGAATGAACCTTCTTTCAAATATCAGCATTTTGAGGAATAACAATCAGCTGTATTCAACAATGCATCATCTTCCCGCTTCTATAAGTCGAAAAAATTTTAATACCAGTTTATGATGGCATACTTTTAAACTTCTGTTTCACATCTCCTCTCACTCTTCAACCATTCATTGCAAAATTTTATAAGGATGAGAAAAATTTTTACACTTGGTTTCCTGTTCATTTTCATTTCCCTAAACTCAAATGCTGACACCTGGACCTCAAAAGCAAATTTTGGTGGTACGGGAAGAAGCGCTGCCACCGGTTTCTTCCTCAATGGTAAAGGCTACATTGGAACCGGGTGGAATTTCTCTACACGCAAAAAAGATTTTTGGGAGTGGGATCCTTCCACCAATATTTGGACACAAAAGGCAGACCTTGCAGTAACACAAGGAAGGCTGGCTTGTGTTTCTTTCGCCATCGGTAACTACGGTTACATCTGCGCAGGTGTTGACGTCTCAAAAAAGAAAGACTTGTGGCGCTATGATCCTTCTACCAATTCATGGACACAGATGACGGATCTCGGAGGTGTTGCCCGTCAATATGGTGTTGGATTCGAACTCGATGGCTATGGCTATGTAGGAACGGGTGTTGGAAGCGGCAACCTGAAAGATTTCTGGCAGTATGATCCTGTCTCAAATTCATGGGCGCAGAAAGCAGATTTCGGAGGTACAGCACGCAGCAGCGCCACCGGGTTTTCATGCAATGGAAAAGGCTATCTCGGCACCGGTTACGGCGCTGGTCCGCTGAGTGACTTTTGGGAGTATGACCCTGCGGCAAATACATGGACTCAGAAAGCAAATTTTGGCGGCGGGAACCGCAGTGATGCAACAAGCTTTTCCATTTGCGACAAAGGTTATATCGGTACCGGAGTTTCAGCCAGCACTGACAAAAATGATCTTTGGGAATACGATCCTGCGAATAACACTTGGACACAGAAAACAAATTTTGGTGGCAGCGGAAGAGAAGATCCTGTTGGTTTCTCCGATGGCACTTACGGTTACATCGGTACGGGGACAAATATCTTCAATGAGTTTACCGACTTCTGGCAATACACCCCTGATTGCATTGTGCTTCCCATTCAGCTCACGACATTTACTGCGATACAAAATGATGCAGAGATCCTTATACAATGGACGACAGAATCAGAACTCAACAATAAGTTTTTCAGTGTAGAAAAATCATTGGATGGTTCACACTTCGAAACCATTGCCGTTGTGAATGGCAAAGGTAACAGTACCTCAGCTTTGAATTATGAAGTGGCAGACAGGGTTCCTTTTTCAGGATTGAATTATTACCGGCTGAAACAAACTGACTATAACGGTTCATTTCAATACTCGAATATTGTGAGCTGCCTCGCAACAGGTATCAGCATGATGCGGGTATTGGGTGTAAACCCGAATCCCATTCAAAGCACTGCGCGAATCGAAACGGATCTTACTGAGAGTGAAAATCTTTATGTGAAGATCTTCAATGAAAGAGGACAATCGGTCTACAGTGCCGTATATGCGGTTGATGAAGGCATTCAATATCTTGATCTGAATCTATCGGGCCTTACCAGTGACGTTTATGTGCTGAAGGTAGAATGTGAATATGGCATGTACTCACAGAAGATCATCAAGCTTTAATCAGAGCATTAACGCTGATGCATCGAATGCAAATGCCACAACACAATCCCGGCAGCAACGCTGATGTTGAATGAGTGCTTGGTTCCGAATTGCGGAATTTCAATGGCATGGTCTGCCAATGAAAGAACATTGTCACTAATACCATTTACTTCATTACCAAATACCAACGCATATTTTCCTCCTTGTGTAAGAAAAAAATTTTGAAGCGGAATGCTTTCATCCGTTTGTTCTACGAGGATAATCTTGCAGCCTTCCTCTTTCAATACTTGAACTGCCTTATACGAATCAGCATGATATTTCCATTCCACGCTTTCAGTGCTTCCGATTGCTGTCTTCAAAACCTCCCTGTTTGGTGGCGCAGCTGAAATGCCACATAGTAAAATCTTTTCCACTGCAAAAGCATCGCACGTTCTGAAAACGGCTCCTACATTATAGGCGCTCCTCACATTGTCAAGCACCACCACCAAAGGAAAATGCTCAGCATTTTTGAACTCAGAAATGCCTGGTCTTTTCAATTCGCTTGTGGCTAACTTTCTCATGGGCAGCAAAGCAAAATACTATTTTTGTGAACTTTGAAAATATCTTCGGTGTAAGAAAAAATGACCCGCAACCGCTCAGTGAAAAACAGTACCGTCACGAACGAAACACCGCTGATGCAGCAATACAAAAGCATCAAATCAAAATACCCCGATGCCATTTTGCTTTTTCGCGTAGGCGACTTTTATGAAACATTTGATACGGATGCAGTGCTCACCTCAAAGGTGCTAGGGATTGTGCTTACAAAAAGAGCGAATGGCGCTGCCGCTTACCAAGACCTTGCAGGCTTTCCTTACCATGCACTCGATACTTACCTGCCCAAGCTCGTGAGAGCGGGATACAGGGTGGCCATTTGTGATCAGCTTGAAGATCCAAAGCTCACGAAGACGATTGTGAAGCGCGGTGTAACGGAGCTTGTTACGCCCGGCATTACCGACAACGAAAAGATTCTTGACAACAAGGCAAATAATTTTTTGTGTGCACTTCATTTCGACAATGGAACAGAACGCAACAGCATTATTGGTGCTTCTTTTCTCGACATCTCCACCGGTGAATTCTATTGTGCGGAAGGCAGCAGTGATTACATTGATAAGCTGCTGCAATCATTAAAGCCCTCCGAAGTCATTTTTTCCAAACAATATCAAAAGCAATTTTTAAAAACCTTCGGCTCAAAATTTTACACATTTGCCATTGATGATTGGGTGTTTCAATATGATTATTGCTTTGAAACGCTTGTCCGTCATTTTCAGACACAATCGCTGAAAGGATTTGGCATTGCCGACATGCAGAAATCAATTGTTGCATGTGGCGCAGCGTTGCATTACCTGCAGGTTTCTGAGCATCCAAACCTGGGGCATATCATTGCTGTGTCAAGAATTGAAGAAGAAAAGTATGTGTGGCTTGATCGTTTTACCATTCGTAATCTCGAAATGCTGCACAGCAATTTTGAAGGAGGAAAATCTTTATTGCAAATTCTTGATCATACGCTTTCCCCCATGGGTTCACGCACTTTGCGTAAGTGGCTGGTGCTTCCGCTGAAAGACATTCACCCCATTGAAGAAAGACTACAGGTTGTAGGACTCCTCATCAAAGACCCTGAGCTCAACCAGCGCCTTGCCACACTCGTGCGGCAGATTGGCGACCTGGAGCGATTGATAGCTAAAGTTGCATTGGGTAAAATTTCTCCGAGAGAAGTTGTTTCCATCAGGAAGTCGCTCAATGCAATTGGTGAAATAAAAGAGTTGCTGATGGCACAGGAAAAAATTCAGTTTAAAAATTTCGGGGAGCAGCTTCATGCATGCATGCTGATGCGCGACCGGATAGAAAAAGAAATTAGGGATGATGCGCCACCCGTTGTCGCCAAGGGAAATTTTATACATGCCGATGTTTCTGTTGAACTGGATGAGTTGCGACAGATTTCTCTTTCAGGGAAAGATTACCTGCTCAGCATCCAGAAAAAGGAGCAGGACCGTACGGGAATCACCTCTCTGAAGATTTCCTTTAACAACGTCTTTGGCTATTACCTCGAAGTAACGAATACCCACAAGAACAAAGTGCCGCCGGAATGGATTCGCAAGCAGACTTTGGCGAATGCAGAACGTTATATTACCCCTGAGCTGAAAGAATATGAAGAAAAAATCCTCGGTGCAGATGAGAAAATTCTTGTGCTGGAAATCAAATTATTTGAAGCGCTGGTTGAGGCATTGAAGGAATTTGTTCCGCAGATTCAGCTCAATGCACAACTGATCGGAAGACTTGACTGCCTCCTCTCTTTTGCACACCTGGCAGTAAAGCAACATTACTGTCGTCCGCAATTGAATGATGGATTCTCACTGGTGATCAAAGATGGCCGTCATCCTGTTATTGAACAACAGCTGCAACACGATGAGCAATATGTTCCCAATGATTGCCTGCTCGACAACGATGCACAACAAATACAAATCATCACGGGTCCGAATATGGCCGGTAAGTCAGCATACATCAGGCAAAATGCATTGATTGTTTTGATGGCGCAGATCGGGAGCTTTGTTCCTGCATCATCAGCAACGATCGGTATTACAGATAAAATTTTTACCCGTGTAGGAGCCAGTGATAACATCGCGGCGGGCGAATCCACCTTTATGGTAGAGATGACGGAGACTGCTTCCATCCTGAATAATGTTTCAGACAGGAGCCTCGTGATACTTGATGAAATTGGCCGAGGGACCAGTACCTATGATGGTATTTCTATTGCGTGGGCCATTGCTGAATATTTGCACGATCATCCGAAAGGAAAACCACGAACCTTGTTTGCGACTCACTACCATGAATTGAACGAGCTGGAAAACAAATTTCATAGCATTAAAAATTTCAATGTCTCAGTAAAAGAGACCGGGAACAAGGTAATTTTTTTAAGGAAGCTGCAACCAGGAGGCGCTGAGCACAGCTTTGGAATTCACGTTGCAAAAATGGCGGGGATTCCCAATTCTGTGGTGAACCGCGCCAATGAAATCATGGAAGAGCTCGAGCAAAAAACGATTGCGAAAGACTTGCAAAAGCGAATCAAAAAATTGCCTGTAAGAGAAATGCAGCTAAGTATTTTTTCTGCCCCTGATCCTCAGGTTGAAAAAATAAAAGAGTGGCTTTCAGCGATAGACACGAATGCACTCACACCCATTGAGGCGCTCATGAAGCTGAATGAAATAAAATCAAAGCTCTCTGACAAAGCATAAAAAAAGCCCTTCGGATTTCGAAGGGCTTTTCTTTTTACCTAAACAATCATTTAGTGATTATCAGGTGTGCTCAGCATGGTTGGAGCTTTGTCCGGTGTTGTCTGATCGGTGCTTGCTTCTACAGTTCCTTTGATGTAAAGGACTTTTGTAGGAGATTTTGCATTCGATGTGATGGTAATAGATTTGTTGAATCCGCCGGGATTAGCTGCATTGTATTGCACCTTGATCACAGAAGACTTGCCAGGAAGGATTGGTTCTTTAGGCCAGCTTGGTGTTGTACATCCGCATGATGCCTGTACATTGCTGATCACGATGGGTTCTTTACCTGCATTGCTGAAATTAAACTCAGTAACAACGGGGGTTCCTTTAGGAATTTTTCCGAAGTCATGTGTTTCTTCAGTGAAAGTGAAATCACCTGCATTTGGGTTGTCAACCGGAGTAACAACCGCGGGAGGATTTACTTTTGCAGCAGGAACAGCTTTCTGGTCGGCTTGTGCATGAGCAGCAATTCCGAAAGCAGCTGTAAGGAGTAGTACGCTGAATAATCTTTTCATGTTGATTTAATTTTTTTGTTTAGCCAAATGTACGCGGCTGACCTGTGAAGGATTTCTTTTTAACACCTTTTTATGAAAAATTATGCAAGTGTTAATTCTGCTAACCTTTCCGCTGAATCAATTATTTATTGCCGGAAGACTTCTCAACCACATTGCCTTTTATGGTGAGATAAACAGGTTCACCGGTATTGGAGAGTACGGTAACTGTTTTCATAAAAGTGCCCAAGTGACCTGCATTATAGGTAACAGCCACTGTTCCCCTCTTTGCCGGAAGAACAGGTTCTTTTGACCAAACAGGTGTAGTACAACCACAAGAAGCAGTAGCCTGGCTCACGATCAAAGGTGCATTACCACTGTTGGTATATTCAAAAGTATGCTGTGCGGGTATGTTCAACGGAATATTTCCATAGTCCCATGTTTGCTCCGTAAAAGTGATGGCCGGAACAGGCGCCGGCTTTTCCATTTTATCATCCAATGATGAAGGCGCGGTATTGTTGCTTTGTGAAAAAGCAAGAGAAGGAACAAGGAACAGAAGGAAAAAAAGTTTTTTCATGACATCAGTTATATGGTTCAAAACTACGAATTCCCGTTTCACTCATTCAAAAAAAATTGCACTCAGCATTTTTAGTTTGTGCCTTCATCATCGACCTTTGCAGGAGGCGACAATCAATTATATTTGAGCATGGCAGAAACAAAAATGAGTCCCGAAAACAAAACTCCCGCCGGCGAAATTTCTTTTGAGGAATTCAAGCTGCAGGTAATAGCGGATTATAAGCTTGCAGTAATCAGCAGGGAAGCGAGCCTGATGGGAAGAAAAGAAGTGTTGCGCGGCAAAGCAAAGTTTGGAATCTTCGGTGATGGGAAAGAAGTAGCTCAGATTGCCATGTGTAAGTTTTTCAGGGATGGAGATTTTCGTTCAGGCTACTACCGCGACCAAACGATTGCTTTCGCAACAGACGCATGTACCGTAAAGGAGTTCTTCGCACAGCTTTATGCAGATACAGATGTCAGGAATGAGCCGATGAGCGGCGGGAGGCAAATGAATGGTCACTATTCAACAGCCTTGCTGGATGAAAATGGGAATTGGAAAAATCATGTTACCCAGAAAAATTCTGCTGCTGACACCTCACCTACTGCGAGCCAAATGCCGAGGGCTTTGGGTCTTGCTCTTGCTTCAAAAAAATACAGGGAATGTGAATCACTGAAACAGTTCACAGAATTTTCTGACAATGGAAATGAAGTTGTTTTCGCAACCATTGGTGATGCAAGCACCAGCGAAGGGCAATTCTGGGAGTCATTGAATGCAGCAGGCGTATTGAAAGTACCATTAGCGGTTTCTGTGTGGGATGACGGGTATGGAATTTCAGTTCCTATCAAATACCAAACAACGAAGGGGAGCATCTCAGAAATAGTTTCCGGCTTTTCGACCGATGAAAATGGAAACGGTATTGACATTTACGTGGTAAACGGATGGGATTATCCTGCCATGATTGAAACCTATGAGAAGGCCGTTTCTAAAACACGCGAAACACACATCCCTTGTTTGATCCATGTAAAAGAACTCACACAGCCACAGGGCCACTCGACATCCGGTTCGCATGAACGCTATAAATCAAAAGAGAGATTAGAATGGGAGCGCGAATTTGATTGCAATAAAAAGATGCGTGAGTGGATGACTAATTATGCAATCGCTACAGAAGAAGAATGCGAGGCAATCGAGAAGGAAGCAAAAGACTTTGTTGCTGCAGAGAGGTTGGCTGCATGGAATAATTTCAATCAACCTGTAAAAAAATCTATCGCTGAATTTTCTGCCTTGTTAGATGACATCGCCGGTTCTTCTCAAAGTGCTGATGATATCATCCCGATCAAGGACAATTTAATCAGCGCAATTGATCCGGTTAAAAAAGATATTCTCGTCGCAGCAAAATCGGTTTTATTGAAGCTAAGAAATGAAGACAATCCATACAAAGAGTCATTGGTTCACTTCATTAAATATTATGAAAATGAAAACCTCTTTGCCTATACTTCTCACCTGCACAGCGAATCTGCGAATGCGACATTGAAAGTTGCGGAAGTGAAACCCATCTATGAGGATGACGCTTTGCAACTGAATGGCTTTGAAATTCTGAACCATTGCTTTGATGCCGCTCTTTCAAGAGATCCAAGACTTTTTGCCTTTGGCGAAGACCTCGGCCATATCGGTGATGTAAACCAGGGCTTTGCCGGATTGCAGGAAAAGCACGGGATTGAAAAAGTTTTCGATACTGGCATCCGTGAAACCACCATTATCGGGCAAGGACTGGGAATGGCTATGCGAGGGCTGCGACCCATCGCAGAAATCCAGTACATCGATTACCTGCTTTATGCTGTACAAACTTTAAGTGATGATCTCGCTACACTATTGTGGCGCACACGTGGCAAACAAAAAGCACCATTGATCATTCGCACTCGAGGCCATCGCCTTGAAGGTGTTTGGCATGCCGGTTCTCCCATGGGTATGATATTGAATTCCCTACGCGGCATTTACGTGCTTGTTCCCCGCAATATGACCCAGGCTGCAGGTTTTTATAATACCATGTTACAGGGTGATGATCCCTGTTTGATTGTGGAATGTTTGAATGGCTATCGTCTTAAGGAGAAGCTGCCCTCCAATATCGATACATTCACCGTGCCACTGGGAGTTCCCGAAGTTTTAATAGAAGGAACAGATGTAACACTGGTTACCTATGGCTCTTGTTGCAGAATAGCAGCTGATGCTGTCGAAAAGCTTAATGCAGTTGGAATCTCGGTTGAGCTCATTGATGTTCAAACATTGCTGCCCTTTGATCTGCATCATAAAATCGGTGAGAGCATTAAAAAAACAAACCGTGTTGTCTTTCTTGATGAAGATGTCCCCGGAGGCGCCGGCGCATACATGTTTCAGCAGGTAATGGAGCATCAGAATATTTTTCAGTGGCTTGATGCTTCTCCGGTAACCATCTCTGCCAAAGCGAACCGGCCTGCCTATTCCAGTGACGGAGATTATTTCTGCAAGCCTAATGCTGAAGAAATTTTTGAAAAGATTTATGGAATCATGAACGAGGCATCGCCTGAAGATTTTCCATCTCTTGTATAACCGGATAAAATTTTCGCATTCAACTTCCTACCGAATAAAGCCATTCTTATCAAGAGAGAAATTCATTGCACAATGAATCCCGATAAGAAGATTGTGAGGTTGATCAAATTCGTAATCGTTAGGAACTTCACCGTTGAATGCATTTGTTCCATATGAGGCCCTGAGACCAACCGTGTAAAAGATAGGCTTATTGGTAAAGAAGTCATAATCGATACCGGCAACGGCGGAAAGATCATTTTTGTAAAACAGGTCGTTGGTTTTAAGCTCCCCTTTTACATCATCAATCTTATAGGAAATCAGTTTTCCATATTGACCACCCAGAAGGAAATTCAGGTTGACAGGTGAATTCAATAAGCCAGAAAATTTAGAGATGCGATAACTAACTGTGAGCGGTAAATTCATATAGGTAAGCGAAATATTCTTCTCACGATACTCAGGTGCTGTTGTTCTTTCATAGGGGTCAATGTATTTATAACGCTGGCCTTGCTTGGAATTTAAAAACCAGGCACCTGCTAGAGCCCAATGGTTGTTGATTAAATACCCCCCCTGCATACCGAACTCAGAACCATAGGTAAATTGGTATTTCAAGTTCGCACTTGACATTGCCTGCTCATCAATCAGCCAGGTGGTATTAAACATGGTTGCAACTCCAATGTATCCGCGTACGCGTGCGTGTTTGATACAATTGGAAGCACATTTTTTTTCCTTCAACAACACAGGGGATAAAGAATATTCAATCAATGTCGGGAATAGTTCCAGTTTTCGGATCGATGACTTTTCTCCCTTTACCGATAAATCGTTTAGCTTCAACAGAGACTTTTCTGCGCTTTTATTTTCTTCCCTGATGAAATCAGATAAAACATTGTTTGTTATTTCTGCACCGGAAACTTTCCCTTCGTTCTGATCTTTGTTTTCAGCATTCATTGATGCAGTAACAGATTTCTCCGCTGCCATTGCTGCCGTCTCACTAATATCGATCCCATTCAGATAAGCTACCTTATGAGAGTGGTTGAATGATTCGAACAATGCAATTGAAGAGCCCATCATTATCAGCAATCCAATCAGTACTATCAGCCATGCAGACCTGTATTTTTTCTTATCATTATTTAGCGATGAAGACACTCGCCACCACACCCTACCCGATGGCCTGGCTCCATAGCCTAGCAATGCCTCCCGGAATTTCCGGTCAATTATATTTTTATCAGAAGACGGCTGCATAACGCTGAATCTTTTGTGAATTCAAAACCATTCTCTGTAACATGTATCGTGCTCTTGCCAATTGAGATTTTGATGTTCCTACGTTGATGCGTAACATATCTGCAATTTCCTGGTGACTGAATCCTTCAATGGCATACAGGTTAAACACGGTTCTGTATCCGGGCGAAAGGGACTGCACCATTTTCAACAAGTCGGCAGCGGAAAGGTGATGAAAGTCATCTTCCTGCACCAGATCATTTTTAAATTCATCTACCTCCATTATCATGTTGCCTGCATGATTTTTCCTATAGATTTCAATTGCTGCATTCACGAATATTCTTTTCATCCATCCTTCAAATGAGCCTTCATTTCTGAACTTGCTCAAGTTGTTAAATGCTTTAATAAAACCTTCCTGCAGCATGTCCTCCGCTTCCTGGTAACTATTTGCATAACGAAGGCAAATACTAAACATAACGGGAGAAAATGCTTTGTAAAGAGTCTCCTGCATTTTCCGGTCCTTGTTGATGCACCCTTCAATCAATTCAGCTTCCCCGATTTTTTCCTTTCCCCAGAATCGCATTCGGTTTGTTTATGGACTTAAAATTAGAAAGAATAGTTGCATTGAACAATTTTAAAAATCGCTATTGCACATATCCGTGAAGAAAATTTTTCATTTTTATAAATGCCATGCTTCGATGACTGACTTTATTTTTCTCTTCAAAAGAGAGTTGTGCAAACGACTTCTCATAACCGAGGGGAGCAAAAATCGGGTCATACCCGAAGCCACTAGTACCTGCATTCTCAAAGAGGATATTGCCTTCAACAGCGCCTTCAAAGAAATATTTTCCTCTTCCTGTTATGAGACAAATCACCGTTCTGAATTTTGCTTTTCGATTCGTCACTCCCGCCATTTTGGAAAGCACCAAACTGATATTATCGAGCGCACTTTTTTGTTCACCTGCATAGCGGGCCGAAAAAACACCGGGTTCATTATTGAGCGCTTCTATTTCCAGCCCGGTGTCCTCAGCAAAACAATCTGCATTAAAACGTGCATGAATGAACTCCGATTTTTCTTCCGCGTTTTCCTCGAGTGTGAAATGTGTTTCAGGCAGCTCATCAAAATAATTCAAGTCTGCCAGGCTGATCAATTGATGCTGATTGCCAATGATGGATTGAACTTCATATAGCTTATGACGATTCTGTGTAGCGAAGATCAGTTTCAAGCCGGGAAATTATTTTGATGGATTAAACATCTGTCTCAAGGCTTCGAAGAATTTCTTTTTTGCAACTTCATTCTTTGTCAATTCAGCAATTGAAGAAGTGAAAAGAAATTGGACCTCACGGAAATTGACCACCTTATTTGCATGATGTTCAATTTGCAAACTGATATCTGCAGGCTCAATACCGAAGGCGACAATTTTTGAAGCCGGGTAATGATTTGTTAGCTGAAGAAAAGTAATTCTCTGCGATGCTGTATTCATCACCTTTACTTCATCCGCTTTCAAATTCAAATCTTTCCAGGCAATGGTTTTTTTTAGTACTTCTATTTCTTCTTCACTCCCAAATTCTTTCTCCTCGTTCTTCAACAGAAATAATAGTGAGATAATGGGTGAAGGATTATTTCCAAGTGTGAGCGAGTGAATCTCTTCAATTTCAGGTACTGCATAAACAGGTATGTTGAATATATCCACCAATGTTTGCGCTTCTAATTCTTCGATCATTATTTCTTTTTGAGCAGTGATCAAAAATAAGTTTCTGCATTTCGATTGGCAAAAAAGGAATTCATATTTTTAACACCTGATCAAACTCCATTGCCGGTCAGTAAAAAAATCCTTTCACGCTATGAAATATCCCTTTCACATTGAGCGGACGGAAGTAAGCCGCTTAAACACTGTTGATTTTGGTCATCTCCAATTTGGAAAGTTGTATGGCGATCACATGTTTGTTGCAGAGTGCAGAAAAGGAAAATGGACCGACTGCAGAATTATTCCCTATGGAAATCTTCCTTTCAGCCCCGCATCTTCAGCCTTACATTATGGTCAGATCATTTTTGAGGGTATGAAGGCATTTAAGGATCAGCAGGGAAACCCGTTGCTCTTCAGGCCAGAAATGAATTACAAACGATTCAACATTTCAGCAGAAAGAATGGCAATGCCGGAAGTGCCATTGCAACTCTGGCTCGACTCTCTGCATGAACTGGTTCACATGGATCAGGATTGGATTCCTCAGGAACAAGGCTGCTCACTTTACATCAGGCCATTCATGTTTGCCATGGATAAATTTATTGGTGTGCGCCCTACCGAGTATTTTAAATTCATCATCATCACTTCACCTGCAGGGTTGTATTATCCAAAACCTGTTAAGGTGATGACATCTGATAAATATGTGCGCGCTTTCCCCGGTGGTGTGGGTTTTGCAAAGGCAGCAGGCAACTATGGCGCTTCCATGTTACCGTTGCGTGAAGCAATTGAAAAAGGTTTTGAGCAGATTCTTTGGACTGATGGAAATGAACATAAATACATCCAGGAAATAGGAACCATGAATGTCTTCTTTGTGATTGATGGGGTTGCAATCACCCCTGATCTCGACGGGACGATACTTGATGGCGTTACTCGTGACAGTGTGATTCAATTGTGCAAGCACCACGGAATAAAAGTGGAGGAAAGAAAAATTTCAATCGACGAAATTTTTGCTGCGCATAAGAAAGGAACGCTACAGGATGCATTCGGAACCGGAACCGCTGCAAGCATCAGCACCATTTCACATATTGCACACAACGGACAAATGATTGAACTTCCTCCTTTAAATCAAAGGCCCGTCTCAATAAAGTTCAAAGATGAATTGGAAGGCATTAAAGCCGGTGCCCTCCCTGATCCATTGGGTTGGATGGTGAAAGTGCAGAGTAAATTGATGGTGGAAGCAGAATGATTTGTCGTACTCAGAAACCTTGAGTGATCACACTTAAAAATATTTTTCGCAGCAATGGGTTCCTGCTCGCTGTTTATACATTGCTTGCCCTTGTAGTTTCCCTTCAGCAATACCACCTCGGTGGTAAAAGTGATACCGCCACACATTACAATAACTTCATCATCTTCCGACAGTCATTTTTGCACCTGGTACATAACAATGATCTGTATGCCCTTTATCCGGCTGAATATTATGACTACTACAAATACAGTCCTGCATTTGCGCTTTTCATGGGAGCATTTGCTTACCTCCCTGTGCCGGTGGGGTTGATTCTTTGGAATGTATTGAATGCAATGGTTTTATTTTTTGCATTCAAATCACTGCCTGTTCCTGACCAAAAAATAAAAATTGCAGTAATGTGGTTCGTGGTGATCGAATTAATTACCTCGCTGCAAAATTCTCAAAGCAATGCACTCATAGCAGGATTGCTGATTCTCGCTTTTAATTTTCTTGAGCGAAGAAGAATTGCCTATGGAACCATGATGATTGCGCTTACTGTGTTCATTAAAATTTTTGGATTGGTAGCCTTCAGCTTATTTTTTCTTTACGCCGATAAAAAAAGATTTTTTGGTTGGTCCGCACTGTGGATTACACTTTTAACTATTCTACCGCTTCTTGTTGTCACTCCTCATCAATTGATTTTCCTCTACCAAAGCTGGGTGCACCTGCTTCAAATGGATTTTGATGGATCTATCGGAATCTCCGTTGCGGGGTGGTTGCAGACATGGTTTCACTTTGACCCTCCCAAGCATTGGATCACTCTTGCCGGAATTATTTTATTCTGCATTCCCTTATTGTACTACCAACGTTATTCGCAATTTATTTTTCGCTGGCTCATCCTGTGCAGCATTTTAATCTGGATTATCATCTTTAATCACAAGGCAGAGTCTGCAACTTTTATTATTGCTGTAAGCGGAATTGCATTGTGGTACTTTTCACAGGAAAGAAATTATTTCAACCTTACTCTATTGATCCTTGCCTTTCTGTTTACATGTCTCTCCCCTACTGATCTGTTTCCATCTTCGGTTAGAAAAACATTTTTTATTCCTTACGTAGTTAAAGTTTTCCCATGCATCATTATTTGGATGAAGATTACCCGGGAGCTTATAACGGGTTCTTATCACCCAAAGACCGTGATTGAATAACCTTGCAAGACTAAAATGCCAGGCCCATTCGCATTACGATGCGATTGGAAGTAAATATATTTTCAAGATCGTAGTACCCTTCATAGTGAGTCAACTCATGCCGCGAAGTTTTCCTGAAGCCCATATCAAACATAAAAGCACCGGCATCTCTAAAATTGAACCGCATGCCGACTCCTGTACCGTAAAATGCGCCACCGGAATATTCAGTGTGCTGATATTCATTGTTTATGTCAGCGGCGAGATCAAAACCGTAGCCTGCATCGCCATATATATATGGTGTGGCCCTGCTTTTTAAAATTTCATAGCGGGCATCTCCAAATAATTGCAGCATCGGGTGAGTTACCAGGTCAATTCCCAATCCTGCTCCCGCTAAGAAGTTAGAATGGAACCTGAATCCATGAATTGTTTGCACGTTAAAACCTGTGGCAAGCTGCGTTTCGGATTGGTAGTAATCGGGTGCTTGTGTCCCAAAGGGGCAGCCAACTTGACTAATGTTAAAGTACCCTGATTGCTTTTGCTGAAACCTGGTACCATCGAAATTAATTTTTTCATTCTTGAGCGCCGTATCAATTTCATTTTGATGAATGACAAACACACTGCCACCAGCGATTTCAATTTTCACTGTCTTATCATCTTGTTGCTGAATGACTCCACGCATCACACCGCCGTCTTTCAAGTAAACTACATCTTGCAGCCGCGATTGTCCATAGGAATGAAAACTGACTGTAAACATTACAAGGACAAATGAAATGAGTTTGTTTTTTTTCATCGGAAGTAATTTTAGATGCAGCAATTTGAAAATGGAGGTTGTCTGTTGTGTTAAATTCAAAGTCATATGACAAACCCCGTACAAAAAACGCTGCAATCAATTGCCCTTCTTTCTGCCATGGCAATTATTTTTTCTTCCTGCTTAAAAGACAAATGCGAGCAGCTTTATACCTACAAATACTACAAACCGATTTACATGTCATTTGAAGATTTGAGGATTGCTGTAAAAAATCTTCCGGCAACCGATTTGAAAAGCGTTGGCAAAATCTATTACAAAGCACCTTACATCTTTGTAAATGAAATTGACAAGGGCATTCATGTTATTGACAACACCAATCCCTCTGCTCCCCAAAATGTGGCCTTCATCAACATCCCCGGAAATCTAGACATTGCCATCAAGGATAATATTTTATATGCCGATAGCTATATTGATTTGGTAGCACTTGATATTTCCAATCCGCTTGCTGCTGTTGAAGTCTGGCGCAGCCAGCAAGTTTTTCCACAGAGAAATTACAATGGGTGGGTGGGAGATGCGACACTTGGTGTAATAACAAATTGGATTGAAACGGATACCATGATTTCACAAGATTGCACGAACTATAGTTACTGGTTGTATGACAAGGGAGGGTTTGCCGTTTCTGAAACTGCTTCCGGCGGACTTTCAAATACTACCCCTGGCAGCCCGGGTGTTGGAGTTGCAGGATCATTAGCGCGCTTTGGTATCAGCAATGATTATTTGTATTGTCTTGCAAACCCGTCCATACAACTCTTCGATATTCAAAATCCCGGTACCCCTATTAATAATGGCGTGGTATCTTCCGTCTGGAATGCAGAAACCCTTTTTCCTTACCAGGATTATTTATTTGTAGGTACAACTACAGGGGTTAGCATTTATAGCAACACCAATCCTTCGTCGCCTTATTTCCTTACCACCGTCACGCATGTTACGGGCTGTGATCCTGTTGTGGTTGAAGGCAACTATGCCTACTCAACTATTCATGCAGGAAATATGTGTGGTCAAAGCTGGAATGAACTGAGTGTAATTGACATCAGCAATATCAGTAGTCCATACATATCAGCAACGTATAATCTTTCGAGCCCATATGGTTTGGGAATTGACGGAGATAAGCTTTTTGTATGCGATGATGCTGCAGGATTAAAAATGTATGATGCATCAAATCCGAATCAATTAAAACTAATGCAGACTGTAACAGCCGGCAATACCCGCGATGTGATTCCGTTAGGAGAAGAAATAATACTTGTGTCGACTACAGGAATATATCAATTTGATTATTCAACCGGAACAATGGTTCAGTTGAGCATGCTGCCAATCACACATTAAGTATCGCGGAAGTTTAAAGAAATATCTTTAGCGCCCGTTCGTCATCCACGATTAAACTATGGATCTCGACCGGCGCTAAGTGTTTTATAAAGTATACTCCTCTATAAATGATGTGATTGAAACCTGGGACTCATTCCTTCCCCTGGTCCATCACCTTCGTTCAACAAATCTGCTTGTGGCTGAAGAGTCACTCGACGATGATGTATCTTTTTCTTATCTCTTGATTTATAACAATGAAAACAGGTTAGCTGCAATCTGCTATTTTCAAAAAATACATTTTCAACAAAAGCATTACCTGTCTCCATTTGAAAAGTTTCCACTCTTAAAACCATTGGAGAGATTTGTAACACGAAATGGATTTCACCTTCTCGTTTGCGGCAACCTTCTTCGCATTGATTCATGTGGTCTCTTTTACAATCCTGATTTAGCAAATGCCTCTCAAATTTTTTCACTGCTTGAAAATTTCTATCAGTCTAATAAGCCGCAGGCTGATGCCATTTTGATAAAAGATTGGAATGAAGAAACCGACATCGAATGGGTAAATGAAAACAAATACTCATCGTGGGAAGGTGATCTTACCATGAAATTTAATGTGAATGCTCTCTGGAATAATTTTGATGACTACACAAAATCATTGCGGCATCGCTATGCCCAGCGTGTACGAAAAAGCCGTAAGCTTCTGTACCCGCTTGTTAGAAGAGAACTCACAGCAGCAGAAATTGAAAGCTTTACGAATGAATTGGAGACCCTTTATAAAAATGTGGTACTTAAGCAATCAATAAGGCTGGTGATTGTGAAGAGAAATTATTTTATGGAAATGAAGAGCAGATTAGGACCCAAATTTCGAATTCATGGATACTTTAAGAATGAAAAACTGGTAGGGTTTACTTCCCAAATTCTCAATGACGAACTTCTGGAGTTGCATTTTATCGGCCTCGATTATGAAATGAATCAAAAGCATTGGTTGTATTTCAATATGCTTTATGATGCTATTGATGATGCGATAACCTTAAAGAAGTCTCAAATAGAACTCGGCAGAACAGCGCGACAGGCAAAATCCAATATTGGAGCCTATGCTGTTTACTTTAAAAATTACTTTAGAATACGCGGGTTTATTACTTCCACTCTTGTGAATTTATTGAGGAAGTCGTTCAATGAGAACAATGAGAGCAATTATGGTCATAAGAAGCCAATGCGGACACCTTGAGGTAAGAGAAGCGCTAGTCCCACATCTCTGAATCATTCCTCCAGCTGTCAAAAGATAAAGCGAGAGAAAATATCTTGTTCGTACAGCTCAATGGTGTTACGTTACCCAAATCATTGTTTCCACCTTCCCAGAAAGGACGAAGGTGATGCAGGCACCATCCATAGATGGACGATTCGTTATTGAATTCAGACTTGCGAATAATCGATCCTTGCTCATCCCTACGAACCTTTTCAGGGTCCATTCCTGGAATTAATCCGGCCTTTTGCCAAACCTGATCAAGTAATTTTGTACTGATGCCACTCATAAGCTTTCACTTTGGTCTTTAATCAAACACTCTTTTTTAACACAAGAGTAAATTATAATTCATCGGTATCTATGATGATCACTCCACTTACAACAGTGTAACTACCGCTGTCATAAATAGCTTGAGCCTGAGCTTGTGTGTTTGTGCCGAAGCCACCAGAAAGTAAATTGAGTGCGAGAACGATTTGATAAACGATTGTTGACATTGGGATGCGCTTTTTTTGTTACGCATCAAAAGTAGATTCATGCCTATCCCTAAAGATGTACAAAAAACCATCTAGGGTAACATCAATCTTCTATACAAATCAACTGTCCTGACACTAAATTCTCATTCTTTACCTAAAAAGAACAATCTTCAATTGTACCAACTCCCTTTTAACCTTTCTTATATACGCAAACGCATTTAGAAGAATCAGCTTAAAAGAGAGAAAATTTATAGTTCATGGGAGTGGATTCTTTAAAACCTATTGTTCATGGGGTATTTTTTTTTGCTTTTAATAATTTTTTTGTTCTTAACAATATCTCACGGAACATTTACCTACTAAGTATTTCAGCAGATACCTATTCGCTTCTATTCCTAAACCAAGGCAACATGTCTTTAAAGTAACAAAGCCTATCTTATTGCTCATTCTCGCTTTTAATATCTCTGAAACTTCCATTCTCTGAGTTTCTTTCGTTGATAAGGCTTTTGATTTCTTATGAACAGAACAAAAGTAAATCGTACAGAAAGCAGGAGTGAATACAAATCATACCAAATGGTAACATCGCTTTTTCATGTAAGCGGCCTAAGCAATTTACAATTGAAAATCCATTTTCTCTGTTAAATTTGACACTCTAAATAGAATTGAGACATGAAAGTTTTTCGTGAAATGGTCGATTTGGTAACAAAGCAGAGCCTGCAAAAAATTGAAGTTATTGACGAAAGCACCCCCTTAAACAAGGAAAACTTATACCTACAGCTATTTAAAGGTATTTCTGATGGCAGCATATCAACAGATGAAGAAGCAGCATCCATTATCTACCAGACCAGTCCCACCAATAAGAAGTACCAAATGCTGAAGAGCAGGTTGAAGGATCGTCTCACCAATTCTCTTTTCTTTTTGAACCATAAAAAGATTCACGACTCTCCTTTTCAGCAGGCCGCTTTTCTTTGCAATAAGAATTACTTCTGTGCTAAAATTCTTCTTACGCATGGAGCGAGAACTAGTGCAATCGCAATGGCTAAAAGCACCTTGACCCTCGCCGAGAAATTTGACATCAACGAGATAACCCTGCTTTGTTCCCGTATGCTTCGTAACCATTATGCAATGGCGGGCATGAAGCGTGACCATCAATATTATAGTGAAAAAGTTTCAGGAGCATTAAAGAAGATCAGGGCTGAGAGCCGTGCTGAGTTTATGTATGAAACATTGGTTGTTGAATATGGCAAGAGTAAAGCGCACCGCCCTGAGCTCGCAACAAAGGCAAAAGAATATTTTGAGCAATGTAAAGAACTCGCTAAATACCAGGACTCATTTCACTTGCACTTGTCTTATTACAGAACTGGTATGCTTTACTACCAGATCGTAAGGAATTACCAGTCGCTTCTTAGCCTTTGCAGCCGTTTCCAGGACTATCTAAAAAAACATCCTGAGTTCTATCGGGCTTCACTCGAAGGTGAAATCGCGTTGTTGAAATTGGGATGTTGTTTTAATCTCAGGGATTATAAAAATGGAAAGGTCAATGCTGATGAAGCACTCAAGCATTACGTTAAGGGAAGGAATAATTGGTTCACTGTAATGGAAAATTATTTCCTGCTTACGATGCATACTGAAAAATTTGAAGAGGCACTTGATATTTTGGAAGAAACTACGCACGAACCACGGTTTCAATACATGGATGATGCGAAAAAAGAAGCTTGGAAAATTTATGAAGCCTATTTGAACTACCTCTTGCCAGGGAATCAAAAATTGAAAGACTTTAAGCTGCTGAAATTCCTCAATGAAGTCCCGATTTATTCCAAAGACAAAACGGGCTACTATGCTGCCATTTTGATTGCACAAATTCTTTATCTCATCGACAGGTGGGACGAAGACGGGCTGGAGAAAAAGATTGAATCACTCCGAATTTTTTCGCTCCGGAATTTGTCGGGCAACACCGCTCCAAGAACATTTATCTTCATCAAAATGTTGCGACAGCTTTTGAATAATAACTACGATTTTAAGAAAGTGAAAATCAAAACAAATGCAGCTGTAGAAAAACTTGAAGGTGCCCACAGCAAGCAGGTAGAGGTTGATACGATGGAAATAATTCCCTACGAAAAAATCTGGACGATTATTCTCAACAGGCTGCAAGAAAAAAGAACGTTGCGGCGGTAATTCAATAAGACTTGTGTAAGTTTGCCAAAAGCAAATCAATACATGAAAACGAACAAGTGGCTCACCCGGATTACGATCATCATACTTGCCCTTACTCTTGGCTTAGGTTCCTGTGCAAATACCAGGAGAGATTGTCATGGTAAAAAAACCAAAAGACAATCTAACGGTTCTTATCTCTAGTATTCTCTGTACATCAGCATTTCCGCAACCTGAAGCAATGATTGTTTCTTCTCCCTCGTGAGAGAAATTTCATGCAAGTGGTTCATTGCATTTGAATAATGTTCTTGAATGCGCTGATCAGTCAGTTCATTTATTTTCAATTGATTAAAAATGTCCAGTACCTTTTTAATCTTGGCTTCACCCGAAGTTTCGCTGGGAGAATACAATTCTTTTAATTCCTTCTTGGTATCCAAATCTGCGACCTGTAAGGCTGTAAGCAAGAGAATGGTTTTTTTATTTTGAAGAATATCTCCTCCCATTTTTTTCCCAAACTTACCGGAATCTCCAAAAGTATCCAGCAAGTCGTCTTTTAATTGGAATGCGATTCCTAATTCTTTTCCAAACATGTAAAGATGTTCTGCATCGCTCTCACCTGCACCTCCAATCATCGCCCCGATTTTCAATGCTGAAGAAAGCAACTCAGCAGTCTTCAATTCAATCATGACCAAATAATCGTCGACGCTGACATTGATGGTGTTTTCAAAATTCATGTCCATTTGCTGGCCTTCACAGACTCTTATACCACATTGATTAAAGAGGCTTATTAAAGAAGGAATTAAAACCTCATCAGCTGTCGTCAGGTATTGATAGGCATAAACCAGCATTGCATCACCGGAAAGAATGGCATTGGGATGATTAAATTTCTTGTGCACTGTTTCATAACCTCTTCGAAGTCCCGCATTGTCCATGATATCATCATGAATCAAAGTAAAATTATGAAAGAGCTCTATCGCGATTGCCTGTGGAATTGCTGCAGTCGCTTCCTTGCCAAACATCTCACACGCCATCAATAGCAACACGGGTCTGATTCTTTTACCCCCCAAGCTGATGATGTATTCAAATGGCGCATACAGTTCTTTCGGAGACCGATCGAATGACTGATTCCTCAATTCCTCATTAAAATATTTTTGAAGCTCTTCAAAAGTTTGCACGGTGGAAAAATAACAAACCGCGAACAAGAAATTGAAATTCTCAGATGAAGTGGCTATCAATAACTTTCCTACCCCCTCTTTCCTTTTTATATTTGCGGCACAAAAAAATTAATTGTTGCATGGCATTCGATATTGAGATGATTCAGAAAGTGTACGATGCACTTCCTTCCAAAATAAAAAAAGCAAAAAAAATACTGGGCAAAAACCTCACCCTCACCGAAAAAATCCTTTACGCGCATCTTTTCAATGAAATCCCTTCCTCCCCTTTTGAACGCGGTAAATCTTATGTAGACTTTGCACCCGACCGTGTAGCCATGCAGGACGCAACAGCCCAAATGGCATTGCTTCAGTTTATGACAGCCGGAAAAGCAAAAACAGCTGTGCCATCCACTGTACACTGCGATCACCTGATTCAGGCAGAGGTGGGTGCGAAAAAAGATTTGATGAAAGCACTGGATGTAAACAAGGAGGTTTATGATTTCCTTGCCTCAGTTTCCAATCGATATGGCATTGGCTTCTGGAAACCCGGAGCAGGAATTATTCACCAGGTGGTCTTGGAAAACTATGCATTCCCCGGAGGAATGATGATCGGTACGGACTCACATACCCCAAATGCAGGAGGCCTGGGAATGGTTGCCATTGGTGTTGGCGGTGCAGACGCCGTGGATGTAATGGCCGGCATGCCATGGGAATTGAAAATGCCGAAGGTGATCGGTGTTCGCCTCACAGGGAAAATGAATGGATGGACATCAGCTAAGGATGTGATTTTAAAAGTTGCCGGTATTCTCACCGTGAAAGGTGGTACCGGCGCCATCATTGAATACTTTGGTGAGGGTGCAGAAAACATTTCATGCACGGGTAAGGGAACTATTTGTAACATGGGTGCGGAGATTGGGGCAACCACTTCATTGTTTGGTTATGATAAGAAGATGGAAGTCTATCTCAGGGCCACGGGAAGAGATGAAATTGCAGACATGGCAAATAAAGTCGCAGCACATTTAAAGACAGATCCTGAAGTGGTGGCAAATCCTGAAAAATATTTTGACCAGGTGATTGACATCAACCTTAATGAGCTCGAACCACACATCAACGGACCTTACACTCCTGATCTCGCCTTTCCTGTTTCGCAGTTCAAGGAAGCCGTAGAGAAAAACGGATGGCCTGCAGAATTGGAAGTAGCACTCATCGGTTCCTGTACCAATTCTTCTTATGAAGACATGACAAGGTCTGCTTCTGTAGCGAAGCAGGCGATCCAGAAAGGCTTGAAGGCAAAATCGGAATTTACCATTACGCCCGGCTCCGAGCTGATTCGCTACACCATTCAGCGCGATGGCATCATCGATGTATTTGAACGTATCGGTGGCATGGTGCTGGCAAATGCATGTGGCCCCTGCATCGGTCAGTGGGCAAGGCACATGACTGATCCAACAAAAAAGAATTCCATCCTCACTTCTTACAACAGGAATTTTGCAAAACGCAACGATGGCAATGCAAGCACGCACGCTTTTGTGGCCTCGCCAGAAATTGTAACTGCATTCGCATTGGCAGGTAACCTGAAATTTAACCCGATGACGGACACCTTGCTGAATGAAAAAGGAAACGAAGTAAAGCTCGATGAACCGCAGGGAATAGAATTACCATTTAATGGATTTGCAGTAAAGGATGCCGGCTTTGTTGCCCCGGTAAAAGATGGAAGCTCGGTAGAAGTGAAAGTAAATCCTTCTTCCGACAGGCTTCAACTGCTTGCCCCGTTTCCTGCATGGGATGGTAAAGATTTGACAGGCATGAAATTGCTGATTAAAGCGAAAGGAAAATGTACTACTGATCACATCTCCATGGCAGGTCCATGGTTAAAATATCGCGGGCACTTGGATAACATTTCCAACAACATGCTGATTGGCGCCATCAACTTCTTCAATGAAAAAACGGATACCGTTAAAAATGCACTGACAGGAAACTATGATTCAGTGCCGAAAGTTGCACGCGCTTATAAAGCTTCCGGCATCGGCAGTGTGGTAGTAGGAGATGAAAATTATGGCGAAGGAAGCTCGCGTGAACATGCTGCAATGGAACCACGCTTTTTAGGTGTGCGTGCAGTGATTGTAAAATCATTTGCCCGTATACACGAAACAAACCTCAAGAAACAAGGAATGCTGGCTTTCACCTTTGCAGAGAAGAGTGATTATGATAAGGTTCAGGAAGATGATACCATTGCAATCATCGGCTTAACCAACTTCTCTCCTGATCAGCAATTGACAATGTTGCTACACCACTCTGATAACTCACAGGATGCGGTACAACTGAATCATACCTTCAATGCTGCGCAGATCCAATGGTTTAAAGCGGGTAGCGCTTTGAATTTGATTAAGGCAGCGAATAAATAAGCAGACTCGAATTCTATTCGGCTCCTTTCATAATGAGCTTTGCATAACTCTTTTCTCCTACCCTCACCTCCAATAAATAAATTCCCGGAGAGGTTGTAGCTGGTAATGAAATTCTTTGCTCATTGTCTTCCGAAGTAAAGTCGGTAGAATAAATAGCTTGGCCAATCACATTTTTTATCACCAACTTAATTTCTGTTTCAATAGCTAGTTCACTGAAGTGAACAATAAAGGTTCCATTACTTGGATTGGGATACGTTTCAACGACTAAGCTTTGAGTTCCACTTTCATCCATTGATTTACACGTAGAAAATACTGTTACTGCAGAAGATTTTTTTACACACCCATCTGCATTCGTGACTTTAACAGCATAGTTTCCTGTTTCGGTTGCAGTGTACGTTTGATTGGATGCCCCATGAATTTTCTTATTGTTAAAAAGCCACTTATAGGTGAACCCCGCACCGCTGTTTGCCTGCAGCACAACTGAACCCGTATTACAGATATTCAAATCACCAAGCGGAGTAACTGTTGCGGGTGGCTTGCTTAACCTTGTGAGAATGGTAGGTTGAGAAGTAGCTGAACATCCGCCTGCATCTGAAACGACAACTGTATAAGAGCCACTTTCATTTCCACTTGAAGTATAGCTGGATTTGGTAGCGCCCGCTAAAACAACATTATCTTTTTTCCACTGGTATAGATAGCCCACAGCAGTGGTTGCTGTCATCTTCACCTTATCACTTTTACATGCACTGATTGAACCGGACGGAGTAATTACTGCTACCACCGTGCTGTTCTCATCAACTACTCCATCGCAATCATCGTCAAGATTATTGCAAACTTCTGTTGCTGCGGGGTTAATGCCTGCAGTGGAATCATTGCAATCATCATCGTTTGCCACATATCCTGCAGGTTGCGATATGGCAGTAATGGTAACCGCAGCATTTCCGTAACCATCATTATCAGCATCACGAAAGAAAACAGTTCCATAGCTTAACTGAACGAATGAGGTATCCTTAAAGATCTTCACGCCTGAAATATTCAGAGAACCACTACCGCTTACAATCGATCCGGATTGCACTACGATGTCGTGATGTTTAACCGACCAATTGACATTCGTTCCGGGAGGAGGAAAAAAATAATTTACTCTTCTTGGTGTAAGGGTAACGGTTCCTGAATCGGGGTAAGGAATCACAGAGCTGTCAATCAGCTCGAGGTCACGAATAAAAATTTTTGCTTCCCACTTAAATGCTTCATCCACAGTTTCATTTTTCCAATCGAGCATTCCATTTTTTGATCCGTAGGGTGCTCCTGTTGTATCATTTCCCGCGCCGGCGTCCTCATTGAGACTGCAATCAGAAAAAGCCGGGTAGGAAATTTTTTTGCTGTAGCGAAACAGATCAAAAATTTCGCTGTTCCACGAACCTCCGTTACCACCATGATCGCCTTCATCCCAAAAGAAATATCCTCCTCTCCCGCTCTTGTTGAGGGAATCATAATAAATTGGTTTCTCAGTCCATCCTGTAATTTTATCCTTCTTACCATTCAAACTGTAGACAAATGGAAATTCTTTTTGACTGTACTTATTAATGGTGCTACCCCCATCAAATAAATCATAAGTCTTTATTCCCAATGAAGTAGGGAGATTCGTTTCTATGGCTCCCAACCTGCGATCCCCTTCCTTCCTGTTTTTTCTTCCTGGATTTAGAGAACAGGTCGGCTGATAATCATTTGCAAACCCAAAATCAAAAACTCCTGCTGTCAATTTGATTGCAGCAAAACTTTCAGGATAATTGAGTGCAAAAAAGTAGGAACCAATGGCCCCTAAAGAGCTGCCTTCAAGGTAAACCCTGTTCGTATCTACAGGCAAATATTTCTTTGCCCAGTCAACTGTTCTTTTAATTACAAGCTGAACAAAATTGTAGTTGACACCGGAAGTTTGTGCCTTGTTATTCTTGAGGCTGTCATAAACATCATAATTCTCATTCGCTCCCCAGTAACCGGTCCGCTGGCCGCTCGGTAATTTTTCTTCGCAGCTGATGTTCACTTCATGCGCGTAAACAGTAACGCTTGTAACATTATCCAGGAATGCTTCACCACCTGCATGAAACCGAAAACGCAGTGGTTGTTTTGATCCATCAGGGAAATTTCTGAATAGCCCGAAATCAAAAGCGAGAAAGCCAGCTTTATTCATCAATGACGAATCAATTGCATACTTGGTGCTGAAGAAATTGGTGTAAATGTCAACGCTTACTCCATTAATGATCCTTGTTTCCTGGAAGACCGGTACCGGAACTGCAACTATTTCAGAAAGAGGCAGAGTCAACACGTTTCCTCCGCTGTTAATCGTTTGATCTTCATTGCCATTCAATAGCGTGGTTACGGCATAATAATAATTCCCGTTGAGCAATGTGGTTGCAACAAAAAGCCCGGTAGTGCTTGATAAAGGAAGCCCTGCTGAATCGATGTGCAGAAATCTATTCGATAAATCTTGCTGCGATAAATTATGGTCCTTGGAACTGTTTGCGTTGGTATAGCCAATGTATTCACAACTTGCCAGTTGTGAAGAAGAAGTGATTGGAGAAACGGAACGATAAACTTTATAGAAAGTGTTCTGGTTGCTTACATTCTGCCAGGTAAGAAAAACCTGTCCTTTCCTGTAAAATCCGGTGAGCCCTGTGACTGTAGATGCCCCGGCTGAGAAATAAATTAAAAGAAGAAGAATGGTGAATACTTTTTGCATAGTGAAGGGTTTTATATGGATGTAACTTCATGAGAATATTTAAGTATGAAATACGTTTTCATTCCTTTAAACGAAGTTACACCAAAAGTTTTTACGCAGTCTACTAGAATCCTTTGCGAGAGAATGAAATTGACAAGCTTTATAAGGGAAAGATTACCTTGTCATCCGCATTATCAAATGCGGGATTTGCTTACTTTTGAAACGAATCAAAAAACACATGAAGCGATTTTGCTTAACTATCTTCACACTCCTGCTTTTTTCTCCTCTACTCCATGCGCAACAGCCGGCCAAAACTGATATCGGTTTAGCTATTGGAACAACCTTGTTTTTTGGTGACTTAGGAGGTGCGAATTATATTGGAAGACCATTGTTTTTTGATTTGGAACGGTCTCTGATCAAACCAGTAGGAATGATTACTTACCATTATCAAAAAAGTAAAAAAATTGGGATCAGGTTTCAGGCTGCTTATACGGGTGTTGCTGGTGATGACAAACTAATTCAACCCAAAGCACTGTTTGCCCCTGAATGGTTTCGCTACTATCGTAACCTTAATTTTCAAAGCAAGATTTGGGAAGTTTCTGCTCAGATAGAATATTACTTCACCAAGTATGAACCCGGTTCCATGCAATATCGTGTCGGAACTTATGCTTTTGTTGGGGGTGGTATAATGCACATGAATCCTAAAGCAAACTATAATGGAGCACTCGTGCCGCTGCAACCTTTACACACAGAGGGGCAAGGATTTCCGGGAAGCACGATCAAACCTTATTCTCTTTTTCAGCCCGTTATTCCTATTGGCGTAGGCATTCGTTATAATGTAAGCACAGACTTTAGCATCGGCTTCGAATATGGAGACAGGAAAACTTTTACAGATTACATGGATGATGTAAGTACGAGTTATGTATCGCAAAGTGAATTTGATAGTTACTTCTCTAATGATCCTATTTCAGCATCAATGGCATATACTCTAAGCCAGCGTTCAAATGAAATAGACCCTGAGGGTTTGTATGCGAATGTGACTGCACCAGGGCAACAACGTGGTGACCCTACAGATAAAGACCACTATATCTATGTTGGATTCTCCTTCAACTATATTTTAGGACAGCGCCACATCAGTAAAAAGGAACAAATGAAGTGTATGAAGTGGGGAGGTGATACCGGTGCTTCCGTTGGAAAGAAAAAGAAGAAATAAAATTTCCTCCTTCTTAATCTCCTGCATCTTTAAAATAAAGTTTGGGGTATTCAAAAAAAAGGAGCTTTCCTTTTCCCTCTTTTAAGTCAGACCATTGATCGATTTTTAAATCTACGGCTGCAATGCCGCAGGTGGGAATATTTTCAAAATGATGGCCTGATAAAATTGTCGCAAACCAGGTGATACCCGGATTGTGACCAAAGAGCATTACACAATTGATCGCATCATCAATTGATGCAACATAATCCATCATGTCATTTGGTTCGGCTAAGTACAATTGCTTTTCGCGTTCAATTTGATCCTTGTTGTATGCAAGTTGCTTTGCAAATTCATTAGCTGTTGACAACGCACGATTGGCGGTGCTGGAAACAATCAAATCCACCGAAATATTTTTTTTACAAAAAACTTTCGCCATATGTGGCGCATCACGTTCACCCCTCTTATTCAAAGGGCGTTCGTGGTCTTCAAGGCTTGCTTCTTTCCAACTGGATTTTGCATGCCTTACCAAAATGATTGTTTTCATTAGTATGAAGGAATGATTATAGGCGGTGTAGGTGCCTGACCTAAAACATGAAAATAATAGTAGTAGCTGGCGGCATAGGAGAATACAGTGAGAATAATGCCCCACATAAAAATAGTATACGCTGTTCTTATAAGCTTGTATTTCACACCTAACACTTTACCCAAAAAGTAAAGATCCTTGATGAGGCTGCCATATAAATATTCCTTGTCTGCCATCATCTCATTAAAGCCCCACTTAAAATCTTCAAAGCTCATGCTATGAAAGTTTCCGAAAAAAAGCAAGTTGGCTTTTTTCCCTTCTATATCTGCCCTGGAAGATTTTCCTTCTGCCACCTTTGGCCTCGTAGAGAGAATGGCAAAAATGAGTGACAGCAAACACACAATCATCAAAACTCCTGTAGGTAAAATAAGGAATGCATTGTTCGTGGTATCAAATTTTGAGAGCAGGTTCGCAATAGCGAATGAAAGGATGATGCCGTTGATTGACAGCAAAAAATTCGCTTTGTCATCAGCCATTTTTGAGAGATTCATGTGATTGCTCATTGCCACCCGGAACATGGTTTCAATGCCTCTCTCCGGCTTCTTCTCCTTCTCCATTTTCTGCGAGGTCTTATCCATCTTCTTCTTCAGGTCCTTCTGTGAATCTTCCTGAGTTTCTTTTAAAAGATCTTTCAGCTCAAGAACGTGCATCGCTTTGCGGTGATCAAATTTCAGGTGTGCATAAGGTGTATAATATTTGTGTGCGGAAAGAAATTCGATTTCAGACTGGTACCACTCCTGGTCAGACACAACTTTTTCCTGAACCATCTCTCTTTCGCGCCTTAAAAAGTTTGCCTTCTCCATATATTTTTTACCCGCAATACCCGAAAGATCCGCATCGCACAACACCCCTTCGAGAATGTTGGTTGGATGTTGAGGATAGCGGGTAGCTTCGATACATGCGATAATTTTTTGAATTTTTTCTTCAGGGTACAAATTCTCTCTCAGGAATCGTTCTGCAATTTCCTTACTCACATCTTCATGCCCGTAATACTTCTCGGTAAAGCCTGTGTCATGAAACCAGCCCGCAAGCAGCACCATTTCCGTCTCTTCTTTTGAGAGGTCTGCACCCTCCGCAATTTCATCCACCGCTTCTACCACCGCTACTGTGTGATCATAGTTATGATAGAGATGCGTACCCGGAATTTTATCGCGCATTATCGCAAAAACATATTCCGAAGCCTTTTGTAAAATGGGTGATTGCTTTTTCATGAATTAATAAAATAAGTTGTGCAAGTTAAAACATTCTGCACCGCGATTGAAATAGGAAGTCCCGGCAACTATTTCAGGACAAGCTTTTTGCTCAATATTCCTGTTGCTGAATTCAATTGGAGGGAATAAATACCCGGAGTTAGCGAAGGCAGGGTGACCTCAATGTGATTAGAGCCTTCATGAGCTAGAAATTTTTCCTGCATCACATTTACACCAATGAAATTGGTAATTGTCATTTCAATTTCAGCGCTGAATGCAGCATTAAAATTTACGATTAACATTTTTGTTGCCGGGTTCGGATAAATATCGAAATCAAATTTTTCGTACGACAGTATCGATGTAGTAGCGAAGTCAGTAATAAAAGTTTGGGTAGCAGAATAGATTGTGTCGCCATACACATTGCAAATAGAAATTACCCGCCAATTGTAACAACTGTCAGTTTGCAAACCTGTCAAATGATAGGGTGAAATTGCCGACAGAACATCAATCCAGTTTGCAGCACTGCATTTTTTGTATTGAAGAATGAATTCGGAAACTTTACTATTGTTATCCCATGTGAGCTGAGCGCTGTTCGTTGTAATGCTGTCCGTTATAAATGAGGATGGATCAATCACATTGCATGGCTCCCATAAATATTTGCGTGCACGGTAGCAAGTCAATGCACTGTTATTGAATTTCATTTCCCAAACTACATTGCCCGCAGGATCAACTTCAGTCATGGAAGGAAATCCTGTGCCTTCAACCATCCCCCATCCTATGAATGTATTTCCATTCGGCAATCGTTGTGTGGCACCCATGGCATTTGAAATCACATACTGGTTGTTGTACTTCCGGGTATAGCTGAAAACGAGCGTAGCAATTTTATTTACTTCATCCACCTGGTATTCTTTCGCATACGAGCGGTGAGGAATGTGATAGTTGCCATTGTCAAATAATGTGATGTTCCCGTTTGGCAGTCTTCTTACATCATGTTGCCAGCTTATTTTATCTGCATCATTGATGAAAGTAAACTCATTCTCGTTACCTCCCATACGCCACATGATGTCTCCTGTGGTGCGATTGATCTTCGTCACTTCTGAAAGATGCCGGCTTGAAATAAGGATGTTACCATCAAAATCCCGCTCCACAGAATTGCAATGCACTGCATCGATATTGTGTGTTTGAAAATTGATGTGATTGGCATCGAACAATCCAAAGTGGTCCCAGCTCGACCACTCGAAAATCACATTGTTGTCACTGTCAATTTCCTGCAGCACCAGGCCATTCACGATTGCGGCAGTGTCATAATTCGGATTATAAACGGTCATATCAATAATCTGCGGTGCATAAGAAATCATGTATCTTTTTTTATCAGGATAAATCCTGAATTCATGTACATCTGCATAATAACCATTACCCATAAAAAATGCTCCGACCTTATTGAAGCTTGAGTCGATCATAATGTAAGAGCTATCATGCTTGTTATATACCGTCATGTAGCCATTGTTATTCAAATCAAAATTGTTAAAGCTGACGGTATCAAACCTTCCAAAAACAGAGTCACCATTGTTCTGGATGATCCAGTAGTGACAATTATCCGGTTGAAATAAATTGAAGTCATCACCAAAGATTTGACCTTCTGAAGGAAAACTGTCTTTAAGGATTGTAATGGCAGGAAGTCCGTCCAGCAATGATGGTTGAAAAGCGAAATCATTCTCCGGTATTCCTTTCTGATGATTGCCGGATTTCAATTCTTCATCATAAATATTTCTAAGCTCATCAGCAATTTCCTTTTTTACAGCCTCACTTCTCGGCGCATGAATGTTGAAGGAAAATGAAGCTCCATGAATGGGCAGGCCATAGGTCGTTACAAGGCCTTCACCTACGACGATGGTTACGTTCTCTCCTTCAGCAAATTTGATCCTCGGTGTAATAATGATGGTTTTCCGGTCTTCAACAAGCTTTACATCATATGAATAGTCTCCATTGATATCGCCTGTAATTTTAAAAAGGCCGGGATGATGCAATGAGGCTTCTTGAACCTGGTTGCCATTTCGAAGGATGATTCCTGTTTCAGGATTGTGGTATTTGCTTCCGGGAAGCGGATTGATGTATTGAAATTGCGCCTTGGCCGGCTGAATGGCGCAAGCGGTTATTAAAAGGAAAGCTGAAAGGGTGTAAAAAAATTGCTTCATGTAAAGACTTTTTCAATAAAAATAGGTTCAAATAAATCCGGCTCAAAAATCTGACAAAGGTTTAACAACTGCAATAAATTGTTCTATCAAATATCATCATTGTGCTTCAATAAAAAAGGCGCAACATGTTGCGCCTTTTTCAACTTTTTTGATGACCTATTGCTTCACGATTTTCTGCACCACCTTGCTGCTGCCGCTCTTCATTTCAACAAAATATATTCCCTGCGGGAACTTGCTTACATCGAAGTGCAATAGCTGGTCGCCTTCGTTCAACTTATAAGTTTCAGAAAGCATTAGCCTGCCAGCGATATCATAAATAGAGAAGTCCGCATTTGCTTCCTGCTGCAATGTAAACTCCACCTCGAGGTTATCGGCAGCCGGGTTTGGATGCAGGTCAACCGATAAAATGTTTTCATTGGACAATAAAATTTTTTGAGGCAGTGTTGTAAATGTATCGAGTACTGTCCAACCTGAAGTTGCATTTCCCGCGCACAATGTTCTCACCTGGTACTCATAAGATTTTCCGGGTGTTAGGTTCTTCAGCTTCTTATAAGTATCCGTTGCATTCTTAAGTTTCCATGTTGAATTACCAAGCTTGCGATAATGCACATCATAAGAAATGGCGCCTGTAGCTGCTTCCCAATCTACCTTGGCGGTGGTGGCAGTAATTTTCTTCACCTTGATTAATGAAGAGGTTGGTCGTGAGCATGGATTCCATTCTCTGCGGTGTGCGCGGTAAACAGCATCCTGGTTTGAGAACTTCAGCTCCCACACGATATTTTTATTCGCATCCACTTCCGTCATCTTCGGCGCATCTGTTTGTGAAAGCTCGAGGCCCCAATCAATAAAGGTGTTCCCGTTTGAAAGGCGTTGCACATTTCCCATTGCTACCGAATACACATCTCCACTTGCTACAGTTCGCTTATAACTCCATACCAATGTTGCAGTTTTAGTAACCTCATTGAGTGTGTATTCTTTTGCATAAGAACATGGAGGGGTATGATAATTTCCATTGTCAAACAAGGTCACATTGCCATTGGCGAGGCGATGAATATCGTGCTGGTAATGGTATTGCGGCGCTTCTGTATCATTGATAAAAGTGAACTGGTTATTCTTCCCTCCCATTCGCCAGATGATCGCACCGGTGGTTACATTGATCTTGGTAATCTCGCACAGGTGGCGGCTTGAAAGAAGAATATTTCCGTCGTTATCAATCTCAATGGCATTCGCATGCACATCATCAATAAATCCGGTGTTGAATGGAATATGTTCAGGATCTAAAATTGAAAAGTGATCCCACGACCTCCATTGAAAAACCACATTGTTATTTGCATCCAGCTTTTGAATCACTGCGCCCACTACCGTGGTATGCGGGTTATAGGTTGGATTATAGACCGTCATGTCAACAATCTGGGGATCATAACACAGCATCCAATGGCTTCCATCCGGTAAGATCTGGAACTCATGCACATCTGCCATGTATCCATTACCCATCTGGTAAGTTCCGATCTGGTAGTAGTTAGAATCCAACATGCCGAAGGTAGAATCAATGGTATTGTATAAAGTGAGGTAACCGTTGCGGTTCAAATCAAAATTGTTGAAGTTGATCGTGTCATACTTCCCAAATACTGAATCACCATCACTTTCAATGATGCAATAGTGTGAAGTACTCCCGCTTGCGACGAAGTTGTTGAAGTGACTAAAAAAAACATTGCCCGGTGCAGGGTTGGTATTGGTCGTGATGGTGAAATCAGGAAAACCTGAATTAGTTCCCCCTTTCAGTTCCGTCTTTTGTTCAGCAGAAGGTTCATCTTCCGCGTAGACCATTCTCATTTGTTCCGCCATTGTTTTTCTTTCTTCCTCGGAATAAGAAGGTTGAATATCAAAGCTGAATTGCGTTGCCGGTATCAATTCTCCCGCTACGGTTTCAATCCCGTTCGACATGGAAACAGTTACTGTTTCTCCTGCAGCAAATGGAGTTAACGGGGATAAGAGAACAGACTTTCCTTTTTCAACCAACATCACTTTAACATTGTGATTGCCGCTTAGCGAGCCGGTTACCGTAAAAAGTTTTTTCTTGTCAGCACTTGATGTCAATACTTCACGGCCAATACCAAGAATGATGTTGGTTTTGGGGTTGTTAAATTTTGAGAAGGGAACCGGTGAAAAATATTGCACTTGTGCATTTGTGGCCGCCATACCAGCAGCCATGAAAAGCAATAAATAAATTGCCTTAATGAATAAATTTTTCATGTGACTTTTTTTTAGTGAATAAAAAATTAGTTGCTTATACAACTACGATAAAATAAAATTTACGTTTCATGGAATAATCAACATGATTTGTTTCGTTCTTCAGGAAAATAATTCAATGCTGCACCACCAGCTTCCGAGACAATATGTTGTCGTTTGTTTTCACCTGCAAAAAGTAAAAGCCATTTGACAATGATTCCACATCCAACACAGATTTATTGTCTCCTTTGATAAGAACGAGCGCCTTTTCCATCACCACCTTTCCTGCTGCATCAACCACCTGCAACAAAGCATCATCAGTATAATTATAGCTGATAACAACTTCTACTTTATCATTCGCGGGAACCGGGACAATTTTCATATCAGCCATTATTTCAGGCACGCTTTCCATTCCTGTGGCCACCCCACAACCCTTAATGCTGAAGTGTGTTACCCTCGTTGACCACGATGATTCCGGGTTGTATTGCACCGTAAACCAAAAAGAACCATCCACAGGATCACAAACCATCCCATTGTAATCTCCATAACGGTTCACGCTGTTTTTGCTGGCGCCAATACCTGTCCATGTTTCATCGGCACTCATGATTCCCTTTGCATCGCAGTTATTTCGACCTGTTATTTTTCCGCTGGGGAAAACAGTTTCTGCGCCTGAAACATTGTAACCCAATGCAATGGTATTTTCATCATTGATGCTGATGCTGCCCATCCACCTGAAATATCCATCGGGTGGTGCATAGGTACCTTGCTGGTAAACATGCCAGTCGTTACCATTTGACTTGCGCACTTCATACCACCTCATTCCGGCAAGATCATCACCACCATCAGGATTAACATTGCATACATGTGTGAGCACAATTGATTCATGATCCGAAAATTTCCGGTACTGAATTTTATCCATTACGATGTTGCTGAGTGGGTCCAGCTTCTTTGAGGTACCCGGTTGCGGAACACAATTTTCTGTATTGAATCCACACAAGTCACTATTATAGGGAAGAATGCCAAGCTTCTTCGGGCCGGTGAGCGTAGAATTGGATGCATCTACCCAATCGATGCTCATTTCAAAAATCTCAAGATGATCTGAATCTATACTTCCACCCCACGCATCATCGGTTACACGCATAATCAAAGCCGGTGCACCAGGGTCGGGAGTAATGAAGCCCGTAAAGGTTACGGGTGATGCAGATTCAAAACCTACAGTTGGAAGATTGCTGAAAGTAAATTTCTGTGCTGATCCAAGTGCCTGTCCTGCCAGCATCGCCGAACGATTCAGTGCGAATACAGAAGGGTCATTTGAATTGGTGGTAATGAAATATGAATTGTCCCACACTGCAAGCTTCGGATAATCAGGAAATCCGCCCGCTGTAGTAAATGAGTAAACATACCATGCACCGGTAGGATCACTCGTTTTGGAAACACATGTGATCAATTTATTGCCGCTTCCTGAAAGAACAAGGAAAGCAAACCGGTCACTCACTGCATCATAAATAATATTCGGGTCACCGAAATCGCTCATGCCGGTGATATCCTGAACAAGCATGCTATTGATCAATATGTCGCCGGATTTATTCCAGATCCTAATGAGCGTGCTATTACTGTTGTTCGTCATTTGCATCACATGATTCGGGCCTACTGCCATACAATTATCTGAAGGATCAACGTTTGCGGACAATCCGACAAGCGTATCGAGGATTGAAATGGATAAGTCCCTGGTTCCGGAATAATCTTTTTGCAAGGCAGGATCTACGCCTTTTGGCAATGCATTCGGGTTTACCTTCGGATGTTTGTGAGAATGTTCAAGGGAAGGGTTGTCACGCATTACTCTTTTTCCCGTCCAGTTAATCGGGGTGGATGGAATATCACGTAATGATGCTGATACTTTTACCAATTCTATTGGTACTTCTTCAGCATGGAGCGTATACGTTTGAGCGCTAATTTTTTCTACATAAAATAAAATACAGACAAGTAAAAGAACTTTATGCATAATGGTTGATTTGGTTCAGCAATATTATGAAAATAAGAACGCATGCTCAATAACTTTGCGCTCCTTAACTCAGAAACGAAATGGAACTTAACAACATTACAACTGCCTTCACCATTGATGGATGCAACATCACTCGCAATCTTGGAGTGGTTCGCGGGATCACCGTTAGATCAAGAAATTTGTTCGCCAATATTGGCGGTGTAATTCAAACACTTTTCGGTGGGAACATTACCCTTTATACCCAGTTGTGTGAGCGGGCAAGAAAAGAAGCTTTTGAGCTCATGATATCACACGCCGAAGCGCAGGGTGCCAATGCAATCATTGGTTTTCGCTACGATGCTAATGAAGTGATGAATGGCGTAACAGAAGTTCTTGCCTACGGAACAGCTGTGATTGTCGAAAGGAAATAATGGAGTCCTGGGCGTGACTAATATTTATCCAGGTTATCGACCCGGAGTGTGATCTTCCAGTTCTTTTCATACGAATCTTCTTTGAGCTCAATTTGAACTTCAAGGTCTGAATAGCTGCTGTCGAAACCTGAGTTTACATTGGTGACATCATATGAAGTAGTGTAGATGTCTTCATTTTTGGTATCTGTTTTTTCACTCGAAGAAAAAGTGCAGCAGGTGCAAATGCATTTTGAAAACTGCGAAACGTAACTGTTGTACTTCGCTTTCGCCGCATTAAAATCAGTACCGGTATAAACGAGGTTCGTCCATGAAACAGGTACATCTTCATTAACAAAACCGCCTTGAAGACTCACGTCCGTTGACCCGCTCAATTTCACGGTTGACTTCCATTTGGTAAGCAACACAGAATTTTCATCTTCATCGCCTTGTATGGCAGCAAAATCATCCGCATATCCCTTCGTTACATTTTGCAATAGCGTACATATATCATTGTATGTTCCCGAGATGGTGCCTTTGGGGATGTTGTTTACAGGTTTCGATGCGCTTGACGTTGAAGTCTCAGTGTTCGAATCATCAATGCTCCTGACGAAAACATTATTTTCAAAATAGCCATCCATTTTTTTTCCTTCATGCTCACTGTAATAGCCTCTGCCATCGAGCAAGCCTTTTTTGAAGCTGCCGGTGTAGAAGGAACCATCAGCCCAATCAAATCTTCCATAGCCGCTTCTTTCACCGGACTCCCAGTTGCCGATGTACATGTCATTGTTATCCCACAGGTAAACGCCTACTCCCTGGTAACAATTGCCAAGTATGCAACCTGTTGCTATAAAATTGTTTGACTCTGCAAGCTTGCCATCGTGAAAGGTTCCGATCAATGTTGTTTTAGCATCATCATTGCCCATGTAAACTCCCTTTCCTTCTAATATTCCATTTTGAAAATATCCATAGTAATAAGACCCATCATTCCAGTCATAAACTCCCAGCCCGGTTCTGATACCACTGGTCCACTCGCCGGTATATTCCTGCTTGGTACTCCATACATACGTACCCATCCCATTGGTACAATCCCCGGTAACACAACCGGGATCAGTTTGTGCTGAAGCAACGTTAACAGTTATTAAAAGAATGAATGCGCTAACAATATTCCTGATGCTCATGATGAAAGTTTTTTTTCGGAAACGAATATAACAGAATTGATTATTGAGCCTTGCAATGGGTAAGATGAAATTGTCAAGCTCCAACAATTTCTATTGATTCAAATCCTTTTACCACATCAAACAAAATGATTTTTTTACCCTTAACCGTTTTGATGGTTTTTATTTCCTTGCCATCAACGAATATTCTTGCCACTAAAAAAGGCAGGCCATAAATTTTAATCCGGTAACTCTCATAGCGCGGTGTAAACATGCCCTCTGTAAATTGACGGATCACAAATGACTTTTCATTCCCTTGTGTTTCAAACTTCTTCTCCGAATAAATTTCCTGCTCATAACCAAAAGTGTCACCGTTGTCTTCAAACAGGAATGAGTTTACATGGTACGGTGCATAATAAATATTCAGCAGCAGCTCATCAGGCACATGCTCATCTACAAACTGCATCACCGGGTATTCAGGAACCACCGCTCCTGCTTTAACAAAAAGGGGCATTGACTCCAGAGGTGCTTCGATGTTGTGAGTTTGGTTGCCTTCATAGACTGTAAAATTCCAGAAGTTGTACCAAAGGCCTTTGGGAAAATAAATTTCTCTGGAGGTAACACCCTGATCCAGCACAGGTGCTACTAATAATTTATCGCCAAAGGTAAACACATCATCACGCGCATAATTCGCAGTGTTCTCCTGCTCTACCATGGCCAATGATCGCAGCATCGGAAAATGGTAACGGCTATTCTCCCAGAAAACAGAGTAGATGTAAGGAATCAATTTATAGCGCAACTCAATAAAGCTGCGAACAATCTTTTCGCACCTTTCGCCGAATGTCCAGGGTTCACGTTCCCTTGTATCACCTGCACTGTGCACCCTCATGAAGGGAGAGAACACACCTGCCTGTATCCACCTTGTATACAATTCACCATCCGGCTCACCCGTAAATCCCCCGATATCAGATCCGGCGAAAGAAACACCTGACATGCTGAGCCGTTGCAACATTTGCACGGCAAGCCGCAGGTGATCCCATGTTGCTTTGTTATCACCCGTCCATGTGGAAGAGTAACGCTGCATGCCTGCATACCCTGACCGCGTTATGGTGAACGGGCGTTTATTCTTCATCAGCTTCTTCAATCCTTCATAGGTTGACCGAACCATCTGCATGCCGTAAACATTGTGTGCCTTGCGGTGTGATCCACGGTAGCCATCATAATTGTGTCGCACATCCAATGGAAAAGTTCCCAGCCCGAATACTGCCGGCTCATTCATGTCGCACCAAATGCCGGGTATGCCCTGCTCCACCAATTCTTTGAACAAGCCGCCCCACCACTCTCTTACTTTGGGATTGGTAAAATCAGGAAACTGGCAACGCCCCGGCCACACATTACCTTCCATAAAATAATCATCGCTTCTCCTGCAGAAATAACCATTGGCGCTTCCTTCCTTGAACACCCAATAATTGTCATCCACTTTAATCCCGGGATCGATGATGGCTACCACCTTGAATCCTTTTTGCAGCAAATCAGCGATCAGTTTTTTAGGATTCGGAAAATATTTTTTGTTCCAGGTAAAGCAACGATAGCCATCCATGTAGTCAATGTCAAAATGAATGACATCGCAGGGAATCTTTTTTTCGCGGAAGGTCGCCGCAATCTCCTTCACTTTTGATTCAGGAAAATAACCCCACCTCGACATCTGAAAACCAAGCGCCCACTTCGGTGGCATCGGATGCGAGCCCGTGAGCTCTCCGTATCTCTTTACCACATCCATCATGTGCGGCCCGTGGATGTAATAGTATTGCATCTCACCGCCATCACTCCAGAAGCTTACATGATCATGCACCTGGCTGGCAAAATCAAATTGGGTTCTGAAAGTATTGTCAAAGAAAATTCCATAGCTGAGGCCATGGTGGATACCGATGTAGAAGGGAATGTTTTTATAGAGCGGATCTGTTTCCCGCTCGAAGCTGTAAGCATCTGTTCCCCATGTCTGCAATCTTTTTCCGAGGAGGTCAAGGTTCATGGGCTTGTCGCCAAGACCGAAAAAATGTTCATAGTCCTGGTATTTCTTAGAGGCATACACATAGTAACCGCCAAACTCTGCATGCTCTTCCCAATGCATGGGTGATGCATCTTCATTCATCACAACCTCATGCCGGTCGACAAAGGCAATGCGAAAATCTTTTTTGTAAATGCGGCAGGCAACAGTATTGGTGGCAACGGAAAAATATTCAGGAGTGGTAATGGCATCGATGCGTGTGATGTGCAGTTTTTGATCATCAATCGCATAGCTGAATTCATCGAGGAAATCTCCATTTGGCGCCATCCGGATCCTGATGATCTCATCGCTTACAATTTTCACTTCCACCTCACTGCGCCCATCGGAGAAATAAAACCTGTTTCCTTTCGGAATCATCTGCTCCACCTCTTTCAGGTACTGCTTGGTAATGGGGATCAATGTATTTGGCGGAACATCTACATGCTGTAACCCTGTTGTTTCAATGGCATCACCCGAAGGAGTTTCGGGTTCGATGGTGGTCAGCTCTTCTTGCTTGCGCGGTTCATCAGGATGCATAAGGTTCAATGATAAAGCTTTTTCAAAAATGGAAACGAAAATTGAGAGAAGAAGTTTTTAACGATGCCGGTGATTTATTAATTGATCATGAATCCCAAGTCAGAAAATAAGCGCTGGAATAGCAGGCTCAAGGCCCGGAAAAAGTCATTAACAAAATATTTCCGCAGAAATTTGTTTGGTAACTTTAAAGTTACATATCTTTGCGTAACTTTAAAGTTACTCAACATGCAAAAAGAAATCAGACACACATTTTATTTCCCCGAAGCGCCGGAAGAAGTTTGGGAGTATCTAACCAAGCCCGAATTGATGGAACAATGGCTGATGCCCAGCGATTTTAAGCCTGAAGTAGGACATCATTTTCGTTTTACCAATCCTAACAACTCCTTTGTTGTCTGCGAAGTGCTGGAAGTGAAACCATTTACCAATCTCTCTTACGTATGGAAAAATGATTGGGCCGTAACCAAAACGCCCTACACTTCCAAAGTAAGCTGGACACTGACTCCGCTTGAAGGCGGAACAGAATTGCTATTGGTGCACAGCGGCTTTGAGTTGTTCAAAGATTTGGTGGCACACAACAGCGGCTGGATGTCACTGTGCAACAAATTAGGAGAACTCTTAAAGGTGCCGAAAAAATGAGAACCCAATCACTCGATGCCTTCCAGGTAATTGCCGACCCGAGCCGCAGGCAGATGCTGATGATGCTTTCGAAAGACAGCATGACCATCAATTCACTGGCTGAAAATTTTGATATCAGCCGGCCTGCTGTTTCCAAGCACATTAAAATTCTTTACAACGCCGGGTTCATTTCCATTACGGGCATTGGCAGGGAACGACACTGTGTTTTGAAACAGGAAGGCTTTAACGAGGTGCAGGATTTCATCAACTACTTTGACAAGTTCTGGGAAGGAAAGCTGAAAAAGCTGCAAATGATTTTAAACAATAAAGCAAAATAAAAAATGAGCAATCAAAATTTCACCACCACAATTGTAGTTGACCAATCTCCATCAGAAGTTTTTAATGCCATCAACAATGTTCGCGGTTGGTGGAGTGAAGAAATTGAAGGCAGCACGAACAAACTCAATGATGAGTGGAGCTACCATTACCAGGATGTGCATCGATGCAAAATGAAAATCATAGAATTCATCCCCGACAAAAAAATAGTATGGTTGGTGATGGATAATTATTTCAGCTTTACAAAAGACAAAACGGAATGGAAAGGCAACAGAATTATTTTCGAGATCACTGAAAAAGGAAATCAGACCCAGCTTCAGTTCACACAAGAGGGTTTGGTTCCTCAATATGAATGTTATGATATCTGCGAGGGTGCATGGAGCACTTACATTCAGAAAAGCCTGCACAGCCTGATCACCACCGGCAAAGGACAACCGAATGGCAAAGACAAACCTCAAACAGAAGACGAAAAAAATCTGACCGCCAACTTCACGACTACTTTCTTTGTCAATCAAACACCGGCAGAAGTATTCAATGCCATTAACAATGTAAGTGCATGGTGGCAGGGAGAAATTAAAGGCAGTTCAAAAAAACTGAATGACGAATTTGAATACCGCATGCCCGGCATTCATTTTTCAAAACAGAAAGTAGTTGAAATAATACCCGGTGAAAAAGTGGTTTGGCTTGTTACAGACAGCAACTTAAGCTCTTTTAAAGACAAGCAGGAATGGAACGGCACGAAGATTATTTTTGAGATCACGGAAATTAACGGCAAGACACAACTGCGGTTTACCCACATTGGATTGGTTCCCAAATTTCAATGTTATGGTGATTGTTCAGGTGCATGGGAAATGCTGGTGCAGCAAAGCTTATTCAGCTTGATCACAACAGGAAAAGGCAAAAAAGTTTTTTAAACCCTTTATCATGGAAAACAAAAGTTTCACCACAACCATCGAGGTTGCAAAATCTCCGCAGGAAGTTTTTAATGCCATCACTGATGTTCCAAAATGGTGGAGCACTGATTTTGAAGGCCATAGCACAAAATTGAATGATGCGTTCACGATTCATCATCCCCATCAGCATTACTCAAAACAAAAACTAATTGAAGTGGTGCCTGGCAGAAAAATGGTGTGGCTGGTAACTGACAGCACACTTTACTGGCTGCAAAAAGACAAGCAGGAATGGACCAACACAAAAATGTTTTTTGAAATAACCACTGAAAATGACCTCACGGTTCTTCGCTTTATCCACGAAGGTCTAATTCCCGAAAAGGAATGTTATGCGATGTGCGAAAAAGGATGGCGCATGATTATCAATGATTGGTTGTTTCACTTCATTACTCACGGCACACCATCACCCGAAATGAATAAAGCAGCTGAAATCAGGAATCAGATTTTTGCTGATAATGCTGCGGGAAAATAATTCTTCTATCAGGCGATGACACCAATCATTCCCGGATGAATCAGTCAGCAAGTAACCCCCTTCATTGTGCTTCTTTACAGAGACAAAAAAAATCATGCATAGCGCCTATTGAAATGTTATGTGCAACTTTAAAACCAGTCCACGAAGAAGTTCACATGATTGAATGAACCTTTACTAAAAGTCCTAACAATGATAAAAAGCAACTTACTTGAAATGAACAATGTAGGGATCGTGGTGGAATCCCTCGATAACGCCATTTCTTTTTTCAAAGAGATCGGGCTGAAGCTGGAAGGAAGAGCCATGGTTGAAGGTGAATGGGCAGGCCGTGTAACAGGACTTGGTGATCAATCTGTTGAGATTGCCATGATGGTTACTCCTGACGGACACAGCCGCCTCGAGCTTTCACGTTTCATCACCCCTCCTATCATTGCTGATCACAGAACTGCTCCCGTAAATGCTCTGGGCTACCTGCGCATCATGTTCAGGGTCGACAACATTGATGAATTGGTATCGAGGTTAACGAAGCATGGCGCTGAGCTGGTTGGCGAAGTGGTTCAGTATGAAGATGTGTACCGGCTCTGTTACATTCGAAGCAATGAAGGCCTGCTCATCGGGTTGGCTGAACAGCTCGGCACTAAAACAACAGCAGACATCATGGACAAATCTTAACAGGGAAATTTTCGGTATTCAATATTTTTGACAACTGCACTTTTCACTAATGACTTACGATAAACAGAAAACCTTATGAGAAAAATAATTTCATTCATGCACATCTCACTCGATGGATTTGTTGCAGGACCAAACGGAGAAATGAATTGGATTAAAGTTGACGAGGATCTCTTTGATCATGTGGGTAAGCGCATCAGCGAAGGCGACACTGCATTGTACGGAAGGGTCACTTACGAGATGATGGAAAGCTATTGGCCCACTGCAGGAGACCAACCGGATGCAAGCAAGCACGACATTGAACATTCAAAGTGGTATGCCAGCGTTCACAAAGTTGTTTTATCAAAAACAATGAGCGCAGGTTTGGCGAACACCACCATCATCGGCGACAATCTTTCACACAACATCCATAAAATAAAACAGCAGCCGGGTAGTGACATCCTGCTCTTCGGCAGCCCGACCGCCACCCATTCATTGATCCAACAAAATTTGATTGATGGCTACTGGCTATTTGTGAACCCTGTGATTCTTGGTAAGGGCATTCCATTGTTCACGGGCATCAAAGACCAAATAAATCTCAGACTGGTTTCTACACGACAATTCAACAGTGGCGTAACAGAACTGAATTACACTGTCGACAGGCAATAACTACCAACCGCACTTCTACAATGGAATTCAATCCCAACAACCCGATTGTAAAACTCTGTCTGCAAGGCATGGACATGGAGACAAAAGGCAACCCCGAACAAGCAAGTGAATTGTTTATCCGTGCCTGGAACGAAGCCACCAACAACTTTGAAAAATATCTTGCTGCTCATTACGTGGCACGGCACCAGCAAAATGTTGCCGACAAATTGAAATGGCTTGAAACAGGGTTACAGCTCGCACTGAAAATAAATGATGATGGTGTGAGCAGCGCCTTTCCTTCCCTGTATTCAAACATTGCACAATGCTACGACGACTTAAACGATGCAGGCAATGCAAAAAGGAACCGGGAGCTTGCACTTTCATTCAGGAAGAAACCTGCTGACAAAGGCCCCTTTTATCACGGCACCAAAGCAGCCCTGCAACCAGGCGATTTACTCACGGCAGGCGGCGATTCCAACTACCAGGCGGCACTCAAAATGAATCACATTTATTTCACTGCCCTACTTAACGGTGCAGGGCTCGCTGCAGCACTGGCTAAAGGTGAGGGCGCTGAACATGTTTACATCGTGGAGCCCGAAGGAGATTTTGAGAATGACCCGAATGTTACCGACAAAAAGTTTCCCGGTAACCCTACACGATCGTACCGCAGTGAGGCACCGCTAAAAATTGTTGGCGAAGCAACAGGCTGGGTGCGGCAAACACCGGAACAGCTTCAACAGTGGCGCGAGAAGCTGGCGAATAATAAAGGAGCGATTATTAATTGAGTGAATTGGTCTATAGGTCGGTGTCTCACCGACCGAAACAATATTGGTTAGTGAGAGCTGCTTCCTTCATCAGCATAACAGCGATTGTGTGTGATGCAGATCAACTACATGCTGCGCTACAGACTTGCACCGGCGATGAATTCCTTGTCTTCAGGATGAGCGACTGTCTCGGGGGTATGCCACAAAAGAAACGATTGCAGCTCCAAAGCACATGCCTGAGCCGATGAAGCGCACCACATCTACGCATCGAATGTTCGCCCAGGCAGGGCTGCTTAGCATGGTTAAAAAGTTCATGGCTCCAAACAAAATAAGCAAGAAGGGAATGCGAAGATGCCTGAGTCGATTGTTCATTGATTGTGCTTTTAGTTGTTTATCTCATTCGAGATTTTACCCTTAGCTCAGTCTTATGAAAGGAACCGGGCGCTGCAAACTATAAAACTCTCCTGTCATTCCGAGGGACGAGGAATCATTTCAAAATTAAAACTACTACTTCCTTCATCAGCCTATTAGCAATAATGTATAATGCAGATCAACTAAATTGCAGAGCACAAGTCAACTCAACTAAATGCTGCATTTCAGACTTGCGCTGGCAGAGAAAGAAACGACAATGAAATATTTTCTAACACTTCTTGTAATGATTATGAGTTCGTGGATTTCTCTTTCCTGCGATTGTATAATGTTACCCATAGAAACCCATATTAAGGAAACAAAATTTATTCTTACAGGTGAGGTAGTGAAGCTGCTTGATACCAAAGAAGAAGGACATTATTTCCAAAATTTTGATTCGACAAGAAGCTATCAGGTAAAACTTAAAGTATTAAACAGTTATAAGGGCAGACTTAAAGAAGGCCAAATAATCGAACTGGGTTCTGACTTTTCCGATTGCAGTTTGTATTTCGTTTCTAACGGGAAGTATCTATTGTTCTTAACAAGAGATAGAACAACAGGCAAATACATGGAAAAGCAATGTTCATATTCAGCAGAATTAGAAAATGCTTCCGATTATATTAAAGCAATTGAAAAGCAAACAAAATATAAAAGACTTTAATAAACCAGTCGCTCTTATTCTATCAAAGCATTGTTAGAAAAACACCATAACCCTTCGACAATCTCAGCGTAAAAAATAAAATGAGACAGATGCTTCCTTCGTCAGCATGACAACTCGAGCCTGCACCAATCAAACCCCACTCTCTCATCCCTGCGTGCGTGAATTTTATTGGTTGCTTTCTCCCTTCCTGTCATTCCGAGGGACGAGGAATCTATTTCAAAATTAAACTAGCTGCTTCCTTTGTCAGACTAACAGTAATAATGTATGATGCAGATCAACTAAATTGCAGAGCACAAGACGTATACTAATGACAATAAGGTCATCGACACTGTTAACTCTGGCTTTTGTAGCAATCACTGTTGCATGTGGAGGACAAGTGCCGAATAAATCTGACACTATTAAAGCCAATGACTATACTTTAATTTTTTCTTCAACGGATAGTGTTGTAATGGCAGACATTTATGGTGATGGTGACTTAAGACATCAAATGACTGACTCAATCAGAAACACGCATCAACGAGCAATGTTCATTGAAAAATATTTAGCTGACAAATTCAAAAAGTGTTTTAAAACTACTGATAACACATTAATACTCTTTCTTCAAAATGGCAATGAGTTGAATTTTCCTAAATGGGATGAAGAAAAAGGTGTAGGCTACAACTTTGTAAATTATTTTCAGAGTATTGATTACATACTTCTTCGTGTTCAGTGGGATGAAGGAAATAACTGGGTACTTGTGAATCGTAAAAATGGTTTTACAAAGAACATAATTGGCGAACCATATATTTCACCATCCACTAAAAAGATTCTTACAGTCAACTCAACAGAGCCTGGTTATGGTGATAGTGGAATTGAATTACTTTCTATTACTGGCGACACATTGAAAAGTGAATTTGAAGTTTTGAGAAATTTAGGGGCTACCGGAGCAAAGTGGATTACAGATAACAAAGTAATTGTTGAGGAAGATGTTTCTGACGAAGGTGAAAAGAAAGTGTATGAACTTTTAGTAATTAAACTCAACTAGCGCAAGTTTATAGTTGAGTAAAGAACAAGAAATAAAACCAACAGGCTTCCTTCGTCAGCATAACAAAAATGCTGTTTGGTGCTTACCCCAACCCTTCCTCCATTCCACTTTTCCTTCCCCGCTAACTAAAATAAACAATGCAAAAAAAACCAGTCCCGCCACTGCGGGACTGGTCATTCGATACATCCTTCACTCCCCCACTTCCTTCCTTTAGGCCACCATCGCTATCGCCGGTTCACTCGGCTGACTCACGATATTACGCGGGCCCACAGCCAGCACGATAAAGGCGATGCGCGTAGCGCTCGTAAGGTCACTCACAATGTTATTGCGCCTTGTAACGGAACCTATCAGGCTCCAATGGCTCTGATCCATCGGGTCGGCGAGGTTAGGAGTCTTGTACATCAGGTAGCCCTTTGCATGGCGGGTGGCATTCCACCGCACCCGCACCTGGCCGTTTGCCGACAGCGGAAAGGCACGCACATTCTGCACCGGGTCGATGGAATTATGCGGCTGCGGCGTGCGCTTTAATGCCATGCCTGACGACAGCGCCACCTCGATGTTCTGGCCGCTCGTGGTCTGCACATACGACTTCAGCTGGTTCATCAATTGCGCCACCGTACGGCGCAGGCTGCGCAGCTGATCATGTGCGCGCTTGTTGCCGTTCAGCCAGTCGGTGTAGGCATCCTCCAGGTCGTCGATGGCCGTGGTGATGGATGCCAGCGACGGGTTCGGCGTGGTAAAGTTCGCATTACCCGTCATGCTGGAAATAATGCTTCGGCAGGCCTCGATAAACAATGCCAGCGAAAGCTTGCTAAGATTCAATGCTATTTGTAGCATAAGATTAGATTTTTAGGTGATGAAAAATTTCTATTCGCAATGCTGCTGCAACCCGTGCAGCAGGTACCTTCCCGCTGAGGGCCATCGCGGCCATACGGAAAAAGTTTTGTGCCCTCATCACTGCGGCTATCCCGCGCATGGCATTGATGGTATGCCTGCGCAGCCGCAGCACAGCGGGCTTTTGAAATACGTGAAGGGTAACAGGTAACGGAAGCAAGGATGTTGTTACCGGTAATGGTATAGGCGGAAAAGAAGCGCGGTGCATGCCGTGCGAAAGCATCAATGTTCGCAGCGGCAACATCAGTGTTTGCGCAGAAAACATCAGTGTTCGATTCAAACACATCAATGTTTGCAGCAATAACATCAGTGTTCTCACAGAAAGGTAACTACATACCTGTTAGACCATGCGACAACTTGACACAAATTTAAGAGGTATCGTTACCTTCCAGACAGGACAATACGCTATTAAAAATTACTTTTTTATTTTTGTATTTTAAACATTGATCCTTATGAATGGTAATGAAATTACAGATTTCGTTAACGAATTTTCTGAAAAAACTTCAATGGATTTTTATCTTTTTACTGCACAAGTAAATGATAGTAATGCAGATAAAATAATATCAGCCATTCGAGGGAAGGGCAATAAAAAGGGAAGGGCTGCTCTAATACTAACAACTAATGGTGGTGATCCAGACGCGGGCTATAGAATAATGAGAACGTTTAAACGTTACTACCCCAAAATCTCAGTTTATATTTTTGGCTCTTGCAAGAGTACGGGAACATTAATGACGATTGGGGCTGATGAAATAATTATGGGTGACTATGCAGAGTTAGGCCCACTTGACACTCAAATTACTAAGGATGATGAGCTTTCTAATACATCAGTATTAAACTTAATCCAAAGTTTAACTTCTTTAAACAAAGAAATATTTCGATCCTTTGAAAGTAATTTCATGATGCTTAAAGCAAGAAGCGGAAATGCTATTACTACGAAAACTGCTGCTGAAATATGCACTAAATTGGCTATTGGATTAATTTCTCCAATTAGTGCACAAATAGAGCCTTCAAAATTAGGTGAGATTCAGAGAGCAATTAATGTGGCTGATGAATATGGGAAGAGATTATGGGTCGGAGAAGATAAATTAATTGCTAAGTTTATTGTAAACTATCCATCCCACTCTTTTGTTATTGATTTCGAGGAAGCTAAAGAATTAATAGGTGAAAAAGTAAGGTTTGTCAATGAGGAGGAGATTAAGTTAGAAGATAATTTATTCCATTTAGTAAGAAGGGAAACAAAAAATGATATTATATTTTCTTTTTCAAAAACAGTTGACGTCCAAAATAACCCCTCTGAGGAACCTACAGGAAATATTGTAGAAGAACATTCAATGAAACTAAATAAGGACATTCTAAATTTACAACCCAATTGAAAATATGAAAAATCAATTCAAGGAGTTAAGTAAACCAGAAGAAAATTCTTCTTTGAATGAGGATCTTTTGTCACAATTTTTTGAAGCGCAATCAAAGGGGCTTGACGATTTGTATAAGAGAATAAAAGAAGAAAGTGTTTTACCAAAATCAATTCCAATAACAAGCGAAAAATCATGTGTATCAAAGCCACATAAATTTTATAAATAGGCTTTTAGAACTCCATCTATTTTTTATTTTTTACTTTAGGTTTTGGATTACCCTTCACTGAAGCTTTAATAATTCGCTGGAATAAATCAGTAGCCTTCTTTGGAGATTTCTTCTTTGCCATGTGACGAAGTTATACAAACGCCTTCATATCCATTTCAAGTGCATCAGCAATTTTCTTATAGGTAAGAATTTTCGCCTCTCTTCCCCCGCGTTCAATAGCGTTAATAGTACCTGCATTTAATCCAGTGGATTTTGCCAATTCCCGCGTAGTTATTTTCTTCCTTGTACGCGCAATTTTTATTTCCATTCCAATTTGACTTAAATATTCGTTGGTGTTCATAGTGATTTTATTTTTTATTGATTAAAGATTTGTAAGTAAGTCTTCCATCGCAGTTTGATAAAGCATCAGAGAATCTTTCATCTTGCAATAGTTCTTTGTTGTTATACCTGTATGCTGCTTCATTGCAATAGCGTTGTAAATGCTTTGGTGATACATTATGATGGATTCCAATGATTTGACGTTTGAGCAAACTCCAAAAGCCCTCAATTGTGTTTGTGTGCGCTGCACCTCTCACATACTCCTTTGCACTATGATTAACTTTTGCATGGCTGTAATCTTTGCTCACATCGTTATAACTCGGATTTTCATCCGATACCATAACAGAACCTTTCTCGATATTTTCATATACAGCAGGGATAAGGCTTTCTTTAGTTGTATCAGGAACTATTTTGGTTTTCACTTTACCGTCACGTTGCACAGCACCAAACACCACAGTCTTATTATCAAATCTTCCAATGTCTTTCTTTTGGCTATTGTGCTTATTAGCAAGTTTGCCGCCTACAAAAGTTTCATCAATTTCAACTACACCACTTAATAATTCAGGGGCTTTATCAGTCAGCATTTCACGAATACGATGATTTAAAAACCATGCAGTTTTTTGTGTGACTGCTAACCAGTTCGCAAGTTGTAAAGAAGAAATTCCCTTCGAGTGCACTGATAAAATGTAAGTAGCAAGAAACCATTTCGTCAATGGGATTTTTGTATTTTCATAGATAGTTCCCACCGTAACAGAGAATTTATGATGGCATTCTTTCTCTCTACATTTGAATATCTTATTGTTATTAGCAAAGCGATGCACGTTCACAGAACCACAGAACGGGCAAGCGGGTGTACCGTTCCACCTCTGTAATTCTAAAAACTCCCTGCACTTTTCATTTGTGTCAAAGTGCTTTTGAAATTCGATTATTGATTTGAATGGTTTCATTTGTGTTTAGTTGACAACTGTAAACTGTATGATCAAAAAAATTTTATTACCTGTTAGGTATATTCGGAAACTTTGCTGTATCAATGAAGAATACTCCATCAATAGTGACAGCATTCATTTTGCCTTCTTTCACCATTTTATAAATGTAAGCAGTACTCACTTTCATCTTTGCAGCATAGTTTTTTACGGTTAAAAATTTGTCTACTTCAATCTTCATGATGCAAATATAAGTAGTCAGTTGACAACTAACAACTATTTCGTCGAATTAATTTACTTTTTGTACGTTTGAAGTGGGTGTCTCTCTACCTACATAGTTGTATATTTTATTAAAATTTAATAGCATTTTGATAATACTTTTAGTATTATTTTTGCTCCATACAAACGTTCCCAACCATTATGACACCGGCCACCGAAAATAAAGCAATCATCGAAAAAATAGCTTCGGCGACGGCTTGGGATAAATACAAGTCAGCAGACTTATTATTCCCGGCGGATGCTGTGCTACACGCCTTTGAAGAAGGCAAGAAAATTGAATTCGAAACACTTCTTGACAAACTCTTAGAAAACACAAATAAAATTGCACAGGATGTTTCAGACTTAAACTCTGAGTTCTTAACCATTAAGTTTGAGGTGACAAGAGTAAGCCTACGAATTAATAGTATTTCGTCCTTCGATGTCTTAGTTGGTGTTCGAGAAGAACAATACCTATCTGACGAATTTTCAAAAGCATATCATCTTGCTAATAAAATCGAAGAAAAGAGAAAGGATGAATATAGCCTTCATTTTACGTTTGCTCCAGATTCAGGAGGTGGGCTGGATGAAGATGAGTTAATATCTGAACAATTCATATTGTCTCACAAGAACTTTAAAGCATGACCTTGCTCGACAATGCAAAGCACAATGAAAATTGTTCAAAATACCTGCTGGAGTCTGGGCAATATTGTGCGTGGGCAATAGTTATTGCATATTATTCCGCAATTAAGTATATTGAAGATGCTCTATTTCCGTTGGAAATAAATGGTGAAGTATATGAGAAGTTTAATGCCTATTTCATTGAGGTGTGCATGCCGAATGCCAACAAGGGTATGCGAGAGCCTAAAAAACACATTGAGTTACTTGAATTGTACAAGAAAGAAATTGGTGACGGATGGGAAAGTTTTTGCTGGCTATATGATAGCGGAATGAATATACGATATAACTCTAAAGAGATTAATGAGTTCAATAAAAATAAATACGCAGAAAAAACCAGGGTGTCTTTAGATACAATCAAAAGGTTTACTTCCGCAAAAAAAGAATTGAGAATACAAAAGGAAAAAGGGAATCAAAAGCAAGCATCTGAAAATAGTGTCGAAAAAAAAGTCACGCAAGAATAATGATGTATTCAACCTGTCTGGCAGTGTAAACATTTATTACATTACCAATGAAAATGATGTTAAATTTATCATCTGAAGGCTTACAGTCCTTGACAAATCTCCGGCTGCTGACTGTACATCGACACCTAAGGCAGCGTCAAATATTTCTACCGTAACAGGTCGAAACCGTCACAGTTTAATTCATTTAACATGATTAGGAAAATCATCGCTCTGATTCGGGCTTTGACGTGGTTATTATTTGTAGCCACTCTCTTTCTCCTTGCTCTCAATCATTTAATCGGTTGAGAACTTCAAACGCTCCGCAGTTAAATTGCTGTGGAGCGTTTTTAATTTCACCCTATGACAAATGAAGAAATAATTGATTCATGGCTTAGATTCATTCGAGATAAGGAAGGAATGAACTCCCTCGAACAATTCCTTAATCAGAAGTTGAGTTTGAAGTTAAAAGCGATGCATATTGAATCCCTAACTAATGACATGCTCGTACATAAATTAACTAAACCATGCGGTAAATACGGACACACTATCACTGAAAAGGGAAAGAAAATCATTTCGGGCACCAACACTTACTCTACATTTCTAAATGACCTCGCTGAGAAAAAAGAACGGGCAGATAAATATCAGGATAAACAGGAAGCGAAACTTGATATTGATATTAAGAAAAACAAGTGGGATTATAGTATGAGATGGATATTGTTACTGTTTGCGTTCGCGGGTATAATCTTCGCGTTGCTTGCTTTGTTTAAAGATTAGCCAAAGTGACCGTTTTTTTTCAGCAAGGTCTAACAGGTATGTAGTTACCCACAGAAAACATCAGTGTTTGCTGCGAACACATCAATGTTCATTGCGAACACATCAGTGTTCTCACAGAAAACATCAGTGTTTGCTGCGAACACATCAGTGTTTGCGCAGAACACCTGTGTGTTCGCTGCGAAAGCAAGCACCGCCGCAGGCAACAATGGCGTTTTCATTAAAATTCTGAAAGCGGCGTTGCTGTTGGAGTAACAATTGGCTGTAACCGTGTTCGAAGCTTGCATGTTGATCGCCATTAAAAGGCGGGCAACAAAAATGAGGCGGTTGATTACCGAAACCATTCCTTAATTCAGGATCAACCGACCTGATTTCATGTTTCTGCTGCCCTCATACCCGGGGTAAGAAGTGTATTCTGTTTGCATGCCGAAAAATTGCATTGATAAAAAAGCCTGCTTACTTTTATTGTCCCCTTAACCACTCCCGTGTATGGATCAGCTATCCGAATCGGTATTCAGGGTCAACTTTGAAAAAGAACATCCGTTCACCATGCCCGAAATAAGAATGGCATTGCTTGCTCTGCGCGGCTTTACCAATAAGCAGATCGCAGACAAGCTGCGTGTTACCACCGACTGCATCTATAAGCGCCGCCGCCATGCAGCAGACAAGGTGGGAGTTGAAACTTTTGAGGGCGCATTGGGGTGGATGGTGGGGAATGGGGTGATTGTGGGGGAATGAGCGTAATGCTTGAAAATAAAAAAGCGGTAAGTGTGTGGTAGGCCGATAACTGAACTAATTTGAAGTGATATGAGCAATCTTGAAAGATATTTTTCCAAGTCATTGGCGAAACAAAATATTGGTTTAGCCAAGATACTTTTTGAGAACGTTAAAAGTGAGGATGTGATTGTCCTGATTATCTCAATAGAGCCAAAACATATTAACATCAAGGAATTTAGCAGTTATCTTGATTTTATTTATAGGATTGATGGGCAGATGAGTTCGGTGGGATATTTAAGGTATGTTCATAATCCTAATGTGCAAATTGAAATTTCGGAGATTAGATTTGGCTCTCTCCAATTATTTATTCAAGAATCTCTCAACTCACTCGATGCAGAAAAACTAATTATTATTTGGCTTGCATTAAAATTTCTACCTGATACAATTAGCAGATTAATGGATGCACCTAACAAGATGATGGACTTTTTAATTAAGCGAGAAGAATACTTGGAAAAAAAAGACAGAAGAAAGTTCAGAAAACATATAAGAGAAGTAATTAATGAGGAAATTGAACTATCTAAATTGAGTAAGCAACAGAAGGAAAAACTTATTGACCGTCTGGACCAGCTCTACTTGAGAAATGCAAAAAAATTAGTACCCACCGCAAGATTCGCAAACAAATTTGTGAAAGCGATAAACCTTCTTCCTCCGAAAAAACCTTGATGCGAAACATAATTTTAAATTTGCTAATAAATAAATTCACATGATGGATGAAAATAACAAAACTGACCTTGAAGTACTTACTTCAATTGTTGCTGCACTAAAAACTTTAGATATAGAAACACAAAAGAGAACGTTGCAAGCAGTGGCTACATTTCTTGGTATAACCGAGTTTAAGGAGTTACATCAAGTGTCAAGACAGGTGAGCCATGAAACTTCTTTTTCAGAAAATAGAGATATGTCTCCAAAAGAATTTCTTCGGGAAAAACTTCCTCAAACAGATGTAGAAAGAGTTGCTTGCCTTGCATATTATCTTACTCATTACAGAGCGACTCAATTTTTCAAAACACTTGATTTAAGTTCTTTGAATACAGAAGCAGCTCAACCTAAATTATCAAATCCAGCTATGGCGGTTTCTAATAGTACAAGGGCAGGATTTATCGTTCAAGCATCAAAAGGTAATAATCAATTGAGCTCAGCAGGTGAAGTCTTTGTTCAAGCTTTACCGGATAGAGAAGCAGCAAGGGCAAGTGTTGCCAATATGAGAGTTAGAAAAAAGAATAAGAAATCAATGTCAAAAAACAATAAAGAGTAACCTATGCCTGGTGTTAGTCCTTCTAAGCGCCATTCTGCTATAAGAATAGCTTTATATAACCATAAAGGTGGGGTGGGCAAAACAACTTTAATGATAAATATTGCTTCTGCTCTAGCTTCTCTTGGGAAAACTGTTTTACTTGTTGATACCGATCCTCAATGTAATTTAACATCTTACCTTGTCAACGAAGAACTGGTTGATGATTGGTTGGATAAGGCTGAGTTACCCTCAGGTGTCACCATTTGGTCTGCTCTTAAATCATTTATTGATGGAACTGGAGAAATAAAAAGAATTAACGGATTTGAAAGAGAAGATGATGTTTTTCTAATACCAGGTGATATTCGCTTATCTAAATTTGAAGAGGATCTTAATGGCATTTGGACAGAATGTTTTCAGCGTAAAATACATGGCTATAAAGGAGCTAGTGCGATAAGTGATATTGTAAATCAAGTTGCAATAAAGCGAAATGTAGATTTTATATTTTATGATGTTGGGCCAAACATCGGTCCCTTAAACAGAATTATTCTTTTAGATTGTGATTATTTTATTATTCCTGCAGCATGTGATCTTTTTTCTGTACGGGCACTTAAGACGCTTGGCCAATCCTTAAAATCTTGGATTCAAGATTGGACAACAATTTCTCAATTGGCCCCGGATGAAATTTTGTTACTTCCAGGAAAGCCCCAATTTTTAGGCTATATTTTACAAAGATTCAAAATGTATGGTGGGGCAATCGCTTCTAGTTTTTCGTCTTATGCATCGCGAATAGAAAAAAGCATTCACAGCGATATAATTGCTGTGCTGAGAGAGATAGACCGGGATTTAGCGCGAGTATCGGCAAGTCAAAGTAAATTAGGTCAAGTAAAAGATTTCAGTAGTCTTGTGTTAGAATCTCAAGAACAGGGCAAGGCTTTTTTTGATGTTGAAGGTGGGCTTGCAAATCAGAAGGACGCTGCAAGGGCTGAGTTTGCGGCAATCGCCAAGAATATTATTTCTCTTACCCGATAACTTTTCAAATGGCTAAGCAAAATAATCTTGGAGCTAGACAATTGCACTTTATAGATGACTTAGTTCATCACTTTGTTTCCCATCAAGAAAAATTTGATCATATTCTTAAATTAATTCAAGTTTACCTTGATGGCTCAGAAAAGCTTAAACCTTTGATTCATTCTGTAAAGTCTAGAATAAAAGACCCAGTTCATTTAAAGTACAAATTAATTCGAAAAGCACTTGAAGCTAAACAAAGAGGAAAACCTTTTGTAATTACTAAGAAAAATTTATTTTCAAAAATTAATGATTTAGCAGGATATAGGATTATCCATTTACACACGAAACAGTTTAAAGAAATTGATAAAGAACTAAAAAAAATCTTTGAAGATGAGAAGTGGTTAATAACCGAAGGGCCTTCAGCAAAAACATGGGATGATGAATCAAGGGAGTATTTTAGAGAAATCGGAATCAAGGTTAATAGTTCACCGAATCTGTACACGAGTGTTCATTACGTAGTCAAACCAAACACTAAAATAAATGCTACTTGTGAGATTCAGGTACGTACCTTGATGGAGGAAGTATGGGGAGAAGTTGACCATACGATTAATTATCCCAACAAATCAGAAGTTTATTCTATTCGAGAGCAAATCAAAGTTTTAGCCAGAGTAACTTCAAGTTGTAGCCGCTTAGTTGATTCAATTTTTAGCACTCACGATGATCATCTCTTGTCATAATCCATTGCTGGTGCAACCCCTCAATGGCGCAAGAATGCGGTACAGCTTTGTGAGTGGCGTTCTTGTGCCTGGATTTAATAACCCCTCAATAGCGCAAGAATGCAGTTAAGTTTGAGCCCAGTGTTCTTGTGCCGCGTATGTAAAACACTTACCTTGGCTAAGTGAGCCGCAAATACAAATTTAATGATAACAGCAAATTGTATTTTGTTTCTTATGCTGTTGTGTACTGGTTAGATGTTTTCATCCGCAACGAATACAAAACAGTTTGGATTGATAGTGTAAAATTTTGCCAGCAGCAAAAAGGATTAGAAGTGTATGGATGGTGCTTAATGACCAGTCATGCCCACATGATCATTGGCAGCGAAACCAACAAACTTGAAGATATTCTAAGAGATTTTAAACGGCACACAGCTGAAAAAATACGGGAAAGCATACAACACAACATTACAGAAAGTCGAAGAGAATGGCTGCTTTGGATGATGCAACAGGCAGCTTCAAAAAATAGCAATAACTCACGCTTTCAATTCTGGCAGCAGCACAATCACCCTATTGAACTTGCAGATCAAGAAATGTTTGATCAGAAACTTAATTATATTCATAACAATCCTGTGATCGCAGGTTTTGTAAGCAGACCTGAAGATTGGCTTTACAGCAGTGCACATAATTTCGAGGATAACAAAGGACTTATTAAATTACATGATGCTCATTAAACTCCGGCACAAGAACGCCACTCACAATGCTATGCTGCATTCTTGCGCCATTAAGGGGCAACCAATAAGAAGAGTAAAACAACTACAAGAAAATGAAGAATTGTTCAATTCAATAGAGGAACATTTTAAAAATGCTGGAGCAACATCTCTAGAGAACGCACCCAACTGGTCAAAAATTCCTGAAAGAAAAGAGCGAACTACTTCTAATGATCCTAAACAAATAGAAACAGGAAACTATTCTCCAAGAAATATGAGCCAAAAACCTCTTGATCTTTCAAATTTTACTGCAGCACCTACGAGTCTTGATAAAAAGTGAAAAGATATATAATGAAAACTGACATAGCCATGGGTATCGTAAAAATGACAATGGTATTTATATTATCTACCTTATTCCTTTGCAGTTTATTTTCTTGCCACAAGTCACCTGAGAGAACTTTTAAAGAAAATTACGAAATTTTATCGCAAACAACGGAAATACTTAATAAACATTATGATGAAATTGAACGCAGTTATAATTGTTTCAGAAAGGATACTGTTGTCAAATTACAAAGAGTCAGAATCACTAAAGGAGATTTAACAAATTGCTTTGCACAATTAGATTCTGTTTATAAAAAGCAATTATTAAACATATTTAATGAAATTCCTGTTGAAGAGATAACTCTAAAAAAAGATCGAATTGAATATGAGGTTTATTATAAGAGTTCTCAACTCAGTGAAAATATCTATTCACATACTATATTATATATTAAGAAAGGATCCACTACAAATGAATTGCAGGAAAGTGAAGAATATGCTACACGAGTACTAAAATTAGATAATAATTGGTTTTATTTAGAATATGAAATACCTATTGATTGATTTTGCAAATTAATCAAATGCAGAATCTAAGATAAAAACAAGGCGCTAATTTTATGCTGGCATCATGATAAATCATTTTCCTTCCCCTCAATGGCGCAAGAATGCAGTTAAGTTTGAGCCCAGTGTTCTTGTGCCGCGTATGTAAAACACTTACCTTGGCTAAGTGAGCCGCAAATACAAATTTAATGATAACAGCAAATTGTATTTTGTTTCTTATGCTGTTGTGTACTGGTTAGATGTTTTCATCCGCAACGAATACAAAACAGTTTGGATTGATAGTGTAAAATTTTGCCAGCAGCAAAAAGGATTAGAAGTGTATGGATGGTGCTTAATGACCAGTCATGCCCACATGATCATTGGCAGCGAAACCAACAAACTTGAAGATATTCTAAGAGATTTTAAACGGCACACAGCTGAAAAAATACGGGAAAGCATACAACACAACATTACAGAAAGTCGAAGAGAATGGCTGCTTTGGATGATGCAACAGGCAGCTTCAAAAAATAGCAATAACTCACGCTTTCAATTCTGGCAGCAGCACAATCACCCTATTGAACTTGCAGATCAAGAAATGTTTGATCAGAAACTTAATTATATTCATAACAATCCTGTGATCGCAGGTTTTGTAAGCAGACCTGAAGATTGGCTTTACAGCAGTGCACATAATTTCGAGGATAACAAAGGACTTATTAAATTACATGATGCTCATTAAACTCCGGCACAAGAACGCCACTCACAATGCTATGCTGCATTCTTGCGCCATTAAGGGGGCCATTAACGGAGCTTACTATTTGATGTATTGTTTTGAAATTATGCGCTACTTAAAAAATATAAAACTTGCGCATATCCGCCGTAAAAGTGTCGGATATGCGCTATAAAAATTGGAAGAGTAGCGTATATTTAATTGTTAGCGGCAATAATTTTGGCGACCTGCAAAACTTCAACGACTGAGCATGAAACGAACATCAATAGCACTTTTCACGACACTTATTTGTAACATGACTTTTGCTCAAGTTGACTTGACGAAAACAGACACAACAAAATCTGTTTACACAGGGCTTGAAATAAGAAAGTTTTATCGAGTGGGTTATTCTTCATCATCAACCGATGGCAAAACGACCTACAAATTGAATGATAAGGAAGTTAGTAAAAGCACTTACGATAAATACCACGACACTTGGAAAAATATGGAAACATGCAAACCATGTATCCTTGTGACTTACGACATCAATGATAAATTACTTTACAAAGGCATTCAATACACTGATTGTCCTGTTGGTTTTTGGATTGAGTATTTTCCAAATGGAAAAGTAAAACTTATCGGATATTATAAAGAAAACACAAGCGGGAATTGGGATAGTGCATGGGACAGAGGATTTTGCAGACCAGACGGAACATTTACTTACTTCAATGACAAAGGCGAAGAACTTTATTCTGAATATTGGAAAGACGGACAATTTCTGAAACAAGTTCCGGAACAAGCAAAAACAGAATTATGGAATGTTGCACTTACACTTGACAGTATGAAAGTTGATAAACAAGTTCTGACACCGAAACAAGTCAGCGAAATAAAAATTATTCCGCAGTTTAAAAACAGTTCAACTGTAGGAACAAATATTACAATCAAGTTTCAGGTGGGTGCGGTCGGTCACACAGATGTTGAACAAATATTTACGATTGACAACTTCAACACAATTGATGTTCAAGGGATGTTTAAAAAAGCAGGGATTAAATCTTCTGAAACTGCATCGTGCGCATTGATGATTTATAATAACGGAGTAAATGTTTTCAACTATTGGCTAACAGTAAAACATTAAGCATCGCTATGAGACATGACCGAAGTATTACTGCCGCTAACATAAAGATTAAAAGAAATTTTTTAAAAGGGAGCTTTGAGTGGTAAACGAACAGTGTTGCATCTATCAAACAGTTGTGCGTAAACGAACAGTTGTGCATCTAATCCCCCTTTTTAAAAACTTCTTTAATCCCTTCTTCGTTATCCGCAACTGCTAACTGCTCCGATTGAACTGTAGCGCTAACTTGAAACTGATTACAGGAATTGCGAAGCACATCACAAACAGCGTTAAAAAAATCAGGAAGTGAGTAAACAAACTGACAAAAAACAAGTTATAGACACCATATGTTAAACAATACATTCACACCATTTCCGGTTCTGAAAACAGAGCGGTTAACGCTAAGACAACTTTCAATCAATGATGACAAAGAGATATTTGCACTTCGTTCAGACAAGGAAGTGAATAAATATCTTGGCAGAGAACCAAGTAATACGATTGAAGACGCAAGAAAATTTATTCATAAAATGGCGGAAGTTGTCAGGCAAAACGAAGGAATTTATTGGGCCATTACGCTGTCTAATAATGACAAATTAGCAGGAACAATTTGCTTGTTTAACTTTTCAAACGAAAATGCCCGGGCCGAAATAGGTTATGAATTATTGCCGGCTTTTCAGGGACAAGGCATCATGCAGGAAGCCACATCAAAAGTTATTGCATTCGGACTTGATGTTATAGGACTAAAAGCAATTGAAGCCTACACACATCTTGAAAACAAAAACTCATCAAAACTTTTAGAGAAATATAACTTCAAGAAACAAGAAAACATTGACAGTAATTCAAATGACATGTTTGTTATCTATAAACTTTCTGCAATTTGATGATTTACCCCTACTCGCGCAAGCATGCAACTAAAAACACTGGCGCAAGCGTTCGCTTGTGCCTTGTAAATTCAGAGGAAATAAAAAGTACAGGCATCTGCCTGCGCTGGTAAATAAGATCGGCCATCAGCCACTACTCTCACTGCAACAAATAATCATAACTTTGCGTTGACTTTGCACCTATACAGTGAATAAACTGGTTTCCATACTGCTCAGTGTTACACTGCTGGTTTCCACCATCGGTATCACTTACAATGTGCAGACGTGTGGAATTTCAAACCGCAGCAAGATCACCTTTCACGCTTCCAATGATTGCTGCGGCAGCAAAACAATGCCTAAAGGTTGCTGCAGAAATACGCTGCATGCCATCAAGCTCACCGTTGATTACACACGAGCCCTTGCCACTTCAGCGCTCACCCTTCAGGATTCTCATATCCTTTTCTGTTTACCTCCGGTAAATAAAAACACATGCTCCTCAGATCAATTTTTCATTTCACAAGCCGGACTCTTTCATCCGCCGCCTGATGTCGGGGGTGTTGAATACCCGATCCTTTTCTGTTCCTTCCTCATTTGATGCTTTCTTCTTTGCAGCCGATGACCGTGAATGGTCGTGACTGATTTTTTTTAGTGGAGCCCATTGCGTGATTCCTGCTGCTCCTGATCTTTTGTGAAGAAAGCTTTAACAATTACCCATGGTAGAAAGAATTATTTCCATTGCCTTACACAACCGTGTGCTCGTATTGCTGTGCGCCGTATTGCTGCTTGCATTCGGCAATTATGCAGTGCGGCAGAATCCCGTTGATGCCATCCCTGACATTTCAGAGAACCAGGTGATCATCTTCACAGAATGGATGGGCCGTTCGCCTCAGCTGGTGGAAGACCAGGTGACTTACCCGCTTGTGAGTAACCTGCAAGGCATACCGAAGGTGAAAACGATACGCGCGACTTCGATGTACGGCATGAGCTTCGTGTACATCATCTTTAACGACGATGCAGATATTTATTGGGCGCGTTCCCGCGTGCTGGAGCGGTTGAACTATGCGCAGCGGCAGTTGCCTGAAAACGTTACGCCAACGCTGGGTCCCGATGGAACAGGAGTCGGACACATCCTCTGGTACACGCTCGATGCAAAAGGTTTGGATCTCGGTGAGCAGCGGGCTTTGCAGGATTGGTACATCCGTTTTGCATTACAGACAGTGCAGGGTGTGAGCGAGGTGGCTTCATTCGGCGGATTCGAAAAGCAATACCAAATCAACATCGACCCCGGCAAGCTTCGGTACTATAACATTCAGCTCGGTGACTTGCTGAAAGCAGTAAAGTCGAATAACAATGATGTGGGAGGAAGAAAATTTGAAATGAATGGCAGAAGCTTTATCGTGCGCGGTTTGGGTTACATCAAAGACATCAATGAGATCGAAAACATTCCTGTTGGATCATCCAACAATATTCCTATCCGGATCAAAGATGTGGCCACCGTGCAAATGGGTGGCGACCTTCGCCTTGGAATTTTTGACAAGAATGGTGAAGGTGAAGCGGTAGGCGGAATTGTGGTGATGCGGTACAATGAAAATGCTGACAAAGTGATCCGTGATGTAAAGGAAAAGATGAAGGAGGTGGAGAAAGGATTGCCGAATGGTGCAACACTGCACATTGATTATGACCGGAGCACATTGATTGAAGATGCCATTGCTTCCGTTCGCAAAACACTGATCGAAGTGATGCTGATGGTATGCGCTGTGGTCTTGCTCTTCCTGTTCAACTGGCGCAGTGCTTTGAGCATCATCATCCAGATTCCGGTTACGGTTGCTGCCAGCTTTATCCTGCTGAATGCATTTGGGTTTTCATCGAACATCATGTCGCTCACAGGCATAGCACTGGCCATTGGTGTAATTGTCGACAATGGAATCATCATGGCTGAAAACTCTCACCGCATGCTCTCTGAATATGCAAGGGATCATTTGATGGACTCTCCTACCCGCTTGCAAATTATTGAGCGCGCCTGCAAGCAGGTATCACGCGGCGTATTCTATTCCACTTTGATCATCGTCATTTCTTTCCTTCCTGTTTTCCTGCTCACAGGCCAGGAAGGAAAGCTCTTCCATCCGCTTGCTTACACCAAAACTTTCATCCTTGCCATTGATGCCATTCTCGCCATCACGCTTGCACCGGTATTGATTTCTTTTTTCATGAAAGGAAAATTTAAACCCTCAAGCGCTAACCGCATTACAGGTGCGCTGGAAAAAATTTATACGCCTGTCATTTCATGGTGCATGAACTGGAGGAAGACCACCATTGCGATCAACATCATTGCATTGCTGCTTGCCATTCCATTGATGCTGAAGATGGGAACGGAATTTATGCCGCCGCTGGATGAAGGCGCCATTCTCTACATGCCTGTTACACTGCCTGATGTTTCCAACACAGAGGTGAAAAAGATTTTGCAATTGCAGGATAAGATCATCAGGTCTGTTCCCGAAGTAAAGAATGTGTTGGGCAAAGCAGGGCGTGCCAACACAGCAACTGACAACTCGCCGATCAGCATGATTGAAACGATTGTGGAGCTGAAACCAAAAAGTGAATGGCGAGCAGGAATATCAAAAGAAGACCTCATCAATGAGCTGAATGCGAAGCTGCAGATACCCGGCGTGATCAATGGCTTTACGCAGCCCATCATCAACCGGATCAACATGCTTTCAACAGGCATCAGGACAGATGTGGGCGTAAAGATTTTCGGGCAAGACCTTGATACCATTCAGCAACTGTCGCAAAGCATTAAAACAATACTGGCACCAGTAGACGGCGTAAAAGATTTGTATGTCGATCCCATTACCGGCGGAAAATATCTTGACATCACCATCAACAAAGCAGAGATGGGCCGCTATGGATTGAGCGTGGATGATGTAAACATGATCATTGAATCGGCACTCGGTGGCGCTTCGCTCACCACCACGGTTGAGGGGCGGCAACGCTTCACCGTGAATGCGCGCTTTGCACAGGATTTCAGAAGCAATCTCGACGACATCAGGAACTTGCAGGTGCAAACGATGAGCAATGGCCCCATTCCACTCTCGATGGTTGCGGAAATAAATTATGCCGATGGCCCTGCGATGATCAATTCGGAAAATGCACTGCTGCGTGGCATGGTGTTGTTCAATGTCCGCGACCGCGATCTTGGCGGCACGGTTAAAGCAGCACAGGAGAAGCTTCGTTCATCGATGATCAAAATGCCGAAAGGATATTTTATTGAATGGAGCGGACAATGGGAAAATGAAATTCATGCCACGCAAACCTTGCAATGGATTTTGCCATTGGTGCTGCTGCTGATTTTCCTGCTGCTCTACTTCGCATTCAAATCCATTCGCGAAGCTTTCTTTCAATTGCTCACATTGCCTTTCGCATTGATCGGTGGTGTCTTTATGGTGTATTTCTACCATGTAAATCTTTCTGTGGCAGTGGCAGTAGGGTTCATTGCATTGTTCGGCATTGCGGTGGAAACCGGAATCGTGATGGTAATCTATCTGAATGATGCCATGCAGCAGCTGATTACTTCCAAGGGAAACAGCGCTGCAACGATTTCAAAAACAGACCTGCGTGAATATGTAATTCGTGGCGCCGCCAAAAGGTTGCGCCCGAAAGTGATGACCGTTTCTGTTGCACTCTTCGGGTTGATTCCCGTGCTATGGTCACAGGGTGCAGGAAGCGATGTGATGAAACCCATTGTGCTGCCGATGATCGGTGGCGTGATCACTTCTTCCACCTTCATCTTATTGGTTACTCCTCTCATCTTTTTAATGATCAAAGAATATGAACTCAAAAAATTCGGAAAGCTTGATATGCCGCAACAAACCCATTGATGCTTCAACTGCCATGAGATTTACGTTGCGGGCCTGGATCACTCTCTGCTCGGTCATGTCCCCATTTATTAACTCTAAAGCTCAGACTACGCTGAGCATGCAGCAGGTATTGGATTCAGTAGAGCAGAACAACCCGCTTCTTGCTTCCTATCAATACCGAATGAATGCAGCCAATACACTTGCTTCAGGAGCGAAAAGCTGGTCACCACCGAAAGCAGGAGCAGGACCTTACAGCATGCCGTATGCAATTAACGGTGATGAAACATTTTTTAATCGCACAGAAGGTTCGTTTTTGTTTTTCGTGGAACAGGACATTCCTAATCCCGGGAAATTAAAAGCCAAAGAAAATTACCTGCATTCTTTGTCTGCCATTGATAGCATGGAAGCAGGAGTGATGAAGAATAAATTGTTTACGGCTGCAAAGGAATCTTATATCGATCGCTTTATTGCGGAAAAGAAAATGAAGCTGATCGCAGAACAGATCAGCTTGCTGCAGCTGATGATTCAATCGTACACCAATGCCTATGAAAACAACCAGGGAGACCTTGCCGCGATTTACAAAGCGAAAGCGAAGCAGCAATCATTAGAGGCCATGCTGGCGCATGAAAAGAGTGCAATAGCAGAAGCCACGACCAAGCTGAATTATTTGATGAGCAGCAATGGAACTTCTTCATTCAACATTGATACTACGATGCGTTTCCACGATTATAAGTTAGCGGAGATCGATACTTCCGTTGCTTTCATCTCTTCCCGCAGAAGTGACATCATCAAAGTTGATCAGAGCATACGTTCTGTTCAGTTGAACAACGATCTCAACCTCGCAGCGCGAAAACCCGACTTCAACCTGCGGTACGAACACTATGACATGCTGGGAAACCGGAATGCATTTTCAATCACCGGCGCCATCACCATCCCGATTGCACCGTGGTCGGCTAAATCATACAAGAGCCAGGCAAGTTCGTCTCAGCAGCTTGTGGATGCCATGCAATTGCAAAACAGGAACAACATCAACCAAGCGAGAGCAGAGATGCAGCAATCATTGCAGCACACCATTGCAGAATATGAAGAGGTGAAGCGCTATGAGAACAATGTGCTGCCTTCTTATCAGAAAGCATTTGAAGCCAGCATGCTCGCCTACCGTGAGAATACCGCTTCACTCCTTTTTACACTGATGGCATTGGATGATTTAAAAGCGGCGCAGGAAGAATACTTCTATCACTTGGAACAAGCATACAAATCTGAAATCAGCTATGAGAATTCGATTGAAAAAAAATAAGCGCATGATCAATATCATTGGTAACAGGCCACTGTGGTTAAAGCTTGTGCTGCCTTGCCTTTTCGCATCACTATTATTTTTCTCTTGCACAAACAAGAAAGAAGAGCAGGCACCCGATGTGGAAACCTATTACACCTGCCCAATGGATCCGCAGGTGCACGAAGATCATCCGGGCGATTGCCCCATTTGCGGCATGCCACTCGTTTTGAAAACTGATTCATTGCCACATGAGCATGCTTCAATGGTAAATCACATTGATGAAAACGGCGACGGGAAAACTGCCGGGCTGGCAACCATTCATCCTGAAATGAAAACGGTACAACAAAAAATTACTGCGAACGGCATCATTACTTATGACACCAAGCAGGAAAAGGATATTGCTGCACGCTACAGCGGAAGGATAGAAAAGCTCTATGTAAAGTACATGTACCAGCCGGTGAAAGCAGGCGACTTGTTGCTCGAGATTTACAGCCCTGAAATCGTAACCGAACAGCAGAACCTGATTTTCCTTTTGTCAAGTGAGCCGAATGATGTTGCGTTGATCGAAGCTTCAAAGAAAAAATTATTACTGCTCGGCATGTCAGAAGACCAGCTTGCTGAAGTCGTAAAAACAAAGAAGCCCTTCTACAGCTTACCTGTTTACAGCACCGATGAAGGCCATGTTCACGAATCATATACGGGCAATAATTCCGGTGGTGAAATGAATGCATCCAACATGACTGCGCTTAGCCTGAAAGAAGGAATGTATGTAACCAAAGGACAAACGTTATTCAACCTTCTCAACCCGCACATGGTTTGGGCGGTTTTTAATTTCTACGCTGATGAAGCAATGAGCATCAAACTGCATCAGCAGGTGAAAATCGTAGTAGAAGGAACTGAAAAGATATTGCATGGTGAAATTGATTTTATCAACCCCGGCTATTCTGATGATTCAAAAACACTCTCTGCAAGGGTTTCTCTCGACAATGAAACACATGCATTAAAGGTGGGTACTTTTTTAAAAGGAGAAATTGAAACGGCTGCCATCACCGGCTTGTGGATTCCAAAGAGTGCCTTGTTAAGTCTTGGGAAAGAAGACATCGTATGGCTGAAAGATGATTCAGGATTTACAGCGCATGCAATCAAAAAAGGAGCAGCGCATGAAAATGAAATACAGGTGCTGAGCGGACTTATTGAAACAGATGAGATCGCATTGAACGCCCATTACATGACAGACAGTGAAAGCATCATCACAACAAAATAATCATCAATGAGAAAAACATTTTTTTTCCTCCTCCTGCTTGCAGCGATGTTCGCTTCCTGCTCAAAGAAAGAAACGACTACTGACGAAAATTCAGTTTACACCTGCTCCATGGATCCGCAGGTGGTTGCTTATCATCCCGGCAAATGTCCCATCTGTCACATGGAGCTCACGAAAGTTTCTGCTCAATCATTGGCGAATGACATGTCTCTTCATCTGAGCAGTGAACAGGAAAAGCTTGCAGGCATTCAAACAGAACCGGCAGCGATCCATGAGATTGGAGATGAAAAAATTTTCCCTGCAATCGTTTCCATGAATCAAAATCTCAGCAGCACCATTACTTCCAGGGTGAGCGGGAGAATTGAAATACTCTATTACAAAACCATTGGTGAAGAGATTAAAAAAGGATTGCCTGTATTCCAGGTTTACAGCGAGCAGCTGATTCGCGATGAAAAGGATTACCTGTTCACCCTGCAGCAACAGAAAACACTTACCTCTTCCATTGATGCCGCTGCCCTTGCAGAGGCAGCGAAACAGAAATTGATTCTTTGGGGAATGAACCGTGATCAGCTATACGAATTAGAAAGAAAAGGAATTCCTGAGCCGGTGTTCACGGTTTACGCTGCGGAGGATGGCATTATTGCAGCAGTGCTCATCCATGAAGGTGATTATGTGAATGAAGGTGAATCCATTTACGAGCTGATCAATCTTTCATCGGTATGGGTGGAAGCACAGGTGAATGGTGTGGAAGCATCGCTGTCAGGTTTAGGAACGGAAGGTGAAGTTTCATTTTCCGGGTTACCTGAGAAAATAATTAAAAGCAAAATCACATTCATCAATCCTGAGCTGAATGCAAACAGCAAAGTGGTGCTTGCAAGAATGGAGGTTGCGAATGCAGACGAGAAAATAATACCGGGCATGGAGGCATGGATCAATATTTCAGGTGAGAAGAAGAAGGTTCTTGCTGTACCGGTTTCATCACTCATCACAGGTGCTGACGGAATCACGGTATGGATTAAAAAGAAAGAAGGCAGCTACGAACCCCGCATGGTGAAAACAGGAAGACAGAATAAAACTTATGTAGAGATTACCGATGGAATTGAAGAAGGTGATGTGGTGGTAATCTCCGGCGCTTATCTCTTGCAGAGTGAATTTACTTTTAAGAAAGGGAGCAATGCGATGGAGGGCATGAAGATGTAATGGGCTGAAATGCGCATCAGGCTTTCAGCTTTGCATCAAGCGGAACAATGCCTGTAACAGGATCAGCAACGGTATATCTCCATGCAAAATATTCTTCCACTCCTGTTCGCCCGCCTGCAATCAATTGCGCTGCTTTTTCCCGGGGAAGATTAAAGTCGGTGGTATTGACATCCTTGGTATCAATAAAGATCGTCCTGTTCCAATCACAATTGTGCAGGTGAAGGTTGTTCGCTGTCTCTGTCATGAAAGTAACCAGTGCGATGGCGTAATCCTTGATGCCATTGATCTTAGCGGGAACAATGCTCATGTCTGTCTTGATGAATTGTTGTGTCTCCTTTGAGTCGAGGCGAAAACCGAGTGTCTGGTGATTGAAGAGGTAACCTGCATTAGTATTGTACACTACCTTCTCCCCCATTCCTTTTCCACTTACAAATCTTTCATGATCAAAAATATTGACTGCATAATTCCAAGTAACTCCCCCGTCGACCATCACATCATATTCTTTTCCTGCATTGTAAGATTTTCTGAACGACTGAAAGAAGAGCGGGATGCTCATGCTCATTCGCACAGCTTCGCTGATGGGAGTATCGGCATTTGTTTCGTGAGAAAAAATCTCCGGCCGTTGCTGTGAAAGGTTGGATGTAACAATGTAGAGATCGCGAAATCCTCTTCCCTCCATCTGTTTCAGCTGCGCGAAAGTTGTTTGACTGTTGCCTGTTTTTTGAGCTACTATTTTCCCGATCCATTCCCTGAAATAATTGCCGCTGTACCAGCCGTAATAAGAAAAGAACTGCTTGATGTGCCACAACAACCAGCCTTCTTTGTCGATGAAGCGGTTAAAGTTGGTGCCTGCAACAATATCAGAAACTTCTTTGGGTGAGTAATTGAGTGCAAGCAATGTTGCATTGATGGCACCTGAAGAAGTGCCTGCCACCCTCTTTATCTTTTGCAAAATGCCCCGTTCATCCAATGCTTGTAAAGCGCCCCCATAGGCAATTCCCTTTACACCACCACCTTCGAACACCAGGTTTTCAAAAGGATCATTCATCATTCATGAATTGATAACCGGCAGCGATGCTCACCTTGCCACTACAAAGCTCTTCATGATGGAAGTGCGCTGATTTTTTATCTCTGCATAGTAAACGCCGGGAGGCATTGCTGAAACATCAATGCGCTTTGTAACCGGTATGGCAGAGAGTTGCATTTGATCCTGCAGAAAAGTGTGCCCTAAAAAATCTTTGATGGTGATACTCGAAAGTTCATTGCTTCGCGATTGCAGGATAAAAGAAATGAAATCACTGGCAGGGTTTGGAAACAGGTTCTTGACGGTAATGTTGTGCTTGTCGATTTCATTCCCGACGGAAGAAGGATTCTGAATATCGAGGAAGTAAAAATCAACCGTATCAACCTGCGTAGGCAAAGGAAAGGTGTAGCAATCATTGGTGTAAACGGAAACAAAAACTTTAATCGGGTAAATACCCACCTGGTTAATAGAAGCCGTACCACTGATGGCAGCACATCCATTGGATCCTCCATGAACAGCACACCATGGGATGTTACAGGCAAAAGAAAAATTCTCCGGCAAGCCCTGCACGCTGTCGATTGTCAATGAGTCAATGCAAACCAGCAATGGAAAGCCATTGAAGAGCACAATCGTATCTGCAGGCAGTCGAAAGTAAATGACCTGCTCATAAGGAACGCCTGCATAAACGATGGATAATGTATCGGGCTCAATTCCTGAAACCGTATCGAGGTTTGGTGTGCATGCCTGTGCTTTTACCACATCAGTATGAAACAGCAGGCACAACGCTATCAAAGCAGTCAGAAAGAATTTCATAGAGTAAATTTTACAATGAAAAAAATATTTTTTCCGCTAACAATGATAAAAAATTTTCATGGCATGAATCAACACAGCAAGGAAAAAAATTACATTTACTCGCTTACTCTTCATCACAAAAAATACCTTTCATATGAAAAAAATTTTCCTGGCCCTCATCGCATTGCTAATGGTAGCTGCTTCATCTTTTGCAACCACCAGGACTGCTTCCGTTACGGGTAACTGGAACAGCACTACTACGTGGGGTGGCACCGTTCCGAATGCCAATGATGATGTGGTGATCAATGCAGGTGTTACGGTCACGATCAATGTAAACCCGAACAACATCAACAACGTAACCGTGAATGGCGTGCTGCAATTTGATGCAACAGGAACAGGAAGAACATGGACAGTCAACAGCGCCTTTACTGTAAACTTAGGTGGCTCATTTAGCTGCATGGCACCGGGCTCTTCAACCACACACACCCTGAACTACAATGGAACCACGCTCACGAACAACGGAACTTTCAACCTGGTGAATGGCAGCAATAAGTGCAACGTGGTGATCGGCGGATCGGCCACTCAAAACGTGAATGGCACTTCTTCACTCACTTTTAATAAGCTCACGCTGAATAACACCGGTGGAAAATTCCAAATTGAATATGGTGGAGGAAGCTTTACCCCATCAGAAGTAAACCCGACAAAATTGAATACGAATATTACCACTAATGATTCACTCGTAATCAAGCAAGGGCTATTGGTTGGTTGCGCCACCTCCAATGCAACCATCACTCACAATGCAGCGAATTTTAAAATGGGCAGCGGCACTTCAAAAGTTACTTCGAGTGTAAATATTTTTACTTCTATCGTAACCATCACCGTTAACACAGCGATGATTTTAAATGATGCCACCAATTCCAATGTCACCTTTAATGTCAATGGATCATTCACCACGCCATCCATGTCTCAGGCGAATGCTGCTACTGCTTATGGCGTGCTTGGCCCCAACTGCCAGGGCGGTGCGAGCAATGCCACAGCGCTCAACATCACCGGCGACTGGAACATGACAGACATTTTTGTTTTTGTTGGGAACACCAAACTCCTTGGCGGAACAGAACCGAATAATCCTGTTATTACTGCATCGGGAAATATTTCATGGGCGAGTTCAGAAACACATACCATCGACCTTCCTTTCACCTCTGATGATTTTTACCTGAAGACCTGCTACTTCGGTTTGTTTGATGCTTCCGGCGCTTTTCCTTCCATGATTTTAAATGGAGGAACAGTGGCTACTCCAAAAACCTTCAGCATAGATTTCGATGTCTTTGATGGTGAAGTGCAATACAGTGAACCCGCTGGCACTCCTACTTATGCGCAGATTTCTGAGAGCATGTCCAACTGGACTGTCAATGGCAACTGGAAAATTCTCAATGGCGCTTCGCTTGCCATTCACTCCGATAATACTTTAACCATCAATGGTTCGCTGCGTGTAGAGAGTGGCAGTGAAATCGCTGGTTCAGAAACAGAAACGGATGACACCGGTTATGTTCCGGTGATCGGCCCTTCCATCGCTTTCGGCGCTGCCGGAGTTTTGTATGTTGAGAATACCGGTGGGCTCGGAAAAGGAGTGCTCACCGATGCCGCTTCGAATGTGGCACTAAAAAATCGCACCGCTGATCTCGACTGGAATCTCAACAACATCAGCTCTGCAGGAACAATTGCTTATGAAACAAACTCTCAAACAGTAACGGACCGCACCTACAATCACCTGACCCTTACTACCGGAACAAAAACACTTGGCGGCACCATCACAGTCAATGGTAATACCACGATCAATGCTGCAACCACATTGGCAGATGCAACTTTCACCAACACACTAAAAGGAACCGTTACTAACAACGGCATTCATTCAGGTACAGCCAAAACCATTTTTGGCGGCACTACTAACCAGTCGCTCAGCGGCACATGCGCTGACTGGGGCAACATGGAAATTAACAATGCTGCAGGTGCTACCTGTGCTTCTAATATTTCTACCTCAGGCTCTTTCACCTTCACCAGTGGAATCCTCACCACTTCCAATACCGCCATGCTGATCTTTACAAACTCCGGTGCGATTGGCGGCAGTGCACTCACCTGCATTTACGGACCTGTGCAGAAGACATCGGCTTCTACTTCCCTCTTCACTTTGCCATTGGGCAAAGGCGGAAACTTCCGGCCGCTGGTGATTACACCTTCTTCTTCCTCATCCACTGTATGGACGGCAGAATATTTTAATACGGCATTCAGCAACACCACAAGCGTGGTAGCCCCCATCACTTCAGTGAACACACATTCTTACTGGACCTGCACAAGGTCAGGCGCCGCCAATGCCATTTTGACTTTGCAATGGAACACAACCGAAGCACTCACCGATCTGAATGGTTTAACTGTTGCAAGCTGGAGCGGCACCAACTGGACAGATGCAGGGGCATCAACAACTACGGGAACTGCCACATCCGGTACCGTCGCATCGAATACCATCACCTCGTTTTCAACTTTCACTTTGGGTGAAGCCAACACCATCGCAACGGGAACCATTACGGGCTCCCCATTTTGTCCCGAGGCGGTAGTGAATGTTCCTTTCACCTCTACCGGTACTTTTAATGCAGGAAATATTTACACTGCAGAGCTTTCAGATAAGAAAGGAGTATTCGGTGCACCAACAGTAATCGGCACTCTGAGCAGCACTGCCAATTCCGGAACCATCGTGGCATCCATTGCATCGAAGCCAAAGGCAGGAACGAAATTCCGCATCAGGGTGGTGAGTAGCACGCCTTCCGTTATCGGAACCGACAATGGTGTGAACATGGAAGTGATTGCCTGTGATAAGGTTACTAACCTCACTGCTACCGGCATTACTTCTTCCACAGCTAACATCAACTACACCACTGTTCCCTGTGCAGCGAAATACAAAGTGCAGTACCGCAAGTTGGGAGTCACCACCTGGACCACCAAATATTCCACCACCGGCACTTACATGGTTACCGGGCTCACTGCCAATACAACTTATGAATACAGGGTGCAGACTTATTGTACAGAAAGCGGCTCATCGAAAGCAGGGTTCACTTCCATCCAATCCTTCACAACCACTTTAAGGATGGGTGATGAGGCAATTGCCACCACAGATGAAATGAGGGTGTATCCCAATCCCGCCGCTGATCTTCTTCATGTGACCTTCAATGCGAATGAAAGTAGCAAAGCTGTGATCAAAATTTACAATGCCATCGGTGAAGTACTCATGAATAAAACAGTAGCGACCACCATCGGCAATAACAATTTCACGCTCGACATCAGATCGCTTGCGTCGGGAATGTATTTCGTTGCAATCGAAAGCGGAAACGAACCTCACCAACTGCATAAGCTGGTGAAGGAATAATGAAATTGAAAGTGCATTTTGCAGTTTGTGGTGCAATGTTATCTTTGCGCCCTTGTTAAGGTCCGGTAGTTTAGTTGGTTAGAATGCTGCCCTGTCACGGCGGAGGTCGTGGGTTCGAGTCCCATCCGGACCGCTAAACAAAGTCAAAAGCCCTGTAATCGTTGATTGCAGGGCTTTTTGATTTTCATTGCCATCCATTGAGTAAACTTTATTGCCCGTCGTCCTTTCATGTTTTGGTGGGGAGGCAATGAAGGTAGGGGATTTGAAAAGGGGAAAGGAAAGAGGGTTACGTGTATTTAGAATGGAGGCTGTGGAGTTGCCGTCGAATGTTTGGAATTATGGCAACGCAATTTCTATGACCGCATCATTCGCGATGAACATGCTATAAATAACATTCGCCATTACGTTGTTTCCAACCCTGCAAATTGGAAAGAGGGATCATGCCTCTTCTAAATGCTAATTTGGTGTTGAGCTATTTTACTGTTGGTGGTCACTGACCAGCATTAAATTTTGTCATCTCTCTTTTTGTAATCAGCAGGAGGTTCGTTGATTATTGTGTGAACGCTGCTAAAAAGTATTTCGTACTTGGCTTCAATATTGTGTCGGAAACTCTCCGGTAACCTGGCTAAGTCAAACAATTCCACAACAATCGGTATGTTGCTTTCCGATATTTTTTCTTTCAGCTCCATCAAAACATCAGCAGGCAGCTTTTTTCTATCCTGGCTGCAAACCACCAAATCCAAATCACTGCCTTTGTGCGCGGTACCGTTTACGCGGCTACCATAAGCCCACACTTCAATGGGTAATAAAGCAGAGGAGAATATCTGCAACAGTGTTTGTTTATCTTTTTCACGCAACAACATATCAGTCGGTGTCTTGGGTCTTCATCATATTGGCAAGTGCCTTAGCATCGAATATAAATTGAGGAAGGAGCGCAAGTGTTTCTTCGGCAAAATTCACTCCGTAATCATGTGCGGTGCTATTCCGATTGTCGCGGTATTGAAGCCAACGTTCGCAGGCATCGTCACTTAAAAGCTTGTGCTTCACCGCATGACGGAAAACATCTTTAAAATACAATTCGTCAACCGCCTGTGACGAGTGAAAATATAACTTGAGAACTTTGCGAAGCAGTTTTCCGCTTTGCTCTAATATAATTTCAAACTCTTTTATAGCTGCGGAACGATAGATATCGTAATCAATGCTTTGTGGATCTGCCTTCTTTAGTAATGCATGTGCATTTTCCAAAGTGCTGATACAACGTTCAAAATATACAGTATCAATTTTCATCCGTGATCTGATTTCATTTCTCATCCAAAGAAATGGATTTTAGCTCTCCAGCGCAAGTCATAGCGAAACACCGATTCAATGGTTCACCCATCAATGCTGCACCACAAACTTCCCTGACCAGCTTGCATAGTCAATGTCGCCATCGGCCCTGAAGAAATAAATGCCGTTCAACAGCATCCGGGTATCGAGGGTGATGTCTGATGAAGAGGGAATCGCGATGGTATTCACGAGGCTGCCTTTGCTGTCATAGATTTTAAATTGTTGCAATGTTGCATTTTGAGGAAGGCGGATGCTGAGCTGATCATCCGCAGGATTGGGATAGGTAAATAATTCATGGCTCTTCACTTCTTCAATGCCGACAGAGCCGGTGAATGCCACATCATCCAGCAGCAGCACACTTCCCACAGGTGCATTCAGGATGCTGTCAGTAGAAGCAATGTAGATCACTGCTGAGTCAGGTGTTTCAGCAGTCTTGAATTCAAATGGCGCGATGAACAAAACATAGTCTGCTGCCGAGCCGCCTTTGAAGGATGCCACGGCAACGGTATCACGTTTATTGGTCACGTCATTCCATTTCCACATCCATGCCGTCATCATGCATAAATCATTGGTTCCTGAATCAAGTGAGGGAGAATATTTAAAGTATCCGCTGAAGTAGGCAAAGCGAAAGTTCGCAGGGAAGCCACCCACGCAGGAGAAGTCACTGGCCTTTACCACGCCGGTACAGATGATGCCGGTGATGAAAGTATTGTTGTGTCCCTTAGTGACAATGCGGGCTGCGAGGTTTCCTGAGTGTGCGCTGGAATCTTTGGTGACGGTGCTGAGTCCGAAGTCACCTGTATAGGCATTCTGTGTTCCCCAGAATTCAGGTTCTTCGTAGGCGCCGCTGCCGACCCATGATTCAAAGCTTGGATTGGGAACAGGATTCTGAGCTAATGTCACTTTGAAAAAGAGCAGTGATATAAGTGGGAGCAGAAAAAAATTCTTCGTGGTGGTGTTACGGATTTTCTTCATTTGAAAAATTGATTGCTGTGTGCGCTTGCGAATTTAAGTTCTTTCACATGTAAAGCATCCTAAGATGTCAACGCAAAAATACGGGAGTGTATAATCATCAAAACAATTCAACCCGCACAAGATGCTGCGCGGGTTGAAAGAAATCATTTGAAAATCATTTAGTGTTGCACGGAGAACTTTCCTGAAGCAACAGTCTCGCCGCGGGAGTTCTTCATCATTGCCACATACATACCATTAACGAGTGCGGCAGTGTTGAGCTGCACCACTTCTGTGGTAATGCGGTATTGGTTGATGTGGGTGCCTGCAACGTTGGTGATGATAACAGAAGCAGCATCCATTCCTTTCGGAACTGTGATCTGTAGTTCTTTATCAGAAGGATTGGGATAAATTCCAAGTGGAACAGAAGGAATTTCATGCACGCCAACACCATTGGTGAAGTCGATGTCATCTACATACATCGTGCTTCCATCCTGTGCACTGGCAACATCACTGGTGGTAGCTGCAAGCACAAAAGCTGAATCCGGAACGCCGGGCTTTAAGGTATAGAACGGTGCGGTGAACAAGGTATAGTTCGGAGTGTTACCCGCCATGAAAGCAGCTACGGCAACGGTATCACGTTTGCCGAGGTTTGTATCCCAATGTGTTAAGATGGAGTAAACAAGGCAGGAGTCGCTGCCTGAAGGTGTGTATTTGAAATACCCGATAACAGCCTGTGGCGTAGGGTCATTCAAAGGGAAACCTCCTTTAACGGTCTGTGTGGAAGCATCGATGGTTCCTGTGCCAATAACACCTGGAACAACAATACCCAACAAGGGAACATAGTTCGAAACGAGCTTGGCTGCATAGGTGCCGCTGCTGACATCCGTTGACTGGTAGCATTCATATACTCCAATCAGGCTTGTCAATGAATTGGGACTCCCCCATCCTAACGGTTCTTTATATGCACCGAAGTTTGTCCAGCTTTCCATATTTCCATTCGGTACAACTACCTGTGACTGCGCTGCCAATGAGAAAAGGATAGTGGCAGAAATGCATAGTGTAAAGATTTTTTTCATAAATACTTTTTTGTTTGTGTTGTGTTTAAGAAAATTTGTGTGGTGATAAAGTTATGATTAATTCAGTGAAGCGACTACATCTTTGAGTTTTTGAAGGTCAGGATAATCGCCGGGGTTCTCCAGTATTTCCTGGTAAACAAGGTTTCCGTTTTTATCAATTACAAAAGTTGAACGCTTGGAAACGCCGTGGTAATCGAACGAAAAATTTTCCATCAGCGAGTTGTAGCTCCTCGAAACTTCTTTGTTAAAATCAGAGAGCAAGGCGAAGTTGAGATGGTTGGCTTCTTTAAATTTTGCATTGGTATAAAGTGAGTCAACGCTGATGCCGAGTATCTCCGCATTCATGGATTCATAGAAGGAGTAGTTCGCCTGCATCTCGCAAACTTCTTTGGTGCACGTGCTGGAAAAAGCGAAAGGAAAAAACAGGAGGATCACATTTTTTCCGCGCAGGTCGTGCAAGGAAATTTTTTTCTTGGTGGTGTCGTAAAGTGAAAAGTCTGGGGCAGGAAACCCGTTTTGCAATGTCATCCTTGAAAATATTTTTGCCACAATAATAGCAGTTTTGTGGCTGTACCATTCAGAAGAATTCAAATGTGGATTTCATTTCAGGATTCTCCGCTCTTTAATCTTTGCATTTTCTATTTTGCTGCAAATAAAAACCTCGCTCATGAAAAAATTAATCGTTGAGTTCATCGGAACTTTCTTCCTGGTATTCACCATTGGTTGTTCCGTTGCATCGGGCACCGCAGTCGCTCCTCTTGCCATTGGATCAGCACTGATGATCATGGTGTTCGCCGGTGGCCACATCAGCGGCGCTCATTATAATCCTGCTGTTTCGCTGGCAGTTTTTATCAGGGGAAAAATGAGTGCCGGTGAAATGGTGCAGTACTGGGTGGTGCAGATCATCGGCGGATTGTGCGGTGCGCTCATCAGCTATTACATCACCGATAACAATGCTGCTGCTGTTGCCATGGATCATGGTGAAAACACCACGCATATGATTGCCTGCCTTGCTGAAATTATCGGAACCTTCGCACTTGCCTGGGTGGTATTGAACGTTGCAACCGCCAATGGTACCGCAGGAAATTCTTTCTATGGTTTGGCGATCGGATTTACAGTGATGACGATGGCCTTTTCTCTTGGCGGAATTTCCGGTGGTGCTTTTAATCCTGCCGTAGGAACAGGAAGGGTGATAGCATCAATGATCACATCCGGAGCACCGATCGAGCAGCTTTGGATTTACATTGTGGGTCCCTTTGCGGGCGCTGGCCTTGCAGCCATCGTTTTCAAAATGGTGAACACAGAAGGATAATCTTCGGCGTATGCTATTTCATATCTCGTGACCCATCTTGTCACGCTTGGTTCGCAAATACTTTTCGTTGTGAGGGTTTGTGATGGGTTCAATGGCTACGTTCTCAACGATCTCGAGGCCATAGCCTCTTAAGCCCGCGCGCTTCTTCGGGTTATTTGTCATGAGACGAATTTTATGAACGCCGAGGTCCCGGAGAATCTGTGCGCCAACACCATAATCGCGCTCATCCATTTTAAAACCGAGGTGGAGGTTTGCTTCTACAGTATCCAATCCCTTTTCCTGTAGCTCATAGCTTCTTAATTTATTGAGCAAGCCAATTCCTCTTCCTTCCTGGTTCATATAGATCACTACCCCTTTTCCTTCACGCTCAACCATGTTCATGGCATCATGCAACTGACCACCACAGTCGCAACGGAGTGATCCGAAAACATCACCTGTTAAGCAACAAGAATGCACCCGAACAAGCACGGGCTCATTCAACTTCCAGCTTCCTTTTACCAGTGCAAGGTGCACATAGTCGGTATTGATTTGTGTAAAGGCATGGAGCTTAAAATCTCCCCATTGTGTAGGCATCTCCACCACTACCTCTTCTTTCACCAATGACTCCAGCCTGAGATTGTACTCAATCAGATCCTTGATTGAAATTAATTTGAGGTTGAATTTTTTAGCTACTTCTACCAGCGCCGGAAGCCTTGCCATGGTCCCATCATCATTCATGATTTCGATCAATACCCCTGCTTCCTCTAAACCAGCCAGGCGGGCGAGATCGATCGCCGCTTCCGTATGTCCCGCCCTCCGCAGCACTCCTCCCTTCACCGCCTTCAGTGGAAAAATATGACCAGGCCTTCCGAGATCTTCAGGTTTGGTTGCGGGATCAATGAGTGCATGAACAGTTTTTGAACGGTCGAAAGCAGAGATGCCTGTGGTAACTCCATGACCGAGCAAATCCACTGAAACAGTAAAAGGTGTTTGATGCAGCGCCGTGTTTTCACCCACCATCAAATTCAAATTCAGTTGCTCGCAGCGTTCTTCGGTTAGGGGTACACAAACAAGGCCTCTTCCTTCCTTCGACATAAAGTTGATCAGCTCAGGTGTAACATTCCGCGCTGCAGTAATAAAGTCACCTTCGTTCTCGCGGTCTTCATCATCTACAACGATCACGAGCTTGCCGTTGCGGATGTCTTCAATTGCTTCTTCGATTGTGTTAAAACGAAAACTATTGGTTCCGTTGAGTTGGTTGCCAGACATTGTTTTTAACCCCTGTTAAATATTTTAAAAATCCATTCAGCAAAGCAATGTTCATTACGTAAAAGTGGCTGATGTACCGTAAACCTAAAAGGTGAACATTTAGTTTACCAAGCAGCAGGTCGATCACCGGAAGCAGCATCAGCATCGTTTGAATCAGGAAAAGGATTTGATAAAATGAAGATTCAAATGACAGTGCAAAGCTAATCAAATACGCAGCTAACATGAAGAACGGACCGAGCCAGCGAAATACCTTGTGGGACAAAAAAGCAAATGCCACTCCGCCGCGAGCAGGTGAAAGCAAATGTGCAAAGCGGCCAATGATCTGGAAATTGCCTGTAGCAATTCGGGTCTTTCTCCTGAATTCCTCCTTCATCTGGTTGCTTACATCTTCATAACAGACGGCATTGAGCTCATTGATTGCCTTGCCTCCTTTCTCCAATGTAGCCATGGTGATGTAGAAATCATCGACGATGAACTTGGATGGTGTGGGAGTAAAAAAGCTTTTTCTCACGGCATAGCATCCGCCGAAAGCGCCCATCATCGCTCCCCATAAAATTCCTTCCCGGAATTTGATTTTGTTTTCTGAATCCTGGTAAAAACTTTCCTGCTTTGAAATGCCATCATGTTTTAATTCATGCGGCCGGATATTTCCTGCCACCAGTGCAACCGTATTGTTCTTAAAATGTTTGAGCAGCTCAAAGAGTGTTCTCTCAGTAAAAAAAACATTCGCATCCGTGAGAATAAAAACTTCACCTCTGGCTTTTTCTGCGAGCGCATTGATGATGCCGGCTTTTCCTGTGCGCGATTCGAAATGATGCAGCTTTATTTCCGGAAACGACGAAGAAAGCTGCCGAACAATTTTTTCTGTTTCATCTGTTGAAGAATCGTCTCCAATTAAAAACTCAATCTTACTTCCCGGATAACCTGAGTTGAGAGTGCTGCTTATCTTTTTCTCTATGACTTGCTCTTCATTATGCACTGCAAGGAGAATGGAAACGTGCGGTAAAACATCATCGGTTCTGTAACAGTTTTGATTTTGCCTTGCCCTCACAGAAATTACCCGGAGTATCGCCGGATATAAAACGTAGCTGTGCACCACAGCCATCACACAACACCAAAAAATAATTTGAAGAAGAATCACTTAAGGATTGATTTATAGAATTCAATCAGGTCAGCCACAATCTTTTTATTGTCAAAGTTTTCAGCCACGAAGCTCTTTCCATTTTCCCCGATGCGTTTTATTTCATTCTCATCTTTCAATAGTCTTTTGATCTGCCTTGCAAAAGCATCAGGAGTATCAGCCAGCAAAATATTCACGCCATCGGTAGCATTTAAACCTTCAGCCCCGATGGTGGTTGATACAACCGGCTTTCCTTCTGCCATCGCCTCAATGATTTTCACCCGCATGCCGCTTCCCGAAAAAAGCGGGACGACCATGATTGACTTGGAACGGATGAATGCATGCGAGTTTTCTACTTCTCCAACAACTTCAAGGTTTGTATAATCTCTTCCCGGAAAATCATCAGGAAAATTTCTTCCTGCCATAAAAAATTTTGCATCGGGAAAAGTGCTCAGTATCTTGGGGAAGACTGAATCGAGAAACCATTCAGCACCCTCACGATTCGGAAGCCAGTCCATGCTTCCAATAAAAAAAAGAGATTGCGAATCAACTTTCGCAGCCACAATCTGATCATCGAGGTTAACTCCAACCGGGGCCGTATGAAGGGGAAGTTTGCAACCCATCTCTACAAACCTGGCAGCATCAACGGTGCTGATGGGCACCAGTGCATCACAGGAATTGAGATTGTAGATTTCAAATTCCTTCATTCGTGCGGCAAGCGTTTGCAGGTACCACTTTTTTGCGCCTGTTCTGGCTGCGTTTGAATTCCTTTCCCAAATCAAATGCTCAATGTTGTGTGCGCGCAAAACAATTTTTGCTTTTGAATATTTCCTGATCACAAGCAGGTAGGGCAATAAGTACAAGCCTTCCAACTGCACAATGTCAAATTCATTTTCTCTCAAGATTGCTGACAACAATTTTTCAAAATCCGGAGAAACAAATCTTTGGATATTGTAAGCATCTCCGCTAAACAAGCTGCGCAATGCATCCCACCAGTTTACATCGGTATCAAGCAGCACAGAATGAAAATCTGCAAGCGCTTGGTTTTCCTGCGGCATTTCATCAGGCGAAAAAAAATGTTTCTTCGTGTTGATTGCAGCCACTGTCATTTTATGACCTGCCTCATAGAAACCTCTTGTGAGCTGATGGATTGCAATCACCTCTCCATCACGAAGTGGGTAAGGAAATTTTTTACATACTTGCAATATCTTCACTCTGAAAAATGATTTGGCGCGGCAAAGTTATATGAGAATTGATCTCTCAGAATTCTCTCCATATCAGCTCAAAAAAAAATCTAAATTTTTCCTGAATTAAAGGAAACTTTACATTTACTACTTCGTAAGCACTATTTGTATTTTATTATTCTTGTATTTATAATAAACACCAAGCTTAAATCCTCTGTTGAAAAAATTATGTTTCCCGCTTCTTTGTTACGTTTATATTTGAAAAGATTTTAAACCTCAAAAAAATTTTGACTATGAAAAAATTTTTCACTCCCTTGTCACTTATCATCGTGTGCCTGTTCGCGATGGGGCAATCATCTACGGGCCAAACCCTGAAGTGGGCGAAATCCTATGGCGGTCCTGCTAAAGATAAAGGAAGAGATATCGGCGTTGACAAGCTGGGCAACAGCTACGTTACCGGTTTCTTCACTGATTCTGCCCAGTTTGGATCACAGTGGATTTATGCAGTTGGTGATAGCATTGACGAGGACATTTTTATCGCGAAATTCGATGAAGACGGTAATGCCCTTTGGGCGCATGGCTTCGGAAACGGAATCGATGATCACACCGATTTTCCCTACGGATTCAGCACCAATGATGATGGCTTCTGCGCCATCACCGGGCTTTGCTCTAACTACATCAAATTTGAAAAAGGAGATTCTATCGCTTCAAACAACCTGAACGATATGATGCTCGTTCTCTTTAACACCGATGGTTCTTTACTGTGGGCAAAAGTGGGTGGATGGAGCGACTATGTGCAATATGGATCAGGTGTATTCCTTTCCAACGATGGAACCATTTATTGCATTGGCAATTACACGAATGACACTTTGAATCTTTTCGGAGATACGCTCCTCACCTACAACGATGCGCAAAAACATTTTTACGTAGCAAGCTATGCCATTGATGGAAGCCTGAACTGGGTAAAGAGCTATTCATCTGATTACAGTCTTGAATCACGCGACATTAAGGGTGATGAAAATGGCAACCTCTACATCGGCGGAAACTTTGCTTCGACCGCTACCATCGAAAGTGCAACCATCAATTCAATGGGTTCTGAAGACGGCTTCATTATGAAGATTACAACCTCCGGTGATTTTCAATGGATAAAAACTTTTGGATCTTCTGTTCCTAACTCATCTGAAAGTGCATATACACTGGCAGTTGACACTTCGAATAATCTTTATGTTGCTTCGATTTTTAATAACAACATAACATTTGATGGCAATACGATTACGACCGGTTCAAAGCACAACATCGCTGTTGCTGCTTTCGGAGCTGATGGCGTTTATAAATGGGCCAATACAATCGTGGGCAGTGAAAATGCACTGTTCAGCACTTTCTGTCTCGGGTTGCTTGCTGAGGACAATGTGATTGTAACAGGATGCTTTACGGGTGAAGATATTGTTGGTGGAGTGTACACGATTGTACCTACCGGACCCGACCCTATTTATTCTGATGTTTTGTACGCTGCCTTTAATCCAATCGATGGCCAAGTTCAATGGGCAAGAAATTATGGAGGCAATGATACTGATGCTGGTTTCGGCCTCGCTGGTAATCACTCAGGATTTGGTTATGCTGCAGGTAACTTCCACTACGAAGGTTACTTCGGTCCTTATACTTTGATTTCTGATGGTATCTCTGATGGATTTATCCTAAAATTTTTCCAGAATGATGCAACAGCCATCCCTTCAGAAATTTCACAAGTGAGGCTAACTGCCTTTCCTGTGCCGAGCACCGGAAGACTAAATGTTGCCATTCCTGGTAATGCGAACAGCATTAAGTTTACTGATGCATTGGGAAGAATACTTTTTGAAAAAGAAGTTTCAGGAATGACAACTGAAGTGCTGGATCTTTCTTCTTATACTGATGGTGCTTATTACCTGCAAGTGAATGGCCCTTCAAGTATCTACGCGGTAAAAGTTATTCTCCAGAAATAATTTCAATCTAACCATAATAAAAAAGTCCCGGAATTCCGGGACTTTTTTATTTAACCCTGTAATGTTTTCTCCAGCAGATGAAATATTTCATGACTCATTTTGCTCGTCATTGAATGCTCGAGAAACTGTGTAACAGGTTTGATCCCCCACCCTACGTTCGTGAGAAACATCTCATCTGCTAACTGCAATTCTTCTTCGTTGATTGATTGTTCTGAAAAAGAAACCTTGTTCCCTGCAAATAACCAAATGAGGTTTTTCCTCATGATTCCCTCAATGGCGCCGTCGCTTAGCGGCGGAGAAAAAATCTTATCTCCTCTTATCCAAAAAAGATTGGAGGAAGTTGCTTCCACAATTTTTCCCGCAGAATTTTTAAGCAAACAATCAGAAAGTTTTTGCTCACTCTTATATATGGAAGCCATCACATAAGGCAAAGCACTCATCGATTTGAAAAATGAAATCGAAGAAAAATCTTTTCGAACATCTTCAAACAATCCTATCTTAAAATCACTTTGATTCCATTCAAAGGCATTCGACAAAGGAATTACTTCAATAAAATATTCGATCGAATTTTCTTGTGGCTCATATAAGCCGCCGTCACTTCTGTAAACTCCAATCCTCACCCTAGCATTGGGTCCGGTATTCTCTCGTTGAGCAAGATCAATGATCTGCTTGTGAAAAAAGAATATAGAAAAGTTTTCAGGCACCGGCATTTTTAACGCCTTCATGGCACGTACCATTCTTGAAAAGTGATCTTCGAGAAAAAGAATCTCACCATTGTGAATCCTGATGCTTTCAAACATGCCATCACCATAATTGATGGCGCGACCCAAGGTAAAGGCTGCTGTATCTGCAGTTAAAATTTCACCATTGAAATTGAAGTACTTCAAGCAGTTAAGAATAGGAATTAGTAACGATAAATGATACCCATGCACTATGGAATCAGCATCTCATCACGATCACGGTCACTCATCCATGACAAATAATAATCTTTGTCTTCAATTGACAATGCATCTTCGGTTAAGAATAATGGATGAAACGTATCGATCATTACGGCGAGCTCTTTGGTCTCTTTTGCTCCAATGCTCTTCTCGACTGTTCCGGGATGTGGTCCATGCGGAATGCCACCGGGATGTAAGGTGATCATTCCCTTTGTCACATGTTTGCGACTCATAAAATCACCGTCCACATAGTACAAAACTTCATCACTGTCTACATTGCTGTGGTTATATGGTGCAGGAATAGAAAGCGGATGGTAGTCAAATAACCGCGGGCAAAAAGAACACACCACAAAATTTCTCGCCTCAAATGTCTGATGTACCGGAGGAGGTTGATGGATTCTTCCTGTGATAGGTTCAAAATTATGGATGGAAAATGCCCATGGATAATTAAAACCATCCCACCCTACCACATCAAAGGGATGATACATGTAATGATAGGGATACATGATCCCTTTCTTCTTAATGTAAATTAAAAAATCACCTTTCTCATCGTGAGTCTCCAATGAAGAAGGAACTTTTATATCACGCTCACAAAAAGGCGAGTGTTCCAGCAATTGACCCATTTCATTTAAGTACTTGTGAGGAGGAACAATGGGTGTAGGAGATTCAGCAATGAGGAGGCGGTTATTTTCCTCCTTGAAATGAACCTGGTAAATAGTACCACGTGGAATCATGATGTAGTCGCCATATTCAAAATCAATGTTTCCATACATCGTTTTCAAAGTACCCGACCCTATGTGCACAAAGATCATTTCATCGGCATCACCATTCTTATAGAAGTAATCCGTCATTGATTGTCGTGGCGCTGACAATGAGATTCGCACATCATCATTTACCAGAACATACTTTCTGCTCTTTAGAAAATCATCTTCCGCAGGAACGTTAAATCCCTGAAAGCTGCGGTGAAGCATTTGCATGGGCCCCATTACTTTCGGCTGAACATCATAAGGCGCATCTACATGCTTAATGCTGGTAGGAGGGTAATTGTGATACAGCAAAGAATAAATGCTTGAAAATCCTTCGGTAGAAAATAATTGCTCGGAATACAATTCGCCACTCGGCTTCCTGAATTGGGTGTGTCGCTTCGCAGGTATTTTACCCAGTTGATGATAATAAGGCAAGGTGATTGGATTTAAGACCGCTAAAATAAGTTTTGAATATCAGAACAGAAGCTTGACTGCTATCAAAACCAATCTTTTCTTCGAAGTGATTTTTTCTCTGATGCTCTCTTTTTCACCTCCAGCCTTTTAAGCTTTTTTGCTTTAGATATTTTGGTGGGGATTCTCCTCTTCTCTTCCTGCAATGCTTTTGAGAGCAACTGATCAAATCTCTCTGTTACTTTTTTCCTGTTAGCCAATTGCGATCTTTCACTCTGCGAAACCAACATCAATTCGCCCGCATTGCTGATCCTGTTTTTAAGCTTCAGTTGAACTCTTTCCTTTTGCTCTTTGGTAAGCACTATCGATGCAACAACATTAAAATAGAGCTCAACACTGGTGGAAACCTTGTTTACGTGCTGACCACCTTTGCCACTACTACGGACCGCTTTGAATTTCAACTCATCATGTACTGCCGCCGGATCAAAGTGACTCATATGATTATTCGATCATAAGACGGGTGACTGTTGGCTTCCTGTTTTCCATTTCAAGCCTTAGCATGTAGATTCCAGGAAGCAATTCATTCACTGAAAATTCCTTTTCATGATGCCCGACTGAAAATTTTTCATTCCCTAAATCCTTCATCTTTCTTCCTACCAGATCTTCCAATGAAAAATGCATATCTCCACCTTCATTTACATCAAAGGAAAGGCGAACCTGGTCATGCCCCGGGTTAGGAAATACACTCAATCCCTCGGCAGCTTCTTTTAAATCGTTCACAGAAGTAAAGAAGACATAGTAATAATCGTCTTCAGATTCAGTGGTGATTCCATTTGCCGTCAATGAAGTATAGGTAATGTTCATCAGGCGATTTTTATTGGAGTTGATCATCCAGAAATAGGAAGTGGAGTTAATCGTAGTAGTAACCGAAATATTTCCGTAATGAGCAATATCAGTGATCTTCTCAACGAACTTGATCCTGATGGTGCTGCTGATAACTCCCGTCGGCAAAATGAGTGTTCCATTCGCATCAGAGACAAAAGAGACCGTACCCGTTCTGTCCACTGTAACATCATTGGCTTCATAAGTACCACTAAAAGTGTCTAAAAAAGCAGTGGCATAAGAACAGGGGTACTTAAAGATCACTTCTTTGTTGTCATAAGGATAAGCTTTGCCGTCAATCACCACACCCGTAATTTCCATTGTGGTGTCGGTAGTGGTTAAATAGGTAAAGTTATCTCCGGGAGCATCAATGGCCATTTTTGCAGTGGTAAACTGTGAATATCCTGTGCTGGAAGGAGTAACGATTGGTCTTACTGCCAACGGGCCTACCTTTGGAATGCTGCTAAAATCCCATGCCTGGCCGGCGCCGGATGGTCCTTCCTTGGCAGAGGTGTCAGAATACTGCGCTGATAGAAAATCCCCCACCTGATAGGCACTGGCATTTGTGATGGTCGTTTGTGCTTCCGAAATCCTTCCTATTAGCAACATTAACCCTATAATAAGTATCCCCTTTTTCATTTTTTTGCTTTTAAAATGCGCGACCTAAAGTAAGGCAAATTGGAAATCCATCGAATTCTATAATTAACAATACACCCCTAAGACTGCCATTTTACGGCTTTGTTTTGTAATCAGTGATGAAAGTATATCTTTGCGACCCAATCTTAAAAAATTACTGATTTATGTACGCAATTGTAGATATCGCCGGGCAGCAAATGAAAGCTGAGGCAGGTAAAGAGCTCTATGTTCATCGTCTTGATGGCAAGGTGGGTGATGCGGTAAAATTTGAAAAAGTACTCTTGCATATCAACGAAGGCAAGATCTCTAAGGGAAATAAATCACCCATTGTTTCAGCTACCATTGTTGAACATCTTAAAGGTGACAAGGTGATTATCTTCAAGAAGAACAAACGCAAGGGTTATAAAGTTAAGCGCGGCCATCGCCAATCGCTTACCAAAATTAAGATTGAATCAATCGCGTAAGTCCCGAAACAGCATCTTACAATTAGAAATAAATAATTAAGAAACATGGCACATAAAAAAGGTGAAGGCTCATCAAAAAACGGAAGAGATTCACACGCACAACGACTGGGAGTAAAACTTTATGGCGGACAGGAAGCAATTCCGGGAAACATTATCGTTCGCCAAAGAGGTACACGGTACTTTCCGGGTAGCGGAGTGATGATGGGTAAAGACCATACCATCTTTGCTACAGAGAAGGGCACAGTGACTTTCCAGAAGAAACGCGGTGAGAGAAACTACATCAGCGTTGTTCCTTCTGCCGATCAGCAGGCAAATTAAATCTACAAGAAAAACGAAAGCCGCTTTCAAACTGAAGGCGGCTTTTTCTTTTGGGTGAAATGAAATTATTGCTTAAACCACTTCTTCACCCACAATCCATCTTGTGTTTTTATTTGAAGGAAATAAACTCCCGACGGGAGGTCGCTCACCCCTATTTTTCTTTTCAATAACTTCTGATCAAAATCCTCCCTGTAAGCAATTTCACCGATGGCATTGAGTATCATTAATGCGCCCTCCTGCTGGCCATCAGCATAGAAGTTGACAAAAACATTACCAGTAGCCGGCAAAGGATAAACGGCAAATTGATGATGATCATACAAAGAAGAAATGCCTACCACTACAAAAAGTGATGAGGATGCTTCGCAATTAAATCCATCTGTAACAGTTACAAAATATTCTCCCGGCTGGGTAATCACAAAGAATGAGTTCGTCGCTCCGGGGATTGCAACAGAATCAAGATACCATTGATAGGTGGTGGCTGAAGAAGAAAACAAAGTATCGCCTGATTGTGTAACAACCGGCGTAAATGGAACAGGATTTACGTGAATAAAATTATCCAGCACGAGAGTATCCTTTTCATTTCCTGAAGTAGTAATCAGTGTTACATCAAAGTCGCCCACTCCGAAATAGCAAATGCTGGTTGGGTTTTGGTCTGTTGATGTCGAAGGAGCTCCCCCTTCAAAAATCCATTGCCATGCTGTTGGGCTATTCGTTGACTGATCAAAGAAATCAATACACCGCTTTTGACAGACCGCAGTATCGGAAGAAAGAAAAGAAACATACTGCGGTTGAAACCACGATGAAATAAAGCCGGGCAAGCCCAGCTCACATGATCCGGTACCAATGTCAAGCGCATTATCCAGGTAATTGCAGGAAGTGCCCGGCGCATTCGGTTCTTCAATCACTCCGAGGTAATTCACGTATGATTTAGCAGCATAAACTTTCCCATCAGGGCCAAGTTGAAGAGCCCACATGTTGATCGAACTGATCTGTGTTTTTGAGTTGATGATGTCATTGGCGGTACCTGCATTTAAATCATATTGAAACAAGGTGCCGGAATAATATCCCTCAACTGAAGTATACAGCTTAGAGCCATCGGGAGAAAATTCAATTCCATAAGTGCGAACCGGTGATGGAAGCGTGATTGGATTTGAAACCACACCGGTAGCATTATCAAAATCAAAAAGCTCGCTGATGTATTGCTCCCTTACTGCGAGCGCAACTTTTGTTGCCTGTGGATTGAATTTCATTTGACCATACGTATTCTGTATGGCTGAGAAAGAGTGAACACTTCCTACATGGCTCACCACTGGCAGATTGACTCCTGCAGATGTAACCAGGTAATCATAAAAAGCATCGGTACCCCATTCATGCACCATCACCCAAATATCTGTTCCGTTGCTGCTCACAGCGCCACACAACTTTTCCGTTACACTGTTAAGCAGCAACGTATTCTTTGTGGTAACATCTCCGTTACCCGACTGCAAGGTCATGTCAACGATAGAGTACCTGAAACCGTTGGCACCACCGATCTGATCCACTGTAAAAACATAATAGATCGTGTTACTACCCGGCGAAGGAACTATCAGTGCTGATTGAGTGGATGATATGCCGCCATCCAGTCCAAAACCATTCGGCATCTGCACATGATTTTTATTGTATACATAAATGCCATCGGTATAAAACAAAAGGTTTCCGTTTGAATCACTCACTGTTGAGCACCCTTCAGAAGTTTCAAGAACTCCGTTTGAAAGCGGAACAGGGACTCCTGAGTTAAAATCAAGTCCGGCTTTTATTCCGAAGTACCAGTTGTTTGCTTCCTTCTGTGCAGAAGAGAAATGTATGGAGAGGCAGAATAAGGCTGAGAAGTATATTTTTTTCATGGCTGAAATTGTAAGCATAGTAAAATTACAAAATCAGGGAACACCAACTCAAAACTTGAGCATCACACCTGCCATGAATCTGAATCCATAATAAGGATAGTTATACCATGCGCGCTGTTTCATTGCAGCAATATTGTTGAATGACAACCACAGTGCGATGTTCTTCTTGTAATTATAGGTGGCTGAAAAATTGACATCAGCAAATCCTTTCAGTTGTGTGGATACGGTATCACCAGGGATAATTGTGTAAGCACCCGAATTCACAAACAAATCTGCATTCAGGATAATCTTGTTTTGAATGTTATAATTGGCAGTGAATGTCAGCTTTGATTTTGGAATGCCCCATGGCTGGTCTTCACCATCGAGGAGGTAAGCATTGGCTTCACCTGCAAGCAGCAGGTTCAATCTTTCTGACTGCTTGAAACCAATTTCACCCTTCACACCAAAAATTTTTGCATCGAAATAAAATGTGTCAATAAAATAAGTTGGGTTGTCGCCGACAGGTAAAAAGAAAGGAAGGTTTTGATTGAAGGAATAACCTACACTGCCATTGTAAATGATATTGCTGCCATATGCACCCCTGATGCCCGCGTAACCGGCAAGTGTTTTGGTCGTGGCAACGGTATACCCCGCAACAAATGGGTTGATTTCCGACAACGATGCCAATGTAGCAGGTGTATTACTTCCATGCACTCCGGCATAAGCAATCAGGTAATCATCCAGCAACTTATACGATACTTCACCTTCCGGAAATAAGAAGACATCGCCATTGACAATGCTCACATTCGCACCGGCCTTTACAAATAAAGCTTTGTTTTGATATTGATAGTTTGGAAGAATTGAAAAGTAGCTGAGCGTGGTATCATTCACAGATCTGAAATCAAGACGTTGGTAGCTAAAGTCGAGATGAACGGAGTGAACCTTTTGAATTTGCTTGCCAAAATTAAAGTCCCCATTAAAATAACTCTCATCAGAAGCAGTCTGAAAAAAATTCGTTGGATGATCGGTGAATGAATGAAAACTAAATCCAAAGCGGTAGTCAATATTGGCTTTGGTGTCCTTCGTGTTTTGAAATGAAGTAGTAATGCCAAACATGTTGAACTGCTGCTTCAATAAATCTTTGGTGAAGAAATTTGCAGTGTCATTGAAAGTAGAATCAAAACCATAGAAATGATAGACATCCCTGTCATAATCCAATCGGGCGGAGAGCGCAGTATTTTTAAAATAGCTGGTGCCGAAAAGTGATCCTCCATTGTGGCTTTGATCCTGGAAATCAATTTTACTTCCATTGGAAGAAAGATGCTCCAGGTTTAGCCCATAGCTGAATTTTTCATTCTTGCCATTGCCCAGATAAATTTCAAGCAATGGTGTGAGTTGTGTTCCAAAGCCGGCCTTTACAAAATTATTTTGTCCCGGCACATCCTTCTTGTCTGAGAGCGCAACAGGTTTTATTTCTGTTGGCACAAACGGAACATCAATCACATGTGGTTTTGTATCATACTGCAACACATCCATCGTGGTATCCAAGCCTGCAGGTTCGGCATGCAATGAAATCTTTACCGCATCAGCAAGCAACGGCCGGTAATCCTTATTGATGGTAACTTCTTCGCTTGGCAAATTCTTCTGCGCAAAAACATGTTGCGCAGAAAAGAACATCATGAGCGATAATAGCTTTACGAGGTAATGCGAATTATTTTTTGAAATCATCTTCTTCATTTCTCCAATTGTTTTATTGCTCACCTTTGGTCTCGCTTATTTTTGATCAGGAATAGAATCTGTTTCTTGCGCAGTATTATCAGGCAGCAGCTTTGATTGTGTTGCCTCTTTTGCCTTCACCTCTTCCATCTTTTTCCTTGCAGCAGGCAGTATGTCATCATCACCTTTATAGTTGTCGATGATGCTCTGCAACGTTGATTTGGACTGGAAAAAATCGCCTTGCATATCATAGATATCCGCCAGCAGCAGGTATGCTTTTGCAATCCAGTAATTGTGAGTGGGCTTCTGCTTGATCACGTTCCAACTCTGTTCTTCAGCCTTCGTCAAATCATTCCGCTTAAAATAAATTTCTGCCACCCGGTATCCCGCTTCAGCACCAATCACTGACGAATTAGATTTGGATACAACTGAAAATTCACTGAACGCCTTATCAAAATCATTTGCTGCATAGGCGCTCTTGGCAATGTAAAAATGCGCCTCCAGCTGATCATCACTACTTGCATTGGCAGAAGACAATACCATGTTGGCCGCATTCGATGCATCAGGAAAACGATTGAGGTAATAAGCGCTATACATCATCCCCTTCGCAGCTTCCAGCGCATTTGATTTTTGCTCTGCATTGCTGCTCAATTGCCTGTAATAAGTAAATGCCTTTTCATAATTTTTCTTCTGAACGTAGTTGATCCTTGCAGCCTGTAACAAGGCTTTTTCACTGAAACGATTTTGCGGCTGGTCCGCAACAAATTCATAGTCACTCAGTGCCGCATCAAAATCATTCTGCCTGAAGAGACATTCGCCCCTGTAAAAATGTGCCTGTGTTAAAAATGCTCCACGGGGAAATGTATTCAGGTAGTTCGAAAACTCACTGATGGCATGGCTGCAATCGCTTTTCGAATATTTCGATTCTGCAGCGAGATACACAACAGAATCTTTCACCGCATCACTCACATTCACATTGGGCAGGTTACCCACGAAAGCCAGGTACCCTTGTGCATCACCTGCATCTGTATAAATTTCTTTTACGCCATTGAGTGCTTCAGCGCCTTCTGGTGTTTTGGGATATTTCGTCAACACCCACTTATATTCTTCCAGTGCCTTTGCATTGTTATCGAGGTTGAAATAAATCAAACCCAGCTTCAGGTGAGACCGCACCGCATAGCTGCCTGTAGAGAATTTGGTCGTCACCTGAGTAAAGGCCTGCGCTGCATCCTGGTAGGCAGGAACAGCGAGGTAAGCCACTCCTAATTCGTACAATGCATCGTCAGTATAAATGCTCGAAGGATAGTCTGAAATAATTTTCCTGAGCGTAGAAATTTTTTCAGTGTTGCTATTCTGCAGGCCCTGGATAATGGCCTTCTGGTACAGCGCATAATCACCTCCGTTCATTTTACTGTTGATCACCACATCATAATTCGCAGCCGCTGCAGCATAGTTCTTCATTACAAAACGGCAATCGCCACTCCTCAGTGCCGCATCAGCATACATTCTCCTGCCCTGTTCATCCGCAGATTTCAGCAATGCATCTTTTGCTGTCGTGAAATGGTTGAGGGCCTTATCATAATCTTCAAGTTTCAGGTAGCTGTAACCCAAAGTATACTCTGCATTGGCCCTGGAAACATTTTGCGGCAACTTCACCTTCGATGTGGCGAGATCTAAAAATTGTCCATGATTGGTAATGGCAGCCTCGTATTGTTTCTGATTAAATGCCGCCTCCCCTTTCCAGAAATAACATGCAGCCTGCAAGCCCGCATCTACGGGGTTCTTCAGCGATTCGTCAAATAAATCGTCCGCCGCTTTATAGTCTTTGTCATTGAATAATTCTGTTCCTCTTCCATAGCTTACTTTCTGATATGCTTTCCTGATCTCCATCGATTTCGCCCCAATCGTTCTGATCACTTCCAAAGCATCACGGTAATTGTTAGTGCTCACAAATTCTTTCGCCAGATATTTTTTTGCATCCTCTACACCATCCGCCTGAGGATAGGTGGTAATGTATTTTTGTAAAGATTTTACTGCTGCATCATGGTAGTCAAGCTCATGAGAAATTTTTGCAAACTGAAAAAGTGATTGCTCTTTCACGAATGGATCCTCATTCATCTTTGAAGCATTGTCAAATGCAAGACGGGCTTCATTCTTCTTTCCTGTATTCAGGTAACAATCACCAAGAAGGTAAAGCGCATTTTGCCCAATGGAATCATTAAGAGCGCTCAATTGTATAAAAGACGGAATTGCATCTGCATAATTTTTTGTTTTGTACTGGCAGACTGCCACTTCATATAAATCTTGCTTGGAAACTTTTGGAGATGCGCTTACAAAAGAATTAAAATAAGGCAGGGCTTTTTCATACTGCCGCTTTTTAAAATAAGCTTTGCCAAGCAACTGTTGCATTTCCGTTTTGTATGGGGAAGCAGAGCCGGAGATATCAGCAGCATCAATGATTACCTGGTCATAATTCCCCTGCATAAAATCAATATTTGCCAGATAATAAGGAACTACATTTTTGTACTCCGCAGCTTCGGCAGCGATCTTAAAAGCCGATACAGCATTTCTCAATTCACCCTGCTTATAGGAGATGTAGCCATAGTAATAGTTGGAAGCATTGTAATAGTCGTTGTTATTTTTTCTAAGCTCTTCAAAGAATGGTTTTGCTTTCGCAAAATCCTTTTTGAAAAAATAACTTACTCCACTCTCAAATTTGTAGCTGGTTAATTCTTCACGGCTCAGGTCATTCACATCCACCTTCTTCAGCCATGTGAGCGATTTATCATACTTCTTCCTTTGAAAATAAATATCACCCAGCTGAAAATACGCTCTCCTTGTTGTTGGATTTGATTCATAGTCATTCAGCAGGTCGATAAAAGATTGCTCCGCATCAGGACGGCCCAGCTGCTTGCTGCAATAAGCTTTGTAATACAATGCATTGATCAGCAACTGGTGATCCGCTGCTGCATCATCAGATAAAATGCGATCAGCAGTCTGCTTAAACTCTTCGTGAGCAGCAGCATATTTCTGCTGCTGCAGTAATTCCATTCCAATTTTAAAATCAGCATTTTCATCTGTATACGATGCAGTCTGCTGCGCCGATACCCCTATGCTTGCTGCAAAAAGTAATAGGAAACACCATCTTCTCTTCATCCTTTTCAGATTCATGTTGTCAAAAATCTTTTGTTATGCCTGCTTTTCCCGTATTCTTTCGGAAATGATATACACACCCTTTAAATAATTGTAGGATGGCAACGCTATTGGTAATAGCAATTAAGGAGAAGTATTTCGGTCGCGAAATTTGATTGCTTCTTTAACGCAGAATTGCCCGGCGTATTTTGCGATGGAGTAATAAAGATTTACTCAAATCAGAAAGTAAATGAAGCCCCAATGCTCGGAAGAATCGGAAGCTGGTTTACCCGCTCATAGCGTACACGATCGAAATAGAAAATATTATCGCGGTTATAAATGTTGATCACGCTCAGGTTTATTTCAAGATCAGAATTTTCTGACACATGAATGGTTTTCTTCAGCGCAAGATCAAGACGGTGGTAATACGGAAGCCTTCCAGTGTTCAGGCTGTCGTCATACAAGATTCCGAGGTTTCCATTTTGAGTAGTGTACGGCGTATTGATACCATTGAGAAAATTAATCTGCTCATAGAATCCTTGTGTAAGGGTGAAAGGAAATCCCGAACCGAAATTCCATCGCAAATCGAACTCCCAGCTTGCATCCTTTCCCCAGTTATAAGCCGCCACCACATTTAAATTGTGCCGACGATCATAATGCGGAGGATAAACCTGTTCTCCGTTGTCTCTTCTTACATATCCCAATGAATACGCGAACCAGAGGTAATACCTTTTGTAGGTGTACTTGGCAAGGAAATCTATTCCATAGGCTTTCCCGGTTTCAATCTGGTAATCCGGATCTTCAGGGAACAGCTTCTCGCGGTTTAAATTGATAAGCTGTGTAAATACCTTATAGTAGGGCTCCAATGTGAGCTCCAGGTTTTTATTGACATCCACTTCAGCTCCCACCACTCCTTGCACTGCACGCTGCAAATTATTCGGGGCAGGCTCTCCGTTGATGTTGTCAAGTGTTCCACTCGGTGCAGTTAAATAACCGGTAAAAAGATTTACCACATCCTGGTCAGACTTGGTGCTGATAAAATTTTGAGAGTAGAGCCCCGTTGCTGCTTTTAACCGCACATGATCAGAAAGATTGTATTTAAGCGAAATGCGTGGCTCAGGTGAGAAGACAGGAAGTGAGGCGTAGTACTGCAGGCGCAGGCTTGGCTCAAGGATTACTTTTTCATTGATGATGTATTTGAAAACAACAAAGCCGCTGAACTCAGTCGTGTTGTCATCACTTTCAATGATGAGGCCAAGCGAGTTAAAAAATTTCAGGTGTGTCCTGAATCCACCGATGTCAAACCCATACTTAACTTCTCCATGACGGATGAAGTAGGTGAAGTCTGTATTCAGGTCAAAGCCACCTACACTGCTTTCACGTGGCTTGCCATCAGATTCAGTGAGCACGAGACTATAATTTGAATACGACAAAGTACCACCAATCAAAACTTTTGATCCGCCGGGAACCAGGTTAAAGTTTGCACCAAATCCATACTCATTCCAGTCAAAGTCTGAAAGCTGCTGATAGTTTACATGGTCATTGTAATCAAAACCAAAGAAGCTCACCTTGCTTCCGCTTGCACTGTTCAATGAAACCTTTCCATAAAAATCCTGGAAGTTGTACGGCAAGCCAGCCGTATCAATGTAAGAGTAAAGTGTGGGAGAAGTTTTATCAAGATATGAAATCTTGGAAGTGAACAGATAAGAAATACTTGAACCTGTATTGCTTTGTTTTTTGATTGGTCCTTCCAGGATCAGCTTGGAAAGAAATGGACTCGCTGCAATTTTTCCTGCAGCATGTTTCTTGTTTCCATCGCGGGTAGTAATGTCAAGCACCGCACTCAACCTGTCGCCGTATTCGCCGCTGAAGCCGCCGGTAAAAACATTCACGCTTCGAATAACATCCGTTTCAAAAATTGAGAACAGGCCGATGGAATGAAAAGGATTATAAATCGTCATTCCATCGAGAAGCACTTTATTTTGTATTGGTGATCCACCGCGGATGTACAATTCACCACCCTGGTCACCTGTAAATATTACGCCCGGCAATACCTGAAGGTATTGCGCAAGATCTGCTGAACCACCTACGGATGGAATTCTTTCAATGTCCTTCGTTGTAATCTTCGTCATCGAAACAGTGGTCTCTGTTTTCTTTTCCTCGCGTGTGGCGGTAACATTGATGTTCTCTAATTCAATCCCGGTTTTATTGAGGAAAATTTTCTGATTGATGATTTGATTGTTCTTGATGGTGATTGAAATGGAAGAAGAATCATAACCAAGTTGTGTACAGAAAATGGTGTAAGAGCCAGGAGGAACGCTGGTGATGTTGTAAACGCCCTGCTCATCCGTCTGTGCCCCTATCGTTGTTCCCTGGAGAATCACATTGGTAAAGATCACAGGTTCCCCATCTTCCTTATCATAAACTACACCCCTGATGATACCTCCTTGCGAAAACGCCTGCACCGAAATCAATGCGCTTAAAAACAGGATTGAGAAAAATTTCTTCATTGCTTGAGTATTCTATTTCTGAATTATTGCTGTTATCGAAATCAATTCATTTTTTACTACCACTCTCCTGCGCCTTCACGTACCAGCTTCGGTTCACTATTGGTAAAGTCGATTACGGTTGAAGGCAAATTACCTCCTGCACCGCCATCCACTACCATGTCTACAGCATGGTGAAACTGTATTTCCATTTCACGCGGGTCTGTCATGTAATCGAGGATCACATCTTCGTCGTGAAGTGAAGTAGAAATGAGCGGATTACCTAATAACCTTGCGATTGTTCGTGCAATATTATTGTCAGGAATTCTGATACCTACCGTTTTCTTATTCGTTCCGAAAATTCTTGTTACCTGCGCAGATGCATTCACAATTACTGTGTACGGCCCTGGAAATAATCTTTTCATTTCTTTGAATACCCGCTGATCCAGGGTGGCAGTATAGTGCATGGCCTGGCTGATGTCATCACAGATAAAAGAAAAGTCAGGTCTCTTTTTTCCGCTTATCCTGATCAGGTTTTCAATTGCCCTCGGCTGAAAAAGATCGCAGCCGAAAGCATAGACCGTATCAGTAGGAAAAACAATTACGCCCCCTTTTTTCAGACAGTCCACCACTGTATTGGTTTTCTGCTCACTGAGATGATCGGGATGAAGTTTGAGTAACACTTTGATTTTGCTTTGGGTATCACTTAGAATGAATGCACTAAGTCAACGTGTGATTTTATTCGCCGCTCCTGTTTATGCGGCCAAAACTTTATTTACTAATTCAGCGGCTTCTCTCAGCTCTATGGCAGAAAAAACTTTCAGACCCGATTGGTCAATGATTTCTTTCGCCTTCTCTGCATTCGTTCCCTGCAACCGCACAATGATGGGAACATTGATGGTACCAATACTCTTGTACGCATCTACCACACCTTGTGCAACACGATCACAACGAACGATGCCACCGAAGATGTTGATGAGGATTGCTTTTACATTCGGATCACTGAGGATGATCCTGAATCCCGCTTCCGTTGTTTGTGCATTCGCTGTTCCGCCCACATCTAAAAAGTTTGCAGGTGAGCCCCCAGCGAGCTTAATCATATCCATCGTTGCCATGGCAAGGCCTGCGCCGTTGACCATGCAACCTACATTGCCATCGAGCTTGATAAAATTGAGATTGTAATGACTTGCTTCAACTTCTGTCGGATCTTCTTCCGTTATATCCCGCATATCCCCATACTCTTTGTGGCGATAGAGTGCATTGTCATCCAGCCTTACTTTTGAATCGACAGCAATTATTTTATTGTCAGCGGTTTTTAATGTGGGGTTTACCTCTACCATTGCTGCATCGAGTTCTACATAGGCGCGGTAAAGATTACCGATAAAGCTCACCATGTTTTTATAAGCATCACCCGTGAGGCCCAGGTTAAACGCAATCTTCCTCGCCTGAAATGCCTGCAATCCGTTCTTCGGATCAATCCATTCCTTAAAAATTTTATCGGGTGTTTTTTCCGCTACTTCTTCAATGTCCATTCCTCCTTCAGCAGAATAAATAATCACATTCCGCTTTTTCTCACGGTCAAGCAATACACTCACATAATATTCATGTCGATCCTTTTCATCACCGTAATACACGTCTTCTGCGATCAGGATTTTATTCACCCGCTTTCCTTGAGGACCGGTTTGCGGAGTGATCAAATTCATTCCTAAAATCTGTTCTGCCTTCTCTTTCACTTTATCCATGGATATCGCCACCTTAACACCGCCACCTTTCCCCCTTCCTCCTGCATGTATCTGTGCTTTCACGACCCATATCTGAGTACCACGCTCATTTTTCAATTGCTTGGCCGCCTCCACCGCAGCATCTACCGTTTCAACAGCGATTCCTTCCTGAACAGCAACATTGTATCGCTTGAGCAATTCCTTTCCCTGATATTCGTGAAGATTCATGATGGAGTTTGTATTGAAGCCGCCAAAAGTAAAGTGATTGAGGGAAGAAACCAATAAACCAGAAACGGTTGATTTTCATTTGGCTTGATAATGAAATTGACATCAGGAATTACTTTTCTTTGCCACCCTATGATCGAGGCAAATGACATCCATAAAAGATATGGAGACCTGCACATTCTCAAAGGTGTTTCACTCAAAATTTCGCAGGGAGAAGTGATCTCCATTGTAGGGCCATCGGGTGCAGGCAAGAGTACACTGCTGCACATTATCGGAACGCTTGACCGCGCATCACAGGGAACAGTTTTGTTCGATGGAAAAAATATTTCGCAGTTAAAAGACAAGCAGCTCGGCATCTTTCGCAATCAGAATATTGGTTTTGTTTTTCAGTTCCACCACCTCCTTCCGGAATTTACAGCGATTGAGAATGTGTGCATTCCTTCCTTCATTGCTAACAAGAATTCGAAAGCAGTGAAAGAGAAGGCAAAGGAACTGCTTGATTACCTCGGCTTGAGTTCACGCCTCCATCACAAGCCTTCAGAGCTCTCCGGCGGTGAGCAACAACGGGTGGCCGTTGCACGCGCTTTGGTAAATGATCCTCGCATTGTATTGGCAGATGAACCATCAGGAAACTTAGATTCAGATTCTGCAAAAGCATTGCACCAATTATTTTTTGATCTGCGCAAAGCTTTTAATCAAACATTTGTGATTGTAACTCACAATGATGAGCTCGCCGCAATGGCTGATAGAAAACTGATGATGAGAGATGGGGTGATTGTTTAAATCACGCTATAAAGGGTTAAGAAGAAAGTTATTTTGATTGTTCTTTCATGCAAGAATAAAATGTATTTTTATTCCTCCACCGTCTGCTAATTTCAATACCATGCGACGACTTTTATTTCTTCTTCTCCTTCTTCTTCTTTTCAGCTACAATTATGCGCAGGTTTCTCCTTATCAGGTAGGTTTTGGCTATGGCACCACTGTTTATTTCGGTGATCTCGGAAATGAAAAATATGTTCCGCTTTCAGAAATCAACCAGGGGATTTCACTCACACTCAGAAAACAAGCAGGCTCCTATGATGATCACTTCAGCGGCAATTATCCATTCAGCTTTCAACTGCAAGCAACGTGGCACCGCATCGGGTACGATGAAACCCGTCCATTGATTTTCGGAACCAAGAGCGGCACTGACCTGAGAAACTTCAGACGGGGATTAAATTTTAAGAATGACCTGATCGGTTTGAACTTCCAATTTTCTTATACCCTGTACCCGATGAAAAATTTTGCTTTGGGTGATCATCACTTTGGATTGTATCTCTTTATCGGCCCCGGGATCTTTTACTCTGATCCGCGTGCTGATTTGTTTAGAGGTGACATTAGTCTTTCAAACCGCTATTACTATTGGGGTGATGGAACATTGCGCACGGCGCCCGAAGTTTCAGGAGCGGGCGATGAAATATCCCGCGACGGTCACTATGAAACGCATTTGCGTGATTGGTATACAGAAGGACAAAGTGCAGAACGTGTTCCCGGTACAAAACATGAGTACAGCAAGCTGCAAGTTGGATTTCCGCACGGTGGCGGAATAAAGTTCGGCATCACGCCTGACCTTACGTTTCAATTCGAAGCATGCTTCTACGACTTCATCACCGATTATTTGGATGATGTAAGCGGCAGGTATGCTTCAAGTGAAGAGATCGCCGGCAATTTCGAAAATGCTGAGCAACAGGCGCTGGCGGCTTACATTTCTGATCCGAGCGGATGGGGCACCGATGGCAATCCCGAATCCATTTACACCAGCCGCCGCGGCAATCCTAAAAAAAGAGATTGGATTAACTTCATGAATGTTCAATTGTCTTTTGCCATTAACAGCAAAAAGATTTCTTCTTATCATGGCCTGAAGAAAAAGAGGGGCTACTCTCCGAAGATTTAAGCTTTGGCTTTGATAAAATTTTTCATGATTAAATTTCTTCTTTGAACCCTGTTTTCATTACAGGAGAAAAATTTATTTGGATATTGCTTGTGCGCTAGTGATTATTACAAGATGACCATTCATGAAATTTTACTGAAGTATTGGGGCTTCCCGCAGTTTCGCCAGATGCAGGAAGAGATCATTACTTCGGTGATGAATGGAAATGATACGCTTGCATTAATGCCAACTGGTGGCGGCAAATCGTTGTGCTTTCAAATTCCGGCATTGGCAAGTGATGGACTGTGCATTGTCGTTTCACCATTGATTGCATTGATGAAAGACCAGGTGATGCACCTGCAATCAAAAGGAATAAAAGCAGTGGCCATTTACAGCGGCATGAGCAACATGGAAATTGACCGCGTGCTTGACAACTGTGTGTTTGGCCACTACAAGCTGCTGTATGTTTCTCCTGAAAGATTAACGACTGAAATCATGCAGGTACGTGTGAAAAAGATGAATGTGAATTTGCTCGCTGTTGATGAGGCGCATTGCATTTCACAATGGGGATATGATTTCCGTCCACCCTATTTAAAGATTGCTGATTTCAGGAAATTGATTCCACACGTGCCTGTGCTGGCGGTTACGGCTACAGCCACCCCTGAAGTCGTGAATGACATTTGTGAGAAGCTGGAGTTCAGCAGCAATAATATTTTCAGGAAAAGTTTTTTGAGAAAGAACTTATCATACTCCGTTTTAAACGAGGAAGACAAGTTTGCCCGCATCACCAAAATGCTGGAGCGGGTAAAAGGGACTGCACTGGTGTATGTGAGAAACCGCAGGCGAACGAAGGAGATTGCTGACTACCTAAAGAAGAAAAAAATTTCCGCCGATTATTACCATGCCGGCCTCGATCATGAAACACGAAACACAAAACAAGAAGCATGGTCAAAAAATAAAACGCGTGTGATCGTTTGCACCAATGCTTTTGGAATGGGCATCGACAAGCCTGATGTGAGGCTGGTGATACATTGGGATGTTCCGGATGACATCGAAAGTTATTTTCAGGAGGCGGGGCGCGGCGGGCGCGATGGAAATAAATCATTTGCCGTTCAGCTCTACAATCAAAGTGATGTGCTCGACTTGCAACAGCGGTTGCAGCAAGGAGTTCCTTCCATTGAAAAGCTGAAACAAGTTTACCAAGCATTGGCCAATTCATTTCAGCTTGCAACAGGCTCAGGTGTGGGAACAAGCTTTGACTTTGACATCAGGCAGTTTTCGAAAACTTACAAGCTGAACCCTGTAGAAGTGTTTGAGGCATTAAATGTTCTTGAGCAGGAAGAATACATCACCACCACCGATTCAGTTTTTACACCGAGCCGGCTTTTCATTAAGGTAAACAAAGAAATCCTGTATCGTTTCGAAGTGGAGAACATCAGGTATGAAAACATCATCAGGACATTATCAAGAACCTACTCGGGAGTTTTTGAAGAGTTTGTGATCATCAATGAATTTGACCTCGCCCGGCATCTGCAGGTAAGCCGCGATGAGATTGTAAAACAGCTCAAAGAGCTGCAACACTTTAACCTGTTGCAATATGAACCGAAGAAAGATGCACCGCAGATAGTTTTCACGAGGCCAAGAGCAGATGTAGGCTCCATGCAATTCAATTTCGAGCTTCTCAAAAAACGCCGCATCTCTCATGAGAAGCGGCTCACGATGATCATGCGGTATGTAACCGAGAAATCAATTTGTAGAAGCCGGCAGCTCCTCCATTATTTTGGTGAAACCGATTCAGCCCGCTGTGGCATTTGTGATGTTTGCCTGAAACGAAATGAGCTCGGCCTCTCGGAGTTTGAATTTGAAAAGATCACCTCGCATATCAAGACCCTGCTTGGTGCGCAATCACTCACGATTAACGACGTTGTGATGAAAACAGAAAAAGCGACGGAACAAAAAACATTGCTTACCATCAGGTGGATGCTTGACAATAAGGAATTAGAAATGAACGCGAGTAATCAACTTATCTTGCGCAAATAAGCTTATGCTCCGCCCTTCAAAAATTTCTGACCAAGCATGCCGCGAATCATTTTTACTGTGATCAACGATCTCACTTACGATCATCGCATGCATCGCATTTGTAATTCACTGTCATCAGCCGGGTATGATGTGTTGCTGGTCGGAAGAAAAGTTTCTTCAAGCATTCCACTTCGTGAGGAACAATTCAGGCAGCAAAGGCTATCACTGCTCTTTTCTAAAGGAAAGCTGTTTTACATCGAGTATAACATCCGCCTGTTCTTTTTCCTGTTGTTCAAAAAGTTTGATGTAGTCTGCGGCATTGACCTCGATACACTGCTACCCTGTTATTTTATTTCGGGGTTGAAAAATAAAAAGTGTGTCTACGATGCACATGAGGTGTTTACAGAAGTGCCCGAAGTGATCCGCCGCCTTTCGATTCAAAAAGCCTGGCGCCGCATCGAAAAATATTTGTTAAAGCGGATCAAAAATTTCTACACCGTTTCTCAAAGCGCAGCTGATTATTTCTACAGCTCTTATCAAGTAAAATTTGAAGTCATCTGCAACGTGCCTTTGAAGTCCCAGTTGGATTCTTCTCTTTCCAAAAACAAAAAGTTCATTCTTTACCAAGGTGCTTTAAATGAAGGTCGTGGATTAGAAGCGATGATTGATGCGATGCAAAACATCAATTCAGAGTTGGTGCTTGCAGGCGACGGAGATTTGTCACAATTACTGCGGGGTAAAGTGGCCGACAAAAAGCTAAAAGGAAAAATAACATTCGTTGGAAAGAAAACACCGGAACAATTGAAGCTGCTCACACAGCAAAGCACCATTGGCATCAACCTGCTCGAAAACAAATCACTCAACTACTATTACTCGCTGGCAAATAAATTCTTCGACTATGTAAATGCAGGTGTTCCGCAGGTGAGCATGAATTTTCCGGAATATCAGAAGATGAACCGGGAGTTTGAAGTCGCATTGTTAATAGATGATTTAAATCCTGAAACAATTGTTAATGCTGTTGATCGTCTGCTCACTGAAAAAGATATTTACATTCGCCTCCGCGAAAATTGTTTACTCGCAAGGGAAGAATGGAATTGGCAAAAGGAAGAACAAAAGCTTTTGCTTTTCTACAGCAGGTTGAAATGAGTAATGCGGTTCACATCATCTCGTTTAATGTCCCTTATCCCCCCGACTATGGTGGCGTAATGGACGTGTTTTACAAGATCAAAGCCCTCCATGATCTTGGTATCAGGGTCAAGCTTCACTGTTTTGAATATGGGAGAAAAGAAGCAGAAGTATTAAAGCTTGTTTGTGATGAAGTTCATTACTACAAGCGGGAACACAGCCTCATCGACTTTACTTCCAAAACCCCTTATATCGTTAAGACCCGTAAATCCGGTGAATTATTACAGCGGCTCTTACTCGACGATGATCCAATTTTATTTGAAGGGCTTCACACCTGCTACTACCTTGATCATGACGACCTGAAAAATCGTGTGAAAGCGGTTCGCATGCACAATGTGGAATGGGATTACTACCGCCATCTGAGCCGGAGTGAATCAGGCATGTGGCGCCGCTTTTACTATTACACGGAATCGATCAAGCTCAGAAGCTTTGAAAAAATTCTTGGTGCTGCGGATCACCTGCTTCCCATTTCAAGAAACGATTTTGATTATCTCAATGATCATTATCATAACGTAACCTACCTGCCTGCTTTTCACCCGAACGAAGAGGTGATCTCCCTGCTTGGCAAAGGTGAATACATTTTATACCACGGCAATCTGTCAGTAGTGGAAAACAACCAGGCCGCATTGTTCCTCGTGAGCAAAGTATTTCACAACTCAGATTTAAAACTGATCATTGCCGGAAGCGATCCATCACCGATGTTGGTTGAGCAGGTAAAAAATAACCGCAACGTGGAACTGCGAATCAACCCGGGAGAAGTGGAGATGATGCGCCTCATCTGCAATGCACACATCAACATACTTCCAACTTTTCAAAATACCGGCACAAAGCTCAAGTTGCTCAATGCATTGTTCAATGGCAGGTTTGTAATTGCAAATTCTCCGATGGTAGAGAATACAGGCTTGGAAAATTTGTGTGTGGTTCGTGAAAGCGCTGACGAAATGAATGTCGCGCTCCATGAACTGATGAATGTTTCTTTTGAAGAATCAGAAGTAGAGAACCGGAAAACACTTTTAGGTAACCTCTACTCAAACCGCAATAATGCAGAGAAGCTTCTTCCACTCTTATTTGCAGTGAGCGGATAAAAGCCTTCCCCGGTATTCCCGATTTCATTTTTGATTTTCGTTCCTGAAGGTTGCTCTTCTCGTAACTCACTCTATCACACCTATCTTTACCGCTTATGAATGAGTCAGCAAACTATATCAGCATCAATAAAAAAATGTGGAACGACAAAACTGACATCCATGTGAAGTCTGCATTTTACAATGTTGCTCATTTCAGGAAAACAAAAAATTCACTGAAGGAAATTGAGCTGAAACAATTGGGCAGCGTAAAAGGAAAATCCATTCTTCACCTTCAGTGTCATTTCGGAATGGATACGATTTCACTTGCACATTTGGGAGCAGAAGCAACGGGTGTTGATCTTTCTGATATTTCTATTGAGCATGCAAAACAACTTGCTTTTGAACTAAATGTAAAAGCAGATTTTATTTGCTGCGATGTTTATGATCTTAAAAATCACCTTGATAAAAAATTTGACATCGTTTTCACTTCATACGGTACCATTCTCTGGCTCCCTGATTTAAATAAATGGGCTGAGCTCATTTACTATTTTCTGAAACCCGGAGGCGAATTTCACATGGTTGATTTTCATCCTGTGATTTATATATTCGATAATGACTTCAGGCAAATTGAGTACTCCTATTTTAACCGTAAGCCGATTATTGAAGAGAGTTCAGGAACTTATGCTGATCGTTTTGCACCGGTAAAGAACAATGCTGTTTCATGGAACCATCCTCTGAGTGAAATCTTTACTTCACTTCTGAAAAATAATTTACAGATTGAACAGTTCAATGAATTTGATTTCTCTCCTTTCAATTGTTTCGGCAACATGAAACAATCCCAACCAGGCAGATGGAGAATTAAAACGCTCGATCAAATGATTCCGATGGTGTATGCATTGCAAGCAAAGAAAAAGTAGCGCGTTTTTTTATTGGGCTACTTCTGCAACTGATGAAGCAATCACACTTCCATTCTCACACTTTAAAGTGCGTTGGGGAAATTTTCGCAACGTCATAAAATCATGAGAAGCAATTAAAATTGCTGTATGAGATTTATTACTGATATCAATCAGTAGCCGCATGATTTCGTCAGATGTCTCAGGGTCAAGGTTCCCTGTTGGCTCATCCGCAAGGATCAACTCCGGGTGATTCAGCAATGCTCTTGCAATTACTACCCGCTGCTGCTCACCTCCGGATAGTTCATGCGGCATTTTAAATCCTTTGGTCTTCAATCCAACCATGCCCAGCACTTCCTCCATTCGCGCCTGCATTTTCATTTTATCATTCCACCCTGTTGCATGCAGCACAAATTCCAGGTTCTTTTCTACGCTCCGATCTGTGAGCAATTGGAAATCCTGGAACACGATGCCGAGGTTCCTGCGGAGAAAGGGAATGTTTTTTCCGGAGAGCTTCTTGAGATCGAAGCCTGCTACAATCCCTGTTCCTTCTGTGAGATGGAGATCGCCATACAAGACTTTTAGCAAGCTGCTTTTACCGCTCCCGGTTTTTCCCACGAGGTAAACAAATTCTCCCTTCTCAATCGTGAACGAAACATCACTCAATATCACTGACTTCGACTGGTAAATATTTACATGCTCCAGCTCAATTATTTTTTCCGCCATGCTCATTTTTTTACAATTTCATTTCCTGAATTTTTCCGAAAGGCAATTCAGCAATCATCTTTTTAATTTCTTCCGTTTGCTCCTGCAAACCTATCTTTCTTAAAGCATCATCAGGCCTGTCAGCACGGAAGTATGCCAATAAAGTAAATTTCTCATCCCTGATTTGGATGTAATCAGGGATCTTCACTTTGCCCCTGATTTTAATGATGTACATCGTTTTCAAAATTCGATAAGAATGTTTAATGGCCTTTGAAAAGTTTTCCCCAGTATCCTCTTTACAGGAAACCTATTTCGACAACTCCTCTTTTGATTTGGGTCGCAATGCATTCAGCCACACAAAATTCTTCAGCTTCGATTCCTCATCCGGAAATGCCGAGAGCGGGTATAAAGTTGCATCGGGTTGAGTGATAAAATAAATGCGCTGCACTTTTCTCGATGAATCAAAATACAAAATCATGTTGGAACAAACTGATTTGTTCACACCGATGTACCCGCCATCCGCCCCCTCTGCATAATAAATGCTTTCTCCATTGCCGATCACTACCATGCGGTCAAGGTTACCGCCGGAGAAATAGCCTGTCATGTTTTTTCCCTTCACCTGGTTGTACATCCCGCTGTCTGCAAGATTTACAGCGAATGAATTTTGAATCATGTTCATGCGGTCAATCTTGCCGTTCTTTAAAGTGATGTTAATGGTATCCGCTTTCAGCTGGTTCTCATCTACCCAGAGAACAGGTTTACCAAAGAGCCTGAAAACAGAATCGCGGAAACTGAAAGCAACAGAATCGCATACACCCTGTAAATCGCTTTTGAAAATTTTTACATGATGATAAGCGAAAAGCATTCTTACATCACCGGAGGTATCAGTGGATGAAGACAACGTATCACCTGTCATAAACATAGAATCACCATCGAGCACGGTGATCAGCCTGGCATGCTTTGTAGCAAGCACGCGGTCTGCATTCTCATAATACTCTGCAAAATTTCCTTTCAAAAAAATCTCGGATGCAGTGTCAGACCAGGTACTGTTAGAGCGGGCTATACCATATCCTTTGATGCGCTCATAGTAGATGGTATCCGCTGTTAATGACTGCGGAGCTTTTGTTAGTGATGCATGTTTTTCGAATTGCGCAATGTCTCTTCCCGTGTCGTAGTATCCTCCTTCGCAATAGACATCGAATGAGTCTGAGTGAATGTAAGTGGGTGAAATAAAGTAAGCAGTGCGGCTTGCTGAATTGAAACGGAGCGTGTCAGTACTCAATTCATAGTCGGGGTGCTTGAGCTTCACATCTTTTTTAAAATAGACATCAGCGGTGAGTGCATCGTAGTATGCCCGCTGGCTGGTGAGCGTGGCCTTATCATCCACCACTTTTCCTCCCTTGGTATAGCTTGCTATCCTCGTGTTAAGATCATAATCGAGTTCATCGGTGCTGAGTGTCATGTGAGAATCGGTCATCCGCACCTTGCCCTTCAGGTTCGCCTTCTTCTCATTTCCGGCATAGTGAAGGAAGTCGCCATACACATTGATGGAATCGCCTTGCCTGATGCGCACATTGCCGGTGGCATCAACGGTATTTTCATCGAGAAAATAATTGGCCTGGTTGCAGAAGAGCGTGACATCATTCTGGCGCAGCTGAACATTACCGGTGAGCTTGCGAATTTTTGTTCCTGCCAGCTCGGTGTATTCCAATTCATCAGCATTGATGATGTTGATGGGTTCACCCTGCTGAGCAAAGAGGTTTTGATGCGGGAAAAAACAAGCGCTAAAAAAAGCCAGGAAGCAAAATGTTTTCTTTTTCAAAACCGGAAACTTAAATGGTAAGTAAAGCAAACTGAATTACAGTGATCTTGCTACTGCTTATTTTTCTTTGACTTGTCTCTCTTGAAAGGCATGTACTTACCCGGGTTATCATGAAACTCTGTGAGAACCATATTGAGAGACTTTGAAGAAGAGTCTAAACTGTTGTACAGTTTCTGATCATTTACGAGCAGCCCCAAGGTTCCTTCACCATCGTTGATCTTTTTCATTACATCACTCACCTGCACCAGTGCATCGTGCGCCTGCTGAATGGTGTTTGCAAACTCTATTCGCTTTAAGGTATCAGAAATGGCATTCAGGTTAGCCAGGGTAGCATTGATGGCTTCCTTATTCTGACTGAGATTAGAAGTAATGGATTCAATGTTTGCAAGTATGCGATCGAGCCGGTCGCTGCCGCTTGCCACCGTCTTATCAAAATTGTCAAGTGTACTCTGAATATTGGCCAGGCTCTTCTGCAAGCTCTGCTTGGTTCGGGTATCAAAAATCGAATTCACGTTGGTCACCAAAGAATCAAGGGAGCCGAGCAAGTTTCCTGCTTTGAGCGTGACATCGCTAATGGCATCTTTAGCTACTGAAGAAGCGAGGGTATCACCTGATTCCAAAATTTCTTTTGAGTTGCTGAGCTCAATCTGCACGGCCTTGGTACCAAACAAATCAATCTGGATGATCCTAGCCACTGATCCTTTCGGAATATCAAGATCAGGAGATACATTCATTGTGACCACATTGTCTCCCCTGCCACCATTGGTGAGGGTAATTTCCTGCACCCTACCTACGTTCACTCCATTGTATCGCACATGACCTGCAATGGCAAGCCCCTGCACATTGCTGTATTTGGCGTAAAAAATTCTTTCCTTACTCAATACATGCCTGCCGCGCATGAGGTTATAGCCGAGAACAAGAAAAATGATTGCGATGGTTGCCAGCACACCTACTTTAAATTCATTGGGAACTTTTAACAAGCGATAAAATTTTGGTGGTCAAAAGTAAGAGAAGTTCTTTAGGCTGAAATATGATGTTATCCGCTCGTGATTTCTATTTCTTTGGTAACGGTACACGCGCCTCAAACTTATAAGCGACAATGAATGCATCCTTGAACCCTTTTTTCCGGATCGCAGTCAATTCGGTTTCACATTCCGCAAGACTCAAATAGTTACCGACCACATAGCGGTTAATTCCTTTTTCACTACGGTCATTTTTAAGGTCATGAAAGCTGGCAAACTTGGGATCGCGAAGATTCAACTGCTTATCTGATGCTGCAATCTGTATCCTGTAGATCATCTGTTCTGATGCTTTCGCCGCTGCAGCTTTAATGGCTGTTGAGTCTGTTATCAATATTGTTTTTTTCGGAACACCACTTTCTACAGCCGAATCATTTGCTTTATCTGTGGCAGTAAAATCCGGAATGTATCCGCTTTCCGAACCCTCCACCTGGTTTTTATATCCTGCAACGGCACGTAAAACAGAATTCGCAATTTCATTTTGCCCTGACTCTGAATTCAAATATTTTTCCTCTGTGGGATTGGTAAGAAAACCTGTTTCGATCAATATTGATGGCATTGTTGTCCTCCACAGTACAAGGAAACCGGCCTGTTTTACACCGCGTGATTCACGGCCTGTTTTCGTAAATGCATCTTCCACCTTCGAAGCAAGGTCAATGCTTTGTTCGAGGTGTGCATTCTGGTTCATGGAAAGGATGATGTATCCTTCAGGTGAATTGGGATCAAAGCCATCATAATTTTCCTTGTAGTTATCTTCCATCAATATCACATCATTTTCTCTTTTCGATACTTCAAGGTTGCCTTCACTTTTGTGCAATCCCATGCACCACGATTCGGTGCCTGAAGGCGTATGGCTTTTACTTGCATTGCAATGGATGGAAATGAAAAGATCAGCATCATTCCGGTTAGCAATGCTCGCCCTTTCATAAAGCTCAATGAACTCATCTGTTTTTCTCGTGTAGATCACTTTTACATCCGGATAGGTTTTCCTGATCAACTCTCCCACTTTAAGAACGATCCTTTCCAGCACAGTGGGATCCGAAGCTTGGAATTCACGTGACTTGAAGTCGCGGC
>JADMIO011694108.1_pt1 | contig 115339 bp, 106 predicted proteins | sample 8958161 | NCBI WGS metagenome assembly JADMIO01 (sample SAMN16585339, study PRJNA669376) | soil metagenome | isolation source: Crop rotation soil | place: USA: Cullars Rotation, Alabama | collected 2011 | reverse complement strand
GCCGCGACTTCAAGTCACGTGAATTCCAAGCTTCGGATCCCACTGTGCTGGAAAGGGCATTCTTCACCAAAGCAGGGTCGTTCTTCAGCTCAGGTAGTCCTTTCCAGTAAGTTTTTGTTGTACTCATTATAATAAGTAGGTCAGGTCGTTGTCTGTTAGAAATCCGGTCTCGAGATCAATAATGGCACTTTCCGCACTCAAGCCCGCCGATATCCTCCACTTTCATGTTGCGTTTGCTGTCCTTGTGTAACTGCTCAAGCTTGTCGTAGTAGGCGTTGCCTTTCGTTGCGACGTCTGTCTTGCGATGGCAATCAATACACCATCCCATTGTCAGCACTGTGTGTTGCTTCACGACTTCCATCTGCTGGATCTGTCCGTGGCAGGTCTGGCACTCCACGCCAGCTACATTCACGTGCTGAGAGTGGTTAAAATATGCAAGGTCGGGCAGGTTGTGTATACGTACCCACTCGATGGGCCTCACCTTGCCAGTGTATGTTGATGTGGCCGGATCAAATCCCACTGCTGAATAGATCTTCGCGATCTCTCCTTCACCGGTGTTAGTGCCGGAACGGATCTGTGAGTGACAGTTCATACACATATTCGGCGAAGGGATGTTGGCTTGTTTGCCTTTCATCGCGCCGGTGTGACAATACTTGCAATCAATCTCGTAATCGCCAGCGTGGATCTTGTGCGAGAACGCGATCGGTTGACGGGGCTGGTAGTCTTTCTGAACACCAACCGAATACAGACCATCGATCAAAGTCTTGAACGCGATGGCCGCAACGATGAAGACCACCACGAAGATGAATCCGGGACTGCTTGCAATTGATCTGGCAGTATATGGTGACTCAACGATCTGAGCATCTGCCTCATTAAGCTGACGCTGCGTGAGGAATTTCTTGAGCGCGTTGGCGATGATACCAAGAACAACAAGCAGGAGAATGAGTATCAGCACCATGCCGCCAAGGATGGCATAGAGATACTCTTTCGGAAAACTTTGCCCCGTCTGCTGGTTAGGATTTGGCGTTACCGGACCGGCGACTACCTGAGGAGAGTTAACATACGCAATGATGTTGTCGATGTCCTGGTCCTTCAAGCTGGTGAAGGCAGTCATCTGACTCTTGTTGTATTCAGTATATATCTTGTTTGCGTATTCGTCGCCGCTGGCGATCACCTTTGCAGAATTCCTGACCCAGTTGTGCAACCAGTCTGTTGAGGGAACTCGCTTGTCTACATCCTTGAGCGCAGGTCCAATGACTTTTCTGTCAATCGCGTGACAAGTTCTGCAGTTTGCTTTGAAGAGGGCCTCGCCTGCTTTGACAGCGGCGGCATCGGGTTGAGCGTGTAAGTGGAGCGAAGTAAAAGTGAGGAGTACAACAGTGATCAGGTTAGTGAAGGATCGTTGCTTCGTCATGACGTTTAGGGCTCCGGTTTTACACGAAACGCACAAATGTACATTGCGAACGCATGATTTCAAACAAATTGCCGAGCGCCTCCGGGAAGAAAAAAACTATCCACAACGTCTCACCACTCGCCAAAACTGTCTTGCATAATTCTTAAAAATCACTTCAAAAACGCCACATTTTTAAGATTATTTAGAATGAATTTAAATAGCCTTTCGGCAACTTGGAGGTACATCACGCGTGTTCACTCGCACCTGAGCGTGCGTTCGCACGAATATCATCGCTGATGATTGTGGACAACTATCTAAATTGAACCTTGTGCGTCGCAACTTCGGTGCTTCGGGTGGTTCGCAACGTCGCAACTCCCGCTCAACTTGCTGAATGACCCCGTTCGAATACGTCTCTGTACTCATATCAATCGTCCTGGGACTTGGGATCACTCAAATCGTCACCGGGATTGCCGATATCATCCATCGTTGGGAACGAGTTCGGTTCTATTGGCCACATCTGCTCTGGGTTGTACTTGTATTTTTCCTTCACCTCCAGGAATGGTGGCTGTTGTTTGAGCTGCGCACAGTGACTGAGTGGCGCATACCCACCTTTTTTCTGACAATCCTCTACCCGATCAACCTGTTTATTCTCGCGCGAGTACTGTTTCCGGGCGATCAGGGAGAATCTGACCTTCGCGCGTTTTACCACAGCAACTACCGGAAGTTTTTCCTTCTTGTTGCAGTGCTGGCCTTCATATCGTTCATCGACAACATCTTCATCCACGAGTTTCCATTGTCGGATTCATTAGTCCCGGTAGTGCTGATGAGCTTTATGATCTGGGGGTCGGTTCGTGGCATTCAACAAGAGTGGATACACAAAGCGCTTGTGATCATATTGCTCGTTGTAATGCTGGGTAGCATCGTGGTGAACTGGAATGAGTGGACATTAACCACCTGATCCAGCACAAGCTTCATTCAGATGGCAACTAACACATTCGCGCCAGCGTCAATCGAGCTTCAAACGAAAGGCTGGAACGGGCTTGACAAAAAATCAAAGATCGTTGTCGTAGGTGCTGGTGCTTTCGGGGGCTGGACAGCTCTTTGGTTGAGACGCGCAGGATTTGCTGTGACCCTCGTCGACGCATGGGGAGCGGGTAATTCCAGATCCAGCTCCGGCGATGAGACGAGGGTGATACGATCGACCTACGGTGCCAACGAATTTTACTTTGATCTGAATGTGAGAGCGCTGGAACTGTGGAAAGAACATCAACAAAAATGGAACCGACAGATTTTCTTCAACACGGGCGTGCTTTGGATGTGTTACGACAAGACAATTTCTGTAGTCGATGACTCCATCCCTTTCGCACGGAAGCACAAGATGGACTATGAGAGGCTGTCCGCCGCCGAGCTGCGAACCCGATATCCTGCGATCAACTGCGATGACCTCGATCATGGCTGGCTGGATCCTTTCGCGGGATATCTCAAAGCCAGGGAAAGCACACAACTTGTGGCGGAGACATTCATTAACGAAGGCGGTAAGTTTATTCAGGCGCTTGTCGATCCCGGGAAAAATGGCGCCACTGCCAAGACCGGCGGGCAACCTCTGCGCGCAGATCACTATATATATGCGTGTGGGTCCTGGCTGGGAAAGTTGTTTCCTGAGGTGCTTGGCAAAACGATCACATGTTCAAAGCAGGAAGTCTATTATTTCGGTCCGCCTGCCGAGTCTTCCAAAATGTTTGATGACTTGCCTGTGTGGGTCGACGCCGACGGAAAGGATTTTTATTACGGCATCCCGGGCAATGCGAACAGGGGATTCAAGATCGGTGTTGACCGGCGCGGGAAGTTGTTCGATCCGACAAGTGGTGAAAGGACACCCGAACCGGAAGTCCTCCAACATGCGCGCAAATTTATCGGTCATCGTTTTCCCGGTTTGAAGAACGCTCCAATTGTTGAGAGTCGCGTATGTCCTTATGAGAATTCACCGGACGGGAACTTCATTTTTCAACAACATCCCGAGGTCGAGAATGTTTTTTTTATCGGTGGAGGGTCAGGACATGGATTTAAACATGGGCCGGCGTGGGGAGAGTTGGTTGTGAAGACGCTGCTTGGAGACTAAATACCGCAGGCGGAAACCTGAGCGAATAAGTCGTGCGATCTGTACCGCTCGCAGGCGAGATCCAGATTGGTTATGGGTTATTGGTTACGGGTTATTGGATATTCTTCCAATCCGCAGGGTTAGAACATTCTCATAAAACAGTCTGAGTTCTTGCACTTGTCTTTTTCAAACTCCAAACTGGATGGGAAGAATATCCATTAACCAATAACCCGTAACCAATAACCAATCGGTGACAACCAATGATCTATTACTTCTGTGCAAACGGCCTTACGTCTGGCCGAGCCGCCTTCTCGACTGCCGCCTCCTACATCGTTAGAAACTTATATACGGTCGTGGTCTTGTAAACTTCACCTGGCTTCAACACGACAGATGGAAACTGCGGCTTGTTGGGCGAATCAGGAAAATGTTGTGTCTCAAGGCAAAACGCCGATCGATAGGGGTAAGGCTTGTTGCCTTTCCCGGGATTGCCAGCAAGAAAGTTTCCGGTGTAAAACTGAATGCCAGGCTCAGTGGTCCACACCTCCATCTTCCTACCGGTTGATGCCTCGGTTACGGTTGCTGCAAGCGAGAGCTCGTTTGATTTTTTATTGAGCACGAAAGTGTGATCATATCCTTTGCCGAATTCAATCTGCTGATCTTTCGCGTTGATTCTCTCGCCGATCTTGTGTGGCTTGGTGAAGTCAAACGGTGTACCCTTCACCGGCTTCAGTTCACCTGTGGGGATCAGTCCTTTATCAATTGGAACAAACTTGTCCGCGTTGATGGTGATCTCGTGATCGAGAATATCGCCATTGCCTTCACCCTTTAGATTGAAGTAGGAATGATTTGTAAGGTTAACAACAGTTGGCTTGTCAGTTGTGGCTTCGTAATCGATACGAAACTCATTGTTGTCGGTCAGCGTATAGGTGACCTTCGTATTGAGGTTACCTGGATATCCCTCCTCACCGTCTTTGCTGAGATAGGTTAGCTCAAGAGATTGTGGCGACACTTCCTTGACATTCCACATCACATTATGAAACCCACCAGGACCTCCGTGCAAAGTGTTCTCACCGTTATTGGCCGCGAGTTTATACTCAGCACCATCGAGACTAAACTTTGCCTTCCCTATCCGGTTGCCATAACGACCGATCGTTGCCCCGAAAAAGGCGTCTCCCTTTATATATTGTGTGGCCGAATCATACCCCAGGGCGATGTCGCCACTCTGACCATTCTTATCCGGAACGACTATTGAGCGCACCTTGCCTCCCAGACTGATCACTTCAATGCTGACGCCTTGCTTGTTGGTAAGCCTGTAAACCTTGGTGGTCATACCTGTTCCAGCGCTTCCCACGACGGTGCTGTCTGATGGTTGGTTCATGGAGTCTTTTTTACCAGGAGAACATTGCGCCAGTAAGGAAATTACGATTGCGCTCTGTAGAATTCTATTCATCGCCTTGTTTTTAGTCGTCAATAATGACTGTATTGTCGTTGGAATTCTGACGATACCGTGCCGGTTAAGTTATAAGAACTACCTAACATTTGTTAATGACCGTCAAAATTTTTGATGGCTGATCACACGAAAGTCAGTAAAAGATTGCGCCACCAATGTACTTATCCATAACTTTGCTTCAGTGCAGAAGCTGACCAACATAGTGAGCAGGAACATACGCCAGGTTGAGGCCAGCATCGGCTTGTTGCTCGTCATTATCAGCCTTCTCATCCTTCCAGATGCGGGGCGATGGTGATTTAGCTTTTTGATAAAGAAACACAGCCGCCCCGATGAACAGTCGGGGCGGTTTTATTTTGGTGAGTTAACAACAAACTAACGATTGTTTAAAATCTTATGTACTACACGGATGATTCGGTGATTTTTCTCGACGGGCAATTCGTAAAAGCCCGTGACGCAAAGGCCGATCTTTTCGGACAAACGCTGCATTATGGTTATGGTGCATTCGAAGGGATCCGTTCGTATCGCACCGTCAATGGAACAAAGATCTTCAAAGCTGCGGAACACTTTGAAAGATTGAAAAGAAGCTGCGAGCTGGTGGGCATTCCCCTTCGCCAGACAGTGAACGAGATGATCCAGATCAGCTATCACATACTGGAAAAAAACAAGCTCTCAAATGCCTACATCAGGCCGCTCGTATTCTGCAGCCCGAACATGTCATTAAGCGCTCCCAAGGAAGTATCTCTTATGATCGCTGCCTGGGAATGGGCACGCTACTTCGGGATTGACCAGCTGGTGAAGCTCACTGTGTCATCTCTGCAGAGACCCAATCCAAACTCCATCAAGATCGAGGCAAAGGTTTGCGGGCACTATGTGAACTCTGTGATGGCAACGATGGAAGCAAAAGAGAAAGGATTCGATGAGGCATTGATGCTCGACATGAACGGCTTTGTTGCAGAATGCTCTGGCTCAAACATCTTTATCGAGAAAGATAATGTGCTCTATACACCTCCTCTGGGAAACATTCTTCCAGGCATCACCAGAAAAACCGTTATAGAGATCTGCCGCGAGCTTGATATCCAGGTAAAGGAAAAGGCATTCAAACCGGAAGAGATGGTCACTGCAGATAGCGCCTTCCTCTGTGGAACAGCGGCAGAGATCGCCGGCATAGAATCTCTCGACGGACAAGTCTTCAAGAAGCCATGGAGAAATTCATTGGGCTGCATTATCCAGGAAGCATACAAGTGCCTGGTTCTCGACAAAAGCTACAGCTACGTGATTGTTTGATCAATGGAACTTAATAAATACAGCAAGACGCTAACGCAGGATCCGACCCTGCCCGCTTCGCAGGCGATGCTGTATGGTATTGGCCTCACCGAGCATGATCTCACGAAAGCACAGGTGGGAATTGCCAGCACAGGATACGATGGCAACACATGCAACATGCACCTCAACAACCTCGCTTCGGAAGTGAAGCAGGCAGTGTGGGATCAGGAGTTGGTGGGACTCATCTTCAATACTATAGGTGTAAGCGATGGTATGTCGAATGGAACTGAGGGCATGCGTTATTCCCTCGTAAGCCGTGAGGTGATCGCCGATTCGATCGAGACAATTTGCGGAGCACACTACTACGATGGGCTTATCGCAGTTGTCGGTTGCGACAAGAATATGCCAGGAGCGTTGATGGCTATGGGTCGATTGAACAGACCCTCGTTGATGGTCTATGGCGGAACGATCGCCGGCGGAAACTGGAAAGGAAAAGAGCTCAACATCATATCGGCTTTCGAAGCGCTCGGCGAACGAGTGGCGAACAAGCTTTCTGAAGAGGATTATAAGGGAATCATACGCAATGCATGTCCCGGAGCGGGCGCATGCGGCGGAATGTATACTGCGAACACGATGGCATCGGCGATTGAAGCGATGGGCATGTCTCTGCCCTACTCTTCTTCCAATCCCGCGTTAAGCAAAGAAAAATCAGCAGAATGCAAAGAAGCCGCCAAGGCGATCCTCGGACTGCTTCAGAGCGATCTCAAGCCGAAAGACATCATGACGTTCAAGGCATTTGAGAACGCGATTACTGTCGTGATGGCATTGGGTGGCTCAACAAACGCAGTGTTGCATCTCATAGCAATGGCCAAAAGTGTCGGCGTGAAATTGTCGCAAGATGATTTCCAACGGATCTCCGATAAGACACCGCTTATCTCAGACCTGAAGCCGAGCGGCAAGTACCTCATGGAAGAACTGCACCGCATTGGTGGCGTGCCCTCAGTCATGAAATATCTTCTCGAAAAGGGCTTCCTCCACGGCGATTGTATCACAGTTACAGGGAAGACGATTGCAGAAAATCTGGCCAAAGTCAAATCGCCGGACTTCGAGAAGCAGGACGTGATCTATCCCATCGAGAAAGCTTTGAAGAAAACTGCACACCTGCAGATCCTTTACGGCAACCTCGCCCCAAAAGGAGCCGTGGCTAAAATCACCGGCAAGGAAGGAGAAAAATTCAAGGGAACGGCCAGAGTATTCAATGGCGAGTTTGAGCTCACTGATGGCGTTCGCTCCGGAAAGATCAAGGAAGGCGATGTCGTAGTGATTCGCTACGTCGGGCCGAAAGGCGCGCCTGGGATGCCTGAGATGCTGAAGCCTACAAGTCTTATCATGGGAAGTGGCCTTGGAAAGTCAGTTGCCCTGATCACCGATGGAAGATTCAGCGGCGGTACGCATGGTTTTGTTGTTGGTCACATCACACCTGAAGCGTTTGACGGCGGATTGCTTTCGCTTGTGGAGGACAACGATTGGATCGAAATCGATATCAAAAAACATCAGATCAATTTGCTGGTGGATGAAAAGACACTTGCGATACGCAGGTCGTCATATAAACCTCAGAAGCTGAAAGTGTCGGGGGGTGTTCTATATAAGTATGCACAACAAGTAAAGACTGCCGCTGATGGATGCGTTACAGACGAAGGCTAAAACTGAAACGAAACCGAACGTAAAGATCTCCGGCTCGGAGGTCCTGCTGCGTTGCCTCGTAGAAGAAGGCGTCACGACGTTATTCGGCTACCCGGGCGGCGCTATCATGCCGGTTTATGATGCCCTCTATCATTTTGCGGACAGGCTCGAACATATTCTTGTCCGTCATGAGCAGGGAGCCATTCATGCAGCACAAGGATACGCGAGAGTCTCCGGCAAGGTTGGTGTTGCAATGGCAACATCGGGACCAGGCGCTACAAACCTTGTGACTGGACTTGCAGATGCATTGATCGATTCGACACCTGTGGTCTGCATAACAGGACAAGTATTTGCGCATCTTCTCGGGACGGATGCATTCCAGGAAACGGATGTGGTAAACACGACCATACCTGTCACAAAGTGGAATATCCAGGTTGCCGAAGCAAAAGACATTGCCCCAGCCGTAGCGCGCGCCTTCTACATCGCAAAGAGTGGACGACCCGGGCCTGTGCTCATCGATATCACCAAGAATGCACAGAACGAGATGATCGAAGAATCGGAATACAAGAAATGCGAAAGCATCCGCACCTATCATCCCAAACCGGTTCTGTCACAGAAAGCTGTTGAACAAGCTGCTATTTTGATCAACCAGGCCCGCAAGCCTTACCTGCTCGCGGGACAAGGTATCCTCTTGTCTGGTGCAACAAATGAGCTGATAGCATTCTCAGAAAAAACCGGAATTCCAGTTGCGTGCACACTGCTTGGATTAGGTGGCTTCCCGACGGATCATCCTAACTATGCCGGCTTCCTGGGCATGCATGGAAATTATGGAACCAATGTCCTTACCAACGAGTGCGATCTTCTGATCGGCGTTGGCATGCGCTTCGATGATCGTGTGACCGGCAATGTCAATAAGTATGCCCGTCAGGCCAAGATCATTCACATTGATATCGACAAAGCGGAGATCAACAAGATCATAAAGACAGACGTTGCTGTCAACGCCGATGCAAAGGAGGCGCTACAGGCTCTTACCGTCCGTTGCGAACGCCACAACCACGATGGCTGGCTGAAACAATTTCACGATCTCAATCAGATCGAGTATGAGAAGGTGATCAGCAAAGAGTTTAATTCCACTGGCATGATCACGATGGGAGAAGTGATCACCAAGGTTTCGAGCATTACACAAGGTCACGCGATTCTTGTAACTGATGTGGGACAGCACCAGATGGTCGCATCGCGCTACTACAAGTTCAAGGATCCAAACACACAAGTGACTTCCGGTGGCGCTGGCACAATGGGATTCGCCCTACCCGCTGCAATGGGTGCCAAGCTTGCCCAGCCTGGAAGGCAAGTCGTTGCCATTATCGGCGACGGTGGCTTTCAAATGACATTACAGGAGTTGGGAACAATCATGCAGTACAAGATCCCTGTGAAGATCATTGTGCTGAACAATAACTTCCTTGGAATGGTGAGGCAGTGGCAGCAACTATTCCACCAGAAGAGATATTCATTCACTGAAATGGCAAACCCTGATTTTGTGAAGATTGCAGAGGCTTACAATATCCCTTCTAAGAAAGTAACGGAGCGCGAGCATCTTGTTCCGGCACTGGAATCTCTGCTTAACAGCAAGACGTCGGGTTTCCTTGAGGTAGTTGTAGGCAAAGAAGACAATGTGTTTCCGATGGTGCCTGCCGGAGCGGGGGTTGCTGATGTAATACTTGAGGCGCCGGAGCAACAGTGAGCAGTGGAAAGTAGGCAGTAGGCAGAGGGCAGTAGGCAGTCTGATTACAGCCATGGTTTTGGGATAAAGTGATAGGCTAAAGATTTTGAGAATTCGCTAGCAGCTTGAGGCTAGCAGCTTAATAAGAAGAATATGAACATACCATTTGAGCCCATGAAACAGGATTTCACAATGGAGATCAAGGCGGACAACAACTTCTCAATCCTCAACAGGATTGTCAACGTGCTGAATCGTCGACGTGTGCGCATCAAGCGACTCCATGCCAATGAAAACGATGGCGACTTCAGGCGCGGAGGTGCATTGTTGCTGCTGTTCACCACGGCAGACATGATCGAAAAGGTGAAACACCAGCTGGAGAAATGCATTGAGATCGAAGCAGCCGATTACACAGAGGGTGCAGACCTGTTTTATGAGCTTGCTGAGAAGACGACCAAAAGCGAGGTGGTTTGGTCAGGCAATCGCAGCGTAATCTAAAAATGTGGTGAATTAGTGGAGTCGTGAAGAGGGTTCAACCACTTGAGAGGGTTTCCAACATTAATGGATGAATGAGAATAGGAATTCAATATTAACAAGGACTTAAAAACATAAACAAATAAGAACATGGCCAAGATCAATTTCGGCGGGACAATCGAAGAAGTGGTAACCCGCGAAGAGTTTCCGATGGAAAAGGCGCTCGACCTGCTGAGCAATGAAACCATTGCGATCGTCGGATATGGGGTACAAGGTCCGGCACAGGCCTTGAACCTGCGCGACAACGGTTTTAACGTCATCGTCGGTCAACGCAAGGGCACCAAGACATGGAACAAGGCTGTCGAGCACGGATGGGTGCCTGGTGAGACACTCTTCGAAGTTGAAGAAGCTGCAAAACGTGGCACTATCGTTCAGTTCCTTCTTTCCGACGCCGGACAGATTGCTTTATGGCCCGCCATCAAGCCCTACATGACCAAAGGCAAAGCGTTGTACTTCTCGCACGGCTTCGGCATCACGTTCAAGGAACAAACTGGTATCATCCCTCCTGCCGATGTGGATGTTATTCTGGCCGCTCCCAAGGGATCGGGAACATCTGTTCGCCGTTTGTTCCTTCAAGGCAAAGGAATCAACTCAAGCTTTGCTGTTTATCAGGACGCCACAGGCAAAGCGAAGGACAAAGCCATCGCACTGGGCATCGGTATTGGCTCGGGATATTTGTTTGAAACAGATTTCAAACGCGAAGTCTATTCAGATCTCACCGGCGAACGCGGAACTCTCATGGGCGCCATCGCAGGAATCTTCGAAGCACAGTACGAAGTGTTGCGCTCGAAGGGCCACACTCCATCTGAAGCATTTAACGAGACCGTTGAAGAGCTAACACAGAGCCTTATGCCCCTCGTGGCCGAGAACGGCATGGACTGGATGTACGCAAACTGTTCCACAACTGCACAGCGCGGCGCCCTGGACTGGAAAAAGAAATTCAAGGCAGCAACCCTGCCCGTGTTCAAGGAGCTTTATGAAAGCGTTGCCAGCGGCGCCGAAGCAAAGCGTACGATCGAGACTTGCAGCAAACCTGACTATCGTGAAAAGCTTGCTGAAGAGCTGAAAGAAGTTCGTGAAAGTGAGCTGTGGCAGGCGGGCGCGGCGGTACGGGCGCTGAGACCTGAGAAGGACAAGGTCGAAGCAAGTATGATCAATCAGTAAAGTGGTTACACGTTGCAGGTTGCAAGTTGCAGGTGGAATCAACCTGTTGACGTGGAACATGTGACCTGAAACCTGCAACCAGTTACTATGACAACCACTACAGCGCACCAAACGATAGACGTCAACAAAGCTTACGAAAAGCTGAAAAGCGTCGTATTGAAAACGCCGCTTCAGTTCCATCGTAAGCTGTCGGAAACGTATGGCTGTGAGGTTTATATCAAACGTGAAGATCTGCAGGTAGTAAGGTCGTACAAGCTTCGTGGCGCTTTCAACCTGATCAGCAGCCTTGACCATAGTCAGGTGAAGAATGGGGTGGTGTGTGCGAGCGCGGGCAATCATGCGCAAGGGGTTGCATACTCGTGCAAGCATCTCGGCATTCGGGCTACGATCTATATGCCCTCAATAACGCCGAAGCAGAAGATCAACCAGGTAAAGATGTTCGGCGGCGACAACATCGAGATCGTCCTGATCGGCGACACCTTCGATGAGTGCCAACAGCACGCATTGAAGTTCGCAAGTGATAACAACCAAGTTTTCATCCCACCGTTCGATCATCCCCGCATCATCGAAGGTCAGGGTACGGTTGCAAAGGAGATCCTTGATGAAATTTCGGGCATAGACTTTTTGTTTGTGCCGATAGGTGGTGGTGGCTTATGTGCAGGTGTCAGCACTTATTTTAAGACGTACTCACCACAAACGAAGATCGTTGGCGTTGAACCAGCGGGGGCACCTTCAATGAAAGAGGCGCTGAAAGCAGGCGAACCGGTCAGGCTTGAGAAGATCCAGCGCTTCGTTGATGGTGCATCCGTTCAGCGCGTCGGTGATCTCACCTTCTCAATTGCCAAAGACTCTTTGTCGGATATGTTGCTTGTCCCGGAGGGGAAAGTCAGCACAACGATCCTTCAGCTTTACAACGAAGATGCTATCGTGGCAGAGCCTGCTGGTGCATTGTCGATTGCGGCCCTTGAGCAATACAACGGGAGACTGAAGGGCAAGAAAGTTGTGTGCATCCTCAGTGGCGGCAACAACGACATCGACAGGATGCAGGAGATCAAAGAGAGATCGCTGCTCTACGAGGGACTGAAACATTATTTCATCGTCCGCTTCGCCCAGCGTCCCGGTGCATTAAAGGAATTTGTTAACGAGATCCTCGGCCCCACAGACGATATCGTCCGCTTCGAATTCATTCAGAAACATAACAAAGAAACCGGTCCGGCACTGATCGGTATAGAAGTCAAGTCGCAGGAAGACTTCATTGTTCTCACCGCCAGGATGGATAGTCATAAGCTGAACTATACGCTGGTGAATCAGAATGAGAATCTATTTGAGTATCTCGTTTAATTGTAGTGTTAATCTGGTTGCAGGTTGCAAGTCACAAGTTGCAAGTGGGACCGCGTCGTCACGTGTGACTTTAAGCGGAGCAAAATAACCCTCACTTAATCTCATTCATTTGTCAGGTTTTCCTGACAGCAGACGATAATAACTTTTGCCTCAATAGCCTTAGGCAGGCGATTTTTGGCACATGCAAAACGCTAAGAGTTATCGTGAGCTTGATATCTATCAGGAATCAAGGCGGCTCGCCAACAAAATCCATCAGATGTCATTGAAACTACCGAAGTTCGAGTTGTACGAGGAGGGCTCACAGGTTCGCCGATCGGCAAAGGCGGTAACCACGATGATTGTTGAGGGTTACGGTCGGAGGAGATACAAAGCAGACTTCATCAAACATCTGGTCTATGCACATACAGAGTGCGATGAAACGATGGTTCATCTCAATTTCTTGTTCGACACAGGGTCATTGACCGATGTATCAATACATAAAGAGTTTGTCTCTTGCTATGAAGTCCTAAGCCGGAAAATCAACAAGTTATCGAGTGGGTAGAAGAGAATTGGCAAGAACGAACGCGGTTGCTAACAATAGCGTTACTTCTGCTTGAAGGTCGGTCCGATAAGTTTGAAAATCCACCTGCAACCTGACACCTGCAACATGCAACCCAGAGCAAACTAACTGCGGGCAGGAACCTGCACCGGTACAGTAACAACCAGCGTAGTCCCCTTCCTCCCCCTCACCGAATCAATAAAAACACTCGCCTTAACCAGGTTCAGCCGGCTTTGAATATTCTTCCACCCATTTCCCGACCCATTCTCGAGCGCTGATACATCAAAACCATCGCCATTATCTTCAATTGTCAGCGTGATCTCTTCGTGATGGCCAACCAACTGGACATCAATCTTTGACACATTTGAATACTTGATAGAATTATTCGTCCACTCCTGCACGACGCGGTACAGAGAGATCTCCTGCAGCTCGTTAAGGCGGCCTGGTAAATCAAATCCACTCACGCGCATTTGAAGACCGCCGGATTGACTTATGCGTCTTGCCATTTCCTGTAACGCGGGCAGTAGCCCCTGCTGGATCAACGTCTGAGGCATAAGATTGAAAGCAACGGACCTGATCTCCTTATGCATTTCATCAAGGATCATTTCAGATTTTGATACCAGCTGTAGGCGCCCTTCCAGGGTTTGGTCGCGGTCGATCGATGAGATGATCATCCGCAAGGAAGAGATCAATTGACCCATGCTGTCGTGAAGGTCCTGTGCAAATCGCTTTCGCTCTGCCTCCTGCGACTGAATCGTTGCCTGAATGTATGCTTCCCGCACAACGACTTCATTCTCGGCTTTCATCAGCTTTTGCTTGCGTATCAATCTATGGCGGACCAGCACGAAGATTATCATAATGAGTGCAGTGATGATCACCAGGCCACCGATCACCAGGTAGGTAATTCTGATCTGAGCCCGCTGCTCGGCCAGTTGTACATTTTGCAGCGCTATTTGCTGTTGCTTCTTCTCAGTCTCATACTTTGTTTCAACCTCGGCGATAGCATTGGCAGTTGAGTTTTTGTAAACGCTGTCCTTATTGATGGCCCACAGGTTATAATACTTGCTGGCGTTTTTGTAGTCGCCCATACCTTCGTAGTTCTGTGCAAGGGAATGATAAACACCCTCGAATTTCAGAATCATGTTGTACTGTTCGGCCACCTTCAGGCCTTCGAGGCCGGCCTCAACACCCTTTCGAAACTGTCCCGTCCGGTGATACAATTCGGAGATCGTGTACAGATCGGAAATAATAAAGAAGGGATTGCCAACTTTCTCACGATACGGTCTTGCTTTGAGATATTCAGAAATGGCTTTATCGTACTGACCCGCGTTGGAGTAAACATCTCCAAGAATAAAGTGAGCGTTGGCAAGTGTTTGATAATCCTTGCTTTCCATAGCGCCTTTGATCCCTTTCTCGGCAAAATATCGCGCTGAGTCGAGGTTCATGATCGCTCCATAGCTCACAGCAATGTTGTTGTACAAATAGATAGCGATCCATTCGTACTGTGGTGTGACCAGGTTCAGGCTCATGCGACCAAAGTCGATGCAATCGCGATACCGTTTCATTTCAAGATAACCCCACATGATGTTTACACGCGTCTTGAGCATCAGCTCCGGGTCGGGTTGCTTATCGAGAAGACGTAGCGCTTCAAAAAGGTGAGTGATTCCCTTCTCGGCCTTGCCCGATGCGATGCTGTTCTTTCCAAGAGCAGTGTTGATTTTGATCAGCGCGGGAACATCATTGTGTTTCTTCGCCAGCCCATTAGCTCTTTCAAGCAAGTATGTAGCGCTGTCGAGCTTTCCTGTCATGTTTGCGTATATGCCCTGTGAGAGATCCGTGTACGCGTGGACTCTGTCGTCAGAAGAAGTGCTGGCGAACCGACGGGCAGCACCGAGGTGCTGTTTTGCTTTATCCATGTCACCACGCACGTAGGTGGCGACGAGATCATAGTAGGCGATTGCTTTGTCAACTCCTTCGAGTGAATCGAGTTTGCGTTCAATGGCAACTACATCGACTGCCTGAGAGAAGCCTGTAAGGGGAACAAGAATGAAGAGAAGAAGGGTAGTCTTTCTCATTCGCTTTAATCTACCAAAGTACTATAGAAACAAATCGCGCAAAGGCGCTGCCCAAGCGACAATCATCCAAACACTCGTAAGTCCTAAGGGAAAAATAATCACCAAATATATTGATGAGCCCCCTAAGTTTTCTCATCTTTCTGCGTTGAATCGCCCGTGAGAAGGCGACCCAATAACTAAACCTAAACCCAGAGACCGCCCCGGCTTAACAGTCGGGGCGGTTTCATTTTTTATAGGCCAGTCCAAACTAACATTTGTTGTGAATTCAGCGCCAAAAACAATATTTGAGAAGATCTGGGACGGCCACGTGGTGAAGAGGAAAGAGGGATATCCCGACGCGATATTCATAGACCGGCACTTCATCCATGAGGTAACAAGCCCACAAGCGTTCGATGGTTTGCGTGCGAGAAACATTCCCGTGTTCAACACATCGCGCACGACAGCAACAGCAGATCACAACGTTCCCACAAAAGATCAACATCTTCCTATAAAGGAGGCGCTGTCACGTCACCAGGTTGAAACACTCAGAAAGAATTGCAAGGAGTTTGGTATAGAGCTATATGATCTCGGTCATCCTTATCAAGGCATCGTCCACATCATCGGGCCGGAGCTGGGATTAACTCTTCCCGGAATGACCATCGTCTGTGGTGACAGCCACACATCCACGCACGGAGCATTCGGAAACGTGGCGTTCGGGATTGGCACCAGCGAAGTTGAGCAGGTCCTCGCCACGCAATGCATTCTTCAAAGCAAGCCGAAGACGATGAAGATCGAGATCAATGGCAAGCTCGGCAAAGGTGTCGTCAGCAAGGACATCATCCTTTACATCATCTCGAAGATCTCCGCCAGCGGGGCAACAGGATATTTTGTTGAGTACGCCGGCGACGCAATCCGATCGTTGACGATGGAAGCACGGATGACCATCTGCAACATGAGCATTGAGATGGGTGCACGCGGTGGCATGATCGCTCCCGATGAAACAACATTCAACTATATAAAAGGCAGGAAGTTCGCACCACAGGGAGCTGAATTCGATAAGGCTGTCGAGAAGTGGAAAAAGCTTGCCTCCGACCCCGGTGCAAAGTATGACGTCGTTCTTCAGTTCAAAGCTGAAGACATCGCGCCGATGATCACATACGGAACAAATCCAGGCATGGGCATGCGCGTCACCGACCGTATTCCAACTGTAGAAGAGTTGAAAGAGATCAGCGAGGCTCCTTCGTTCAAGAAATCATTGGAGTATATGGGACTTGAGCCTGGCGCTCAACTGCTGGGCAAAGCCGTCGACTATGTTTTTATCGGAAGCTGCACCAACGCGCGTATTGAGGACTTGCGTTCGGTAGCACAGATCGTGAAGGGAAAGAAAAAAGCATCGAATGTCGAGGTTTGGATCATACCCGGATCAAAACAAGTTGAAGCACAGGCGAAGAAGGAAGGTCTTGATAAAATCTTTGAAGAAGCGGGATTCGAATTGCGCAGCCCGGGCTGCTCAGCATGCCTGGGAATGAATGAGGACAAAGTACCGCCTGGCAAGTATTGCATCTCGACATCGAACAGAAATTTTGAAGGAAGACAGGGGCCGAAGTCGAGGACGTTTTTGGCGAGTCCGTTGAGCGCGGCGGCGGCGGCGATTACGGGAAGGGTGACTGATGTGCGTGAAATAATTGTCAACCAATGAAACTGCATTGCGAGGAGCGTGCCTACGCATCATCTATAGAGTGCCCCGCTGTCAACGCGACCCCGCCTTGCGGTCGGCGCAGGCTGTGGCAATCTTCTGTTCTGTGGTGGGCATCCACATTTCAAAGAGAAGATTGCAACGTCGTGCGTGCTGACTCGCACTCTGTCGGTCGTGATCATGCGCACTCCTCGCAAAACGGTTTCGATTTTATTCTCTCATGAAAGACAAGTTCACCACATTATCCACAACAGCCGTCCCCCTGCCGATCGAAAACATCGACACCGACCAGATCATACCGGCCCGTTTTCTGAAAGCGACAACGAGAGAAGGATTTGGAGACAACCTGTTTCGTGACTGGAGATATGATTCAAACAATCAGCCTATCCCTGATTTCGTGTTGAATAAGGCAAAGTACTCCGGTAAGGTGCTCGTAGGTGGAAAGAATTTCGGTTGTGGCAGCAGTCGCGAGCATGCGGCGTGGGCAATCTACGATTACGGCTTTCGCGTGGTGGTGTCAAGCTTCTTTGCTGACATCTTCAAGAACAATGCGCTCAACAATGGGCTGCTGCCTGTCGTTGTTAGTGATGGATTTTTGAAAGAATTGCTTTCGGCGATTGAAAAGGATCCATCGACAAAAGTTGAAGTTGATTTGCCTGCGCAGACTATCAGGTTTAACGGCAAGTCAGAAAAATTTGAGATCAACATTTACAAAAAGGAGTGCATGATCAATGGGTACGATGATATTGATTACTTGTTGAGTCTCAGGACGGAGATACGGGAGTTTGATGTGGCACACAGTTGAGCTGATGACAGAACGCCGAATATCGAATGATGAATGTTGAATTGCGAAGTGAATGTAGATCATAGATGAAGAAGAAGATTGTTATACTGCCAGGAGACGGCATCGGCAAAGAAGTAACGGCCGAGGGTAAGCGCGTTCTCGACAAGATCGCCTCAGTATTCAATCACCAGTTTGAATATGAGGAGGCAACAATCGGTCATGAAGCCATAGAGAAGACCGGAACCGCACTTCCCGACGAATCATTGAACAAGATGAGGGCCTGCGATGCCATTCTGTTTGGTGCCGTAGGACATCCCAAATACGATAACGACCCTACCCTAAAGGTCCGACCTGAACAAGGTCTGCTGAAGATGCGCAAGGAGCTCGGACTGTACGCTAACCTCCGCCCTATTAAGTTGTTCGATGAGCTCCTTGAGGCATCCAGCATCAAAGCAGAAGTGTTGAAAGGGTCTGACATCCTGTTTTTCCGCGAGCTGACAGGTGATGTGTACTTCGGGGAAAAAGGCAGAAAGGATGATGGCAACACGGCCTTCGACCTGATGATCTACCAGCGTTACGAAGTTGAACGCATTGCTCATAAAGCATTTCAGGCGGCGAGAACCCGTCGAAAGAAAGTTATGAGTGTCGACAAAGCCAACGTGCTGGAAAGCTCACGCCTCTGGAGAGAAACAGTAAACCAGGTTTCCAAACAATATCCTGACATTCAGCTCGAGCATCAATTCGTGGACTCGGCAGCCATGAAGCTGATCCAGAACCCGAGAAGCTTCGACGTGGTAGTAACCGGCAATTTGTTCGGCGATATTCTCACAGACGAAGCATCGCAGATCGCTGGCTCGATGGGAATGCTCGCATCGGCGTCTGTTGGCGATAAGGTTGGATTGTATGAACCCATCCACGGAAGTGCCCACGACATCACCGGAAAAGGAATCGCTAATCCTCTTGCTTCCATCCTGTCCGCAGCGCTGCTGCTCGACATCTCTTTTGGAATGAAGAAAGAATCAGAGGCCGTGATAGCCGCTGTTGAGTTGACGCTGAAGCAAGGATGGAGAACAGCGGACATCGCAGATGCGAGGACGTCGAAGGACAAAATCCTGAACACACAGGCAATGGGAATGCGGGTGGTGGATAATATCGGAGCAAAGGCAGTTGATATGACGGCGCTGAATACGGCGAGTCAGGTGGCGAGTACGATTGTTCAATAAGCAATACGCAATACACAATACACAATACGCAATGGGTAACCGCATTCAAATCTTCGACACGACTCTTCGCGACGGCGAACAGGTCCCCGGCTGTCAGCTTTCGACGGAAGAGAAGGTCTCTGTCGCAATCGAGCTGGAAGCGCTGGGCGTCGATATCATAGAGGCAGGGTTTCCAATCTCCAGCCCCGGAGATTTTCTGTCGGTTGTGGAGATCTCAAAAGCTGTGACAGAGCCGGTGATCTGCGGGTTGACACGTGCCAAGAAAGAAGATATTGATGTCGCCGCTGAGGCCTTACGTCACGCCAAACGTGGACGGATCCACACCGGAATCGGATCCAGCGACATGCACATCAAGCATAAATTCAAGAGCACGCGCGAAGAAGTGCTGGAGCGTGGTGTGTGGGCTGTGAAATATGCAAAGAGCAAAGGTTATGAAGTTGAGTTCTATGCGGAAGACGCGGGTCGCGCCGACCTTGCGTTCCTGGCCAAAATGACAGAGGCCGTCATTCATGCTGGAGCAGATGTAGTGAACATCCCCGACACTACTGGCTATTGTCTGCCCCAGCTTTATGGAAAACGCATCGAGTATCTCTTCAAAAATGTAAAGAACATTGACAAGGCGGTGATCTCCGTTCATTGCCACAACGACCTGGGCATGGCCACGGCCAACACGATGGCCGGGCTCATGAACGGTGCACGGCAGGCAGAAGTAACGATCAACGGTATCGGCGAGCGTGCAGGCAACACATCGCTGGAGGAAGTGGTGATGATCACCAAGGTTCACAAGGACCTTGATATGCAGACGAACATCAAGCCAGAGCGATTATACGCAATTTCCCAGATGGTGAGCAGCATGATGCGCATGCCTGTTCAGCCGAACAAGGCCATCGTCGGACGCAATGCATTCGCTCACTCGTCAGGAATTCACCAGGATGGTTTCCTGAAACACGCCGAGAACTATGAGATCATCAATCCTGCCGACGTAGGCGTTGGCAACTCATCGATAGTCCTTACCGCACGCAGCGGCCGACACGCATTGAAGCATCGGCTGGAAATCCTTGGCTACAAGCTCGAGAACGGCGAGCTCGACAACGTGTACGAGAGCTTCCTGGTAGTCGCAGATGAGAAGAAGGAGATTTGCGACGATGATCTGGTAACGATTCTGACCAACAGGCCGCTGTTGGCGAGACCGTAGCTTCACCAACATTTCCTGTTTTCGTATCTTAACTGATATGAAAATCAGGATTCTGACTGCTGTGGCAACACTGGTGTCCTTCATGGCACCAGGCCAGAAGATGGGGTACACATTCATGAACCCCGCAGACAAGACCAGAGAGTATTATCTCACTGTTTATCCCGAAGGGGATGTTAAGGGCGCCATTGTTCTGCTCGAGGGCTATGGCGGACTGCCGCCGCATACCATCGCCGAAACTGAAATTCACAAACGGGCTAGCGAGGCCGGATTGCTCACGATTATCCCGGCGCTTGGGGATCAGTCGTTTTTTTATATCGACGACGCATCCCACAAGGAACTCAACAAATTTGTCGACAGGATTTTCAAAGAATATGGCCTTGATGAGAAGTCTTTCTTCATCGGAGGCCACTCATTTGGCGGCACACTGGCCATGCAATATGCTGAACGGGCCTGGTCGGAAAAGTCCGCGTTGAAAAGGCCTGCGGCCGTGTTCGCTCTTGATCCGCCACTTGACATCGAACGCCTCTATAGTTGCATGACAAGTACCAACAGGCCAGACAAACATCCAATCTCAATTCAGGAAGACACAAACATTTCCAATCTCATCGCACAAAGATTTGGGACGAGTCCAAAAGAAAATCCCGAGTTCTTCTGGAAAGTATCGCCTTACGCTCAAAGTGATCCTAATCACTCATCTCTCAAGCCGTTGTTAAATATTCCCGTGCGCGTCTACAATGACCCCGACATCAACTGGTACATCGAAAACAGAAGTGTCGACTACTATTGCATGAATGCTTTGGACAGTGCAGCGATGATCAACTGGCTGAGGGCGATGGGGAATACAAAGGCTGAACTGATCACTGCGACCGGAAAAGGTCATCGTGTGAGACAGAATATCCGCCATCCGCATTCGTGGTCAATTGCTGATGGGCAGGAGCTGGTTGCATGGTTGGTTACATCCAGCGGAAAAAAATAGAGCTAGTTCGTCCAACTATCAATGGTAGTACCCGCTGCATCCTTCAAGTAAAGCGTCTCACCACTATCATTGATCGCAAAACCCAGCGTAGTTCTCTGAAACAATTTTGTCTCGCCTTGGGCGAGGACCGTTCCATTGGGGATCTTATAAGCCGTGGGATTATTCAAATCTCCAATTGTCCAGCCACTGAGATCCTTGCTTGAACCGGAATTGTTTTTGATGGTAACCGATTCGAAGTCGGTGGGTGTTGCAATGACTTCGAAGAAAAAAACCTTTGCAGGTTCCGCTGCGCGGGTCGTGAACTCGCGCACCGGAGAGCCAAGCCCATTGGCAGCCGAATTCGTTGCGTAGGCGATGACGTAATATTTTGTCGAGGGCGTCAGGCCGGTGATGGTGCTCACGTAGGTTCCTGTTCCCGCGCCGTCTGTGGTCTTGTTTGGTGAACCAATGTTGAAGGAGTTGGATGTGCTCCATATCACTCCGCGCGCCGTCACGCTTGCGCCGCCATCTTCAAAAATCCGCCCGCCACACACAGCTGAGGTTGAGGTCACATTTGTCACTGCACTGGTTTCAAGATAAGGGCCAGTTGCAGGCGTCTTGAAACTGATTTCGTTTCCGTAAGCCGTACCCTGCGAATTCGTCGCGTAGGCACGGACATAATAAGTTGTGAGGTAGTTCAGCGGAAAGATCATGGTCTTGAAAGACCCAATACCAGTTCCCTCACTCTTCTTTGTCTGAAGCTCAATTGTTGGTTTTGGGATGGTGTCCCACACCACGCCGCGATCGGTAACCGGCGACTCGCCCTCGCTTGTGACATTCCCTCCTGTTTCTGCATTGCCTGGCGTGATGTTCGTTGCTGCCAACGTTGTGACCTTTGGAAGCTTTCGTTCCTCACAGGTTGTCAAGGTCAACAATACAACCGTCAATAATAGACTTGCAAATACTCCGGGAGATTTCGTCGATTGCATTTGGCACTCAATGTATTGCTACATCACATAGCCTTCAATATCAAACGAAGTGATATTAAGGCGCGGCAATCAAAATACCGCAATCAGGGGAAGGGCTGCATCGCGGATCACCCGGCGTATTTCGATGGCTCATCTGGGTGAAAATTCCTCCCCGAACTGCAGCATGTACCCGTTGTTGTCGTAGATCGCGAACTCCTTCATGCCCCACTCAAAAGTTTCGAGCGGATATGCAATCCTGACCTTGTCTTTCATTTTGGAATAGAATTCTTCCACGCCTTCCATCCGAAAATAAAATGAACCCGTGAACCGTGGTCCGCTAAATGGTGTGTGTGCATTGGGTTTAGCCAGCATCAGCTCAATAGTTCCGTTGTGAAGGGCTGCCCAGCCCCAGTCGTAGTTCTTTTCTCCACAGCTGAATCCCAGCAAGGACACATAAAACTCTATGGTCTCATCCAGCCGCTCAGTCCAAAGGATCGGAGTAAGTTCTTTGAATTGCATTCGCGATGTTTACTACAAAATGGCAAGATCGGATTGAATAGCCAAGAAAAATACTGGGCTGTTCTCGCAGGTGTTAACGGAATTTCAGCCACAGCTCATCCTTTTGATTTACCCTTATTTTGTCAGTCATTTTTCATCCCATCGAATGAGCAAGTCCATCCTGACAATTCCACCATGGGTGCTTTTCTTTTCCTTTTGCCTCGGTGCTATTGTAATCCATTTCATTGCGCTTGCTTTGGCGCAATACTTTGGCTGGAGTCTGGACTATGGCCCCTATCCTACGCTCAGGTATGCACTCTTCACTCTTCTACTATGGGCATATCCTTATTTTGTTGGTCTTGCGTTGAGCCGTACGACTGGATCTAGAGCAATACAACAGCAAATGGTTCTCATCGTCCTGGTGGCAATCATAAATAATGCTTTCAGCGTCTTTTTTACCGAAACGAACGGGCTTGTTTGGTATATGATTCTCATCACAATCCTGATCAACATCTTCTGCATAGTTATAGTGTTTACCATTCCCGCTTGCGAGCTCAAGTCAATAGAGCTTCAGAGAAAAGCAAAGCTTTATGAGTACTGGCCTGAAATGATCCAGTTTATGATCTGGCCGATATCTGTGTGGTGATTGCATCGTCGAATCACACAATTGCTTATCAGTCAAAACAACTGGTCAAAGCCCTAACGACTTATCAAAGATGTTCTTGAAATCGAGCGAGCATCTTTTATTGTAATTTCATGAATTGATCGCTCCATGAAATACAGTATTGCCCTCCTCCTGCTGTGCGCTTGCACAATGCCCCTTTTTGCCCAGATAAAAGGCGCGAAGGATCCTGCCTGGTCCCCAAATGAAAAAATGTTGGCCTTTGCCTCGGACGTTGAAGGGAGTTACGACATCTACACAATGAATACAGATGGTACTAACAGGCAACGTCTAACAAGCACGGAGGGCGACGAGCTCTGGCCGTCGTGGATGGGCGACTCCGTTGTCGTGTTCGAAGGCCAGGGGAAAGCGAAAGGCAACCCCGAAATTTATTTCCTGCGATTGGCTGACAAAACAATTTTGAAGCTCACCAACGACGCAGGTTCAGACGCGACGCCCAACGTGGGCAGACTCACGTCGCGCATATTATTTGAGGCAAATCGTTCGATTGACAAACTTCCGGATGTCTGGGTAATGGAAAAGGATGGAGGAAATCAGCAACAGCTGACAAAGGGAGCGAAGGGTTACGGACAAGCAGTGTGGTCGCCTGACGAAAAACGCATCGCCTTTACCGGCAAGTTCACCGAAAAGCACACGGAGATTCAGCTGATGGATGCAGATGGATCGAAAACTCTGGGGGTTTCCGAGTTCAATGCGATGTCTCAACATCCAAACTGGTCAAGCGATGGGAACAGGCTGGTATTTAGCTCAAATGCTTCTCGTGTATTTTCACTATACACTTTCGACCTTACCGCAGGCAAGACTTTGCAGGTCGCTTTTACGAGGAATGCAAACCTGTATCGCCCCTCCTTTTCTGCTGATGGGAATTCAATTCTGTTCTGCGAAGAGAAGAACAAGAAATGGCAAGTCAGAGTACTCGATCTGAAGAGCGGGATTTCGAGAACCATTGTTGATCGGTAACGCGAGATTGTCAAAAACCCTTTTGCTTTTTATGTCCCACCACATTCCGGACTTTTTAAAAAGCCGGAAAATTGAGTGAGGGGTTTCACTTGATAGGTGTGATATCTACAACAACCTTCTCTATTTTTCCAGTGAACCGGTTCTCGCCTTCCTTGTAATCATTCGACACTGCTGTTTCGCCGTCCATGCCCACGTCGATACCCTCGTCGGCCGAATAGGCATACGGCTGCGTCTTCGGAATTTTGCCTTCGGCAACTTTTTTGCCATCTACAAATAACCTACACACTCCTCCTGCGCCAGGCTTCACTTCGTCGATCTTGAATTCATACTTCACCGTATGCTTGCCGGGACTTAATGAAGAGGGCGCAGCGATGTTGGTACGTTGAAGGCCGAAGAAGTTATATTCATGATGTACTTTCCCGCCTTTGGCGTAGAGGGTCCACCCCCCAAAGCGACCGGCCTGTGCGATGATCACCCCTTCGACGCTGGCCGGAACATTCACTTCCGCCGTGATGGTATAGTCGCGGGTCTTGTTGTTGATGAAAACGTTTTCCATCATGCCCGTCATACCCTCGTACAGCGTAAGGCTCGTTCTAGTTCCCATTACATCGGGACGTCCTGCAACCTCCGCGTTGAAGCGCTCTGCCCTGCGATCGTCGATCGGGAACACGTAATTGGCAGCCGCAACCTCATTAAACTTCTTCTGAAGTTCATTCAGCTTGTCGGGCATGCTCGACGCCAGGTTGTTGGCCTCTGAAAAATCTTCATTCTCATTATATAATTCCCAAACATCATCTGACAGGGCAGGATTTGCAACGCCCATCACCCAGGGAATAGAGTGCCTGGTGGCGGCAACCCAACCCTCGTGATATATTCCGCGATTGGCGAACATCTCAAAGTATTGTGTCTTGTGTGTTTCCGGCGCCGACGCATTGTCAAATGAATAAACAAGCGATGTTCCGCTGAAGGGCATCTGTTCGGTTCCATTTACTGTCTTTGGAAAAGGAAGACCTGCGGCTTCAAGGACCGTGGGTGCAATGTCATTGACATGGGAGAATTGTGACCTCACCTCTCCTTTGGATTTAATACCTCCCGGCCAATGCACAACCATTCCGTTTCGCGTTCCCCCAAAGTGTGAAGCGACTTGCTTCGTCCATTGAAAGGGTGTGTTCAACGCATGGGCCCATCCTACGGCATAATGAGGGAAGGTCGCAGGTCCACCCCAATCATCATAGTGGGGCATCATCTGCGAGGCTTCGCCAATGATGCCATTTAATGCCATCATTTCATTATAAGAACCTTCAGGTCCTCCCTCGGCACTGGCACCGTTGTCGCCGACGATATAGAAAAACAATGTGTTTTCCAGCTCGCCGATATGTTCCAGCGCGTCGATTACTCTTCCTACCTCGTTGTCGGTGTGCTCTGCAAATCCTGCGTAAGTCTCCATTTGCCGCGCCAAGAGTTTTTTCTGATCCGCAGTGAGTCCATCCCACGCCGGTATCTCCGCCGGGCGATCAGTCAGCTTCGCGTTGGTCGGAACAACACCCAACTCCTTCTGTCGCGCGATCGTCTGCTCACGAAGCTTGTCCCAGCCCTGGTCGAACTTGCCTTTGTACTTATCCCTGTAGGCTTTGGGTACATGATGAGGCGCATGTGTTGCACCTGGGGCGTAGTAGACATAGAACGGTTTGTCAGGAGTCAACGACTGTTGGGCTTCTATCCAGTTTATCGTTTTACTCGTCATGTCGGTTGTGAAATGATAATCAGGATCCTTCTCGTGCTCAACGCGAGTTGTGCCGTCAAAAATTGCCGGTGCCCACTGGTTTGTTTCGCCTCCAATGAATCCATAGAATTTTTCGAAACCCGAGGACGTGGGCCAGCGATCGAAAGGGCCTGAAACGGAAAGCTCCCACGGTGGCGTCTCATGATACTTTCCGAACGCTGCAGTACTGTATCCGTTTAGTCGCAACATCTCCGCGAGGGTAGCAACGCTGTTAGGGCGGATGCCGGAGTTGCCTGGGAATCCAGTTGCCAATTCCATGATCGCCCCTGCGTTGTTGAGGTGGTGGTTGCGGCCGGTGAGCAGCGCGACACGCGTGGGTGAGCACAGCGCAGTGGTGTGAAACCGATTGTACTTCAAACCATTGGCTGCAAGTCGTTCAACATTCGGCATATTACATGGACCGCCAAATGCCGTCGATGCGCCGAAACCAATGTCGTCGATAAGCACTACTACCACATTCGGCGCTTTGGCTGGCGCTTTTATGATAAATGGCTCGGGAGCTTTCGCGTTCCTGGCATCGAGTGTCGTGTCATGTGCATACTGTGGTTGACTGATGGGAAGCACAGTCCGATCCAATGCCTCCCCACTGGATTGTGACGTGGGCGGACTCTGCTGTTGGCATGCAGCTAAGACGACAACGATTGCGGGCAGCCACGCATTTGGCAGTTTTATCATAGGAGTTAATGGATGGGAACTGGAAAGATAGTGGTTGCCGCTTAGGTCCGGTGGTTATGTTGGCTATTTATGGTCATTGGCTCGAAGAAATTACCCATACCAACCGTTGCAGGATTCATGCAATGCTCCTCGCTTCTGAATGAGGTGAGGTATGCTTCCAAGACTTACTCAACAAAACCAATGAAACAGAACACAAAAAGCATCACCGACAGTTTGGGTCGACCTCGGAACACTGTTTAATCGGTCGCACCGGGTTGCCAACATGACCCTCAAAGGCGTTTTGTTTCCCCTGGTCAAGGTTCAAGACGGATTTGGGATCAATGAAAAAATGAACCCTCCATAATTTCATGGCAACGTCCCGGAAATCCCGCAACTTCCTTTAAATTGCCCTAAAATCGGCCGTTTCGTAATCGTTTTCGGTCGACCTTCCATGGAGACAACTAACCTGGCCGAGTACCTTCCCATTGCAGTCATGTTCGCCTTTGCGGCGGGATTTGTCGTGGTCACCATGATCGCCACGCACGCCCTGGGGCCAAAGAGAAAATCCAAAACCAAGCTTGACCCTTTTGAGTGCGGCATAGAGTCGCAGGGCAACGCACGCGTACCATTCAATATCAAGTACTTCCTCGTGGCAATCCTTTTTGTATTGTTCGATGTTGAAGTAATCTTCATGTACCCCTGGGCCGTCAACTTTCGGGAGCTCGGCGTAGCAGGACTGATCGAGATGATCGTCTTTATCGTTCTGCTAATGGTCGGATTTTTCTATATAAAGAAGAAGGGGGCGTTTAAGTGGGAGTGAAAAAACAAGCTGCTAGCCGGTAGCCTCTAGCTGCTAGCTCGCTCGTGCGAACTTTAAGGACTATGAGATTGTAGTGAAGTCAATGATCGTAGCCGCGTCTTGTGCCTCGGAGGGATTGGCTAGAGGCTAGTAGCTAGCGGCTAGAAGCTTAAAGAAAACAATTGGAAACACTTACAAATAAAATCACCGTCGGCGAAAAACCCCCCGGTCTCGAAGGCCAGGGCTTCTTCGCCACCAGTCTGGAGAAAGTAGTGGGGATGGCTCGAAAAAATTCCATCTGGCCGTTGCCATTCGCGACGTCGTGTTGCGGGATCGAGTTCATGGCCACAATGGGAGCACACTATGACCTCGCAAGGTTTGGCTCGGAAAGGCTGAGCTTCTCACCGCGTCAGGCCGACCTGCTGATGGTGATGGGAACGATCGCAAAGAAGATGGGGCCAATCCTCAGGCAGGTGTACGAGCAGATGGCCGAACCGAGATGGGTGTTGAGTGTAGGAGCCTGCGCGTGCAGTGGCGGAATATTCGATACATACAGCGTCTTGCAGGGTATCGACCGGATCATACCCGTCGATGTTTATGTTCCCGGTTGCCCGCCGCGCCCGGAGCAGATCATTGATGGTGTGATGAAGATCCAGCAGCTCGTGGAATCAGAATCTTTGCGCAGAAGGGACTCCCAGGAATATAAGACTATGCTTAACAAATACGGGATCGAATAATGTTCAGCGAAGCCGAAGAGCAGATCCTGTCAACCCTGCGCGGGAAGTACGAAGACCAGGTACTTCTTACTGAAAAGCTTTACGATTTCGTAACGGTCACTCTTAAGAAGGACAAGATCATCGAGGTGATCACCTTCCTGCGCGACAATCCTGAAACGCAGTTTAGATTTCTGACCACGCTTTGCGGTATACATTATCCGGATCTCGGACAGATCGCTGTGATGTACCAGCTTCACAACATGCACGCTGGCATGCGGATAAGATTAAAGATCTATTTACCACAGGAAAACCCTGTCGTGCCGACATTGACAACCGTGTTCCCTGGTGCGAACTGGATGGAGCGGGAGACCTACGACTTTTTTGGTGTTCAGTTCGAAGGACATCCGGATTTAAGAAGGATATTGAATGTGGAGGAGATGATCATATTTCCGCTGCGCAAAGAATATCCGCTCGAAGACCAAACCCGTGAAGATAAAACCGACGAAATGTTCGGAAGGAGATAAATGGCGTTGAACGAATCCGATATCAGGCTCCCCGAGGAAAAGCAATACTCAACGCTGAACCTTGGCCCTACCCATCCGGCAACACACGGCATCTTTCAGAACGTGCTGAAGATGGATGGTGAGATCATCGTCGACGCTCAACCCACCATCGGATACATTCATCGCGCATTTGAAAAGCTGGCCGAACGACGTCCGTTTTATCAGATCACGCCGATTACCGACCGCATGAACTATTGCTCGGCGCCGATCAATAACATCGGCTGGCACATGACGGTGGAGAAGCTCATCAACGCCAGCATCCCCAAGCGGGTTCAGTATCTGCGCGTGATCATCATGGAGCTGGCACGCATTACGGATCATTTGGTATGCAACGCCGTGATCGGTGTCGACACGGGAGCATTGACTGGCTTTGTCTACCTGTTCCAGCAGCGCGAACTGGTATATGAGATCTACGAGGAAATTTGCGGCGCCCGTCTGACCACCAACATTGGAAGGATCGGTGGCTTTGAGCGGGATTTTTCTCCCAAGGCCTGGGATAAGATCCATCAATTCCTGACAGAGTTTCCGAAAGTCCTGAAAGAATTCGAAAACCTGCTGAAACGCAACCGCATTTTCATGGACCGTACAATAGGTTGCGGTGGAATCAATGCTGACCGCGCCCTGCAGTACAGTTTCACCGGCCCAAACCTTCGCGCTGCAGGTGTGGATTACGATGTGAGGGTAGCCAACCCCTACTCGTCGTATGAGGATTTCGAGTTTTCAATTCCTGTGGGCATCAACGGCGACGTTTACGATCGCTTCATGGTCCGTCAGGAGGAAATGTGGCAAAGCCTGAGCATCATCAACCAGGCAATTAAGAAGCTGCCGGACGGACCCTTCCATGCAGATATTCCCGAATTCTATCTTCCTCCCAAGCAGGAGGTCTATAATAATATGGAGGCGCTTATCTACCAGTTCAAGATCGTGATGGGCGAAACCGACGTTCCGAAGGGAGAAGTATATCATTGTGTCGAGGGCGGAAATGGAGAGCTGGGATTCTACCTGATAAGTGATGGTGGCCGTCAACCGTATCGGTTGCACTTCAGAAGGCCCTGTTTCATCTTTTATCAGGCCTATCCGGAGATTATTCGGGGATCAATGCTTTCCGATGCAATATTGACCATGAGTAGTATGAATGTCATCGCTGGGGAGCTTGACGCATGATGAAAAAGTTGACAGTTGACAAAGAGCAATTGACAATTGTGGCAACGAGCGATTCTGTTTCTGTTTTGTTAACTGCCACCAGTTAAGAAATGGCTGATAGTAAGACCACACAATTCTCTGAAGCCGGACTCAAGAAAGTCCAGGAAATCATCTCGCGTTACCCGGCGGGCAAACAAAAATCTGCGCTGCTTCCGGTGCTGCACCTGGCGCAACATGAATTCGACGGCTGGCTGAGTCCAGAAGTAATGGACTATGTGGCAAAGCTCCTTTCTATACAGCCGGTAGAAGTGTATGAAGTAGCCACTTTCTACACCATGTACAACACCAAGCCGGTTGGCAAGTGTCTGATAGAAGTATGCAGAACTGGTCCATGCTGGTTGCGTGGCGCCGATGATGTAGTGGAACAAATTGAAAACAGGTTGGGTATCAACGTGGGTGAGACGACACCCGATGGACAGTTTACTCTGAAGACAGTTGAATGCCTGGGCTCTTGTGGCACAGCACCGATGTTGCAATGTGGTGCCGACTTTTATGAAAATCTCACTCCGGAAAAAGTAGATCAGCTTCTGGATAAGCTAAGAGCATCAGGCAAGCGGAGCTCGTACATGCAAGACAATAAAGTGTTATGAATACCGGGCGGAAAATATTGTTAGAGCATATCGATGTTCCCGGCATCGAAACACTTGACGTCTACCGCAAGCATGGCGGTTACACTTCTGTAGAGAAAGCGTTGAAGACGATGACACCCGACGCTGTAATGGAGGAAGTGAAGAAGTCAGGATTGAGGGGTCGCGGTGGCGCCGGCTTCCCCGCCGGAATGAAGTGGAGCTTCCTCGATCGCAAATCGGACAAGCCGAGATACCTCGTGTGCAACGCCGACGAAAGCGAGCCGGGGACCTTCAAGGATCGTTATCTCATGGAGAAAATCCCCCACATCCTTATCGAGGGAATGATCACCTCCAGCTATGCGCTCGGAGCAAAGACTGGCTATATATATGTGCGTGGTGAGTACATGTACATCATCCGCATCCTCGAAAAGGCAATTGCTGAAGCATATGCAAAGGGCTGGCTCGGTAAGAATATCCTGGGAACCGAATACTCACTCGATCTCTACGTTCAACCCGGTGGCGGGGCATATATCTGCGGTGAAGAAACAGCGCTACTCGAATCGCTCGAAGGCAAGCGCGGCAATCCAAGGTTGAAGCCTCCCTTCCCTGCAGTTGCAGGACTCTACGCCTCACCTACCGTTGTAAACAATGTTGAGACAATTGCGGCTGTCTGCTCAATTGTCAACATGGGTGGCGACGAGTATGCCAAGATTGGAATTGGCAAGAGCACAGGTACAAAACTGATATCAGCCAGCGGACATATCAACAAACCAGGTGTGTATGAGATCGACCTGGGATTGCCCGTTGAAGAATTCATTTATTCCGACAAGTACTGTGGCGGTATATGGAAGGGACGCAAGTTGAAAGCAGTTGTTGCAGGGGGTTCTTCGGTACCGATCCTTCCTGCCGACTTAATATTGAAGACGGCTAAAGGCGAGCCCAGATTAATGTCATATGAGTCGCTCGCTGATGGAGGCTTCGTGTCGGGAACAATGCTTGGTTCAGGAGGTTTTATTGTGATGGACGAAACCGCGTGCATTGTTCGTAACCTCTGGACGTTCGCACGATTCTATCATCACGAATCCTGCGGCCAATGTAGTCCTTGTCGTGAAGGAACTGGCTGGATGGAGAAAGTGCTTCATCGCATCGAGCATGGTCACGGACACCAGGGCGATATCGATTTGCTTGTTGATGTAGCCAAGAAGATAGAAGGAAATACGATCTGTCCGCTCGGCGACGCTGCCGCATGGCCCGTAGCCAGCGCGATCAGGCATTTCAGGGATGAGTTTGAGTATCATGTTAGATATCCTGAGAAAGTTGTCAATCCGAAACATTTCGAGTTGGAACCATTTCAGGCGTTAAAAGAGTCAGTAGTCTGAAGTCTGTAGTTCGTAGTCTGGGGTTTCGACTACAGACTACGGACTACGGACTACAAACAATCTTAATAATGGTCAAAGTAACTATAGATGGTGTTGAGACGATGGTTCCTGAGGGAACTACGATCCTGAACGCTGCACGTCAGATCGGCGGTGATCTTGTTCCTCCGGCGATGTGTTACTACTCGACACTGAAGGACACAGGAGGAAAGTGTCGCGTTTGTCTGGTGAAGGTTTCACAAACGAATGCGAAAGACCCACGACCGATGCCCAAGCTTGTCGCGTCATGCCGCACGACAGTCATGGATGGCATGGTCGTTCAAAATCTTACCTCGCCGGAAGTTCTCCAGGCCCGCAAAGCGGTTGTCGAATTCCTGTTGATCAATCACCCTCTCGACTGCCCGATCTGCGACCAGGCCGGTGAGTGCGATCTTCAGAATCTGGCCTATGAGCATGGCGTTTCGAACACCCGCTATGAAGAAGGCCGCCGCACGTTCGAAAAGATCGACATCGGCGACAAGATCAAGCTGCACATGACAAGGTGCATCCTCTGTTATCGCTGCGTGTTTGTTGCAAATCAGCTCACACCGGGTCGTGTGCATGGAGTATTAAACCGGGGCGACGCATCGGAGATCTCTACTTATATAGAGAAGGCCGTCGATAATGATTTCTCAGGCAATATGATTGATGTTTGCCCTGTAGGCGCACTTACCGACAAAACATTCCGTTTCAAGAGTCGTGTGTGGTTTACAAATCCTCTCGATGCCCATCGCGACTGTCCGAAGTGCGCTGGCAAGGTAGTGTTATGGACAAAAGGCGATGAAGTTCTTCGTGTTACAGCGAGAAAAGACGTCTACGGTGAGGTAAAGGAATATATTTGTAATGAGTGTCGGTTCGAGCATAAGAAGATGAGCGACTGGATAGTTGAAGGGCCGCGGCATATTGAGCATGCGTCGGTGATCTCACAAAATCATTATGAGTACCTCGACATGCAGAAGCTGAAGAAGGAGATTGAGAGACAGATAGTTTTTCAGAAGGGAAAGCAATTGCCGGAAGCGACGAATGGGTGACGAAATGTTTACTGAGCAAAGAAATATCGAAACTGTTTTGCGAGGAGCGTGCGTGGGAGTCATCCATGAAATGGAGCCTAACACACGCGACGTGGCAATCTTCTCTTCAATGCCTGCCTCGAAACAGAAGATTGCCACGTCGTGTGTGACAGGGCGCTCTTCGTGGAAAGATGCGCGCACACTCCTCGCAAAACAGTTAACAGGTATTGGCAACTTACAATGAGCGACTTCTTCATATATAAACTCATCCTATCCGGCTCGATCTTCGGCCTGACGCTCTTCGTTGCTGCCTATTCAACGTACGCAGAACGGAAAGTCGCTGCGTTTCTCCAGGATCGCATCGGCCCCGATCGCGCAGGACCTTTTGGCATCTTTCAGCCACTGGCCGATGGATTGAAGTTTATCATGAAGGAAGAGATCATTCCCGTGGTCTCGAATCGGTTCCTTTTCGTGCTTGGTCCTTGTATCGCAATGCTGACAGCCCTGATGGCTGGTGTTTTAATTCCATGGGGCGGTATCATCAACATCGGCGGTCAGCAGTATGCGCTGCAGATCGCTGATCTGAACATAGGGATCCTCTATGTCTTTGGCGTTGTGTCCATCGGTGTGTACGGGATCATGATCGGCGGTTGGGCATCTAACAACAAGTTTTCTTTGCTTGGAGCTATTCGCGCGTCGGCGCAAATGATCAGCTATGAGATCGCGATGGGCTTGTCAATCATCGCCTTGATCCTGATGACAGGCACATTGAGTCTTAACCAGATCAGCGCGATGCAATCGGGTGGTGCAGGTGGTGACTGGAATTTCTGGAACGTTGTCTATCAGCCCGTGGGCTTCGTCATTTTCATCATTTGTGCGTTCGCTGAATGCAACCGCACACCTTTTGATCTCCCCGAGTGCGAAACAGAGCTGGTTGGAGGATATCACACAGAATACAGCAGCATGAAGCTTGGCTTCTACCTGTTCGCGGAGTATATCAACATGTTCGTATCCTCGGCAGTGATAGCGACGCTTTACTTTGGTGGGTACAACTTCCCATTCATGAACAATCTTGGATTGGATCAAAACACAATAACAATACTTGGAAGTATTGCCCTGTTTGCAAAGATTGCATTCTTCATCTTCTTCTTCATGTGGATCCGGTGGACAATACCACGGTTTCGTTATGATCAGCTGATGAACCTGGGGTGGAAGGGATTGATTCCCCTAGCAGTGGCAAACGTCGTAGTGACTGCGGTGGTAATTTTGCTTAAAGATATGTAACGATTGCAGGTTCCAAGTCGAAGGTTGCACACTGGCAACCGACAGCTGGGAACTGGCAACCATTAAATACTGATGCTGACAAATAGATCAAAGCAAGTCGTCAAGAGAGAAATGAATTTCTGGGAGCGCATGTATCTCCCGGCGATCCTGGGTGGCATCGTCATTACTTTCAAGCACTTGTTCAAACGCGCCGCGACAGTACGCTATCCTGAAAAGACGCGTGAGATCAGCGCAGTGTGGAGAGGTCAGCACGTGTTAAAACGCGATGACAAGGGTGCTGAAAGATGTACAGCCTGTGGTTTGTGCGCGGTCGCATGTCCGGCTGAGGCAATTACAATGACAGCTGGCGAACGAAAGAAAGGCGAAGAAAATTTGTATCGCGAGGAAAAGTACGCGACGACCTATGAGATCAACATGTTGCGTTGCATCTTCTGCGGTTTGTGTGAAGAGGCTTGTCCAAAGGAGGCAATCTTCCTGACAGATAGGCTTGTGCCTACTCATTTCGAAAGAGGCGACTTTATTTACGGAAAAGATAAGCTGGTGGAGCCCGTCGACGAGCGTGTGGATGTGACGAAGCGGCAAACACCTGCGGTGCTGGCGTTTAAGACACAAAAACAACTTAGTCACAACAGATAAGCATCCACACCGGTGACCCTCAACTTCTTCTACTTCCTCTCCTTCCTGGCAGTCCTGTCGGCGATCATGGTTGTACTTTCAAGGAACCCGGTCCACAGCGTGCTGTATCTGATCATCACATTCTTCTGCATTGCGGGTCATTATGTTTTGATGAACGCCCAGTTTCTGGCCGCCGTGCATGTCATCGTTTATGCCGGCGCCATCATGGTGCTGTTCCTCTATGTTATCATGCTGCTCAATCTCAACGAAGAAACTGAGCCTCATAAAAGCAATATCATTAAAGTGACAGCCACGATTTGCGGCGGACTGCTCCTCGTGATCCTGATCGGATCGCTGCGTGGCACAGAGTCATTGATCCAGGGAAACGGTAGCGACTCTATCGGACTGGTGAAGAATCTTGGAAAAGTAATGTTCAGCGAATTCCTCCTTCCCTTTGAAGTAACGTCCATACTGCTGCTCGCAGCAATGGTGGGCGCCGTCATGCTGGGAAAGCAGGAAACGCGCTGACACTATAATATATACCGACCTGAATCATGATCAACGGGATCCCCCTAACGCATTACCTGTGGCTTTCCGCTGTCCTTTTCTCAATTGGGGTGCTCGGCGTACTCTATCGCCGGAATGGTATCATCATTTTCATGTGCATTGAGCTGATGCTGAATGCAGTTAACGTACTGCTTGTGGCTTTCTCAAGCTATCTCGGCGACGCATCCGGTCAGGTCTTCGTGTTCTTCATTATGGCTGTGGCCGCCGCCGAAGTCGCGGTAGGCCTGGCGATCCTCATCCTGATGTACCGGAACACGAAGTCGATTGATATCAATATCCTTAACCGTCTGAAGTGGTGAGCAGCGATCAGCTACATCTTCTGTTCGTTCCACTGCTTCCCCTGCTGGGATTTCTGATCATTGCATTTGGTGGAAAGTCCCTGGGCCATAAAGCCGCCGCCTTCATCGCATGTGGCGCAGTGCTGGCTTCGTTCCTGGTTTCTATTATTGTATTCCGTCATGTGGGATACAATGGACCGATCTCGGCGACATTCTTTGAATGGATCCGGGCCGGTAACTTCTCTGCTGAATTTGGTTTCCTCGCTGATCCGCTTTCATGCCTTTTCATGCTGATCATTACTGGCGTCGGCTTCCTGATCCATGTGTACTCCGTTGGATACATGCACAATGACGAAGGCTTCAACAGATTCTTTTCCTATCTCAACCTATTCGTCTTTTTTATGTTGCTGCTCGTCATGGGCGACAACTACCTGGTGATGTTCGTCGGCTGGGAAGGGGTTGGACTCTGCTCTTATTTGTTGATCGGATTCTGGTTTAAGAACCAGGATTACAATAGTGCGGCGAACAAGGCATTTATCATGAACCGGATCGGAGATCTTGGGATGTTGTTGGGGATCATCCTGATCTTCATCAATCTGGGAACAATTCAATACTCAGGTGTCTTTAGTGCCGCACCGGCCTTGTCGACCTCAACACTCACAGCCATTGCAGTACTCCTGTTTATCGGCGCCATGGGAAAAAGTGCACAGCTTCCCTTGTACACCTGGCTGCCCGATGCGATGGCGGGTCCTACACCAGTATCTGCGCTTATCCACGCTGCCACCATGGTTACCGCGGGAATTTACATGGTAGCGCGAAATAACGTCATCTATTCATTGGCACCCGCCGCCCTGGAAATGGTGGCCTGGGTGGGTATTGCTACTGCACTGCTCGCTGCAACTATCGCAGTAGCTCAGAACGATATCAAAAAAATACTCGCCTACTCTACTGTAAGTCAGCTGGGGCTGATGTTCGTTGCGCTGGGACTCGGCTCTTACTCGTCAGGCATTTTTCATGTCGCAACCCACGCATTCTTTAAGGCCCTGCTTTTCCTTGGCGCGGGAAGCGTGATCCATGCATTGAGCGGGGAGCAAGACATTCGCAATATGGGCGGGCTGCGCAAGCATCTGCCCGTCACGTTCCTCACCATATTAATAGGTGTACTTGCTATCTCAGGGATTCCGCCGTTTGCGGGTTTCTTCTCTAAAGATGAGATCCTGGCGGTGGCCTTCGAACATAACAAAGCGCTTTGGGCATTGGCACTGCTTATATCGCTGCTCACAGCGTTCTATATGTTCCGGTTCCTCTTCCTGATCTTCTTCGGCGAGGTGCGTGCAAGCAAGGAGGCGATGGGTCACATTCATGAGTCGCCAAAAACTATAACAATACCACTGATCATACTGGCTGCATTAAGCACGATAGGTGGTTTTATGGGCATACCCGAAGCCCTGGGCGGATCCCATTGGCTATCATCCTACCTGGCACCTGTACTTGGTGAACCTGAACATCATCTAAGCCACTCGACCGAATACTTCCTGATGGGAATGGTAGTCGTCTTGACCGCTGTAATTATCGTAAGCGCTTACACTGGTTTCGTTTCGCGAAAAAGTGTCCCTCCGGCGGACGAGTCCACTCGCGGATTCCTGAAGACATTGCTCAACAAGTATTACGTCGACGAGCTTTATCACTCGGTAGTTGTGAAACCTCTCTATTGGGCATCTGCACAGATTGAATTACTGATCGAACGGATGGGCATCGACAGACTCGTCAATGGATTTGGCAAGTCTGTGATAGTAAGCAGCCGCAATGCCCGGTTCCTGCAGGACGGCAGTATCGGATTTTACGTTTTCGTAATGGTTATCAGTATTGTCATCATACTCACCTTTTCAATGACTGCGTGATATGATGCTGATCTTCCTCCTGGCTTTTCCTTTCATCGGCGGTTTATTCCTGCTGTTGCTGAAGCACACCAATCCGAGGTGGATCGCAACAACCGTGGCAAGCATCGAGTGGCTCGCGTCGCTTTGGATGGCAAGCCAGTTCATCAGGGACAGCTCAGTACAGTTCGCCGTCAATGTGCCGTGGGTAACATCGCTGGGGATGAATTTCTCAATTGGCGCTGATGGAATAAGCTTGTTGCTGATCCTTCTCACCACCACACTGGTCCCGCTGATCCTTTTTTCATCTTATCACACGGAACAAGTCAACAAGAAAAACTATTACGGATTGATCTTCATCATGCAGGCTGCATTGGTGGGAGTTTTCTGCGCCCAGGATGGACTGCTGTTCTACCTGTTCTGGGAAATGGCGCTTATCCCAATATATTTTATTTGCCTTGTGTGGGGCGGTGAAGGACGTGGGGCGATCACTCTGAAGTTTTTTATTTACACACTCGCTGGAAGCTTACTGATGCTTGTTGCATTGATCTACGTGTATCTCCAAACTCCGGGCGACCACTCCTTTGATCTCCAGGAAATGTACGCCGCGGGACGAAACCTGCCAGGTTCAGAGCAGAGTTGGGTCTTCTGGGGGCTCTTCCTGGCATTCGCGATCAAAATGCCCGTATTCCCTCTTCACACCTGGCAACCTGATACTTATTGGGTCGCGCCAACGCAGGGTACGATGTTGCTGTCGGGCATCATGCTGAAGATGGGAACATATGGTGTCATACGATGGATGATTCCTATGGTGCCTGCAGGATTGCAGGAATGGGGAACAACCGCCATTGTTCTTTCTGTGATTGGTATTGTATATGGGTCATGCATTGCTATGGTACAGAATGACCTGAAGCGGCTCATTGCTTATTCATCAATTGCACATGTGGGATTGATCTCCGCTGGCATCCTGACCCAAAGCGTTTCCGGCCTTCAGGGAGCGATGATACAGATGATCAGTCACGGTATCGTTGTCGTGGGTTTGTTCTTTATCGTAGAAATCATTTTCCTCAGGACACAAACACGTCAGCTTGGGAGTCTTGGTGGCATTCGCAATGCAGCACCGAAGTTTGCTTCCGTATTCATTATCGTGATGCTAGGCAGTGTGGCATTGCCGCTGACAAGCGGATTCATCGGCGAATTCCTGTTGATCAAGAGTGTAGTTGAGTATAATAGATGGCTGGGTGTTGCAGGTGGCTTAACGATCATCCTTGGTGCTGTGTATATGCTGGTGATGTTTCAGAAGTCAATGTCCGGCGAAATCACCCCGACAACTACTGCCTTTGCTGAGCTGACCAACCGGGAGAAATTTGTTTTGTACATCATAGTGATCCTGATAATCGGTCTCGGCCTGTACCCTGCGATACTGATGGATATTTCCGGACCCGCTGTCCAGAATCTGGTGGACTCTGTCAATTCAACTTCCGCAAGCTTAATTAAATGAACGCGCTGTATGTCATAACGAGCCTGGGGATTATCACGCTGGTGGCGGAGTTTGCAAACTTCAGAAGGATCCTTCCTGCGATTGTAATGCTCGGACTTATCGGTGCGGGTGCGTTTGTCTGGATGGACTGGGGAACAGCGACAACCTACTTTCAGGACATGCTGATCTTCGATCAGGCAGCACTGGCCTTTGCGGGACTCATCATTGATGTCACATTGCTTTGGTTCTGGATGGCGTCAAGCTGGTTTCACACTGACGCTCATCAGACGGACCGGTCTTCACTCGTGCTGTTTGTCGTTGCGGGAGCAATATTGTTGTGCTCATTCAACAACATGGCAATGCTTTTCCTGGGAATTGAGATACTGTCGATACCCTTGTATGTTCTGGCTGGGAGTCGAAAAGAAAGTACCTCGTCCACGGAAGCGGCCTTCAAGTATTTTCTCATGGGCTCTTTCGCCACCGGCTTCTTGCTTTTTGGAATAGCACTGATCTATGGAGCTACTGGCTCATTCAACCTCACAACTATATCAGAGGCGCTCTGGATCCAGGGTGATACCGCTTCATTCCTTTATCCCGGTATTCTGTTGATCATGATCGGCCTGGCGTTCAAGATCTCTGCCGTTCCATTTCACTTCTGGGCACCAGACGTCTACGACGGCTCCCCTACTGAGATCACGGCGTTGATGTCTACTGTTGTGAAGATCGGTGCGGTTGCAGCATTTGTAAGAATGTTCACAGCCTTGCAGGGAACGATTGAATCATGGATTGTCGTGCTTCAGGTAATGATGATACTTACCTTGATCGTCCCGAACATCACAGCTGTCTACCAATCCAGCGTAAAGCGGATGCTAGCGTATTCGAGTGTCGGACATGTGGGGTTCCTGCTCCTGGCTTTTATCGCCGGCTCGGTGTCTGAAACTCCCGCTACAAGTGTTATTTACTACTACCTCACTGCATATGCATTCTCCTCACTTGCTGCGTTTACCGTTTTGAGTATTGTTGAACGACAAACGGGCAGCACATCGATCGATGGTTTCAAAGGTCTGAACTCAAAACGTCCATTGCTTGCATTTACGATGACCGTTGCCATGATGTCGCTGGCCGGCATACCACCATTATCGGGATTCTTTGCAAAGTACATGGTACTCGCCTCGGCGCTGAGTCAGGGTTACGTCACCGTTGTAATCCTCGCAGTGATCATGTCTCTTGTGGGTGTTTACTATTACTTCAGAGTAATCATCGCCATGTATTTTGGTGAATCAACGTTGTCCCCGGAACCCGTAAGGCCCTCCACCGCTGCTCTTCTGATTATTCTGGTCCTTGCCATTGTGCTGGTGGGCATCTTTCCGGATTTAATAAGATTCTAAGGCCGGGCACAATTGCATCCCGGCAATTCGATGCGAATTTTTTCTACCCTAATCGAAGTTTCCGGCAAGAAACCCCTTTGTACTTTCTAACGAATCCGCTATTTTCAATCGTTTGTTTTAAGAAACTATGGGAAAAGTCAGGAACATTCTGGAAGCTAAGGGACGCAGCGTATTTTCTGTTGAGCCTTCAACGATCGTTTACAAGGCGATTGAAGTAATGGCCGAGAAAAATATCGGTGGCCTTCTGATCACAGAAAAGAGAAAACTTGTCGGGATCTTCACAGAGCGCGATTACGCGCGTAAACTTATCCTCAAAGGAAAGTCATCGAACACCACAACGATCGGTGAGCTGATGACTAAGGATCCATTCACCGTTACACTCGACAGCAGCATCGAGGAGTGTATGGAACTGATGTCAAACCGCCGCATTCGTCACCTTCCCGTGGTCGACAATGGCGAGCTCATTGGCGTGATATCTATCGGCGACGTTGTGCGCTTCATCATCGAAGAGCAAAAATCGATCATCGAGCACCTCGAGCACTACATCGCCGGACAATAGCCGGTTTCAGGTTTTGTGTTTTCGGTTCCGGGTGCGTTCCATTCAGTGTAATGCAACCTAAGCACGCGATTTACTTCGTACACCCTCCAGGGTCATCTCCACATTGACGACTTTTCCAGGCTGGAAAGCGTATAGCAATTTTACGAGATCCCTGTTCTGCATTTCATTCGCCAGGTCGAAGGCAAACTGAAACTGTCTCGCGTCGAGCTTGAGGATATCAAAAACATTGGAAATACTGTTTGCCTCCCCCATTCCCATGAGCACGTCCCTGATGCGATCCTCAACATACCGCGCATCGATCAGCTTTACACCTGCTATGGATATTGCGCACAGAACGCCGCCTTCTTCAATAAGAACCTCGTCTTTGATCAGGCCCTCGAGCCGAAGGCCATTGGATACCATCACCGGGTCGGAGCCGGCCTTTTTGCAGAGAGGTGAAATGTCAAAACTGGCGCCCGGGTCTTCACGATAGCTTGTCCATAAGTGCGAAAGAATTGCTCTTGTGAGCTCGTTTGCCGCCATATTCTTCTCTTTGATTACAAGGTAGAAGAATTAGCGAACGGATTTTATCGTTAAGTAGCCGGCCCTTCGATAATACCTTTCACCAGGCTGTTCCATTGGAGCGACGATACGCCAGCACGAGCTCCCAGAGCTACCAGCGCATTCCGAATATTGTCTGCGGGCTTTGAAGTTTCCGCGTTGGCAGTTTCATTTCTTCCGTGAACGCTTGCTATCACGACATTCCCTGTGCGTGCAACCCGGAAAGTACTGGTGGCATCAGGCCCGAAAAAATGAGCAACATCTGTTTGTTCTCCGCCTGGATTAGGAGCCGGCCGCACCCGCATTGACAGCCGTTGTTCACTGGATGAATCATCACCCTTTTGCTCGATCTGTTCTATTCGCACCCAATCGAAACCATCCCCACCTGCCGGACCGGGTGCAGGAATCGCGATACGGAAATAGTCGCCCTCCATTGCGCGTCTGTTCACCAACAAACCCGTTGCTGAAACAATCTCGAACCGGGAAGAAAGCGGGCCGCACAGCAGATGCCATTGATTAACATCAAGCAGCCGGGTGCTGCTTATTCGAAACTGACCTGCCGCTTCAGCCAGTGAAGCACATTCAATCCGATATTCTGTGTCGAGACGGCTTCCGTCGCGCTGCGGTGGGACTACAGTTTCCTTCATCAATTAATGGGAACCTCGATCATTTCAAGACATTCCTCTGCACAGCGACGACATTCTTCGCCGCATTTGCGGCAACATTCGTTGGATTGATGTTGTTCACATTCAGCCGCACAGGCGCCGCAGATGATCGCACACGGATTACACAACAGGAGCGCATTCTCGCTACCGGTGGCCATCAGCTCAGCGGTGGCGGCGCAAATCATCGCACACTCACGCGCAAGAGACACACAGCGCGCAAGCGCACGCACATCGTACTCTGAAAGGCATTCTGAAACGCATTCATTACAGACCGTTGCACAATCGTTACATGCATCGATACATCTTTTATAGGCTTGGAGATTCATGGTTGTTTCGTTTTTTATAACTCAAAATGTAAAGAGGCCACGCTCCTCTCGAGCGCGGCCTCTTTGATCAATCTTTCTCCTTTCGCTGGGATTATCCAGATCAAGTTGTAGGGATCTCTCTCAGAATTGAACATCAGCTTTCACTATTGCCAAAACACTCCCTGAAAGACTAACAGCCCTCCGTCTTGTAAATATTATGCCAGGAGAATCGAAGCGTGCACAGATATGATTCTCGCCTGTTGATCAATCGTTGATGAGGTAAATCGGAAACGCAAACGGAGCGATTGTCTACAACGTAAAGTGGTCATTACGAAAACCTTTCATCGACATCGCGCGGCTGAGTTCTTGCTGCTGGCGTTAAATAAAATATGCGTCTATGAAGCTCAGGCTTTCTCAATATGCGACACGCATTCCCGAGATCTACGGCACCTACATTTTCATGGGATTGGTTGCGTACTTCTTCATATGTTATCTATTGGGTGTGATACACATCCTTGAGCTGAGGCTTTTCAACTTTGCAATCATGTGTGCAGGAGTGTACTACGCGATGAGGCAGTTCCGACGCACACACAATGATCATATGAACTATTTCCGCGCGCTGTCAATCGGCGTGGCAAGCTCGTTCATAGGCACATCGACATTTGTTTTGTTCCTGTTTATTCTGTTCACGTTCAACCATGGGATCTACCAGGACGTGGTGAAGAATGCACCAATGGGGCAACACCTGAATCCGTACATCGCCACCGCAGCAGTATGGTTCGAAGGCATGTTTTCGGGTTTCATGGCCACCTTTATCCTGATTAATTTTATTGAAACCGACAGTGTAAATACCTGACGGGACGTTCAAATCCATTCAATCGCGCTCACGCCTGCCTGCGACCGCCTGCCACAAGGGCGTGCATTAACATTTTCGGTGTCGAAATAGTCATCCCCGGTTTTATTCAAAACGGAATTTCCGGTTATTTTTATCTTGCTAGCCTTACCCCTATGAAGCACATCGACCTGTCGAACGTGTCGTTCATTCATGGCGACCGTGTTGTTCTGGATGACATTACAGCATCGTTCAAACGCGACCGTGTTACGGCGATCCTTGGCCGAAGCGGCAGCGGAAAATCTACTTTGCTCCAATTGATACTTGGAATCATCCGTCCCACCTCGGGGAGTATTACTGTCGACGGCGAGATCAGAACCTATCCTCTTTCCACAAGGCAGCGGTTCAAGTTTGGTTATATTATTCAAGGCAATGGACTATTTCCGCACCTGACCACAGCCGAAAACATTGCCATACCCGGCAAGATCGCAAAGCTTGGCGCGAAGGCATCCAATGCAAGAGTGGATATGCTCCTCGACCTCGCCGGCCTTCGTCATGATACCCGAAACAAATTTCCCTACCAGCTTACACAGGCTGAGCAGCTTAAGGTGTTACTGTGCCGAGCCTATTTTCCAGATCCTGACGTGCTGCTGATGGATGAACCGTTCAGTGCGGTGCCGCCTGCGGTGAGGAAGACTGTGCAGCGAGAGTTTCTCCACCTGCAAAAAAAATATCCGCGCACCGTTCTTTTGATCACCCATGAGCTGGCTGAAGCCAGTCAGCTCGCCGATGATATTCTCATCCTCGATCAGGGCAAGGTCCAACAATTCGGTTCCAGGCAAAAAGTCCTGCAGAGTCCGGCCAATCTTCAAGTGCAACACGTGCTGCAGGCTGTGGCGGGTTGATTCCTTTCAGCGCAACATCTCTCTTAATTCTCGGCTAAGGTCCTCAGCAGCTACTGGTCTGCCATCGAATCGCGCAGGGGTGTTTTGAAAAAGAACAATTACCCAATGGTCACCGGTGAACAAAGCAATCACGGTCTGAATGGCGTTCAACTTTGTGTTGATATCAAATTCTCCAGCCGGGATCATGCCGGCAACAGCCCGTAGCATCATCACTTCTTTTGTTACAATCTTCATATCGCGCACTTTCGTGATATAGCGACCCGTGGGATGATCCTTAAAAATGTTCTTAAGCGCGGACTCGATCTCTTTCTGACCGCACATCTGAGAGCCATCAAAGCCGATGGCCAGACCATGTGTCGCAAACAACGATGCAAACGCAGCCGCATCATGATGATTCCAGGCGTTGATCAGCGAGTTGTACAAATCATGCACTTCCCCCTCCTCTGGTGTTCTCGGACGATACGCTTCTTTGTCAACGGAAAAGGAATCTGGAAGTCTCATGAGCAACGTGAATTGATAATAACTTCAACTTCCATCAAAAATCCATGCCATCAGACCAAGTGCTTTGTCATTTTGTGAGCGTGGTGAAAATAACGTCAGGCCATCGGCTCAAAACAGACATTGTAAGGCCAAACCGTCGTGTAGTAATTTTTATTACACACTGTAGTACATTGTACTACCGGTTTTTGATTGAAGAGGCCTCCATCACGCAAAAAAAAGAGCAGGTATCTTTAACCTCTCGTTGGCATTGGCTTCATCTCCCTTTACTGTTCGTGACTGGACCAAGGCTCAACCACTCACAAAAACCACGGCGTAGCAGGGAAAATGACTGTCAGGAACACACCAACAAAGTCCCGGGATTCTATCTCCTGCCGGCCGGCAAATCCCCAGATCACGCCGTTTTTTTTATCCGTATTTGAAGTAAATTATCAAGTCCCATTGAACTCAATGGGGACGTCTATAGTTAAAAATCGCGAATCTAAACGCACGCACGCATGAGCAAGAATATCGTCGCAAAACAGGCTATGCCGGAAGACAGTACGGATGTGCTGACGCCACCAAAGAAGGGCAAGAAGGCCCTTTCGAACGGGAACGGGAAGATGAAGGGTGCCAGCTCAAATGGCCATGGCCACGATGGCGAAACGGTCGATGTCAGACAGCTTCTGAAAGTACTCCATGAGGTCAAAAACGGAAACTTCTCGGTGAGAATGCCCCAGGATGAGGTCGGTTTGGCGGGCAAAGTTTGTGACACACTCAATGAAATCATCGCCCTCAATGAAAAGATGATGATCGAGTTCAGCCGTGCGGGTAATACGATCGGAAAGAAGGGAAAACTGAGTCAGCGCATTGAAGTGCCCAGCACACATGGCGCATGGCGCGACGGGGTCAACTCCCTCAATGAATTGATCTCGGACCTGGTGCACCCGACCATTGAAATTGCACACGTGATCAGTTCCGTTGCGAAGGGAAACCTGTCGCAGGAAATGCCCGAAGAGATCCACGACCAAAAGCTTGAAGGAGAATTCCTTCGCATCGCAAAAGAGGTGAACTACATGGTGAAGCAGCTGAACCTGTTCTCCATGGAAGTAACCCGTGTGGCCCTCGAGGTGGGATCCGAAGGTAAACTGGGAGGCCAGGCGAAAGTAAAAGGTGTCGGCGGGGTGTGGAAAGACCTTACTGACTCGGTAAACAACATGGCGGGTAACCTTACCAGCCAGGTGCGAAACATTGCGGAGGTAACGACGGCCATCGCCCGTGGTAACCTGTCGAAGAAAATTACGGTGGACGTGCGCGGGGAAATGTTGGAGTTGAAAAATACGATCAACACCCTGGTGGACCAGCTTAACTCATTTGGATCTGAGGTAACACGTGTGGCCCTTGAAGTGGGAACGGAAGGTAAGCTCGGTGGGCAGGCAACTGTGAAAGGTGTGGGCGGTATATGGAAAGACCTCACCGACTCCGTGAACCAGATGGCATCCAACCTTACAGGTCAGGTGCGGAACATCGCCGGTGTAACGACAGCCGTGGCGAACGGAGACTTGTCGAAGAAGATTACTGTGGACGTGCGCGGGGAAATGTTGGAGCTCAAGAACACCATCAACACGATGGTGGACCAGCTGAACTCATTTGGATCCGAGGTAACGCGTGTGGCGCTGGAAGTGGGTACAGAAGGTCGACTCGGTGGTCAGGCCACAGTGAAAGACGTCGGTGGTATCTGGAAGGAACTTACCGACTCCGTGAACCAGATGGCGGGTAACCTGACGGCTCAGGTGCGAAACATTGCGGCAGTGACCACGGCCGTGGCAACCGGCGACTTGTCGAAAAAGATCACTGTGGATGCGAAAGGCGAGTTGCTCGAGCTTAAGGATACGATCAACACGATGGTGGACCAGCTCAACTCGTTCTCTTCCGAGGTGACCCGTGTGGCGCGCGAGGTGGGATCTGAAGGACAGCTCGGTGGTCAGGCGAACGTGCCTGGTGTCGGTGGTACATGGAAGGACCTTACCGACTCAGTAAACCAGATGGCGTCCAACCTAACGAACCAGGTGCGAAATATTGCGGATGTAACGACGGCCGTTGCGAAGGGTGACCTTTCGAAGAAGATCGCTGTGGACGTGAAGGGCGAGATGCTCGAGCTGAAAAACACGATCAACACGATGGTGGACCAGCTGAACTCATTTGGATCTGAGGTGACGCGTGTTGCGCGTGAGGTGGGATCGGAAGGACGATTGGGTGGTCAGGCCGACGTGCCCGGTGTCGGCGGTACATGGAAAGACCTTACGGATTCAGTTAATAAGATGGCCGATAACCTCACCAACCAGGTGCGGAACATCGCAGATGTAACAACGGCCGTTGCGAAGGGTGACTTGTCGAAGAAGATCACGGTGGACGTGAAGGGTGAGATGTTGGAGCTGAAGGACACGATCAACACGATGGTGGACCAGCTCAACTCTTTTGCTTCTGAGGTGACGCGTGTGGCAAACGAGGTGGGTTCTGAAGGTAAACTCGGCGGCCAGGCGACTGTGATTGGTGTGGGTGGTGTGTGGAAGGGACTAACCGACTCTGTGAACCAGATGGCCGGTAACCTGACGGCACAGATCCGTAACATCTCCAACGTGGCTATCGCGGTGGCGAACGGTGACTTGTCGCAGAAAATTACGGTGGACGTACGCGGGGAGATCTTGCAGCTGAAGGATACACTTAATACGATGGTGGACCAGCTTCGCGGTTTTGCCTCAGAGGTAACACGTGTGGCGCGCGAGGTGGGTACGGACGGAAAGCTCGGTGGTCAGGCCTTCGTGCCTGGTGTGGGTGGTACATGGAAGGACCTTACCGACTCGGTAAACCAGATGGCGTCAAACCTGACAGACCAGGTGCGAAATATCGCGAACGTGACCACAGCCGTGGCGACAGGAGACTTGTCGAAGAAGATCACGGTGGACGTGCGCGGGGAAATGCTCGAGTTGAAAAACACCATCAACACGATGGTGGAGCAGCTGAACTCATTCGCCTTCGAGGTAACTCGTGTGGCGCGCGAAGTGGGTACGGAAGGAAAGCTCGGCGGTCAGGCCGAGGTGCGAGGTGTGGCCGGTACGTGGAAAGACCTTACCGACTCCGTGAACCAGATGGCATCGAACCTTACAGGCCAGGTGCGTGGTATCGCGAAAGTTGTGACCTCGGTGGCGAAAGGAAACCTGAGACAGAAACTTTCAATCAACGCCTTGGGCGAGTTGGCCCAGCTGACCGATACGATCAACGAAATGATTGATACGCTCGCCGTGTTCGCCGACCAGGTGACAACGGTGGCGCGCGAGGTGGGTGTGGAAGGCCGACTGGGTGGTCAGGCCAGTGTGCCGGGTGCATCAGGTACGTGGAAAGACTTGACGGAAAACGTCAACCAGCTGGCTGCGAACCTTACATCACAGGTGCGATCCATCTCCGAGGTGGCGTCGGCTGTAACGAAGGGTGACTTGACACGAACCATCAGCGTGGAAGCTAAAGGGGAACTCGAGGCCCTCAAGGATACGATCAACCAGATGATCAACAACCTGCTCTACACTACTATGCGTAACCAGGAGCAGGACTGGTTGAAATCCAACCTTGCGAAGTTTACACAGATGTTGCAGGGTCAGAAGGATCTTACCACGGTGAACAACCGGATCCTTTCGGAGCTTGCAGAGGTCGTGAAGGTGCACTACGGTGCAATCTATATCGTCAAGCCGGAAGAAGCGAACCAGAAACCGAAGCTCAAGCTCTCGGCGGCTTATGCATACAACGAAGACAACATCGCGCAAAGCGAGTTTACGTTTGGAGAGGGACTTGTTGGGCAGTGCGCGTTCGAAAAAGAGCGTATCCTCCTTACCAATGTCCCAAGAAGCTATGTGAAAGTGAGCTCAGGTTTGGGTAGGGCAACTCCCGCCAACCTGGTTATCCTGCCTGTGTTGTTTGAGAATAACGTGAAGGCGGTTATTGAGCTTGCTTCGCTGGAGGTATTCAGTGAAACACACCTTGACTTCCTTGGCCAGTTGACGGAAAGTATCGGTATCGTGTTGAATACGATCGAAGCGAACACCCGTACTGAGGAGCTGCTGGAACAGTCGCAGTCACTTGCAAGCGAGCTCAAGATCCAGCAGGAAGAGTTGCGCCGCACGAACGACGAGCTGCAAGACAAGGCGTTCCTTTTGGTCAAGCAGAAAGAAGAAGTGGAAGGCAAGAACAAAGAAGTGGAAGAAGCGCGGAGATCGCTCGAAGAAAAAGCAGAGCAGCTGACGCTTACTTCCAAGTACAAGTCGGAGTTCCTTGCAAACATGTCACACGAGTTGCGTACACCACTCAACAGCTTGCTCATCCTTGCTCAGCAGCTGTATGAGAATGGAGAAGGCAACCTCACGGAAAAGCAGGTGCGGTATGCGAAGACCATCCACTCTTGCGGAGATGACCTGATCCAGCTGATCAACGACATCCTCGACCTTTCGAAGATCGAGTCCGGATTTATCACAGCGAACATCGCCAATACAAGGATTGCAGAGATCGCATCCTTCGTGGAAACCACGTTCAAGCCGATCTCCGAAGCGCGGGCGCTCAAGTTTACGATCGACGTCGATCCACATCTGCCGCCTACAATCGAAACGGATATTCAGCGTCTCAACCAGATCCTCAAGAACTTGTTGTCAAATGCCTTCAAGTTCACCGAGAAGGGCGAGGTTTCACTCAAATTATTTGTCGCAGAAAAAGGAGATTGGAAATACGGCACATCTTCCCTCGACAAGGCAGACAAAGTGGTTGGCTTCTCGATCACGGATACTGGTATAGGTATACCACAGGAGAAGCAGTCGATCATCTTCGAAGCCTTCCAGCAGGCAGAAGGTTCTACAAGCCGGAAGTATGGCGGAACTGGTCTTGGTTTGTCGATCAGCCGTGGACTTGCAGAGTTGTTGGGCGGATCGATTGAGCTGGAAAGCCAGGCCGGGATGGGAAGCACATTTACATTGTATGTTCCGGCCACTGCCGCGACGGTCACCGCACCGCGTGAGCTGCCGGAGACCATCAAGGCCATTCAACAGCTTCAGGTTGAGTCCGGCGCGAACAGTCTCCTGGGATTGTCTGAAAACCAGGACACTCACCGCGGCATGGACCTCATAAATGAAATGATCAACGATACCGGTGACGACCGGGCATCGGTGACCACTAATGACAGAGTGGTACTGGTTGTTGAGGACGACTTGCGGTTTGGAAAGATCATTATCGAGAAAGCGCACGAAAGAGGTCTCAAGGCAGTGGTCGCCACCAACTACCTTGAAGTATTCGATTTCATCAATCGCTTCTCTCCTATCGCCATCACACTCGACGTCAAGTTGCCAGATACAAGCGGATGGAAAGTAATTGAGCTGCTGCGCAGTGATCTTAACTATCGTCACATTCCGATTCACGTCATCTCCGGCGAGGAGAACCGCGTACTTGCCCTCAAGCGTGGCGCAAGAAGCTTCCTTCTCAAGCCACTGAACAATGAAGTGCTCAATGAGCTCTTTGAAGACATCGTTCAGTACAACGAAAGGAGTGACAAACGAATCCTGGTAGTCGAAGACAATGAGCTTGACTCGAAAGAAATAGCGAAGATGCACCAGGACGACCACCTCGATGTAACGATCGCGAACACCGGCCAGGAGGCAGTCAAGCTGGTGCAAGAAGAGCCGTTCGATTGCATAATTCTTGATTACAAGTTGCCCGATATAAGTGGCCAGGAGCTGATGCACCAGATCAGCAAAGCGAAGAAGAAGACGACGCCTGTGATTGTGTATTCGGCACGAGACTTCTCCAAGAACGAGCTGAACACGGTGCAGCAAAACTCAAATTCTATCGTGGCCAAGGGTGCCAACTCAGTAGAGCACTTGCTGGAGGAGACGATATCGCACCTGCATATCAACCACAAGAGCCTCGCGCCCGGGAAGCAGAGGATTATTGAGAACATACGGCACAATGAGGATATCCTCACCGGCAAGACTATCCTTGTCGTTGACGATGATGTGCGCAACCTGTTCGCCTTGACAACGGTATTCGAGCGATTCCGCATCAACGTGATCACGGCAGAATCCGGCAAGGAAGCAATCCAGGTGTTGAGCGAGAATCCGAAGATCGATATGGTGCTGATGGACATCATGATGCCGGAAATGGATGGTTACGAAACCACGCAGAAAATCCGGCGCGAGCACAAGAACAGCACTTTGCCGATTATCGCCGTAACGGCGAAAGCCATGAAGGGTGACCGTCAGAAATGTATTGAAGCGGGAGCCTCGGACTACATTACGAAACCCGTGAAAATTGACCAGCTGTTGTCGCTGATGAGATTGTGGCTATGTAAATAGAAAGAAGAAAAATGCAACCCAAAATTCTCTTGGTCGACGACCGGGAGGACAACCTCCTCTCGATCGAGACAATCCTCGAACCCAACGGATATCGCTTTGTCAAAGCAAGGTCTGGGCGGGAAGCACTAAAGATCCTGCTCAACGAGTTTGACTTTGCCATGATCCTCATGGACGTCAAGATGCCAAACCTCAACGGCTTCGAGACGGCCACTCTGATCTACGAACGTGAAAAGCTGAAGAACATCCCGATTATCTTCATTACGGCCAACAATTACGGCGATGAGAACATATTCAGGGGCTACCAGACGGGTGCGATAGACTACATTTTCAAACCGATCAACCCGGATGTGTTGCGGGCCAAAGTCGGGGTGCTGGTAGATCTCTACAAGAAAAACCGGCTGCTATTGGAGCAGGAGCAAAAGCTCATCGCTACGAACAGAAATCTTGAGCTGGAAGTCGCCGAAAGAAAAGCTTCGGAGGAAAAAGTCAACCAGCTGAACAGGAAGCTTTTGATCAACATCTCCAACCTCGAATCGGCAAACAAGAACCTGGAGAGGTTTGCGTTCATGGCATCCCACGATCTTCAGGAACCGCTTCGCAAAATCCGGATGTTCAGCGACAGGCTCCTTTCAAGGTATGGCGATGTGCTTAAGGACGACGTACAGATGCTCCTTCGCATTCAGCAATCAGCAGAACGCACGCAAGCCCTCATTGCCGACATTCTGGATTTCTCTAAAATTTCAATCGAACAGGCCGAGTTCACCAACAATGACATGAACGTGGTGCTCGGAGAGCTCGTCTCAGACATGGAGGAGGAAATCAAGCAGAAAGAGGCAACGATAACCATTGAAAAGCTACCATCCTTGTATGTAAGCAAGCGCCTGATGCGGCCTTTATTCCAGAACCTGATTGCCAATGCTCTGAAATACGCAAAGAAGAACGAAGCGCCTGTTATCAGGATCCATTCCGAGGTAACGCAGGTGGGAGTGCCCCGCAATGGCAGCGAAGCAACCAAATACGCGCGCATCTTCGTGGAAGACAACGGTATTGGCTTCGAGCAGAAGTATGCGGAGGACATTTTCGGAATGTTCAAGCGACTTCATAATAATGGGGAATACGAAGGGACCGGGATTGGGCTCGCATTGTGCAAAAAAATCATTGAGCAGCACAATGGATTTATTTCGGCCCGAAGCAGACCCGGCGAGGGCTCAACATTTATTATTTCACTACCGGTAAGGCAGGCTGTCCCCGCCTGATCACCATTTAGTTTTCAGGATCCTGCCGATCTCCTTACATAGCTCATTGAACCGGGTAGGCTTCACGAGATGGTGGGCGGCACCGAGCCGCTCGATATCGGTTATGTCGCGGTCGCCAAAGAAAGTCGAGCACATGATTACAGGTATCTGGCTCATTTCAGGATCGCTCTTCAGTTCTGCAAGAAGTTGTTTGCCGTTGACCCTGGGCATGTTCATGTCCAGGAAGATAAGCTCGGGCCGGGCGGCTTTCAATGACCCGATGTTTGTGATTGCCTGATCGCTGTTGGATTCACTCATGAACCGGACACTGCTATCTACTTCGCGTATAGCATCACTGAAGATCTCCTGATCTTCACGATCGTCGTCAATGAGCATCACAACCTTGTATAGGCTCATGGCTTAGGGGAGAATTCCGCGAAAATAACAACTATTTTTTTCCATGAAATGAACCAAAGTATATTTTTCCTTACTCAAAAGTTACCTTGGCCGTGCAGCGGACAATTCGCATGCAACTCTTAAAACCCTTCAAATCGGAGTTCACACAGGGTTACTCACCAGAACCCGGGTTGGCTCGTTGTGTACAAAAATCCACAGTGTAAGATGGGCAATTTGGGTTAATAACAACACTTATTATGAAGAAGATCACAGCGGTTTTCCTCGGACTTTTGTCTGCTTTCTACCTTATTAACCCGACTTCAGGAATTTTTGAGCTGCTGCCGGACAACATACCGTTCGTAGGTAATATTGATGAAAGTCTGGCTGCCTACGTCTTGTACAGCTCAATTGAGTACCTGAGGGGAAGACCAATCGGTATGTTTAGAGGCTGGAATACTCCGGCGGCATGAGCAGCGCTGCCAGACCTACCCGCTTCTAGCTCACCTTCGAGCCAGGCTCAACATCTGCGATTGGACGGAGCAATCTTAACGTGCCATCCTTGTCCTCTGCCATCAGCACCATGCCGTTAGACTCCAGGCCCATCATCTTACGTGGTGCCAGGTTAGCGATGAATGTCACTTGCTTTCCTACAAGGTCTTCGGGCTTGTAGTGTTTGGCGATACCGCTTAAGATGGTGCGCTGATCCAGGCCGCTGTCGATGGTAAGCTTGAGCAGCTTGTCTGATTTCGGCATGCGCTCAGCAGCCACAACCCGTCCGACGCGAATGTCGAGCTTACTGAAATCGTCGATTGTTATTTCCGGTTTGAGCGGATCCACGGGTGTCTTAGCCGCCTCGGCGGCTTTTCTTTTCGCCTCCAGCTTTGCGAGCTGCGCGGCAATTACATCATTTTCAATCTTTTCAAAAAGCAATGCCGGCTCTGCAAGCGTGTGCCCTGCGGCAAGCAGGTCCGGCGAACCGGCATCTTTCCAGGAGCCCTTCGTCGCATTGAGCATTGAAGAAAGTCTCGCAGATGTGAAAGGCAAAAATGGCTGTGCAACGATTGCGAGATTGGCAGACACCTGTATGGCCAGATTGAGTATGGTCCCGACTCTGTCTAAATCAGTCTTGGCAAGCTTCCAGGGCTCGGTTTCTGCCAGATACTTGTTGCCCACGCGCGCAAGGTCCATCAATGCGGCGGTTGCTTCGCGGAAGCGATAGGCTTCCAGGGCAGCAGCAATCTTGCCCGGAAAGTCAGAAAGGCTTTTCACCAGGGCTTGATCCTCTGAAGTCAATGAGCCACGCGCAGGCACTTTGTTTCCGAAATAATTTTTTGTCAACACCAGCGCTCGATTCACAAAGTTGCCTAGAATAGCGACCAGCTCGTTGTTGTTCTTGGCCTGGAAATCTTTCCATGTGAACTCACTATCCTTCGTTTCGGGAAGATTGGTGAGCAAAACGTATCTCATCACATCTTCCTTTCCAGGAAAGTCTTCCAGGTACTCGTGCATCTCAATTGACCATCCGCGGCTGGTTGACATTTTGTCGCCTTCGAGATTCATGAACTCGTTGGCCGGCACGTTGTCGGGCACGATGAACTCGCCGGTGGCGTGAAGGATCGCGGGGAAAATGATACAATGAAAGACGATGTTATCTTTTCCGATAAAATGTACAAGGCGTGTATCTTCAGCTTGCCAATATTTTTTCCAATCGTCTGCGTTAACAGGGCCAAACTCCCGTTGCGGCGACGAAAACTCTTTTTTACCTGAAGCAAGCTCGTCAAAGAAGGCGCGTGTTGCGCTGATGTAACCGATAGGCGCATCAAACCAGACATAAAGAACTTTTCCTTCAGCGTCGGGCAACGGCACCTTTATACCCCAGTCAAGGTCGCGTGTCATCGCGCGCGGAAGGAGTCCGGACTCAATCCAGGACTTACATTGACCATAGACGTTTGTCTTCCAGTCCTCCGCATGACCCTTCAGGATCCATTCACGCAACCACTTTTCATAGTCCTGAAGCGGCAGATACCAATGTTTGGTAGGTCGCAGCACCGGTGAATTGCCCGACAGCGTTGATCTCGGATTGATCAATTCACGCGGACTTAGTGTAGAGCCGCACTTCTCGCATTGATCGCCATAAGCATTTGGGTGTCCGCACTTCGGGCAGGTGCCGACGATGTAGCGATCGGCAAGGAAGGTGTGCGCCTGCTCGTCATAATACTGTTCGGACGTTTCTTCCGTAAGCAAGCCCTTTCGGTAAAGGGTGAGGAAGATCTCCTGGGAAGTTTTGTGATGGACAGGCTCGCTGGTCCGGTGGTAGACATCGAAAGAGATCCCCATCTTATAGAGACAATCCCTCATCTGAGCATGATACTTGTCGATGATCGCCTTCGACGTTGTCTTCTCCTTCAGCGCCTGGTTAGGAATAGCAGTGCCATGCTCGTCGCTGCCGCAAACAAAAAGAACATCTTCGTTTAATAGCCGCAGGTACCGGACATAAACGTCGGCCGGGATATAAGCACCTGCCAGGTGGCCGATGTGCTTAGGTCCATTTGCGTATGGAAGCGCAGATGTGATGGTGTGACGTTTATACTTTGCGAAACCGGGCATGTGTTATCAAAAGAAGGCCAAAGATAGGGTCACGGCCCGAATTCCCAAGGTTCAAAAGTCCCTCGCGGATCGAACTTTGCGCTCAATCGTATTTGGTCGGAGTGCACTAAATCATCCATCTTAGCGGCATGATCCGCGCAATTATCACAGGTGCTTCCGGTATGGTCGGTGAGGGTGTACTGATCGAGTGCCTTCAACATACTGAAGTCGAAAGTGTTCTCGTTGTAGGCAGAAAACCCTGTGGCCATACACATCCAAAGCTAAAGGAGGTGCTGGTCAAAGACTTCTTTGACTTGTCAGCTGTGGAATCGCAGGTGAAAGGATACAACGCCTGTTATTTCTGCCTGGGAGTTTCATCGATAGGGATGAAAGAACCTGAGTACCACAAGCTTACTTACGAGCTCACCATGAATTTTGCCCGGCTTGTTTCACGGCAGAACCCGGACATGACTTTCTGTTACGTGTCTGGCGGGGGCACCGACAGCAGTGAAAAAGGAAAATCGATGTGGGCGCGTGTCAAGGGAAAAACAGAGAACGATCTCATGAAGCTTCCGTTTAAGAAAGTCATTGCATTCAGGCCCGGTTTTATGAAACCAACAAGAGGTCAAAAGAATGCTCTTCCCTATTACAAGTATTTCAATTGGTTGTTTTTCCTCGGCCGACCCCTTGCCCCGCACATCTTCATGCTATTGTCTGAAGTCGGGAGAGCGATGATCAATGCAGTACGTCTTGGAACAGAGAAGAACGTGCTCGAGCTCAAGGACATTCTTGCGTTAGCCAATCGTGACAGCAAATGAAGCGTTCCCTTTTAGTCGTTGTTGTTGTCGTCCTGTTCGCTGGTTGCTCAGGTAAAAAGGCCGACACCGAATCGAAGGATGATGTCATTGGTTACACGCTGCAACGGACGTGGCCTCATGATGTCAAAGCTTTCACGCAAGGTCTTGTTATTCACAATGGCCAGTTATATGAAAGCACCGGCGAATCGGACTCCTGGGTCGGTATCGTCGATGTTAACACAGGAATAGCGGACAAGAAAGTAGACCATCACGGAAAATACTTCGGCGAAGGCCTGACCATACTCAACAACAAAGTCTTTCACATCACCTGGAAATCAAGGATAGGATTTGTTTACCGGTTGCCTGACTTCGCAACCGTGAAAACCTTCGAATACGATACTGAGGGATGGGGACTGACGCACGACGGCACCGACCTGATCATGAGTGATGGGAGTGACAAGCTGTATTTCCGTGATTCGTCCAGCCTCAAGGTGAAGAGAACACTGAACGTGACGTATAAGGGACAGCCTTTGCGGGAGCTCAACGAGCTCGAATACATTGATGGACACGTGTTCGCAAACATCTGGCAAACCAACAGGATTGCTCGTATTGATCCCAGGACGGGAGTTGTGAATGCGTTTCTGGATCTTAGTCAGCTTGCCGCGCAGGCACGGGCAATCAACAACCAGGTCGATGTCCTCAATGGCATTGCATGGCATGAGTCCAGCAGGCTGTTGCTTGTCACTGGTAAGTACTGGCCGTTGATCTACATCCTGAAGTTAGCGGAGGTTCCCAAACCGCAATAACGACTTATGAGAACCACGTGGATCATTCTTGCATCTGCGGTCGTGCTTATCTTGCTGATTATCAGGATGATCGTAACCCAATCAGAGAAAAAGGACAATCTCAGACAGGAGTTTGTCTCGAAACTTGGCTACAATTTCTCTGCAACCGTAGACTCGGTTGCATTATTTAATCCCAACGCTCCAGTTGGGCACATCTACCTGCGATCTGCAAATGATTCCGTTAACATTCGCGAGAAAAAAATCTCACGTGCGATAAAAGAAGGTCGCCGGATGCGATTTCTTGATCCCTATAAAGGCAACAGGTTTCGTATGTTTAGCAAAGATGCACGGCTGTACAAGCCAGGCGACAGCATGTACATCGCCACATCGGAAGATCGCATGCGATTGTTTCACGAACAGAAGCTGGTGAAGGAATTTACGATCAGCGAGGAAGTAATAGATTGAGCACTCGCCCGGCATTCCCTTACACGCCACACGGGAATATTTCTACACAAGTCTCATCTCCGAGTATCACAAAAGTAAAGTTCCGACAACGATTCGCAACGCCGGCTCCGATGGAATGAGGTTTGTCGAACAGCACGACAACACCTCTTTCCATTGCACTACATGAAATCTCACATTATTCTGGCAATCCTTGTCTTTGTTGCATCTATTGTATTTGCCCAACCGTCACACATGTCATATGTTTCATCTGTCAGCACAGGTGATCGACTTGCCGTGGTTAAAAACAGCGTTGATTTAACGGAGTGGCACGAAAAATCATTCTGGGCTCAGTATAACGACTACCTCGCAAAGACGCAGGAGTCGTCAACACATGGATTTATCTCCGTACAGGAGCTCGCGGCCGTTGACCGCGCTACTGACACCGCCGAAATCGCTCATCGCGCAGAAAGAGCCTTCGCGCTTACGCTTGAGAAGCTATCCTCGATAAGCGAGTACTACAAGGAAATTGGCACCGAACACAACGGCGTCATTGCGTTGCAGTTCCTGCAGACCGAAACTCAGCTGGACCTGGCAGAGCGTCTCTTCATTTATGAGGCGACACCACTGAAAAAATTCAGGTTGAATCCCGCCGTTGTAGGTTTCAAAAAAGTTGCCGACAAAAAGTATAATGTCCTGTCGAAGGCGCTTGAGCTGACACCAGCCGAAGCACAGGTTTTCTACCCGGTTTACACGCGCTTCCAGGCTGAATGTAACGAGGTGCTGGGCCCCGACTACTCTGTGTATGAGCTGTTTGCGGGACGGGCGTCCGACTACTCTCCAATGCTCGCCAAACGTCTGGGCTATGACTTGCTAACGCTGACAAAACGTGAGGTAGAGCTCAAAGAAAAGTACTACAACGAGTTCAGGCGCCTTGCGGGCCCAGTGCTGGCAGCCCGATTCCTTGCCTGGGAGGACTACTATTCCCTCGTTTGCAAGATGACCGTCTGGGCCGAGACGAACTGACTGGTTACAATTGGATGATTAGTAAGTGATCATGCGATAACATCATCGCACCTCATTTGACGCGCAGACTCAGCTCTGCGGTTAGGTTGAATCAGAGACCTCCAGGCAGGAGGTCTTTTTTTATTTTGGCAATTGTTACCTTCAAAGGAATGAAAACGATCCTCACCCTGGTTGGCGCACTGATGTTCATCATCTCCTGTCAACGTGAAAAGGATGAGCCCGCACTGGTAATAAATGGTGCTACGATAATTGACGGAACTGACCGGCCGCCAGTTCAAAACGCAGTTATTGTGATTCGCAACGGGCGCGTGGTTGCGGTAGGTGCTGCCAGCGAGGTCCATATCCCAAAAGGCTCTATGGTTGTGAATATGGAGGGCAAATACATTACGCCCGGGTTTATCAATGCACACGGTCATGTAGGAGATGTAAAGGGAATTGAGCCTGGCCACTACTCGCGCTAGAACATCATCGAAAACCTGGCGGTCTACGCACGTTATGGGATCACAACAGTTGTGAGCCTTGGCGGCGACAAGCAGGATGCTGAAAGCCTGCGGGCCATAAAGGACACTGTCTCAACGGATCACGCGCGGCTATTCATCGCCGGTGAGGTCATCACAGGAGCAACACCGGAAGAGGCGGTGGCTGTTGTGGACAGCAATCATAACCTTGGCGTCGACTGGATGAAAATACGGGTAGATGACAACCTGGGCACCACCACCAGGATGTCAGAGGCCGTGTACCAAGCGGTTATCGACCGGTCACATGCACTTGGTTACAAGATCGCCACTCACATGTATTACCTCGACGATGCGAAAAAGCTTCTTCGCGCCGGATCTGACCTTATGGCGCACAGTGTCCGTGACGTCGAAGTAGATGACGAATTCATACAGCTGATGAAAGATCGGGGCGTGTGTTATTGTCCTACACTGACGCGGGAGCTTTCAACCTTCGTCTACGGCGATACCGCCGCATTCTTCAGTGATCCCTTCTTCACTTCGACGTATGACAGTGCCGTTATCCAGCCTTTGAAAGATCCATCGCGCCAGCAGCAGATAAAAATCAGCAAGAGCGCTGTCACGTATCGTCAACACCTTCCAATAGCAATGAAGAATCTTAAGAAGGTTGCAGATGCAGGGATACCCATTGCGTTCGGAACAGATAGCGGCATTCCCACCAGGTTCATGGGCTACTTTGAACATCTCGAAATGGATATGATGGCGGAAGCGGGACTGACACCCGAACAGGTCATCAAATCAGCTACAAGGGATGCTGCGCGCTGCATGGATCTTAAGCGCATCGGCACGCTTGAGGCAGGAAACTGGGCAGATTTCATTGTCCTTGATGCAGATCCGCTTGCTGACATTCGAAACATGCGAATGATTAACGCCGTGTATGTCGGCGGCCAAAGACTATTAGTTCCATAGTGTTTGTCGTCGCCAGGCACTTTGCTTTCGTCATCAAAACTTCCACCCCACTGACGAACAATTTCCCCACGATAAATCGGCATATCCGATAATCAAGCAAGTTCAATCGTTTGTTGAAGGGTACGCGATTTGTCTTTTCGCTTTTGGACACCGGCGACGGCAGATTTCAAAACAATTACCAACGTCCTCACCTATGGGAGCTCTACACAACACCAACACTGATGATGTCCGCATTCTTGCGCCTCTTCAGCCCAGATATGAATCTATCCTGACAGCGGAGGCTTTGGATTTTCTGCTGACGCTGCACAAAGAATTCAATCCAATAAGGCAACAATTGCTGGACAAACGGAAAATCCGTCAGCAACGCATCGACTTGGGCGAATTGCCCGACTTCCTTCCCGAGACGGAGCATATTCGCCTTGCAAAATGGACCATCGATCCGGTTCCGCCATGCCTTGAGAATCGTCGTGTAGAGATCACCGGACCTGTTGATCGCAAAATGATTGTCAACGCACTGAATTCAGGAGCCAATGTGTACATGGCAGACTTCGAGGACGCAACATCTCCCACGTGGTCCAATCTGGTAGAAGGCCAGATCAATCTCTTCGACGCGGTTCGCGGTCAGCTTGACTTCGAGACACCTGACGGCAAGCGCTATTCAGTAAACGATGCTCCGGCTGTGCTGACGGTACGTCCACGCGGTTGGCATCTTGAGGAAAAGAATATCACCGTCGATGGCGAGCCGATGTCGGCGTCTTTGTTTGATTTCGGATTATTCTTCTTCCACAATGCGCGCAGACTCATGCTCCAGGAGAAGGGACCGTTCTTCTACCTTCCAAAGCTCGAGAACCACGAAGAAGCAAGGTTATGGAACGACGTGTTCAACAGGGCACAGGACCTTCTTGGCATTCCACAAGGCATCATCAAGGTCACTGTACTGATCGAGACTGTACTTGCAGCATTTGAGATGGATGAGATCCTCTACGAGCTGCGCACACACATGGCCGGGCTTAATGCAGGCCGTTGGGACTACATATTCAGCATCATCAAGAAGATGAAGCTGCACAGTGAGTTTGTGTTACCAGACCGTGCTCGTGTAACGATGAATGTACCATTCATGAACGCGTACGCACAGTTGCTGGTCCAAACCTGCCACAAGCGGGGTGCACATGCGATAGGCGGAATGTCGGCTTTCATTCCCAGCAAGGATGAGAAGATCAATGAAAAAGCGATTGAACAGGTAACTGCAGACAAGCAGAGGGAAGCTGGCATGGGTTACGATGGAACCTGGGTAGCACATCCCAAGCTCGTTGCCGTGGCCAGGGAAATGTTCGACAAGAAGCTTGGAAAACGTCCCAATCAAAAAACCGTGCTCCCGAATCATGTTATCGATGCAAAGGATATTCTGAACATCGACGGCGAGAGACGCGTGATCACCGAAGAAGGCTTGAGAAAGAACGTCAATGTCGCTCTGTTATATCTGGATTCCTGGCTCCGCGGAATCGGCGCAGCAGCGTTGTACAACCTTATGGAAGATGCAGCAACGGCAGAGATCTCGAGGGCCCAGCTTTGGCAATGGATCCATCACGAGGTGACATTACAAAACGGAACCCTTGTTACAGAGGAATTATACGAACAGGTAAGAAGTGAAGAGCTTGAAAATATTTCACGGGTCACAGGATCGAGGCCAACGCTGCTGGCAGCGGCACGATTGCTGGACGGACTCGTGCTTAACAAGCAGTTTGAGGAGTTTTTGACCCTGAAAGCTTATGATATGCTGATGAGCGAAGCAATCGCCTGATAACAGGAATTCTCAAAAGGCAACAACCAATTATTCAATAACCAATAGTAGTAAACAGCAACCAGCGACAAATAAAAACGCACACACCTATGAAGGCACTAGAAGAAAGAACAGCGCAGAGAGATCAGGAATGGAAAGAAAACCCAAGATGGACAGGTGTGTACAGGCCGTACACAGCGACAGATGTTCTCCGTCTTTCCGGATCAGTCCGGATAGACCATTCGCTCGCACGGCTGGGTGCAGAACGCCTTTGGGAGCTTCTTCACAACGAAAATTATGTCGCAGCACTTGGTGCGCTGACCGGGAACCAGGCTGTTCAGCAAGTTCAGGCCGGACTCAAGGCAATTTATCTGAGTGGGTGGCAGGTTGCGGCAGATGCGAACCTTGCCGGACAAATGTATCCTGATCAAAGTCTTTATCCATCTGACAGCGTGCCTGCGGCGGTACGTCGCATCAATAACGCATTGCTTCGTGCAGACCAGATCCAGGGCCTCTCGGAAGAAGGCAATAAGATCCATTGGCTTGCACCAATTGTGGCTGATGCAGAAGCCGGTTTTGGAGGAAATCTCAACGCCTTCGAGCTGATGAAGGCGATGATCGAAGCGGGCGCTGCCGGCGTTCACTTCGAAGACCAGCTGTCATCTGCGAAAAAATGTGGTCACATGGGCGGGAAAGTTCTCGTTCCAACAAGCGAGGCTGTTGATAAACTCATTGCGGCGCGCCTGGCTGCCGATGTGATGAATGTACCTACGCTACTTGTTGCGCGCACCGATGCCGACGCGGCAAATCTGATTACCAGCGATGCGGACTCCAATGATGTGAAATTCATCGTCGGTCGTCGCACACATGAAGGATTTTACCGGGTGAAAAATGGAATTGAGCAGGCCATCTCCAGAGGTGTAGCCTATGCTCCATACGCTGACCTGGTATGGTGTGAGACATCACATCCCGATCTTGGTCATGCACGCGAGTTTGCGCAGGCAGTTCACAGCAAACACCCAGGCAAGCTGCTCGCATATAACTGCTCTCCTTCTTTCAACTGGGCTCTTAAGCTCACACAAAAGGAAATGCTCACATTCCGTGAGGAGCTGGCGGCACTGGGCTACAAATTCCAGTTCATTACGCTTGCCGGATTTCATGCGCTCAACACAAGCATGTTTGAGCTAGCACAAGCATATTCCCGCAGCGGCATGTTCGGGTATTCACAGCTGCAGGAAAGGGAATTCGCACTCCAGAAAGATGGCTTCACTGCTGTACGTCACCAGGCATTTGTCGGCACGGGGTACTTTGATGCCGTTCAGGAAACTGTGATGGGCAACAGGACGTCAACGGGAGCACTAAAAGGCTCTACCGAGGAAGAACAGTTTAATCAGCCCGTAATGAAAGTTGAAGAACGGAAGACTGCCTGACAGGCACTCTTCTGTTACGGTTTGGTTATGGAAAAAGTCTCCCGGGGAACGATCTTGAAATCGGCAAACCTGAAGCGCTCGTCAAGATAGTTGCTGATTCGCCATCGCTGATGCTGCTCACAAACGTAGAGCGCGAATAGCCGACGATCTCGATCACCGATTCCAGGTATGGATTTGTTGCCAGCATCTCGTCGGGGAAACGATTCAGAGGCATCACAAATGAAGTCGTAGGCCTGGCAATCTGCCAGGTGGTCACCGGCTTGTTGTTTGAGAATTCATCGGCTGTGAAATATTCATTGATGCAGTAATCAAATTCGGCATTGAACTCGAATGCCGTTGCGCGGATCCGGGTATCGGTGACATCAAAATCCAACGCTGGATGCGGGTCAAAGCTTGCCGAAGAAGGTGCATTGCCAAGCTTATTGTAGGCCACTCTCCTCCCACCCGGAAATGTTCCACTCCAGCTCGTTTGATAGAAGTTGTAGCCATTATTGAATCCAACCTTTATACCCGCGCTCGCCCCGGTATAAATGGACTGGGTATGATAGCTCACGTCCGTACTTTGGGCTTCACCAAGTGGCACACTGAATCCCTGAATATTGACTACGAGGTTGTTGATGCTGAATGTCAGGGGTATGAGATTATCAAAGGGTTTGAAATCCGTTTGGTAATCAAAACTAAGATTCTGTCCTGCGTCTGCATCTATTTTGAGGAACCGGGGCGTGGCGTCAACCACGCTGAAGAAAAGGTCTGACGGTGATTTCCGCAGTCCTATCTGAACGTCGTATGTTGTGCCGTTCCAGGCGGACGTGACCTCATTTCTGCGATTAAAGCTGGAAATACTAAGATCGGAATTATTCCCCGGCAAGTTGGCAATGTGCACATCAACCTTGCCGGCGCTCGATGTTCCGATCCCCGGTAATCGTTTCAGATACCACTTGTCGCCCGTCGGAACGTCGGCGTAAGTGTTGAAGAAATAATAGTCGCGGTCATTGGCCGACTTAGGGGCGGGAGTAAATATCACGAGGGTTATATTGACCTTGTGCTCCGGCGGATCAATGGCGCTGAGTGTCACAGTTTGTCCAGACTCAAATGAGGATACTGCGATTGGGTCACCCTGCATATTCGATGCTATCACCCAGTTGTCTGAACTTGCTGACGGATAGCTCTCACGAACTTCAAGCTCGAATATCTGTATTGGTTCCGCCTCCTCCTTTTCCCTGCATGAAACCCACATCAGACCAATTCCAGCGAAGGTCAATAGAGAGAACGCCAAACGAGTACAAAAGCGCAAGTGAATCCTTTTATGCAGCGGGACTGCAAATTTACGTCAAATCGCGCGAATGGGGATCAGTCCGGATAGCGTTTCCGGATGCCCTCAACGCTTGCTTTGACGATTTTTTCCAGCACTGTCAGATCGATATCACTCACCCTCTTGAAGTAAATGCACACTTTCGCCGATTTGTGCTTGCCCAGGGTTTTCATAAGAGATGCCACGGGGCGCGCGTAAACGGTAAGTGCGGTCTTCCTGGGGGAAAATCCCGCCACCGGCGCTTCGCCCTGGTGACCGCTGGCGTATTTGTACTGATATCTTCCAAAGCCGATGATGTTAGGTCCCCACATAACAGGCGGGGAACCGGTTGCTTTTTGCATCATCCGGATCAGCGACCGACAATCGTCGCGTACAGTTTCCTCGTCGATCTTGTCGATGTAGTCATCAACGGACGCTGTTGTAGGTTTTGTTTTTTGTTCAGCCATATTCTCAAGTTAAATCCGAATCAGGAAATCACGCAACTGCATTTTGTGGCTTGCCATCTGCCCACGCTCTGATGTTAGAAAGAGTGGTATGTGCGATCTGGTCCAATGCTTCCGTGGTGAAGAAACCCTGGTGTGCAGTGATGAGCACATTCGGAAACGTAGCCAGTCGGGCGATGAGATCATCTTCAAGAATCATTCCCGACAAATCGTGAAAGAAGAGTTTTTCCTCCTGTTCGTATACATCGATACCGAGTGCCCCAACCTTCCTTGACTTCAGACCGCGTATCACCGCGCCAGTGTCGATCAACCCACCCCGGCTTGTGTTGATAATGAACACGCCATCCTTCATTTCACCGATGGTCTGATCGTTGATCAAATGCATTGTGCCATCAGTCAGAGGACAGTGAAGGGACAACACATCAGATTGCGGGAGTATTTCCAGCAACGGCTTGTAGACCACTCCCTCTTTTACAAGATCACGATCCTCCGCGAGGTCAAAAGCAAGAACTCTACAGCCAAAACCGAGCATGATCCGACAGAACACCTGGCCTATGTTACCTGTACCAACTACCCCGATTGTTTTTCCCGCCAGGTCAAATCCCAACAAGCCATTCAAGGAAAAATTCTGTTCGCGCACGCGATTGTAGGCCTTATGAGTCTTCCGGTTCAGTGTTAGCAAGAGAGCAACCGCATGTTCCGCAACAGCGTGGGGCGAATAAGCAGGAACACGTACGACAGATATATTCAGATCTCTGGCCGCAGCGAGGTCAACATTGTTGAAGCCGGCACATCGCAATGCGATTATTTTCGCACCACCAGCAGCCAACTGGACAAGCGCCTGGCGATTAGCAACATCATTGACGAAAATGCACACAGCCTCAGCACCCTGTGCTAGTGCAGATGTTTGCTCATCCAGCTGAGCCTCATGAAAAACAAGCTCACATCCGAAGTCTTTATTGTGCTTTTCGAAAAACGATTTGTCGTGAGGTTGCGCACTGAAGAAAACGATCCGCATTTAACTAATTAAGCAGGTTACCAACAGATTTCACAGGCCAGGTGACCCTTTTCTAAAAAGCATCTGGGCATTTCAGAACCATAGCCCTTTTAAGCACAAGGGAAATGCGTTAATCCAGACAAATTCAACTGGAGACGGGAAGATAGCAAGAACTACCCTTGATATGCCTCCTCCAGCTCAGCCATATCAAACTTCCTCATCTTCAGGAATGTTTTTGTAACACGATCGACTTTCTTCTGGTTTTTGTCCGACAACATCTCATTGAGTCGCCGGGGATTGACCTGCCAGGACACTCCGAACTTGTCGTAAAGCCAGCCACACATGCTTTCTTTTCCGCCACCGGCAAGAAACCTATTCCAGTAGTAGTCGATCTCTTTCTGATCCTTGCAGTCGATGATAATGGAAACAGCTTCGTTGAAAGAGAAATTGTGATCTGCTGAGCTATCACTGACCATGAACTTTGAATCAGCGAGCTTGCATTGAGCATGCATGATGTACCCTTCAGGTTCGCTGCTTCCCTTAGGATGCTTCAGGATTCCGTCGACAGATGAGCCCTTGAAAACCGAGGTATAAAATTCCAGAGCCTCGGCTGCTTTGCCGGCGTTTTCATTCACAAAAGTCAGGAAGGGTGTTATTTTTTGTCCAACGTCCGCGAGTTTTCCCATTCCAATCTGCCAGGTGAGCCCGAACTTGTCCTGAAGCCAACCATACTTCTGGCTCCATTCATATTTGTCCAAAGCCACCAGGATGGTACCTCCTTCAGCGAGCTTGTTCCACATCTTGTCTGTCTCTGCTTCGGATTCGGTTACAACATAGAGTGAGATCGAAGGATTGATTTTGAAAAGCGGCCCGCCATTGATTGCCTGAAAACGCAAGCCAGCCAGCTGGAAGGAGACGATCATTACCGAACCTGGCTTCTGTCCATGAACCTCCTGGCCTTCATGCCCGTAACGCAGTATTTGGTCTATGCTGGACTCAGGAAAAATCGACTTGTAAAAATTTGCGGCTTCCTCGGCCTGATGATCAAACCAAAGTCCGAGGGATATCACGGGTTTCGATTTTGACATAGATTTTAACTATTTGTTCATCAGTCAAAACTACTCAGCTACCTTCTAAGACGGGCGGGCGCCATACGACAACCTGCGAGGCAAGTTGCGTCGTTATTGTTCAATTAAGAATGCAATGTAATTGAGGACGGCATGTATTTGATGTGACTATGCTCTGTCACTTAAGGCTACTATTCAAGTGCAAGACGACGGCCGCCACATTATCGGTATTGATAATTTCAACTTCAAGGAGGGTAAGTTCCTGCCATGCCTTCGGAGTGTCTGGTGTCGCCCAAAACCTGATTGGCTTCTGTAACAGATGAACAGCAGTTATGGCTTCAACAAGCCGTGCCCGGTCTTCGGCCTTCATCTTGCCTTTTCCTTTCCAGGATGAATAGGTGCGAAAGCTTGCACTGATCAGCGGCACGCGTTTCAGTTGCTCATCGTCATAATACTGACCAATGCGGCCGTCGAAATAGATGAACGAAGGAACCTGCGCCCAATCCATGGGCGGTGGCATGTTGCCACTGATAGTCACAAAAAGATTTCGACAGTTCGTCAGATCAGGGTAGTCCGCGAGTACCTCGACGAGCTTCCTCAAAGTTGAAAGCGCCTCAGTCTTGATGTCAACCATCAGATGCAGCGTGAGCGCATTGTCACGATAAGCATATCCTGCGTTCGAACGAATCTGATCGCTCAGTGGATTGAGATACATTGTCCTAATGTCGTGCTCGGAACTTATCTCCGCGCGTGTGTGGGCTACCATCAGCTTATCGTCCTTAAGAAATACGTCGACCTCGATAAAACCAACGCGTTCGGCGTACGCAGCGTGGAAAGGTTGGGGTTTTAGATAATCATTGTGTGCAAAGATGGATTGACGACCAAGCGGCTGCCCGTTGCAAACGACAACAATACCACAAGTAAGGAAAGTCATTTGCAGAGTCCATCTGAATGCGGCGGACATTTCCACAGCCAGCTTAATAAGTGTCATCCGTCAGTTTTATGTGGCCGTACCGGCTCGACGTGAATCATCACATCAGCAAAAAGTGGATACCGTTTTTGAATCACGTCTTTGACGTCGTGTGAGATTTGATGACCTGCCTCGACGGAAAGTTTCCCGTCTACCCAGATATGAATATCAGCAAAAAGCAGCGGGCCCATTTTTCTTATCCTGCAGCGCTCGACAAATGCAACTCCTGACACGCTTCGCGCCAGATCCCTCACGGACTGATTCAATGAGGCGTCAAGGTCTTCATCCAGGAGCTCGCCGATGGATGGTCGCATGATCTTATATGCGTTGTATAAGATAATTCCCGATCCAAGCAGCGCGGCATAGTCGTCTGCGACTTCATAACCCTTACCTCCGATCAACCCAATGCCGATGCCGATAAACGCCGCAGCCGACGTGATTGCGTCGCTCCGGTGATGAAACGCATCTGCCTTTACCGCCCCACTCTGAGTTTCTTCTCCAGTTTTCAAAACAAAACGATACAGGATCTCCTTTGTGAGAATTACCACGATCAAAACTATGAGCGTAAATGGAGCCGGCGTTTTGTGAGGAGTGATAATGTTCTTAACGCTGAAGATTGAAATGATGATCGCCGCTCCAACCAGGATCAAACCGATTCCCAGAGAAATCAGCGCCTCGCCTTTACCATGTCCGTATGGATGATTCTCATCTGCTGGTTTCGATGACCATCGAAGCCCTACCCACAGCATTACAGAAACGAAAACGTCTGTTAGTGACTCGATAGCATCCGCGATCAGTGCATATGAGCTTCCAAGAAATCCACCTACCGCTTTTGCGACGGCAAGCACGATACTGACCAGGATGCCGATCAGTGTGGAGCGAAGACCCTTGTGAGATTTGAGATCTATGATTTTGAGATTTAAGATTTAGAGGCTGTAGCCCGTGCGTGCGTTGTTAAATAGCTCCTGCTGGAACTCGATGTTTATCCTCTCAACTGAAAAGCCTTCGGCTTGGTGAAAGCACGAAGTCCTGCGTGGGATAACGTCGAGCCAAATCCGGAGTGTTTCCTTCCGCTCCAGGGCACTGCCGCACTCACACGGTCGCAGCAGTTCCAGTAACCCGTTCCCGCATCGACAGCGCGAAGTATTTTCTCTGCTCTGGAACGGTCGGCGCTATACACAGACGCAGTGAGACCATACTCGGTGTCCCTCATCAGCTCAATGGCCTCCTCGTCGTCCCTGACCTTCATGATGCCGATAACCGGACCAAAAGACTCATCAGACATTACACGCATTGAATGATCTACATTGACAAGTACAGTGGGTTCAAAGAAGTAGCCGGCAGCTAAAACACGTTTACCACCGGAAAGGACCTTTGCGCCTCTGTTAACGGCATCCTTCACCTGATCCTCAAGGACAGCTAGTTGATCCTTTCGCGCTATTGCACCCAGGTAGACACCCGCTTGTGTAGGAGATCCCATTTTATAGGACTTTACCTCAGAAATAAACTCTTCAACGTAGCGATCGTACACCTTCTCATGCACATAGATCCTCTCCACGGCACAACAACTCTGTCCATTGTTATAGAAGGCACCATCTGCGGTGGCAGCGGCAACTGACTTTACGTCGGAGATATCATCTGCGACATAAAGCGGGTCCTTCCCTCCCAGCTCACATTGACAAGGCACCATCTTAGGAGCAACTGTTTCATATATATGTTTGCCTGTCTTGTACGATCCCGTGAAAAAGTATCCGTCCAGACCAGCCGAGAGTATAAGCTCACCGACCACTTTACCGCCAATAGCAACCTGGAATACATCCTCCGGCACACCGGCGGCATGCATTAGCCTTTGGATTTCCAATCCTGTCAATGTCGAATACTCGGAGGGCTTGTACAAGACAGCGTTCCCCGCCAATAAAGCAGGTACAAAGACGTTCACTCCGACCAGATAAGGGTAGTTCCAGGCAGATATGTTCGCAACCACGCCAAGCGGTTCATAACTGATTCTCTCCTCGAGCTTGTCCTCCTTCACCATTACCTCATCGGACAAATACCGTGAAGCATTCTCTGTTAGCCACTTTATGCGGGCGCGGGCGCCATTAACTTCATTCATGGATTGCTTCAATGGCTTACCAACCTCGGAAGTCAATACACCCGCAAGGTGATCAATATCCTTTTCAAGAAGACTCGAAAAATTTTGAATGATTGATATGCGATCTGATAATCTTCTTTCATTCCACGCGCGTTGACCTTTACGCAATGCGGCCACTTTCTTCACCACATCGGCCTGACTGTCCTCCTTCACGTCGGTGATCACTTCTTCAGTGGCTGGATTTACAATCTTCATTTGACAAACAATTATCTCACGACTTTCTTCACAGATTCAACGAACCGGTCTCTTATGTTCTTTGAGAAGGGTGAGTCGCCCAATCCAAATTTGAACATGCGCTCCGGATGCCACTGCACGGCCAGCAGAAATTTTCCGGGCAACGTGCCTTCAACGCCTTCTATTGTTCCGTCGAATGAATAGCAATTGATGCGAAGATCCTTTCCAATGACATCAATCGCCTGGTGATGAGCGCTGTTGACATCTCCTTCCGTCGTCCCAGTAAAATCTGAAAGTATTGTGTCGTCCTCGACGTGCACTTCATGTCTTTTGTCAGGGCCACCGCGATGGATATCATTACGCGACCCCAGATCCTGCACCAGCGTGCCGCCCATTGCAACATTGATCAACTGCAATCCGCGACAGATGCCTAGTATAGGGATGTCTTTATCGAGCGCCGTTAGAAGTGCTTTAATTTCAAATTCGTCGCGTTTCTCTTCGAACTTGTCAGCATTAGGAAAATTGAGCCGGTCGGATCCATAAAACCGCGGGTGCACATCAATGCCGCCGGAAAGCACAAGTGCGTCGCACTGCTCAACAGTTGCAGGGTCACGATGTGAAAGCTTGACAATCTCGTGTCCATCTTCACCACGAAGCCAATTGGCGTAAAAACCGTGCTTATCCTCGGAACCGGTGTATGTCAACCCGATCTTCATGGCCGCAACTTACAACGCTTTGGAATAAAGTTGTTTGAAGTCTTCGCGACTGACCGGCTTGGGATTATTTGGGTGTGCAAAGTCCGCGAAAGCAAGGTCCGAAAGGGTCTCAATGTGCTCTTTTTTCACACCGATATCCCTCAACTTGTGAGGAATACCGATGCGACTGTTAAGATCAAAGAGGTAATCGACAACGCCGTCGCCTGTCTCATTTTTCAGGTCGAGCGTGCGCGCTATCCTTCGAAACTTCTCCTCAAATCCGCTTATGTTAAAGCCCATCCCATACGGAATGTTCACTGCGTTGGCAAGTCCGTGATGCGTATCGAGTAATGATGACAATGGATGAGCCAATGAGTGGACGACTCCCAGTCCTTTCTGAAATGCTATCGCACCCATCATTGAGGCAACCAGCATATTTGCCCGTGATTCAACATCTGGTTTATTGACCGCTCTCTCAAGTGATTTGGAAATAAGAGACATGCCCTCCAGTGCTATGCCTTCGCAAATCGGATGTGGCATCTTCGCAATGTAAGCCTCCATGTTATGCGTTAGTGCGTCCATGCCAACAGCGGCCGTTACTGCCGGCGGCAGATCCATCGTTAGCATAGGATCTGCAAACACGATACGTGCCAGAAGCTTTGGAGAGAAGAGAATTTTCTTTTGATGAGTCTCATCATCTGCAATGATCGCTGACCGCCCAACCTCGCTGCCAGTCCCTGATGTCGTTGGTATTGTAACGAAAGGGGGAACCTCGTTAGTGACAAATACATCGCCGCCAATGAGATCGTCGTATTTAAAGAGATCCTCACGGTGGTTGGCTCTCAGAACAATGGCGCGCGCAACATCCAGCGCTGCCCCACCACCAATACCGACGATGCTGTTGCGCTTCGATGCATCGTAGGCATCCGTTCCCTTATACACATCCGACTTCACCGGATTCTTATGGATGTCGGAGAAAACTTCCACAGAGATCTTACTCGCTTTCAGGTCGTCAACGATCTTCCTGAAAAATGGAAGACTCGCCACCGTCTTGTCAGTTACAATCAGTGGTCGTGTGAGATTGTTCTTCGCCAGGTAATCCGGCAGCTCTTTTACGGCGTCGACACCAAAGCGTATGGTTGTGGGGAAGTTGAATTGGTATATTTTGTCGAAGGTGGGCATGGGTTAGTTAGGCATTGGGCATTAGGCATTAGGCATTAGGCATTGGGATTCACATATGTTATTAAATTACAAATGTGTCAAGTTGGAAAAACACTCAACATTCAATATTCAATTAGCAACACTCAAGTTGGTATCAATTCAACGTCTAAAATTGAGCAGAATTGAAAGCACTAAATAATCTCAAAGTACCGTTTCATCTCCCAATCCGTCACAGCTTTGAGATGTTGTCTCCACTCCCACTCGCGGGTCTGGGTGAAGTGATCAACAAACTCCTCGCCGAGAATCTCGCGTGCGATCCTGGAGTTTTTCATGACTCGGGTCGCTTCGTCGAGCGTGGCGGGAAGACGGTCTGCTGATTCGTCTTTGTAGCCGTTTCCCTTCGTTGCCTTTTGCTTCAGCTTCAGTTTCTTTTTTATCCCGTAAAGGCCAGAGGCAAGCGCCCCCGCCATGGCAAGACAAGGGTTGACATCGGAACCTATCACTCGGGTCTCGAGCCGACAGGATTTCTCGCCACCCAGAACGCGAAGAGCGACGGTGCGGTTGTCCACGCCCCAGGTCACCGTTGTCGGCGCCCACGCTCCTTCCACCAATCGCTTGTAACTATTGATCGTCGGAGCAAAAAGGGGCAGAATCTCGCGCATGCAAAGAAGCTGGCCGGCAAGGTATTGACGGAATAATTCGCTCATGCCCTGCGGATCATTCTTGTCGTGAAAGAGATTTTTCTTTCCCTGCTTGTCCCACAAGCTTTGGTGAACGTGTCCGCCACATCCCGGCAACGACTCGCTGATCTTTGCCATGAACGTCGCCATCAGGCCACTTTTGAAAGCAATTTCTTTAACCGCAGTCTTGAACAGTGTCGCGCGATCCGCTGCGGCAACTACGTCGGTGTGCGCAATCGCGGCTTCAAGCACACCAGGTCCTGTTTCGGTATGAAGGCCTTCAACAGGAATTCCAAATCCATTCAGATCTGAAAACAAGTCTGAGAAAAAAGTGTTTCTCTCTGTTGTTCGAAGGATCGAGTAGCCAAACATCCCCAACGACATCGGCTGCAGGTTTCTGAATCCCTTCTCGCGTGCTGTTGCAGAAATCTCGGCGAAGTTGAACCATTCAAACTCCTGGGAGAAAGCTGTTGCAAAGCCCATCGACGCAGCATCGGTAGCAATTCGTTTCACCAGCTGCCTTGGACAAACATGTGATGGATCACCATTCTTGTCGACAATCTCTCCCAGAAAGAACGGCACACCGTTTTCCCACGGAATTATTCTGAAGGTAGACAGGTCGATACGCGCAGGCGCATCCGGATAACCAGAATGCCATCCTGTGTAGGAGGCATTATCGTAGGCAAGATCATTCGAGTCCCATCCAAATATCACGTCACAGAAACTTGTTCCTCCTTTGTGACAGGAAAGAAACTTCTCACGGCTGATGTACTTGCCGCGAAGTATGCCGTCGATATCAACATAAGCGATCTTGACCTTACCCGAAGGATGTGAGTTGATGTAGCCGAGAATTTCCTTCTCCGATGTGATACCTGCCACGGTTTCTTTGCTTAACTGGACTTGACAACCTTGTAGACCACGAAGGTACCCAACAAGATACCAACATAAATAATGGAGAGCGCAAAATTGTATATCGACATTGCCACAAGGCATGCGGATGCGATGACCAACGCGATGACCGGGAAATATGGGTATCCGGGAGAAAGAAATGGCCGATGTAGTTGCGGCTCAGCTCCCCTTAGTTTTATCATCGACAACATAGAGACAATGTATAATGTTAAAGCGCCGAATACAGCGATCGTAATGATCTCTCCCGTCTTTCCTGTGAGCAAGGCCGCGATGCCCAACACCATATTAATAGTGAGCGCGTTGGCGGGAGTTTGAAATCTCTGATTCAGCCTGCCCAAAAACGAGGGAGCATAACCGGCCCGACCAAACTCATAGGTTGAGCGGCCGCCAGCAAGCATAAGACCGTGAAAGGAAGCGACAAGTCCGAATAGGCCCACAAAAATCACGGCCTTATAAAGAAATCCGTCAGTGATACGCGCCATGGCCATGGGCAAAGGCGAATCTGAAACAGAATGATCAGGATTATAAACGACTGCCTCCCATCCTGCTACACCAATCGCACCGACAAAAGTCAGCAGGCAGAGAATAACCAGTGTGGTTATCGCCGAACCAAAGCCAATCAGGATAGTACGCCGCGGATTGACGGCTTCTTCTGCCAGGTTTGCAACACCTTCAATGCCAAGGAAGAACCATATCGCAAAAGGAACAGAAGCAAGGGCGCCGCTCCATCCATTAGGCAAATTGTTTGAGGTCAGGCTTGTCATTTCAACGGCAGGCAACGTAACAGATGCAAAGATCAACAGCGCACTCACAGCGATCGCTGTTACAGCCAGCTCGAAAGCTGCTGCTACCCGCACGCCGGAAATATTTAATATGACAAATATCGCGTAGGCACCGATTGCGATCATCAACACCGGCATTGAAGGAAAGTACAGATGAAGATAGGCGCCGATACCAAAAGCAATGGCCGGGGGCGCGAAAATGAATTCAATGTTCTGCGCCATGCCCGCAATGAACCCCAAGTCAGATCCAAACGCACGACGTGCATATTCAAAAGCACCACCCGACTGAGGGATCGCGCAAGCTAATTCTGTATAGGACAATGTGAAGGTGATGTACATCACGATCACGAAGGCAAGGGCTACTCCCAGCCCGAGCGTTCCACCTTGCTCGAGGCCAAGATTCCATCCGAAGTAATTGCCGGAGATCACGTAGCCTACGCCGAGACCCCAGACCATGAGAGGAGTAAGAACGCGTTTGAGGCTGGTCGGCGAGAGATCGGACATGGCTCAAATTAAGGATTTGGATTATGCTTTTGTTATCGCTACGCGTACTGGCGTGTCACCTTGTGTCACCCTGGCTTGCCCAAGGCTGGTGGGCGAATTCCTGGGCGGACGGTTAGCGCGCGAGTTAGTCGGCCGCCCGCACAACACGCGCGCCAACCACAGCTCAGTACTCGACGCAAAGTTCAGGGATAGACTCAGGCACACATCAAATTGACAATTGGCGCAAATCTTAAATCAAAAATCCAAGTCAATACTTTTCCAAATACGCACACCCGGCGTCCGAAATAGCTCATGCCTCATTCAAATCCGCGTAATTTGACGCATCTGTCTCGGACGGTATCACTGTTGTATATGGTCCTTTACTAACACCTGAACCATGCTCTTCAACTACATCAAGGTTACCGTACGCAACTTTCTTAAAAAGCGGGTATACAGTGCCATCAACGTTACAGGATTGTCAGTGGGCGCAGCGGCCGCGCTCATGATCTTTCTGTATGTGCAATACGAGCTCTCGTACGACAAATTCATCCCGGAACATGAAAGAGTTTACCGAATGGTAGAAGACCGCATCTATCCCGATCGAAAAGCTTACTTCACTTTAATTCCCAGCGGCTTTGCCGACATCCTGCCCGAGGAGGTACCTGAAGTCGAATCAACGGTTCGCACCTTCGGGTCGGGCGCGTTTAACACATTCGTGCGTGTGGGCGAAAATGTTTTTTCGGAAACATATTTCATCTGGGCCGATTCCTCGTTCTTCGATGTGTTCCCGTTCAGGCTCATCAAAGGGAATAGTGCTGAGGTAATGCGCGATCCCAAAACTGCAATCCTTACACAGTCGACTGCAATGAGATTCTTTGGCGACGCTGATGCAATGGGAAAGACCATCAGGATCGGCGAGCAGGACCATGAGGTGGTTGGCATCATGGAAGACCTTCCGGAAAATTCCCACATGAAGATCAATGCGCTGATGCCGTCGGTTGATATTCCGTTCCTGCGCACTCCCAGCTTCTACGTCGCCAGCTCATATACCTATGTTAAGCTTGTTCCGGGCGCAAGCCCGGCGGCTGTCGAAAGTAAAATGCCCGCACTTGTCGACAAGTACGCTGCAGGACAAATCGAAAGCGAGCTGGGCGTGGCCTACGAAAAATATATTGCTGCGGGTAATGGCTATGTGTATACGCTGCAGCCTGTCGGCGACATCCATCTTCACTCCCAGCGACTTAATGAGCTGCGACCGAACGGAAATATCACTGCAGTCCGTGTGCTGTCCTTTGTTGGGTTGCTTATCCTGTTTATCGCGGGCATTAATTTCGTGAACCTGACAACAGCACGCTCTGCCGAAAGAGCTCGTGAGGTCGGAATCCGCAAAGTTATGGGATCAGCCAAGGGGCAACTCATCGTTCAGTTCCTTTCTGAATCGATGATGATGTGTGTTGTAAGCATGGTGCTGGCATTCGTGCTGCTTCAGATCCTCCTCGGACAGTTCAATGTAATAACTCAGCTTCCGCTTGACGCTGATCTGGTTGGCAATCCTGCCTTGCTGGCGGCAGTATGTTCTGTGATCGTTCTGCTAGGTGGATTGGCCGGACTGTACCCGGCATTCTACATTTCACGCCTCAAACCAGTTCAGGTCCTGAAGGGAAAATTCCAGGGATCGTCAAAAGGAGCTACGCTCAGAAATGCGCTCGTGATCTTTCAGTTCACAATTTCAATCATCCTGATATCAACGACCCTTGCGGGCTATCAGCAGCTGCAGTTCCTCAGCACCAAATCGCTGGGCTTCGAAAAAGAAAATGTAATGGTTATACGCCACAACGGCGGCGACGCCAATGCCAACGAGACACTTCAGGAGGAACTGCAGCAAATACCAGGTGTGAAGAACGTTGCACTCGGCAATTCTGTGCCAGGCGGATATTTCTATGGCATTCCGTTCAGGACCCCAGGTACATCGGAGATCTTCACGCCAAAAGTGACAAACGCAGATGACCACTATGCCGAAACACTAGATCTTAAGCTTGTCGCAGGTCGTTTTTTCAGCCCGGAATTCAATGACTCGCTAAGTTTGGTAATCAACCAGCGTGCCGTTGCGTCATTAGGATTGACAAATCCCGTTGGCTCTGTGTTGACGAACAACGTGAACCCGCAAACAACGGTGTCGTACACGATCGTCGGCGTCGTCGAAGATTTTAACTTCGAATCTCTTCATTCGGTGATCGCACCGCTAGTCATAATGAGCACAGAAAATGATCGCGATTTTCAGGGAAATATCGTGGTAAGAATGGACAGAGGCGACATGCTGTCAACAATAGATTTGATTGAGTCACGCTGGAAGCAGCTCGTTCCCGGCGAGCCTTTTACATTCTCATTCCTTGACGAAACCCTGAACAATTTGTATTCCAGCGAAAGCCACACGAGCGAGTTGCTGCTGATGTTCACTTTGATTGCTATTGTGATCGCTTGCGTGGGACTTTTCGGCCTCTCGGCCTATACGGCTCAACAGCGAACAAAAGAGATTGGCGTAAGGAAAGTTCTGGGCGCATCGGTATCAAGCATAATCGGGCTGCTTTCAAGAGACTTTATCAAGCTGGTAGTCATTTCTCTTGTCCTTGGTACCCCTGTTGCCTGGCTTCTCGTACGCGAATGGCTTCAAACTTTTGCATATCGGATACCGTTGGGAGCATCGGTGTTCCTTGCCGCAGGCTTCATCGTTCTTTTCTTTACCGCCATAACTGTGAGCTATCAGGCTATCAGCGCCTCGATTGCAAATCCGGTGAATAGTTTGAAAGAAGAGTAGCCTGTCGGTGCGCGTGGCCCGGTCTTTGGTTAAATTGGCCAATAAAATGCCACGATATGAAGCTTCCAGCGCTCGCTTTGCTCTTTTTGTTAGTTGCGTTCTCCTCCTTCGCACAAGAACAACCGCCGAAGGATCCGTATATCGAAGTAACGGGGCGCGCAGAGATCGAAGTTGAGCCTAATGAGATCTATCTTCTCATCAGGTTAAGAGAATTTGAAGAGAACCGCCAGAAGACTTCGCTTGAACAACTCGACAAAGATTTTCAAAATGCGATCAAGGCAGCAGGCATCGACAAGAGCCGTGTGCTTCTCGCAGATGCGGGATCGAACCTGGGAAAAATTGGCAAGAAGGACAAGGACGCTTTTCGATCCAAGTCATATCAAATCAAGCTGACAAGCGCGCCGGAACTTGAAAAAGTTATTGAGAAGCTGGAGCCTGTGCAGGTCGATTTAGCGGATATCACTCGTCTCGGGCACTCAGACCTGGAGAAAATCAATCAAGAGCTCAAGGTAAAGGCATTACAAGCAGCAACGGCGAAGGCGGACTTGCTGATAAAATCCATTGGCGGAAGTATCGGCAAACCGTTGATGGTTCGCGAATGGGACGATTATCGTCCGATGGAATATTCCATGGCCAACGTCCGAAACCAAATGGCTGATCAGGCCGCAGAGCCAACTTCGTTCCGCAAGATCAAGCTACAGGCGCAGGTGACGGCGCAGTTTGAGATTAAGTAAGCCCAGGTTGGTGCCTGCGCGTAGCCACTTTGGCAATGCCACGCGTGTCAAGCAACTGCAGCGCTATCCAATTACTAGTCTCGGGTAGCAAGCAGATCAATGCATTGAAAGAGCCTAACGCAATAAAACCAGGAGGCTCCTATGGAGCCGAGGAATTTGTTTCCTCATAACTGCTCTCGAGCTAGGAGGCTCCTACGGAGCCGAAAAAGTTACGATCTTCGATTCAAACCAGGTGAATGATCAACATCGCCGTCAACAGTGAACTCTCCTCGCGGGCTAAACTCAAAACTTAGCACATGATCAATCAATATGGTCGACCTGATTCAAGGCCCCGATAGGGGCCTCCTAGCTCTAGACTGGAAAACCCGACGACACCCCTGGCTCCATAGGAGCCTCCTAGGTATTCCGTACATATTTTCATCAGGTTTTCCGTTGTCATTGCATCAGCATACTAAAACGCTAAAGGCTGAACTTGGCAGAAAACATCTTTATATGCCGAACAGTTTTACACAATTTTTCCTGCAATTCGTCTTTGCTGTTTCCCATCGCCAATGCCTGATCCCTCGCGAGCATAAAGAGGAATTACATAAATACATTGGTGATTTAGTAAAACGACGCGGTTGCAAACCGCTGGCGATTCACTGCGTGCCTGATCACGCTCACATATTTATCGGATACAAGCCCGTGAAGCCTATTCCGGACCTTGTTAAAGAGATCAAAGTGGAGAGCAACCAGTTCATTAATAAAAAGAAATGGACGCCATATCATTTCTCATGGCAGGAGGGTTATGGAGGCTTTTCATATTCCAAGTCGGATATAAGCAAGGTGATTAATTACATCGATAATCAGGAACAGCACCATCTAAAATTTAATTTTCGATCTGAGTACAAATCAATGCTCGTTGAAAATGAAATTGATTTCAATGATATCTATCTGTTTGAATTCTTCGATTAACCTGGTTTTGTCAAACTTCAAGGGAACATACATTCATGGTTTCTCATTCACTGTCACATCATAAATTCCAAATCTAGGAGGCTCCTACGGAGCCAAGGAATCAATCCTCTCTTCGTTTCTAGAGCTAGGAGGCTCCTACGGAGCCAAAAGGTTAACGCATTCATTTCTAACCTACTGGTGCGAACAGAAGGGAATTGGTGCTTTTGCCTGCTCGGACGTTATCGCGCGGTTACCCGGTCCCTCAAAAGTGGACTCTCTTTGATGCCTAAACTCAAGAATTAAGAGTGATATCATGGACTTGATTCAAGGCCCCATAGGGGCCTCCTAGCTCTAGACAGGAAAACCGCACGACATCCTTGGCTCCATAGGAGCCTCCTAGATTTTCCAAACTATATTTTTTAATAAGGATTTCGTTGCAATTGCGTCAATATGCCAAAGGCCCTAAAACCCTGAGGCTCATTGTGGATGAGATTGATCTAAATCTAGAAATCGAACGAAGCTATCCTCTTTCTACAGTAACGCGTTTACTTCGCAATGCTCTCCAACGGCCCCTCCCAAAGCACTTGCTCAATGATCCACTTGTCGTCGCGCTTCGATAATAGTATGTAATCGACTCCCCACCATGCCGTCACCTTGGCCGCCGCGATCTGATCCATCGCATCGAGGATCTCAACCTTCCGCGGGGCTTCCGCTTTCGCAAAATTCTTTTTCGCCTGAACGTTCCTTGCGTAGTTCACAGCTTGCCTGTATGTCATCTGTCCATCTTCGCCATACTTGCCGGTCTTCTTGTCCTTCCAGTAACCAAATTTGTAGAGCGTAGGTTTTAGGCTGCGGATAAGCTTCGTCGTATCTCCTTCATAGAAGCCCTCGATATAGTCGCGGCATGCGCGCTCGATCTGGTCGCGGTTTGCAGACTGAGCATTGGCATTTAGCGTCAGCACCAACAAAACAGTCAAAAGGAACAGGAGTCGTTTCATGGGGATAGCAGTTTGGTAAGGTTGTTCTGAGTATTACTGTTTGCAGACCTGAAAGGTTTCAATTTTTACGGAGACTTCCGCCCGCCGTCCAGCCAGTGCATCAAACGCAGCAGAAACTCTGTATTTCGATTCGCCCGCGGATGATTAAACCCCATCCTTGCTCCGTTACCGGCGAGCTGAGCGGTGAACATGGCTGCTTCACCGAACACAATCACCCGGCCTTTGCCGAAGGTCAGCGATGCGCCCTGGAATTTTCCAGTTGCAGAAATGCGACGGGTCCCTTTATTAAAAACCCATGCAGTATCAGAAATCCAGATCTTGAATTTTTCATCAAGTTGCAGGATCGGCTTTGCGTCAGTGGGAACGTCAAATCCCTGGCCTGTGAAGGACACGATTGTGTCCATGCCTTGCGTGATTGAGCTTGCAACAAGTCGTTTGTTTGCAACTGAGAAGTAGTCGGGGCCTGGTCCCTTGGTGGTATCGAAGGAAAAGCCGTTGTAGAACTTAAATCCAAATGCGGCGGCAAGTTTTTCATTGCAACCGGGAAATGGCATGTGATCGGCAATGAGAAACAGCGCACCCCCTTCTTTTACCCAACTCACAACCGACTTTATCTCTTCTTCTTCAAAAGCAGAGGGCGTTGGCAGAAACCAGTTCTTTTCATTGCGCTTGTTGAGCGCATTGGCGATAACAAGAACATCAATGTCTTCGAGACTCTTCTTGCTAAACTCTTCTGTTCCCCGACGGATCTTGTAGCCGTCATTTTCCAACAACATTGCAAATGGACGGAAGCGCCTCGTCGCAGTGTGAAAGTTGTGATGAGCTTCGTCTATCATCACAATTGGTCCGGTACCGCCACCATACCTTGGTGCCAAAACCGGTGGCACATGTAGCGTATCAGGCACCTGTTGACAAAGAGCATTCGTCGTAATTGTCAGCAACAAACCAAAGAGATATTTCCTAATTGTCACAGATGCATTTTGAGGAATGTTTGGCGAAAAGTCAATCCCGCATACGGTGCCATTCCATGATATAGGCAGCTTCGATATGGCAGGGAACTAATTCGCTCGGTAGTTGCTTTATTTGTCATTGCGACCCATTCAAACCATCAAATGGCCGCCATCTATGTCGATGGAAAGAAAAGAATTTATTGAAACGCTCCTTGCCGCCTCGGCAGTAGGTACCTTATCCGGCTTTAAGAAATTGACGGACGAGCTGCCGGTGCAAGGCAAACGGATGCCTGTATTGTTCACTTCTCATGGCAATCCAATGGATATTCCGCTTTCGCGGGATGAAAGACCCTTCTGGAATGCTCTATTTGACCTTGGTAAGTCGCTTCAAAAAGGATATGGTGTCAAAGCGGCCCTTATCGTGTCGGCACACTGGTGCACGCGCGGCACGTTCGTCAACATTTCCCCGGAGCAGCAACAGATCTATGACTATTACGGATTCCCGAAAGAATATTATCAGGTTCAGTATCGTGCCAAAGGGGCACCTGAAATCGCACGCGAAGTAAAAAAAATTGTGCCCTCGGTAGCTGAGACAACAGACTGGGGTCTTGATCACGGCGCCTGGCCTATGTTGATGCACCTGTTCCCCGATGCGAACATACCAGTCTTTCAGATGAGCATTGACTACTATGCAAAGCCGGAGTATCACTACGAGTTGGGAAAGCAGCTAAAGACCCTCCGCGACAAAGGCGTGCTCATCATCGGCAGCGGATCATTGATACACAACCTTCCTTTGGCGGGTCAGAAGATGCGGACCAACGATATGACACCGTACGGATGGGAAGCGGAATACGATGAGTGGATCAAGAAACAGATCGATGCACGTGATTTCAAACAAGTAATCGATTATCAATCCAGCCACAAGCTGGGAAGGCTGGCAGCGCCGACGCCAGATCACTTTGTTCCGGTGTTATATAGCCTCGGGCTGACTGATCCCAATGATGGCATCAGGTATTTCTATGAGTCGGCGCCAAAGTTGCCAGCGTTTAGCGAGAGGAGTTTTGTGATTGGAGGGTAGTTGCGCGACTCAGGCTATCGGGGCAACAGCACCAAAGTGCAATTATCTGAAATGCACTCCAGAAGCTTGGGATTGCCCCACCTACGCTTCGCTCCGGTGGGCAGGCACGTCGATACGCCTTCGGCGCATCTCCTCGCAAATGTGCTATTGGCACGTCCGCATATCATAGAAAGTGCCGGAGTCAAATGCAACAACTCAATGCAACTGTATGCAACACCAATGCAACTGCATATCCAGTTCTACCGCATAAATAGTTTTGTTGATTGTTACGCGAATCATCGCCACATTCATCAAAAAAAGATCTATGAAGTTGCCCCTTGCTCTATTCCTGTTTGTGTCGGCGATAGCGGCGGCGCAAAACAACTCGCTCGTCCAGGGAAAGTATCCAAGACCGGTAACATTCACCGCGGAGCAGGACAAGCAGAACATGAAGGATCAGCTTGGGATCAAGACGCTGCGACCTGGATACAGTGGAGATGAGTCGGCGCCCAATCACGCGAACTACGATGAGTCCACCGCTACGCCGTACCCTGTCTTGCCCGATCCACTCATCTTGAAGAATGGCAAGAAGGTTACAACACCTGACATGTGGTGGAAGCAGCGCAGACCGGAGATAGTTGAAGACATGGAGCGGGAGGTATATGGCAGACTACCAAAAAATATTCCTAAAGTGACGTGGAGCGTAGTCGTATCTGAACGTGAGTTTGTTGGAAGAACTCCCGTTATCGCGCGACAACTAGTCGGTCACGTTGACAACTCAGAGTATCCGCTCATCGATGTGAACATTTCGATGACGGTAGTAACTCCTGCAGATACAAAAAACAAGGTGCCCTTGCTCATGATGTTCGCTCCGAGCATGCTACCATCTCCTGTTCAGCCCAACCGCGAGGATTTCGACAAGCTCAATGCAAAGGTTCGCGAAATACTCTCGTCCGATACCACAATCAAAAGAATCCTTGATAAATATCCTGCGTACAGTCCGCTGGTGCGACCTGCCGGTATCGGGCCTTCAGGATTTCCAACACCAAACTTCAACCAGACAGACATCCCACCCAATCAGCAGCTCATCGCCGCTGGCTGGGGATACGCAGTGATTGATCCTGCCACCATTCAGGCCGACAACGGTGCTGGTCTTACAAGAGGGATCATCGGGTTGGTAAACAAAGGACAACCTCGCAAGCCAGAGGATTGGGGTGCGCTGCGCGCTTGGGCGTGGGGAGCAGCGCGCGGACTCGACTACCTGGAGACAGATCCGACGGTGGATGCAAGGCACGTTGGGATAGAAGGGGTATCGCGATATGGAAAAGCGGCGTTGGTAACTCTTGCTTTTGAAGACCGATTTGCAATGGGCTTGATTGGCTCATCGGGCAAAGGCGGCGCAACACTTCATCGCCGCAATTTTGGCGAAGCAGTTGAAAATCTCACCGGCGGCGGCTACTACTGGATGGCGGGAAACTACCTCAAGTACGGCGAGTCGGAAGGAAAGTATGGAGATATGAACGCAAGCAAGCTGCCCGTTGACTCTCATTCATTGATTGCGCTTTGTGCGCCACGTTTGACATTCGTCAGCTATGGCGTTCCGGAAAAAGGAGACGCAAAGTGGCTGGATCAGCAAGGAAGCTATATGGCAGTTGTTGCTGCCGGACCGGTCTTCAAGCTTCTCGGAGCCAAAGACATTGGCGTTTCGAATGATTATCAAACAGAAAAAATGCCTGGTGTGAACATTGGATTGATGGCAGGCCAACTCGCGTGGCGGCAGCACGATGGAGGACATACGGACGCACCGAATGTTAAATATTTCATAGAGTGGGCGGGGAAGATGATGAAGTGAGTGGGGATTAGGGCATTAGTCATTAGTCATTTGTCATTAGGCATTAGGCATTAGGCATTAGGCATTCCATACATTTACTTTATTATGAAGCGGCGATCGTTTATCACAAAATCATACCTAGCGCTTGGCTTGAGTTTGGTCGGACTTCCTTCTCTCCAGGCTGGCTTTCTCCAATCAAAAAAACCTGCGGTTAACTCCAAACGCATCGAAGACCGCATCAACGAACTGGCAAAATTCGGCCGCGATGCAAATGGGCATGGATACCGCATTGCCTTTACGCCCGGAGATGTTGAAGGACGGGCGTGGTTCGCTGACCTTATGCGAAAAGCAAAGCTCGAAGTCTCGATCGATGAGGCAGGGAACATCGTCGGGAAACGCAAAGGCAAGAATTCTTTACTGAAGCCGATCTGCTTTGGCTCTCATATCGACATGGTGCCCGACGGAGGAAATTATGATGGTGCGGTCGGCTCTGTTGGTGCATTGGAAATCATCGAGACACTGAACGAGAATAACATCATCACCAATCACCCCCTGGAGGTACTTATATTCTGTGATGAGGAAGGTGGAACTGTCGGTAGCAAAGCCCTTGCGGGCGAGCTGGATGCGGCAGGTCTGAACATTGTTAGTCAAAGCGGACTATCCATTTCCGAAGGCATTAAAGCTATTGGCGGCAAGCCGGACCAGATCAAAAACTGCATTCGGAAGAAAGGCGATATCCACGCTTTTATTGAATTGCATATCGAGCAAGGTGGGATCCTGGAAAGCGAAGGTCTCCAAATCGGAGTCGTGGAAGGAATTGTCGGGATCGTTCATTGGGATGTTACGGTAGATGGATTTGCCAACCACGCAGGTACAACACCCATGAACATGAGGCAAGACGCGCTTCTGGCGGCATCAAAACTTATTGTTGCCGTGAACGATGCAGTTAAGAGTGTCCCTGGCAATCAAGTTGGCACCATTGGAAAGATTTCTGTCCAGCCGGGTGCCTACAATGTGATACCTGGCAAGGTGATGCTGGGTCTTGAGATTCGCGACCTTTCATCGGAGAAGATCGAATCGCTGTTCAAAGAAATTGAAAGGCGTGCTGCAACCATAGCAGCGGACTCCAAAACGAAGATCTCCTTTGAACGAAAAGCAAACGCAAACGTGCCAGCCATGACGGATAAGAGGCTGCAGCAGGTGGTCGATAAATCTGCGAAAGCACTTGGGCTTAAGACCAAATTCATGCAAAGCGGCGCTGGACACGATTCACAGGAGATAGCATTCATCGCTCCCGTAGCGATGATATTTATTCCCAGCGTTGGGGGGATCAGTCATTCGCCGAAGGAATTTTCAAAACCTGAAGACATGGCAAACGGTACCAACGTGCTGCTTCAGACAATTCTCGCCATCGACGGAGATAAAAACTGATGCTCCGGACGCAACAGCAAATGATTTTTCCGACGCGTGGAATTATTCTGAGGACAGGCAGTCAAAAATCCTTCAAGACTTCGTTTCATTTTCATAACAAAGCAACCATAGGACGTGCAACAACACACCTGATGGCTTGATTTTCGCCACTTAGCATACCTGTTACAAGGCGGTAGACACCGCTTGTACTGGTTGACATGACAGCATCATTGATTTCTGGCTCATGGCAAAAGATCGTTCTGGTAAACTACACAGTAAGCCCGGGTGTTTTACTTGATCTGCTGCCACCTGGAACACAGGTAAGCTTTTTTGAGGGCAAGTGTTACGTGACACTGGCTGGATTTGTTTTCTCAGATATATCTGTCCTTGGCGTCCGTGTTCCATTTCATCGACACGTGCCAGAGATTAACCTGCGCTTCTATGTCGAGTCCTCTTTTGAAAAAGACAAGAAGCGCGGTGTCGTCTTTATTAAAGAGCTCGCCTCGAAACGATTCCTCGCAACGATGGCAAATCAGGTTTTCCGGCAGAATTACGACGTGAAGAACGTCGGTTACACGTACGAAGAGCAACGCACAACAGCTTGCATCAAGTACTCATGGGGCCGTTTCCGCCGGAACAGCATGAAAGTAAAGCTCGCCAGAGTGCCAGAAGTTAAAGTGAAACCCCACAGCGAAGCAGATTATATTTTTCACAATTTTTTCGGCTACTCAAACAAACCAGACAAGCCTACACTTCGCTACGAGGTATCGCATCCATTATGGACGTCATCGCATGTTCTGGATTGGAAAGTGAAAGTAAATTTTGAAAAGACATTTGGAAAGAGATTCGCATTTCTCTCCAAACAGGAACCCAATTCTGTTTTTGTCACAGAAGGTTCTGAAATAGCCATTCATCGGCCAACAAAGTTTGCCACGCATCAAATCCAAAGGGCTGCATGACAAACAAAAAGGTGTTGGTTGAACCTGCCCGTCTCTGGTGGCAGCACGAAGTGATTTACCAAATATATCCACGTTCGTTCCAGGACAGCAACGGCGACGGCATCGGAGACCTGAACGGAATCATGTCCCGGCTTGATTACCTCGTTGACCTGGGGATCAAGACAGTATGGTTAAGTCCTATCTACCCCTCTCCCATGGCTGACTTCGGGTACGATATCTCAGACTACACGGATATCCATCCAATGTTTGGGACGATGGCTGACTTCGACGCGTTGCTAAAGGAAGTGCATCGCCGGAATATGAAACTTATTCTCGACCTGGTACCCAATCACACATCGGACAAACATCCATGGTTCATCGAGTCACGGTCTTCGCGTAACAATCCGAAACGAGACTGGTACTTGTGGAAGGATGCAAAGGACAACCAACTACCCAACAACTGGCGCGCAGCCTTTGGCGGTCCTGCCTGGGAGTGGGATGAGAATACTGGCCAATACTACTACCACGCGTTTCTCAAGGAGCAACCCGATCTGAATTGGAGAAACCCGGAAGTGAAGCGGGCGATGTTCAATGTGATCCGATTTTGGCTTGAACGCGGCGTTGATGGATTCAGGATCGATGTTCTGTGGCACCTCATCAAAGACAAACACTGGCGTGACAATCCACCTAACCCTGACTACAAGCCACACATGGCGACCTATGATGAGCTGCTTCCGTTGTTTTCAACGGACCAGCCTGAGGTTCACGACATCGTCGCAGGGATCCGCGATTTGCTGGATGAGTTTGGAGACAGGATCATGATCGGTGAGATCTACTTGCCAATCAGCAAGCTCGTCACTTACTACGGAACCAGTAATCGCGGAGTCCATCTTCCCTTCAACTTTCAGCTGTTGATGCTTCCATGGTCGTCGCAAAAAATATCAGCTGCAGTTCAGGAGTACGAGGCGTCGCTGCCACAAGGCGCCTGGCCCAATTGGGTCTTAGGCAACCATGATCAGCCGCGAATTGCAAGTCGCGTCGGTGCACAACAGGCCCGTGTGGCTGCGATGATGCTGCTAACGCTTCGCGGCACGCCAACTATTTACTATGGTGATGAGATCGGGATGCCCGACGTTACCATACCTCGCGCTGAGATCAAAGATCCACAAGCACTTAACATGCCCGACAAGAACCTGGGACGTGATCCGGCACGCACACCGATGCAATGGACCGATCAGGAGCATGCAGGGTTTTCAAAATCAAAGCCATGGCTGCCTGTTGGCCGCAATTACAAATGTTGCAATGTCGACGCACTTGCAAAGCAACCAGGGTCGATGCACGCGCTGTACAGGAAGCTCATCAACCTCAGGAATGCAGAGCCGGCATTGACAAGCGGAAATTATGTGCCAGTCTATACAGATCACCAGCTTTTCGCTTTCAAGAGAACTCTTACAGGCGCAGGATCCTTTCTTGTGATCCTCAACTTAACATCGAGAACGTGTTATTTCAGGTTGCCATTCTCCGGCACTGTTGAAGTCTCCACCATACCCGATCTCGAAGGATCGAGTGTTAGCGGAGAAATCGTCATGGGTGGTGACGAGGGGTTACTCATCAGGCTCGACGAAGACATTGAGTCATGAAAGCCAGGTCAAAAATGACTGGTCCGCGCGAGACTTTCACTGTGTGGGCGCCACTTGCCAGGAAAGTAAGTCTTCATATTGTTCATCCACGTGATGAGATAATCCCAATGAAAAAGGATTCGCATGGATATTTTACAAGAGATGTAAACATTGAGCCAGGTGCCCAATACTACTACTCAGTTGACGGCAGCGACGACATGCCTGACCCTGCATCGCATTTTCAACCTAAGGGAGTAAGGGGTCCTTCCCAGAAAGTTGATCACAACTCATTCAGTTGGTCAGACATAAGCTGGCATGGGCTCGAAATGAAGGATCTGATCATCTATGAGCTCCATGTCGGCACGTTTACCAAAGAAGGAACGTTCGACGCTATCATTCCGCGGCTCAAAGATCTCGTAGATCTCGGTGTCAATGCCATTGAAGTGATGCCGATCTCTCAGTTTCCAGGAAATAGAAACTGGGGATACGATGGAGTGTTCCCTTATGCCGTTCAAAATTCCTATGGCGGACCTGACGCATTCAAAAGGTTTGTCAATGCATGTCATCTCTCCGGCATCGCCGTTATACTGGATGTTGTATACAACCACTTTGGACCGGAAGGTAATGTGTTCGCAAAGTTTGGCCCCTACCTGACGTCTGCCTATCATGTTCCATGGGGAGAGGCGATAAACTTTGATCAACAATGGTCGGATGGCGTACGCCAATTCATGCTGAACAATGTCGAACATTGGTACGTCGACTATCATGTCGACGGGCTGCGTCTGGATGCTATTCACGCAATTCATGACTCCAACGGAAAACATATTCTACTTGAGATCAATGAGCTTCGGGAACATCTGCGGAAGCAAACAGGGCGCCGTCTGTTCACGATTGCAGAAAGCGACCTCAACGACCCGAAAGTTGTCCGTCACAGCTCCGTAGGTGGATATGATTTCGACGCGCAGTGGCTCGATGACTTTCATCATGCTTTGTATGTGCTTCTGTATCCGCCTGGTTTGGAGCTGTATGTTGACTTCGGAAAGATCGAACAGCTTGCAAAAGCATACACTCATGGTTTTGTTTTCACCGGTGAGTACGTGTCCTTCCGCAAGAGACGATTCGGGACGCCTTCAGATGATGTATCGCCAGACCAATTCATTGTATTCAATCAGAACCATGACCAGATCGGCAACCGGATAAATGGGGAGAGACTATCCGCCGAGGTAAATACAAAAGTCATCAAGCTTGCAGCGGCTGCCCTGATTTTGTCGCCATATGTCCCCATGCTCTTTATGGGCGAAGAGTACCGCGACCCGTCGCCATTTCTTTACTTTATCAGTCATTCTGATCCCGCCCTTATTGCAGCCGTGCGCGAGGGAAGGAAAAAAGAGTTCGCAGAATTTCATCGCGGGCAGGAACCACCAGATGCAGCATCGCCTCGGTCTTTCGAGCGATGTGTGCTTGGTTGGGACCTGAGGAAGAAGAAAAAGCACTCTGAAGTCCTTGAATACTACAAGGCATTGATTGCCCTGCGGAAGCAGCATCCTGCCCTTTCAAATTTCAGCAAAAGATCGGTTCACGTATCTATTGTTCATCCAAAAGCATTGATGCTAACCAGGGAAGACGCTTCGGGAGAACACCGCTTATGCTGCATACTCAATTTTTCAAACTCCGGAGTTGCAGCGCATCTGCCTGAAGGAGAATGGGTATTGGTTGAAGTACCTCGTTCTCAGGGCAACGGCCGGCAAGCGCGGAAGAAAAGTCCTCTCAAAAGCGGCCGGGTGATCACCCCCGGATTGACAGCCGCTATCTACACCAAAAAGGCCCTGTAAGCTCTCATAGGGCACGCTTTTGGAACGAGAAATCGTCGTTCGTCGCCCCAATGACGCGACCTCCACACACTTGAGCCAAAACTATGGTATGCTAAGAGTACTGATGCTTGGATGGGAATTCCCACCTCAAATCTCCGGGGGATTGGGGATCGCATGCCACGGATTGACAGCAGCAATGGTGAAGGACCATGATGTTCACGTGAACCTCGTGCTCCCTGTAGTGCATGGCAATGAACCAGCGGCAGGCGTAAACCTTATCAGCGCAAACGAAAAGGTAATCTCAAAGAGTGAAAATGCTGCCGAGCCAGCGAAACCTCAACAGGCTATGCCACCGCCTGTCAAGGTCAGCGGAAGTAATAAGATTGTAATTACAAGGATACCAGCCGATCTGGATCCTTATCGGCTGGCTGCTGATCATGACCGGGTTTCGGTACCATGGAATGGTTCATTCTCTGCCCGACAATCAAGCGCTAGCGGCGCAAAACCCGGCGCATGGTCAACGCACACAACAAGGGCGACGAAGCTCACCGGAGGGTATGGGCCTAACTTGTTTGATGAGGTTGGTCGCTACGCCGATGTGGTGGCAGATATGTCGGAGTCAATTTCATTTGACATCATCCATGCCCACGACTGGATGACCTTTCCGGCAGGATGGGGAACAAGTGAGCGCACGGGCAAGCCGCTGGTTGTTCACTTTCATGCAACGGAATTCGACCGCGCAGGCGATAACGGCAGCAACATGGTTTATGACATCGAGCGTGAAGCAGTAAAGCGCAGCACGCGAATTATTACCGTAAGCCAGTACACGGCCGATCTTCTCGTGGCAAAGTATGGCGCTGACAAAGAGAAGATCAGAGTCGTTCACAACGGTATCGCGGCTCCTGAAAAAAGTTCCCGCAAAGACGTTGTAAGAGATCGACATATTGTCGGTGACAAGGTCGTGACATTTTTGGGACGCATTACTTATCAAAAAGGTCCGATGTACTTTGTGAATGCTGCGGAGAAAGTCTTACAGCAAATGCCGGACTGTCATTTCGTGATGGCTGGTTCTGGGGATACCCTTCCGCAGGTAATAAAAGAAGTTGCACGCAGAGGCATGTCGAAAAACTTTCACTTCACCGGCTTCCTCGGCAGTAAGGAAATTGAAAAGGTACTGTCGATATCATCAGTATATGTTATGCCATCTGTTTCTGAACCCTTCGGTATTACGCCTTTGGAAGCAATCAGGGCAGGTGTCCCCGTTATTATTTCAAAACAGTCTGGTGTCTCGGAAGTTATGCCACATGCCATCAAGGTCGACTTTTGGGATACTGATGCAATGTCGCAAGCTATTTGCGGGGTGCTACAGCATCGCAGCCTTGCCAAAACCCTCGTGAGCGGTGCCCGCGAGCAAATTACGAGCATCACATGGGAGGCTGCTGCGAGCAAAGTGAAGTCGCTTTATCAAGAAACCGTGCGCAATGAAAGGCCATAAGAATCTGATACTCTACTTCCAGGTACATCAACCTCTTCGACTCGCACCTCTTCATTTCCTTGACATGGGCAAGGAGCTGGAATACTTCGACGAAAATCTTAATAGGCAAATACTGGAACGGGTAAGTAACGAATGTTACCTGCCTACGAACCAAATGCTTCGCGAGCTCGCACAAACGTGTCCGGGGCTTCGGGTTGCATTTTCAATATCAGGAGTCGCATTGCGGCAATTCGAGACTCACATGCCCGATGTCTTGCACAGCTTTCAGGATCTGCACTCGACAGGATGTGTGGAGATGCTGGGAGAAACTAGTCATCACTCCCTATGCAGTCTCGACGCAGAGCATGTTCAGGAATTCATCGAGCAGATCAACGCACATGCCCTCCAGGTTGAGCAGCTTTTTGGTAAAAAGCCGGCGGTATTCCGAAATACTGAGCTGATCTACAATAACACAATCGGGAGCATCGCTGCTCAACAAGGTTTTAAAGGTGTGATCGCCGACGGGGTTGAGAGACTCCTGCAAGGCAAGAGCACATACCAGCTCTACAAGCACCCCGATGAAGATATCCGGTTATTGCTCCGGGCCAACCAGCTAAGTGATGACATAGGCTTCAGATTTACAAACGCCGCAGTTCCGCTCACATCATCAACCTATATGGAATGGCTTTCGGCCATCCCTGCAGATAATGCAGTCGTGCTGGTCGGTCTCGATTATGAAACGATCGGCGAGCACATGAAAGCAGCAACAGGTATCCGTGACTTTCTGAAAGAACTTATTACTGCTGTAGAGGGAAGTTCACAGATAAAAATGGCGACGCCCAGCGAGGTCCTTGCGCTTGCTGATCATCAACCCAGCTCACTGGATATAAGGGAGACGATTTCCTGGGCCGATAAAGCAAAAGATACTTCCGCATGGATGGCAAACGAGCTCCAGCAGGATGCTTTTCATGCGATATACTCCTTGCGCGACCGGGTCATGAAAACAGGTGATACAAACATGATAGAAACATGGAGGAACCTGCAGACCAGCGATCATTTTTATTACATGTCGATGGCAAGTGGTGATGACGGCGAAGTGCACAAACATTTCAGTCCATATCAGTCGCCATACGATGCGTATATCAATTATATGAATGTGGTGAGTGACTTCATGCAGTCACTCAACAGAAGTCTTGAAGACGAAACAAAGCTTGAATCAGGTGAGTTCGAACGCCAACACAGACAAATCCCCAAGTGGGCTCAAAAGCTCGGCAACGAGATCATCGAGGACACATCGATCATCCACTAAAGTCAGCCGCAGTCGCGAGACACAACCGGGCCAGGCATCTCCATTGGGTGCAACCTTTACCGGAGATGGTACCAACTTCGCATTGTATTCCGCAAACGCCACAAAGGTCGAATTATGTCTGTTCGATCCTGAAGGAAGAGAAGAGCGGATCCCCATCAAGGAGCACAACCATAAAGTGTGGCACATCTTCGTTCCTGACATAGAACCTGGCCAGCGTTACGGCTACAGGGTTCACGGTCCTTACGATCCCTCGAAAGGCCATCGCTTCAATAGCAACAAGCTGCTGATGGATCCGTATGCAAAAGCATTCCACGGAAAGTTTGAATGGAATGATGCAATGTTTGGCTATGTCTTTAACGAGAACGGCGACGACCTTACTCCGAATGAAGACGACAGTGCGCCGTATATTCCCAAGTGTGTAGTTCTTGATCCGTCCTTCGATTGGCAAAACGATCGATCACCGGATACACCTCTGCACAAAACGATCATCTATGAGGCGCATGTCAAGGGACTGACAAACAGGTTTCCCAATATGCCGGAGAACCTGAGGGGAACATACGCAGGGCTTGCGCATCCTCATGTCACCAGCTACCTGAATTCTCTTGGAGTTACAGCGGTGGAGCTGATGCCTGTACATTATTTCATAGATGACAGGCACCTGGTAGAAAAAGGTCTTAGAAATTATTGGGGCTACAACTCAATAGGTTTCTTCGCTCCTGATGCACGATATGCGTCTGACAAGAGTAACGCCGTCAATGAATTTCGTGAGATGGTGCGCGATCTCCACTCAGCCGGACTGGAAGTAATACTTGATGTGGTCTACAATCATACCGCCGAGGGCAATCATCTCGGTCCGACACTGAGTTTTCGTGGGATCGATAACACGTCTTATTACCGGCTGACGGAAGATCCACGATTCTACTACGACGTAACGGGGACGGGAAACACGATGAACGCCAACCTGCCCAGCGTGCTGCAACTGCTTATGGACAGCTTGCGATACTGGATCGTTGAAATGCATGTCGATGGATTCCGATTCGACCTCGCTGCCGCGCTTGCCAGGGAATTCTTCGAAGTGGATCGGCTCAGCGCATTCTTTGACATCATTCATCAGGACCCGATCATTTCAAAAGTAAAACTTATTGCCGAGCCATGGGACGTCGGCGAAGGCGGATACCAGGTCGGAAATTTTCCCGTGGGCTGGATGGAATGGAACGGAAAATATCGCGACTGCATGCGCGACTTCTGGCGTGGCGCAGATAGCGTCTTGGGCGAATTCGCATTAAGGCTAACCGGCAGCTCGGATTTGTATGCAGATGATCATCGCAAGCCGACAGCCAGCATAAATTTCATCACAGCCCATGATGGATTTACCCTCAGGGATCTTGTGAGCTACAATGAAAAGCACAATGAGGCAAACGGCGATGAGAACCGCGATGGAGAAAGCCACAATCGCTCGTGGAACTGCGGTGCAGAGGGTGATACTGATGATCAAAACATCAATGCATTACGTCGAAAACAACAACGCAACTTGCTGACTACGTTATTCATCTCTCAGGGGGTGCCTATGATCTGCTCGGGAGATGAGATCGGAAAGACACAAAAAGGAAACAACAACGCCTACTGCCAGGACAGCGAGCTTTCATGGCTGGATTGGGACCACGCAGACAACGAGCTCAAAGATCTTGTTGTTCGCCTGATCGCCCTTCGCAGAGATCACGGCGTATTAACTCGCCATAAATGGTTCCAGGGCAGGCCTGTAAGAGGCCGTGGTTTGGAAGACATCAAGTGGTTTCAGCCATCCGGTGAAGAAATGAAGGACGAAGATTGGCAAAATGGATTTGCGAAATCGCTGGCTGTGTACCTCAACGGCAAAGGATTGGATGACCCCGGCTCAAAACAGGGTCAGGGGTCGGCGAAGTCTTTTTACATAATCTTTAATGCCCACGATGCTGACGTCGAATTCTCCTTGCCTCCGCCGGAATACGCACAGCAATGGTCAAAGGAAATAGATACGGCTATCGATCAACGGCGAATTCAAAAGCAGCTTGATGCGCGCGCAAAGCTGAAGGTCGAGGGACGATCCACGCTTGTTTTGATGCAGACTGACAGTAAGGGATAATACCGGCATGTACAATCCGGTATCCACCATACGAATCCAGTTCAACAAGGACTTTACCCTCAATGATTTCGAGAAGTCAATTCCATTTTTTGTAAACCTCGGTGTTGCAACCATCTATGCATCGCCAATTTTCGCCGCGGTGCCAGGCAGCACCCATGGATATGATGTAATCAACCCCCTGGTTATCAATCCCGAAATAGGCACGCTCGATCAGCTGGAAAGGATCTCAACCACGCTCCGAAAACATTCAATCGGTTGGTTACAGGACATAGTGCCTAACCACATGGCCTACCATCCCACGAACCCCTGGATATTCGATGTACTGGAAAAGGGGCCGATGTCGCTGTACCACGAGTTCTTTGATATATCGTGGGCAGGTGAGTATTATCAGTCGAGGCTGATGGCACCGTTCCTTGAGGCACCCCTCGATGAAGTAGTCACTGGTGACGATCTCCAGGTGCAGTACGCCGATGGTGTGTTCGTTCTCGATTACAAAGGCACTGATTTTCCAATATCATCAAGGTCATATGAATTTGTGCTGACCTCGATCTCTCCCATCCCGGAGGCCTTGCAATCATTTCTTGGCGAGATCAAGCTTCTTCATCAGGTGGAAGACAGGGTGCAATACAGTTTGCGCTGGAATGAATTACTCTTACAATTCAAGTCACTGTTCAAAAGTGCTCCATGCTACGATCACGTTTTAGCGGCTGTCGACGAGACGAACGCCGATCCTGATAAAATTGAACAATTAGCCGGCCTCCAGTTCTATAGACTTTGTCATTGGCAGGAGACTTCCGGGCGAATTAACTACCGGAGATTCTTTACCGTCAATGGTTTGATAGGGCTGAACATGCACAACGACAGAGTATTCAACCTCTATCATCAGCTGATCGCACAATTATGCGCGAAGGGCATCTTCGATGGCGTGCGCGTGGATCACATCGATGGGCTCACAAACCCAAGAAAATATCTGCGACAGCTCCGGGACCTGCTGGGGCCGGACAAATACATTGTCGTGGAAAAAATCCTGGAAACCGGCGAGGACCTGGATCCTGCATTTCCGGTGCAGGGCACTACAGGCTATGAATTTCTCGGTGTCCTGAACAATTTGTTCGTCTGGCGTCAAGCCGATGAAGAGCTGGAGACTTTTTACAAGTCAATCACGAAACGTCATCTGGCTTTTGATGAACGGGTTCGCGAAAAAAAACAGCTCATCCTCGACACAGCACTTCAAGGCGAGCTGACTAACCTCGTCGACAGATTCCCACGGCATCAGCATGAACAATTCCCGGCCGATGAGATGAAAAAAGTCATTGCGGCATTTCTGGTGAATTGTCCATGCTACAGGTTATACGGCGACACATTTCCCCTTCCCGAGGATGAGCAACGCGAACTGGACGCAATCCTAACCGCGTGTCAGCAACAACAACCGGATTTGCGCGAAGGCATCAGGCAATTCAGGTCCGTGTTGCTCAATAACAGCACCGACAACGGTATCGACAAGTCACTTCGCTTCTATCAGCGCCTCATGCAGTTGACAGGGCCATTGATGGCGAAGGGAGTTGAAGACACACTCATGTATACCTACAACAGATTCATCGGTCACAACGAAGTAGGCGATACACCTGGTGAATTCGGACTTTCAATTGGCCGATTTCACTCTACAATGAAAAAACGGCAACGAGAGTCGAATCTATCTATGTCCGCCACTGCCACCCACGACACCAAAAGAGGTGAAGACGCGAGGATGAGGTTAAGCGTGATAACAGACCTTTCGCATGAGTGGGTTCAAACCATTAACCAGCTGATGAGCAGTGGAACCACACTTGACAAGAATGTCCAGTATCATGTCTTCCAGACCATTGTCGGGAGCTACAATCGTGATTCAGACAATTCATATCCGGAAAGGTTAGAGCAATACATCCGCAAAGCCCTTCGCGAAGGCAAGCGGCATTCAAGCTGGGACGACCCAAACCCGGGATTTGAGGACCTCGTAACAGATTTCGCAAAAGATCAGATCCGGCAAGGATCAGATTTTCTGAAAAAGATGCACTTGTTGCAAGAAAGAATCACAAACCATGGATTTGTCAATTCGCTTGCGCAGCTGGTGATAAAAGCGACATGTCCAGGGGTGCCGGACTTTTATCAGGGCAGCCTCCTGTGGGACTTCAGCTTCGTTGATCCCGACAATCGCAGACCCGTCGATTTTGCCTCGCTTAATATTCTTCTCGCAACATCGGAAGGACGGCAGGTGGAAGAACTCTGGTCACAGCGAAGCGATGGTGTTGTCAAGCTGAAAATCAGCAAGTCGTTGTTGATGCTCAGGAGAAAACATCCGGACCTGTTTGAAACAGGCAGCTATGTTCCAATGCGGGTTACCGGAAAATATTCTGATCACATAATCGCGTTCGCAAGAACCCACCAAGACAGTTGCGTAATAACTGCGTGCATGTTGCACAGTGCCCGCATGATTGCAGATGTAACCGCCCTGACCTCCATAGACTGGGAGGAAACGAGAATCCAGTTGCCAGAAATGATCGGCGGTGAATATGAGGATGTTCTGTCAATGACATCAGCAACGGCAACTTCAAGCTTGTCACCTTCCGATGTCTTTAAAATCTTGCCCGTAGCATTGTTGGAGTTCACGAAGCGCGAAACACGACGCTCGGCGGGTGTTCTTGTACACGTCACAAGCCTTCCTTCAACCTTCCCTGCCGGCGACATGGGACCGGGCGCCCGTTCATTCGCTGATTTTCTTTTTGAAAGCGGACAAAAACGGTGGCAATGGCTACCGATTAACGCGATTGACCCTTCAGCCAACTTCTCTCCGTATTCAAGTCTCTCGTCGATGGCAGGAAATCCACTTCTGATCAGCCACGAGGACCTTGCAAAAGACGGTTTGCTGAACTCCAAGGACTTTCCTAAGGTCCGGAAGCCAGCGAAGTCCAGTATCGATTACAATTCCGCGCTGACGAAAAAAGACAGGCTGTTGTCGAAAGCGTGGAAGATATTTCAACAACAAAAACCGACTGCACTTTGGTCAAAGTTCGAGGAGTTTAAGCTTAACAACTCCGATTGGCTGGAAGGCTACTCTGCATTCGAATTTATTTCACAGCAAAAAAAGGAACCATGGTACAAATGGCCTTTGTCACTCAGGGCCAATGACTCAGAACAAGTAAGCTCCTTTATCGCTGCTCATGCCGACGAGATCGAAAAAATAAAATGGATTCAGTTCATTTTTCACAAGCAGATCACGGAGCTGAAATCATACTGCAACAAACGCGGCATTCAACTTATTGGGGACCTGCCTTTTTATGTTTCTCATTGCTCTGTCGATGCATGGCAACATCGCCACCTGTTCCACATCGATGTCAACGGACGCCTCATGCAGTCAGCAGGTGTTCCTCCTGACTACTTCAGTGAGGAAGGCCAGGCCTGGAACATGCCTGTCTACAACTGGGAAGCGATGGCTGCTGAAAATTACCGATGGTGGGTCAGAAGGATCGAGCACACCCTGCGGCTGTTTGATTATGTCAGGCTCGATCACTTCAGAGCTTTCTCCAGCTATTGGTCGATTCCTGAAGGAAAATCGGCACGCGAAGGTCAATGGTTTCAAGGACCGGGAGCACGGTTGTTTGAGCAGTTGAAAAAATCGATTGGCAGACTACCTATCATCGCCGAAGATCTCGGTGACATCGGGGACGCTGAAATTGCTCTGCGCGAACAGTTCAGCATGCCGGGCATGAAAGTCCTTCAATTTGGCTTCGGTACCGATTTTCCGCGCTCTGTTCACCTGCCGCACAACTACACCAGCAACTTCATCGCCTATACGGGTACCCACGACAACAACACCACACGAGGTTGGTACGAAACTGAAGCCTCAGACATCGAAAAGAAAAACCTGGAACTGATTTTAGGAAAGACATTGTCCGCCCCTGTCATATCGCGGGAGCTGATTCGAATGGCCTACGCATCTGTCGCGGATACGGCAATCATACCCATCCAGGATATTCTCAACCTCGGTGATGAGGCGAGGCTCAACAAACCAGGTACACCCTCAAATAATTGGAAGTGGCGAATGAGAAAGTTTCCCGATGCCAGGATTTCCAGAACCTTGCGCACGTTAGCCTGGACGTTCAACAGGTAATTACCTCACAGACGTTGCCCAATCTCCGCCGGCGGTCCACGCAACTGCTTCTTTGAGGTCGGTTGCATTAAAGCTGCGAAGTTCTCCACGTGCAAAGACCCTGAACGCACGCGCAAAATTCTTCACCGCCTCGGAATCAGAAACGATAGCTGCACGATTCCACGAGGCGAGTTTCCTGTAGCCATTGACAAGCGCTTCTTTCATCCAAAAGTTATCCGTCAATGCGGTAAGTGGCGGTTCAAGCAACACGAGCAGATTCAAGTCGCGGCGCTCCCTGATAAGACGGCAAACGGGTGGTACCACAACATTTCTAAAATCCTGACGCGTAACATCGCCAGAAGCGCGAAAGGCTATCATTGTGTCGGGTGCGTGCATCAGCTCGATCATAACTATCAGATTTTTGATGGACCGTTGAGTAGTTTATTCATTTCCTCTGCCATTGATAGGTGATGTCTCAGCGTCGGCAATTTGCCAGCAGCCCATTTTTTGAGCTCCTGATCTTTTCCCTGCTCCGATTCCTTCATAAAAGCATCGACAGCGGTCTTGTGATCGCCAAGCATCAGCTCTGCATACTTCTTGTCAAATGCGTCACCTTCCAGTGCATCCAGCTCGTCATGTTTTGCCTGACAGCGGACGCAGTTGGTGCGCAGTATGATTCCTTTGTCGGCGCAAAGTGTGCGCAGATCTTTGTTCGCCGCTCCATGATCGTCAATCATCATCGTTGCAAACGACTTCACTTTTTCTGATTTGGATTTTTTCAATGCAATCTTGCTGAGCATCACCTCGGTCAGGCCGCCTTCAGCAGCTTCAATGGCGAAGGTTCTGTCTTCAACAGCAATGGAGATGGTAGGGCGGCCCCTCTTTCTTGCCTCTTCATTGGACTCAGAATTCTTCTTATCCTTTTCTCCCTCTGTCGTAGCGGCCTCAGCCGGATTGTTGTCGTAGCCCCTGTCGGAATTGCTGGCACACCCAACCATCAGGAACGTCACAAGTGATATTGTTATGATTGCTCTGGTCATACTTGAACATTTCAATCCCGTTCGGATTCAACGATTGAAATTCAATGATCGTGCCTCTAAAATAGTTAGGGATATTACAAATGGTTGATTACAAAATTCTTACAGCCACGCACCGAAAATCTTTTTAGCGACGCAGATATGAACGAAGGCTGTCTGTGCAAATCAGGGCTCGAACTCATAGGCAACAAGTCCGCCATCCGTCGGCGTGCCATGCTCCCTTCCCAGGTCAGGCTCTGTGGATCAAAGTAGCCGCGCCTGGTGAAAAAAACTCTATTGCCCGGCTTGAAGTTGAGATAGGTGGCCTCTCGCCTGGGAAGGTAGTTGATCACGAGGTCCGCGTCACAAGACAAGAACCTTATGCTGTCACCTTCCACTTTCACGATATCCGCAACAGTCACTTTCCTGCGCGTATCACGGTTCCACACTTCAAAGCCCTCCTCCTGCAGATGGCCTGTCCAAAGCGAACGGAAGAAGTGCATATAAGAACCCAGGTAAGTCTGCTGGCGCTTCTTCATGATTCGCCGCCAGTCCCGCGATGACATGCCGGTGGTATCGTCGGCAAAAATTGAATTCCCCTGAAAGAACAGGTTAGTAGAGTCCTTTGTGAATTCATCCAGGTAGTAGGTGATCTTGTACCCCAACGATTTGTTGGAAATCATCAGCGGCTCATAGCAGAAAGCTTTCAGCTTCCTTGTCGATTTTTCGTAGACAAGCTTCAATTCATTTTGATTCTCGATAGTACAATGAATCGCATTCGGTGTTTGCCCGATAAAATCGCTAAGGAAAATACCCATCTTAAGTTCGCGTGGAAGATCGTCGACCATCACCAGTACTTCCTTGAGCAACGTGGCTTGTGGCGTGAGATAGATGAGGTATTTGTTGGCTGGAGAATACGTAGCGATCTGGCCGGACGCATATCCAACACAGCTCACCACGATCGATTCACCCGCATGACGCGCGGCATTGAGTCGAAAATTTCCGTCGTTATCGGTTGAAGCTCCTGTTTGTGAGTTGTTGAAATAGACGTTCGCATACGGTATCGGCTCACGCGATTCGGCGTCAAAGACTCTGCCGGTGATGAGTTGAGCGCTTGAAAGAAACGAGAGATGAGCAAAGAGGAGAGAAAGGAACCAACCCGTCTTCAGTCGACGTTTGGTAAACCACAACCTATCCGAACACATCGGCACAAATTAGTAGATGTAAGTGGAATGGAGAGCAACGTATTGACTACGGTCGATTGAGATCAAGGTAATGGCGTAACTACCCACAAGAAGTGATCACTTGAACTTGTTTCTCTGCCTGGAGAAGTTCCCCTGCCGTCGTAGGTGTTCTGCAAAGCTCCGTAAATAAGAAAAGGCTACCCAGTGTGGACAGCCTTTACAACACTTGAGGTTCCGAGCGGCCGCCTTCGCTGCGCTACGGACGGCCAGGGATTGCCTACGCTGCGCTTCGGCGATCCGGTAAGGGGGGCGCCAACAAGTGTTAAAGCCGCGCCGCCTCTGCGAGGCTATCGGCTTTTCTTTTTCCAGCTCGTGAAAGAACTTAACCGGATGAAGGAGGTTCAGATAAATTCTCATCACAATCTTTGAAAGAGATGTAGGCTCTTTCCCTCGCTGAAAAAAAGAAAAGCCGCCCGGCTACGCCGGCGCGGCTTTAACACTTGAGGTTCCGAGCGGATTCGAACCGCTGTAGGAGCTTTTGCAGAGCTCAGCCTAGCCACTCGGCCACGGAACCATATTCAGAGAACAGAGATCAGAAAAACAGAGAACAGAATTCCGTGCGGCTTCTGTTCTCTGCTCTCTGTTCTCTGCTCTCTAAATTAATTATTGCTGCGGCTTGCCACCAGACATTTTCTCCTTCAACGCTGCAAGCGCATCCAAATCTCCCAACGTCGACTTTTCAGTCTCGTTGTTGATCTTCTCGATGGTCTTGCCCTTCGGAGCAGGCTTCTTCTTCGGTGCCTCTTTTACTTCTTCCTCGGTAGACCACGTCGCCTTGTGACTCAAAGCAATACGACGGTCGTCCTTGGAGAACTCCAGCACTTTCAGATCGAGGCTCTCGCCTACTTCAGCCTTGCCGTTGTCCTGTTTTGCAAGATTGCGGATAGCAACGAAACCTTCGATGCCGTAAGGCAGCTCGACGATCGCGCCTTTGTCGTTCTTGCTGAGGATGGTACCCTTTTGCACTGAGCCGATCGTAAAGATCTTCTCGAAGTGATCCCATGGGTTCTCTTCCATGTGCTTGTGGCTCAGCGCCAGACGGCGGTTAGCGGCATCAAGCTCCAGAACTTTCACTTCCAGCTTCTCACCAACCTTGATGAACTCAGAAGGATGCTTGATCTTTCTTGTCCAGCTAAGGTCTGATACGTGCACGAGGCCGTCGATACCTTCTTCCAGCTCGAGGAACAATCCGAAGTTGGTAAGGTTACGGACGATGCCGGTATGAGTAGTGCCGATAGCATATTTAGTCATGACATCCTGGCGAGTCCATGGATCTTCAGTCAGTTGCTTGATGCCGAGTGACATCTTGCGCTCCTCGCGGTCGATGGTCAGCACAACTGCTTCGATCTCGTCGCCAACCTTGATGAAGTCCTGAGGGTTGCGCAGGTGTTGTGACCAGCTCATCTCACTTACGTGGATAAGACCTTCAACGCCAGGCTGCAGCTCGAGGAACGCGCCGTAGTCGGCTACGTTTACGATGCGGCCCTTCACCTTGGAGCCAATCTGGATCTCAGCGGGCAGTGAATCCCATGGATGAGGCGTGAGTTGCTTCATGCCAAGAGAGATTCTCTTCTTCTCGTGGTCGAAGTCGAGCACGACAACCTTGACGGTTTGATCGAGCTTGAGAACTTCTTCCGGGTGACTGATGCGGCCCCATGAGATATCTGTAATGTGGAGCAGACCATCAACACCACCGAGGTCGATGAACACACCGAAGTTGGTCATGTTCTTGATCACGCCTTCCAGCACCTGACCCTTGTCGAGGTTGGTGAGGATTGCGGCCTTCTGCTGCTCGAGATCTTTCTCGATGAGGACCTTATGAGAAACAACAACGTTATCGTTGGTGTAGTTGATCTTCACAACTTTCACCTCGATCGACTTATTCACATACACGTCGAAGTCGCGGATCGGCTTCACGTCGATCTGTGAACCAGGAAGGAAGGCCTCGATGCCATAAACATCGACGATCAAACCACCCTTGGTACGACGCTTCACGAATCCTTCGATCACTGAATCGTTGTCCAACGCTTTCTGTACATATTCCCAACCTTTCACCAGCTTGGCCTTACGGCGCGACAACACAAGCTGACCCATAGCGTTCTCGCGCTCTTCGATGAAGAGGTCGACGGTATCGCCAATCTTGAGGTTAGGTGTATCCTTGAATTCTGCCAGGGGAACCAGTCCATCGGATTTGAAACCGATGTTGAGGATCACATCGCGGTCATTGATACCAACCACAACACCCTGAACGACTTCACTCTCATTTACTGTTGCAACTGTTCCTGAGTAGAGGTTCAACAACGACTCGCGCTCATTTTTGCTGTAGCCTTCGCCGAAACCTTTCTTGTCGAATGCTTCCCAGTCAAATCCCTCCAGCGACACGCTTGCAGCGGCGGCTTTGCGGGCAGTTACGTCTTTGATAACACGGCTGATGCCTTCTTCTTCCTCAGCCCTTTTCTGGGCGCGGAATTCGGTCAGCTCGTCTTTTTCCATGGGGACGGAAGGCTTGTTTTCCTTCTCATCTGTGCTCTTGGCCTTTGCAGCCTTGGGATCGGCCTTTGCGGGGGCTTTCGCGGGACCTCTTGCGGGACCCTTGTCCGGGCCCTTTGTCATTTTCGCCATACTTAACTCGCCCTCGATACATGCTGCAATCGGGCGTTTTTGCAGCAAATTGGTTTAGAATGCCTGCTTTTGATAAAAAACAAGCCCCGTCGTTCGACGGGGCTGCAAATGTAGGAAAATTGTGGGCAAAACCGCGCTTTTGGGCGCGGATGTGACATGTTCAACTACTGAGCAATGTCCTCAGGTACCAACGTTCCAACCGCGTAAGCAATCAGGATTTTTTGAAAGATAAGTGTGAATTCAGCCTGGGCGCTGTCAGTCTGCGATTGAATCAAGGCCCTGTTGGCATTCGTGTAGTCAACAAAATTCGTTACTCCCAAATTGTATCGTTCCGTTTCGAGCGCAAAAGCATTCTGCGCGGCTGTAAGCTGATCACCAGTCACAAGGAACGCCTTCTTTGCGCCCTCATATGTCTTTACTGATCTCAGCACATCATTCCTGATCTGAAGCTCAAGGTTCTGCTTCACGAGCTGATTGTTTTTGTACAGGATCTTTTGCTGGACGGTTGTTGCCCGGTTCCGAAGCCCGTTGAATATTGGTATCTGTAATTGGAGGCCGTACTGTTTGTACACGTTGTCACTACGGAACTGTGTGTCAAATGCCCGAGGGAAATTGGGGTTAGGCACGAGGACGCCGCCGATGACGACGGAATCAGCGACGTGCGGATAATTGTATGCGGAGCCGAAACCACCAAAAGCCACGAGACTCGGCAGCATATTCGCTCTTGAGGCAGCCATTCCAAATTTGAAAGACTCCTCATTCTTCACCGCCCGCAGATAGTCAGCGCGGTTTTGTTTGGCAACCGTGACAAGGGTATCAACGACATAATTTTCACTGCCGATCGATGCAGCATCCCAATTTGGTTTCACAACCTCAAAAGGCTCGAGCGCATCAATCAACAATGTCTGCGCGAGTAAGGCCCGGTCATTGTCAAGCTTTACCTCCGCGAGAACAGCTCTCAACTCCGCCCCCTTCGTCAAAGCGTCCTGGTTAAACTCATCGACCGGAGAACGGGCGCCCAGCCGGTGTTGCTCCTTGATTTGCTCCAGAAGCTTCGTTTGGGCCTCATGATTCTCCCTTGCAATCTTCAACAATTCGATATCCAATAGAACGGTCAGGTATTGAGTGGAAACAGTGCTCATGACATCCTGTACCGTTCGCTTCACAAAATATGCCTGGGCATCGAGCCCTGCCTCTGCCTGCCTTATTGTATAGAAATTGTTCAGGCCATTAAAAAGCACAAGGTTGGCATTGATCGAAAGATTAAAAGCGTCGAATACGCCGTTGATTACGCGTCCTTCATTCTGGTTGAAGGAATTTCCCGAACGGCGGCTCAGTGTGCTGTTGATATTGACGTTGGGACCGAGTGATCCCCAGGCTGCAGCTTTTTGAGCCTGACTGAACTCCAGGTTATTGCGCTGCTGATTGATCAGCAAACTATTTCGCAGCGCAATTTGAATTGCCTCTTCGAACGTCAATACTCTTGTTTGAGCGCTTACATCCTGAAAACAATAGGCCAATAGCAAACACGCGACAATCCTTTTCATACACTTGTTATACATCCTGTTTTTTCTATGCTTTAACTCTTGTTGATTCATCCGTTACAATCGCGCCATCCGCAATGTTGATGATGCGCTTGCTCCTTTGAGCATTCTCTTCGGCATGCGTCACCTGAATGATCGTAATTCCTTCCTCGTTCAGCTTCTGGAATATGTCCATGATCTGCTTGCCTTGCTCTGAGTGAAGATTACCCGTCGGCTCGTCGGCAAGAAGTAGCTTGGGCTGACCTACAATCGCGCGGGCGATGCCAACCAATTGCTGTTGTCCGCCACTGAGCTGCTCGGGAAACAGATCCTTTTTTGCCACCATGTTGAAACGATCCAGGAGCTCAGCCACCATGCTCTTGCGCTGGCTGCCATTCACACCCTTATACAGTAAGGGAGTTTCAATGTTTTCATATACAGTGAGCTCATCGATCAGGTGGTAGGCCTGGAAGATGAACCCGATGTAGTTCTTATGCATGTCGCTTTTCTGCCGCTCCTTCATCTTATGGACAGGTTCATCGAAGAAGTAGTATTCACCTGCGGAAGGCTCGTCGAGCATGCCGATGATGTTCATAAGCGTCGATTTTCCGGAACCGCTGGGACCCATGATGGTGACAAACTCACCCTGCTGGATGTCCATGTCGATGCCTTTGAGGATGAATGTGCGCTGAAAGCGGGAATCGATGTACTTGTCGACGTTGCGGAGTTTGATCATAAGAATTTCGGGTTTTAGCCAATTATGGTGCCACGGGGCAATTTATGGTTTAGACGTCCGGAATGGCCATTAGTTGCACGATTTCACGTCCGGCGGTGAAAAAAGGTGTCCGAAACCGACCGGGGGTGGATGATGCCTTTCAATCGAAAGCCAGGAGGCTCCTACGGAGCCAAAATGCACAACTACACGTTCCGTGCTAGAGCTAGGGGGCTCCTCCAGAGCCGATCGCTACTTCACAAAGCTTCTCAAAGCGAATTTGCGCAGAGATTTTGGAAGCCAGCTCAGGATCCTCCGCTCCTCCAAGTGTTTACCTGTCTCGCCCACAGCATGCGCGAATCTCTTCGATCCGCGAATTTCATTGCATTAACAAATTTTGGATTGATGGGCATTCATAGGCCCCATCGGGGCCTCCTAGCTCCAGCACGGAATTTTCCAGCGAGCAGCGTGGCTCCATAGGAGCCTCCTAGATTCGCTTCGCAAAAATCGATCATGGATGTTGAAAACTCCTGCGTGCCTGCGCTCCTCCGTGAAACTCCGCGAAACAACCTAAAACACAATCGGAAAGACAATCACATCCACCCTCCGGTTCATCATCCTCCCTCCCCACGAGTCGTTGGAGTAAACCGGATTTTCAAGACCCCAGTCTTTGATAGAAATAACTTCACGCGGGATGTGCTGCTCTACGAGCAGATTATAAACTGCGCTGCTGCGCATTTGGGAGAGATACTCATTGTACTCTTTGCCACCGATGGGATCAGTGTGGCTGATCAATTGTATCCTGTATTTCTCGAGGAGGTTTGGAATGGAATCCAGCCACCGCGACAATTCCGTCGACTGGCCATCGTCAATGTACCAGCTGCCGCCATCGAAGTAGATGCTCTTGCGGATCTCTTCCTGCGCGAATGCGACGTTCGCCCCAAGCAAAACCGACAGCAGCAAGACCCGCGAAAACATATGATAAAGTTAACGAGATTGTTCTTCAAAAAGGTGCAGACCCAATGTGTTTGCCCTCCGGGCCCGGCCGCTCGCCGATTCTGTGGAAGCTCCCGTAACTTGCGGTGCTCCTGCACACTTTGCGTGAAAAAATCTGTAAACTGCGCTCCCTAAATCTTACTCATGCTGCTGCGAAAACAAATGGAGGTACACGGGAACATCCTGTTCAAGTACCGTGGTGAGCTTCCGATTTTGTTGATACCGCCTGGAGTCTACCTCCTCTACCGCGCCATCACAACTCACCCACAATTTGACTGGCAAGGATTTTTGAGCTGGTATAAGTTTCTATGCCTCGGCATTGTTGCGCTTGGACAGATGATCCGGGGTTACGCGCATGCCCACACTGCGTTGCACACGTCGGGCCGTAACATACATGGGCAGCTGGCAAATGCGGTCAACAACACTGGTATCTATTCGGTGGTGCGTCACCCATTGTATCTTGGGAACTACTTCATGGCATTAGGTGTAGCAATGCTTTCCTGCAATGTCTGGTTTGTCGTTGTTTATACACTTGCTTTCTGGATCTACTACGAGCGCATCATCTACGCGGAAGAGCACTTTATCAGTCAGAAGTTCGATGCGGCGCTGGAAGAGTGGGCCGCAAAGACATCCACTTTCTTTCCTGACTTCAGCACATTCCGCAAGCCAGCTTCACGCTTCAACTGGAGGAAGATCATCCGAAATGAGAAAAACGGTGTTATGGCAACCTTCGCCATCTTCTTTGTGTACGACGCAGTAGAAAAATGGACGCTTCACGGTACCCCCTATACGGGCGTCGACTTTTGGGTTATTGCCTTGCCGGCGAGTGTGGTCTATTACCTGGTAGTGCGATACCTGTACAAAAAGACAAAGCTCCTTGCCGGTGAGTAATCAGTAACGCAGTCGTGTCAGGCTGGTTTCTCCCGATGATCCCATCGTAACGACAATAAGGTTGCCATGGTCCGTGTCGTCCCATTGCTGAAACGTGTTGGATCCGAGCACAGCGTTAATCATTGCAGGTGTTGTATTGGAGTGACCGCAAATCAGTACCGTCCCTCCCTTGTGCTGCGCTGCGAGCTGTTTCAGTTGATCTCCGTTCAACGACTCATAAGTTGTTACTGCGACACCATGATCCTTTGCTACCTGGTCAACTGTATTGCGGGTACGTTTGAAGTTTGTTGAGTAGACAGCGTCGATCTTTTGGTCGGCAAGCATCTTTGAAAGATGAATGGATCTTTCCCTTCCTGAATCGTTTAGCTCAGGATCTTTTGTACCATCATTAACTTTCTCCGCGTGACGGACAAATATCAAAGTCGTAAGCGTCGACTGCGCATGGGTTTGAGCCGCCAGCGCAAGAACTACAACGAGGACCAGCGGTGCTCTCATTATTTGATACTGTTCGCGATGGCGGGAGGCACATTGCATCCTTCCTTTTGCCTTGTATCAGCGAGATGAAATATTTTCCACTTGCCGTCAGCACCTTTGAACAACTGGAACGCATCCACGCCGCAGTGCGAGAACTCCTTGCCCAGGTAAAATGCATACTTCGCCCACACCTGAGCCATATTGCCATCCATCTGGATCTTCACATCCCATATCGGCTCGCTCCACTTCTGGTCGTGAGGGGTACCGACTGCGTCAAGAAACTTTTGCAGAGAAGACGATCTCATTTCAGGGACGCCTTCTTTGTTCTTGAAGACGCTGACCATCGTCGGGTTATTGGTAAAGCATGAATGCAGCAATGCGCTGTCGCCTGTGTTCATGCTTTTGAACAAGTCGTTGATGGGGATTAGAATTTCCTTATTATCCTGTGCGGTTTGGGCACGCATGAGCGAGCAGCTCAGGAGGCAGAGAAGGGTAATGATGGTTTTCATGAAGAATGCTTCGGTCGGAAAGATTACAATTTTAGTCTGATTACCGAAACGCAGTTCCAGAAACGGCGGTGGGCGCACAGCCCTGCCAACTTTTGCATTTTTCACCTATTTTTAAGGTTCGAACAAAACACCCCCTATGAGGCTACACCTTGCTGCGCTGCTTCTTGTGACCACATTTGTTTCACAGGGGCAGCCCATCGACAGTCTGGAGAACGTTCTCGCCACGGCGCAAGGCGACAAAAAAGTCAAGACCCTCAACGAGCTGTTCCGCGCCTATGTCAATGCCGATCCGGTAAAAGCGCTCGGTTACACGCGTGAAGCTCTTTCGCTTGCCAATGAGATTGGCGATCGCAAGGGTATTGCCGCATCATACAACAACCTGGGCGTCGCATATAAGAACCAGGGCGCTTTGGACAAAGCGCTGGAGTACTATCTGATCTCACTCAAGACATACAACGACCTCGACAATAAAGAAGGAATTGCAACCACAAAGAATAACATCGGCACGATCTACTCGCTGAAAAAGGATCATGGCCAGGCGATGAAATACTTCGAAGAATCGCAGCAATTGCTCAACGAAATTCATGATCAGGGCCGCATGGTCGGTGCCCTGAACAACCTTGGAAACCTGCACAGCGAGCTTCAGCTTTATGAGCAGGCTCTTAAGTACTATTCACAATCATGGCAGCTTAGTGAGAAGATCGGAAAGCCGTTCAGTGAGCCGCTCAGCAACATCGGCAACCTGTTCTTTCGCCAGGGCAATTTCCAGCGGGCCGTTGAATACTATGGCCGTGCACTCGAGCTTTCAAAGAAAGAAAATAACAGGCTCGACATTCTGAACACAACGTCGAACATGGGCGAAGTCTATGTCCGTGCCGGTCGCACTAAGGAGGCCCAACAATACCTCGACGAAGCATATGCGTTATGCAAAGAGATGCAGGCTTCGTACTTCGAACCACAAATCCTGAGAAGCCAGGCAGCGAATTTCGCGGCCCAGGGCAAAATGAAGGAGGCATATCAAAAGATGCTTGACTACGACAAGGCCAAGGACAAGATCTTCAACGAGGAGACAACACGTAAGATCGCCCAGATGGAAATGGCGCTCGACCTGCAGGAAAAAGAAAAAGAAGTTGATGGTCTGCGAAAAGAAGATGAGATCAAAAGTCTTCAGCTGCGAAATACACGAATGATCATCACTACAGTGATCCTTGGTATCGTGTTACTTGTGGCCGGGTTCAACCTCTTTTTTGCCAGACGCAAACCTATCCGTCGCGTAAGCGCATCATGACCCGAGAGGAATCCCGCGCTGTTCTGGCTTCGATGACTAAGAGTGCAAGCCTCCTCAGGCACATGCGCACCGTTGAGCTCGTCATGGAGGCTTACGCCAGAAAACTCGGTGAGAATGCCGATGAATGGGCAATTGCAGGCCTTCTTCACGACGCCGACTATGAAGCCTTCCCGGAACAACATCCCAAAGTGATCGTAGGAAAGCTTAATGATAGTGGTGAGCAAAAGATCGCCCACGCCATCTCAGCACATTATACGAAATGGAATGTGCCCTACGACACAACGCTCGACAAGGCGCTGCTAGCCTGCGATGAGATCACCGGCTTCATCGTGGCCTGTGCACAGGTGCGACCCGAGGGCATCTCGACATTGGAGGCGAAATCCGTCATCAAGAAACTCAAGGACAAGGGCTTCGCTGCGAAAGTGGAACGCGATGAAGTTTACAAGGGCGCGGAGCTCTTTGGCGTGGATCTCACTGAGCACATCTCCTTCATTATTGACGTGCTCAGGGGCAGGAAAGAGGAACTCGGGATCTGAGGAGGAGTAACCAAGGCGTCAAAAAATTGGCGTGCATATTTCGCGAATCCGCGGGAACTCCTACATTTAGGCCGTAAATCATACCCCTATGTTTTTCAATCAGGTAGTTGGCAGCGGCGCGAATCTCTTCATCATCATTGTTGCTGTTGTCGTAGGATTTGTTGCTGCACTTGCTTTTATCGACTCCCAAAGAACGATGAAGGACCAGAACGAGAACAACAAGGACATGCCTCGTTGATCTTTATCATTACCAATAAAAAAGCCCACCGCAATGCGATGGGCTTTTTTATTTATGGTCTGGCATTATCTGCCCCCTGAATCTCGCGAGCCTGCATTGGCATATGGGGACTTGTACTCGTTCTTAACGTACGTATTGATGTCTGTCCGCTTGAATGCGTCACTCGCAACAAACGAGATTGACACATGGAATTCCTCGGGCTTCTTGAACCCAGCCATGGGGCTGATCATTCCAAAATCTTCCGAAAGGAAAACAACTGTTGGATAGGAAAGCTGATTTTGCAAAAGAGCTGCAGCCAGCTGGTGAATCCCTTTGCCAGGAGAGGTTTCGATGAACTTGAACGTCGTGCCATGTATAACGACATCCTCCTTCTTTTTCTCCGCATTCAGTTTGACTGCATAGAATTTCTCATTCAGCACCTTGGCAACTTCCGGATCGCTGAAGGTCTCACGGTCCATCACTTTGCACCATCCACACCAATCGGTGTACACATCGACGAAGATCTTGCGCTTTTCCGTCTTCGACTTCTCCAACGCCTCCTCGATCGTCATCCACGTAACAGCACCTTTTGCCTCCTCGGCTGTCTGAGCCCAGGAGCTAAATGCCGCTGCGATGAAGAGTAAAAGCAGATATTTTGACTGTTTCATGTAATTCTGGGCACGGAACTGCAACAAATCTAGTAAGAATTCAGGTCCGGACTTTCCATTTATTTTTCCCTGACTTGTTTAGTAACCGTGGGCAAAGATTGGGGTATTGTGTACGAAAGGCTGGTAATCTGTGTTCGAATTTGAACGAGAATAGTCGCCTGCAGTGCCAAAATTAACGCAATTTGGACGATTCCGCAGTTGGCACCGCCTTTGGTATCTTGAAAACTGACATTATGAGATTTTCTGGAAAGGACATATTGCTCGTCTTTGGGATCATCGTAGCGATAATCGTTACGCTGACCACCATCGCATACAGCGAGCAGAGCGCCGTCCTGCCCAGAGTTGAGGCTCCGCTGAAGAAGGCATCTCTTCAGAATATGGCCGGGGAATTTCTCAGAAAAGCACTCGATCAGGTGCGCAAATAGCCTTTTCCAAATTCAATTTTAACGATACGCGAAATAGTGCATCACTGTTTCTATTGCTTTCAATATTGCTGTATTGATCGGATAGAATTGTCTTGTAAGATCACCATCGATGGCCTGTAGTCGGTAGTAATAGTCACTCATCACAGGTACCTGCTGGCCCCCTCCAATTTCGCGCGTAGCTTTTTCATATGACTCCGTCTGTTCTGTCTTGATTACCTGACAGGTCACCAACTCTTTCTGATTGTACTTGTTGGTGCGCGCGGAATAGCCAAACAACCGGCAGATCAATCCACGATGTTTGTATTGTGAGCAAAGGCCGGCACCTGCCTGGATTGGATCGAGCACAACGCAAACGGATGAACCGGAATTCAGCAACTTCTCACGCCAGGTCTCTGACTGACCGATGGAGTGAAGGTGCCAGGCAAAAGGAAGGAATTCAAGTATCGTTGCTTCGATGTCGGGCTTAAAGCAACATTTGCCACATCCAAAACTGCAGTGTAGCCCCGACCAACCTTGAAACCGGCTGATCTCATTGTCCAGCTGGGATAATACCTCCTCAACGAGCTTAACCTTCTCTTCAAGCACGCGGTAAAGTTACTGTTACTTCTGTCGATCGCGTGAACAACCTGATAACTGCACCTGGGAACGGCCGAGACTAGGGGTTTTCTTTAAGAAACTTTTCAAGGCTTCGACGCGCCGTACTCCTCACCTTATTTTTTACCAGTGGCGTCCACCCCAGCCAGTAACCGCTGGAACCAAGCGCTTGTTGCGACCAACGCCAGAAGCTGAACTGATCTTCGTGACGCCAGATCTTTCCGTCCTTAAACTGCATCCGGGCTTCAATCACGTTGTGAACTTTCCTGCCAGTACGTGAGAAAGTGTACCACGCCTCCCAGTGAGCCGAGCCGCTGCCATCACTGGCATTTACATCACGAAAGGCAACCGTCAGGTCGCGACCCGATGTAATCAGCATCTGCCACATCGCCTTCACCTCACGAGAGGATAGTCCGACAAAAACCGGATCGGTAAATGTCGCCTCTTCGTGATAACACCCTTGCATCGTCTGGTAATCGCCCAGCTGGAAGGCAGTGTAAAACCGTTCGATCACGTTGGCGTTGGGATGCTTCATCCCAACGTTGCGTCAAGCGTAATTTTTATGCTCAGCGATTTCGATACAGGACAGGTAGCCTGAGCTTCCTTTGCGCAAGCCTGGAACTTCTCATTTGAAATGCCCGGCACCTTAGCCTTGAGAGACAAATGGGAACCGGTAATTGTGCCATCCTCGATCGTTACAGTACCGGTAACAGCAAGTTCCTGCGGCGTAAACCCTGCTTCTCCCAGAATGAAACTTAATTTCATTGCGAAGCACCCTGAATGAGCCGCAGCTATCAGCTCTTCCGGATTTGTTCCAACTCCTTCTGCGAAACGGCTGCTAAACGAATATTGTGCTTTGTTCAAGACGTTGCTTGCGGTGGTCAGATGCCCCTTACCCTCTTTGCCGGACCCCGTCCAAATGGCTGTTGCTGTTCTTTTCATTTTGATTGATTTTTTGAAGTGCACGCGAATTTAGCAACATACATGTTTGAACAGAAACCTAAATATTCAAATCTGGTTTGGAGAGGCAGTTAGGCCACTGTGGACAAAAACACAATAAATGGCTAACTTCCGTATATGAAAACCACACTCCTCTCCCTCGTATTTGTCCTGTTGTTTATGGCTGGCGCATCCGCGCAAAATCAGCCATTCCAAATGGGATTTGGCTATGTGTTTACGGCACCGACGGGCGGCATGAAGCAATACATCCGAAACGGGAACGGATTTGTTGCCAACCTGGCATGGACGGCTCCCTCTCAGCGGGTAAGCGTTGGATTCGAAATGAACCATTCAGTCTATGGCCAGGATAATTCTACTCAGGACTATGAGTTTCCAGATGGATCGATAGTTCCTATGAATATCCAGGTGACCAATTCATTCACAAACCTGATGGGAACTCTGCGGATGTATGCCAGAACCACAGGCCTGCTGAGACCATACGCAGAGCTAAAAGGAGGTTATGCAAATTTCACAACGCAGCTTCTCATCCTTGATCCAAATGATATGGACAGCTGTGAGCCGGTTGACAAGGAACTGTTAAAGAAGGATGGTACTATGGTTTACTCAGCTGGTGGCGGAATAAGACTCGACTTTGCCGCTCTTTCCCGCCACGGGCGACCGGGACGTCACTACCTGGACTTTAGCATGAATGTACTGCAGGGCGGGAAAGTTAATTACATGAACACCGATGCCCCCGCGCAATCACATCAGCATTCTACAACACGTGCCAACGATGTGCAGGCAGCATTCATCAACACGCAAACGCAGGTCGTTCACAAGCATCATGTTGGCTATGTGTACAATAGCTACATCCAGGCCACAGACATGCGACTCGGGCTCATCTTTACAATGGGGGGACGCCGTTCGGCGAGCGCGCAACAATAGTCCTTGTTGACAGTTGACAAAACTGGTTTTGTCAACTGTCAACTAAGCTTCTCCCGCTTTCGATGTTTTTCAATGAACTCCGGTCCACAGGATAACTTCTTTGCGACCGGCATCTTCGGCGTTACCACACGCCAGAAAGGAGCAACTGATTTCAGCGGCTTTCCCGCGTTAAGCTCCTCCAATGCTGCTTCGGCCGCAATTCTCAGGAAAATTCCGGTTGTAAGCGGGCATGAGTTGTCCGCTTTATTTGCCAATGCGAGATCCCTTCGCATGGTTAGCATGCTAACCTCCCTCCCCACGGGAATCTGACGTAGATAGTCGTCCACCATTTTTGGAGTGGCTATGAGCATGCGATCTCCCTTTATCATATCGACCCAATCCTTGTCCAGCTTCTCGACTTTGTGAGTTTTCGTTGGATCATTGACTTTGTCGCCCCACGACTTACCTTTTGCGGGTTTGAAAGGTTTGGTCCCGACTTGTTTCTTTTTCTTGACCATCAAGAGCCAATTATTTCTCGATCAATTTCTTCAATCCGTCGATGATCATCTTCCAGTTGCCTTCGCTGTGATCTTTCGCTTCGGCAGTCGCAATGTTGTCCTGCGTAATTGTCAGCTCAGTATCACTTCCGTGTTTTTGCAACGCATAAGTTACGACTGCGTAGTTCTCCGGAATATCTGCCGTACCTGAAAAAGAACTCCAGTAGTTGTACTGAAGCAGCCGCGGAGGATCACTCGCCAGTATGGTGCCTTTGTCTTCATAGGGCTTCCTTTCCAGCACATTGGGATCCTAAGCTTAGAATTCCACGTGGACAAGTTGTCGCGG
>JADMIO010983809.1_pt1 | contig 115346 bp, 99 predicted proteins | sample 8958161 | NCBI WGS metagenome assembly JADMIO01 (sample SAMN16585339, study PRJNA669376) | soil metagenome | isolation source: Crop rotation soil | place: USA: Cullars Rotation, Alabama | collected 2011 | reverse complement strand
CGCGACAACTTGTCCACGTGGAATTCTAAGCTTAGGATCCCAATGTGCTGGAAAGTCGAATCGACGATTCCTCACATGGACGGACGCACGCGACGAGTTTTTTCCATTTCAGCGATGATGGCGGTGTGTGCGTCGGCTGCGTCCGCGCAGGCGTCGGCCGCGAGGTGTCTGGCAGACAATGGCGGCCTCAAGCTACAGCCGGGCTTTTGCGCGGCGGTTTTTGCGGATTCACTGCCGGGTCCTCGGCGTATTGCCGTGGCAGCAAATGGAGATGTGTTCGTCGCGGCGACTGGCGGTCGCGGGGGTGCCGGGGGCGGCATTATCGCGCTTCGCGAGCTGAACCGCAGCGGGCGCGCCGACACGCGAGAGCAATTCGCCACGGGCTTTCGATCGAACGAGATCGCGCTGTTCGACGGGTATCTCTATGCCGAATCATCGCCGCTCGGACGACCGGGCGGGGCGCCGGGAGACACGACGCTCAGGATCGCGATCGTGCGCTATGCACTGAAGGCGGGTTCGCTGACGCCGAGTGGGGCACCCGACACCATCATTCAGAACATCCCGTTCAATCCCGGGCACACGTCGCGGAATTTCGCGATTGCGAATGATGGTTCGCTGTATCTGAATATCGGATCGGCGACAAACGCCTGCCAGGCGAAAGATCGCGTTCCGCGCGAGCCCGGCATCAATCCTTGCGTCGAGCTCGAGACTCGCGCCGGCATCTGGAAATTCGATGCGCGCAAGACGCATCAGACGCCGAGCGCGGCGAATCACTTCGCGCGCGGTATTCGCAACGCGGTCGGCATCGCGATCAATCCTGCCGACGGAAAGCTCTGGACGACGCAGCACGGTCGGGATGATCTGGCGAGCTGGTACAAGCAGCTCGGAATGGATTCTGTCGCGGCTATCAAATACAACGCGGAGAATCCGGCCGAAGAGTTGATGCAAGTCATCGAGGGCGACGATTTCGGCTGGCCTTACTGCTACTATTCGGTCGTCGAGAAGCACCTCGTTCAGGCGCCCGAATACGGCGGCGACGGCAAGAAGGTCGAGCAGTGCGCGAACAGGAAGGAACCGGCCGCTGTCTTGCCAGGGCACTGGGCACCCAACGGCCTCCAGTTCTATACGGGATCCGCGTTCCCCGCGAAGTACAAGAACGGCGCGTTCATCGCGTTTCACGGCTCGTGGAATCGCGCGCCGGAAAAGCAGGGCGGATTCAACGTGGTGTTTCAGCCGTTGAGCAATGGCCGCGCGTCGGGACCGTACGAAGTTTTCGCCGACAATTTTGCGCCTTCGATCGGCGGCGGGCGTGCGAACGCCCCCCGCACTGAAGCGCGGCCAACCGCCACGGCACAAGCGCCGGACGGCTCGTTGTATGTCGTCAGCGACAACAACGGGCGCATTTACAAAATCATCTACACGGGCAAGTGAGGAGTGGTCTCATGAGCGATAATTCACTGAAGCGCCTGAACGAATCCGGCCAGTCGATCTGGCTCGATTACATCGATCGCACGATGTTGCGCAACGGCGATCTCGATCGGCGTATCAACGAGGATGCGCTCACCGGCATGACGTCGAATCCGACGATCTTCGAGAAGGCGCTCGCCGAAGGAAACACGTACGACGATCAGGTCCGCTCGGCGGGTGAGGTGACGGGGAGCGAGTTGTTCGAGCTGATCGCGACGACCGACGTCCGCGACGCCTGCGATCACTTCAAGGGCGTTCACGAAGGGACGAACGGCAAGGACGGTTTTGTGTCGATCGAGGTCTCGCCGGGCGCGGCGAACGACGCGCGCGCGACGATTTCCGAGGCGTCCCGCCTCTGGGCGACGGTCGATCGGCCCAATCTGATGGTCAAGGTCCCCGGCACGGTCGAGGGCGCGACGGCAGTCCGGCAATTGATCGCGCAAGGCATCAATATCAACATCACGCTGCTGTTCTCGATCGACGCCTACAAGTCGGTGATCGATGCGTACATGGCTGGGCTCGAGGATCGCATCGCCGCGGGCAAAGACATCTCGACGTTGCACTCGGTCGCGAGCTTCTTCGTGAGCCGCGTGGATAGCGAAGTGGACAAGCGGCTCGACGCGGCGGCGAAGGCATCGCCCGACAAGGCTGAGCGGCTCACTGGCCTCAAAGGGAAAGCCGCGATCGCGAACGCGAAGTTGGCGTACCGATTGTTCCAGAGCGAGACCGCCTCGCCTCGCTGGAAGGCGCTTGCGGCCAAGGGGGCAAATGTCCAACGGCCGCTGTGGGCCAGCACCAGCACCAAGAATCCGTCGTACCGCGACGTGATGTACGTGGAGGAGCTCATTGGTCCGGACACGGTGAACACGATGCCGCCCCAGACCATCGAGGCATTCCGCGACCATGGAATCGTGAAGCGCACGGTCGACGCAAACGTCGGCGACGCCGAGCGCACGATCGCGTCGCTCGAGGAAAACGCAGTCTCGATGCGCGACGTCACCGACAAGCTGCTCGTCGACGGTCTTGCGAGCTTTCAGAAGTCGTTCGAGACACTGCTGGCGGGACTGCAGAAGAAGACGAAGTCGCTGGGCAAAGAGCTGGTAGCGAGCTGACGCCCCTTTCACGCAACTCAACACGACTGACTTGCGATTCTGCCGAACAAAAATCGTTTGCACGCTCGGGCCGGCCAGCGCGACGCGTGACGCGCTCACGAGCCTCATCGACGCAGGGCTGAACGTCGCTCGAATCAACTTCTCGCACGGCACGCACGCCCAGCACGCCGCGACGATCGCGCTCATCCGCGAGGTGGCGAAAGAGCGCGGCCTTCCGATCGCCATCCTCGGCGATTTGCAGGGGCCGCGCATTCGTATCGGCGATCTCGCCGGCACCATCGATCTCGTCGACGGCAACGACATCGTGCTCGTGCCGGAGGCGGTGGCGAACGGCGACGAGATTCCCGTCACCTACGAACGTCTCGCCGAGGACGTGCACGTCGGTGACCGCGTGCTGATCAACGACGGCCTGCTGGAGCTCGTCGTTCTCGACGTCACCAAGCCACGCGTCACGGCTCGCGTCCTTCACGGCGGGCCACTGACCAGCCACAAGGGCATCAATCTGCCCGGGGTCAACGTCACGGCGCCGTCGATCACCGAGAAGGATCGAGAGGACGTCAAGTTTGCCGTCGATCAAGATCTCGAGTATCTCGCGCTGAGCTTCGTCCGAAAGGCGGAAGATATCGCGGAGCTTCGCGCGATGATCCCGAAATCGATGCTCATCATCGCGAAGGTCGAGAAAGACCTCGCCCTCGCGAACATCGAGAGCATCGCGAACACCTCGGACGGCGTGATGGTTGCGCGCGGCGATCTCGGCGTCGAGCTCCCGTTCGAGGAAGTGCCGTATGCGCAGAAGCGCATCATCTCACTCTGCAATCGGCTCGGCCGTCCCGTCATCACGGCGACCCAAATGCTCGAGTCGATGATCACACATCCGCGGCCAACGCGCGCCGAGGCGAGCGACGTCGCCAACGCGATCATCGACGGAACCGACGCTGTGATGCTATCCGCCGAAACCGCGGCCGGCCAATATCCGCGGCTCGCCGTCGAGGCAATGACGCGCATCATCGCCGAGATCGAAGGCAAGCCACAACATTGGCGGCGTGACGATCGGCGACGTGGCGAGCTGGCCGTGTCGACCGAATTTGCGATTGCCGCGGCGAGCAACGCGGCGATCAACATGCTGAACGCGCCGGTGCTCATCGTCTTCACGAAGAGTGGCTTCAGCGGCCGCATCGTCGCGTCGCATCGGCCGAGCGTTCCGATCCTCGTGCTCACGGACGTGCCGCACACGTTTCGACAATTGGCATTGGTGTGGGGCGTCATTCCGGAGCTCGTGCCGCACTGCGACTCGTACAGCGAGATGGCTCGCCTCGGGCTCGCGGCGGTGCAACGGCGTGACCTCGCGAAACCGGGCGACCGTGTGGTCGTCACGGCGGGAGTTCCGTTCGACGTTCCAGGAACGACCAACTTCATGAAAGTGGAAACCGTATGATGCCGGCGGCGGCGTGAAGCTGACCTTTCTCGGAACGGGAACGAGCTTCGGTGTGCCTCAGCTCGGGTGTCATTGCGCGGTCTGCCGCTCGACGGATCCACGGGACAAACGGACGCGTGTCGGAGCCGTCGTCGAAAGCGACGCGGGGACGCGTTTATTGCTCGACACGCCTCCCGAGCTGCGCTTGCAGCTCTTGGGGGCCGGCATCGAGCACGTGGACGCCGTGTTGTACACGCACGACCATGCCGACCATCTCCACGGCATCGACGACATTCGAGCGTTCACCGTGCGCCGCACGTCGGCGCTGCCGGTCTACGGACCCAGCGCGGCGCTCGCCGACGTCGCGCAACGGTTTCGCTACATCTTCGATGAGAGGATGCGGCCGCTGCCAGGCACGTCGAAGCCGGAAGCAAAGGCCCACGGCGTCGAAGCGGGCCGGCCGTTTTCCGTGGGTGACCTCGAGATCATTCCCGTGCAGGTGCCGCACGGTGACACCACCGTCTTCGGGTATCGCATCGGGCCGCTCGCCTACGTGACCGACGCGAAATCGCTGCCGGCTCGAGCCATCGACGTGTTGCGCGGCGCGAAGGTGCTCGTGCTCAACGCGCTGTTTCGCACCGAACATCCAACGCACTTGAGCATCTCCGAGGCGTTGAGCGCCGCGGCCGAGGTCGGAGCCGGGCGGACCTATCTGACTCATCTCACGCACCACAACTTCCACGCCGACCTCGAGGCCGAGTTTCCACCGGGGATTGCTCCGGCCTTCGACGGTCTCACCGTTCGCATCGATTGACCATGGCGCTTCGCATCGACTATACGAACATGATGGGCGACGTCGTCGACGGCGGCATCGCGCCATCGGACTGGACCAACGCCGCGACCGAGTTCAAGAAGTCTCATGCCGGACTTCTCAAGCGACGAGACGCCGGCGAGCTTGGGTTTCTCGCGTTGCCGCGCGATTCGGCCCTCCACGCGCAGACCACTGACTTTGCGGCCAAAGTCAAAGGCAAGTTCGACGAGATCGTGGTCCTCGGCATCGGCGGCTCGGCTCTGGGGCCGATTGCGTTGCGCACGGCGCTGCTCAAACCTGCGTGGAACACCTTGAGCAAGGATGAGCGCGGTGGCGTGCCGCGCCTTCACGTCCTCGACAACGTCGATCCACACACCATCTCGGCGCTCCTCGACCGGCTGTCCCTCGAGCGGACGTTGTTTGTCGTCACGTCGAAGTCGGGCGGAACAGCGGAGACGATGGCGCAGTACCTGATCGTGCGAGAGCGGCTCGGGATCGCAAAGAACAACATCGTGTTCATCACCGATCCGCAACAAGGCGCCCTTCGGCAGATCGCCAAAAGCGATGGAATCACCGCCCTCGACATTCCTCGGGCGGTCGGCGGCCGGTTCAGCGTCATGACGCCGGTCGGCTTGCTTCCGGCGGCTCTCGTCGGAATCGATACCGCCGGATTGCTGCGGGGTGCAAAGGACATCGGCGATCAGTGTTCGGGCGACGATCTCGGGAGGAACCCCGCGGGCGTCTTCGCCTCGCTGCAATACTTGGCCGACACGAAGCTTGGCCGGCACATTCAGGTGTTGATGCCGTACTCGGATCCGCTCCGCGACATCGCCGATTGGTTCGTTCAACTTTGGGCTGAAAGCCTAGGCAAGCATCGGCAGCCCGGCGACCGCGGGTTTGGTCCGACGCCGCTCGGCGCGTTGGGGGCGACCGACCAGCACAGCAAAGTTCAGCTGTTCATGGAAGGTCCGCCGGACAAAACGGTGACCTTCATCGCCGTCGACGAAGGTGGCTCGGATGTCACGATTCCGAAGCTCCATTCCGATGTGAAAGAGCTCGGATACCTCGGCGGCCATCAGCTTGGCGAGCTCCTGTCGATCGAGCAGCGAGCGACGGCGGGCGCTCTGGCCAGACGCGGCCGGCCGAACATGACCATTCACGCCGAGCGGGTCGACGCGTGGCACCTGGGCGCCTTGATGATGTTGTTCGAGATCGCGACGGTCTATGCCGGTGAGCTGTATGGGGTTAATCCGCTCGATCAGCCAGGGGTGGAGTTGGGAAAACAGTTCACATACGCCATGCTCGGACGGGCAGATGCCGAGCAAGCTCGGCAGGAATGGAACCTGCTACCCAAACCCGATTCGCGATACAGCGTATGACGTTTTCGGTCTTCCGTTTTCCGTTTTCCGTTTATGCGTTCTCTGTTGTCTAGCTACGGCAACGGGTGCCCGCCAATTTGATTTGAGACGGATCACGGAAAACGGAAAACGGCAGACGGACAACGAATTCGGCACCAATAAGCCTATGAACAAGATCGACGCTCTCAACCAACTCTTTGGCAGCGACGTGACGGTCCGCGACGGAAAAGTCACGGTCGCAAACGACGCCAAGCTTGCCTCACCGGCGATGGACACCCTCGTTCGCGCGGCGGTGTTTGGCGGCGACGACGAGAAAGAGCACGCGCGATGGCTGATCTGGGAAATCGGCCAGGCGGTTGGCGTTCGCGCGTCGTCGATTCACGATCTCTACATCGCGCGAGGGCGTGGAGAAACCGGCGGCTTCACTGTGCCGGCCATCAATGTCCGCGGCGCGGCGTACGACACCGCGCGAGCGATTTTCCGCACGGCAATCAAGCTGAAAGCCGGCGCCTTCATCCTCGAAATCGCGCGCTCCGAGATCGCCTACACCGACCAGCGCCCCGCGGAATACGTGGCTGCCATGCTCGGCGCCGCCTTGCGCGAGGGTTTTAGAGGTCCGGTCTTCATCCAGGGCGACCACTTCCAGGTGAACCACAAGAAGTTCGCGGCGGATCCGAAGACGGAAGTCGATGCCGTGAAGGCGCTGGCAAGAGAAGCGATTGCGGCGGGCTTCTACAACATCGATATCGATACTTCGACACTTGTCGATTTGTCGAAACCGAATCTCGCAGAACAACAGCGTCTCAACTACGAAGTTGGCATCGATATCCTCAAAACGGTTCGTGAGCTCGAGCCGGAGGGTGTAACCATCTCCATCGGGGGTGAGATCGGCGAGGTCGGCACCGCGAACAGCACGGTCGAAGAGCTGCGCGCCTACATGGACGGCTTCAACTCCTTGCTGCCGCAGGGAGTTGAGGGTCTGTCCAAAATCAGCGTCCAATCGGGAACGTCGCACGGGGGTGTCGTACTGCCCGACGGCTCGATCGCGGACGTCAAACTCGACCTCGATACCCTCGAGCGTCTGTCGAAGGTTGCTCGAGACGAGTACCACCTCGGTGGCGCGGTGCAGCATGGTGCGTCGACGCTCCCCGACACGGCATTCAACAATTTTCCGAAGCGGGAGACCGCGGAGATTCACCTGGCGACGAACTTTCAGAACATGTTATTCGACGTGATGCCCGGTGACCTGCGAAAGACGATCTACGACTGGCTTGCAACGAACGCAAAGGACGAGCGGAAGTCGACCGACTCGGACGAGCAGTTCTTCTACAAGACCCGGAAGAAGGCGCTTGGCCCGTTCAAGCGACAGCTCTGGGACCTGCCCGAGCAGGTCAGGTCGGCCGCCGCGACGGCATACGACCAGAAGTTCGAGTTCCTGTTCAACCAGCTCGCAATTGCCAATACCGCGGCCGCCGTCGCGCGCTTCGTGAAACCGGTCGAGATTCACCGGCCGGATCCGACGGAGGCGGTGTCGGTCGCCGCAGCGCCCGATGACGCGGAGCTGAGCGACTAGGCGCCGCGAAATGCGGGGTGAGAGCAACGCGTCGCAAGGCGGAGCGCTAGCCGTGTCGGACATCAGCGAGTCGACCATGGACGCGCTGTGGCTTGCAACGCTGCAGGTCATTTGCCGGCGGGCGGCGCACGAGATAAAAGGCGCGCTCAACGGCGTATCGGTGAACCTCGAGGTGGTTCGCTCGCGCGCGAGCAAGCCCGACGCACTCGCGTGGGCGGTGGGCAAGTACGCGGATGCCGCGGCGGATCAACTCGACGCGGTGATCGCGATGACGGAGTCCGTACTTTCGCTCGCGCGCGAGACGCCGTCATCCCCCGACCTCGGAGTCGTCGTTCGAAGGGTCCTGGATTTGCTCAGTCCGGTCGCCAAGGCCGACGGCAGGCAACTCCAGGCAAGCGGGTCGCTCGAGGACCTGGGCAAAACCTCCGCGGCCGGCAGTGCAGTACGTTTCGCCATTGGCCGCTGTTTGTTGGCGGCCGTGGACGCATCGCACGACGCTCGGTGCTCGCCCGATTTGGCGAGCGACGGAGCGGTCGTTCGGATCGAGAGCTTGGACGGCGCAACCCTGTCGGTCGACGATGACGTCGTGGCCGCCGCGGCGAGCGCCGGCATTCGAATTCAAGCGGTATCGTCAGTCATTTCCATCAGCTTTCCTCGTTGATCGAGGAAGCAAACGAGACTTATGAAGCAAGCAAATGCGAAAGTGCTCATCGCCGATGATGAGCAAGCCATCACCGCTGGGCTGAGCGCTATCCTCGGCGATGAAGGCTACGACGTCGAGATCGTGAACGACGGACAGAAAGCGTTGGAGCGACTCACCGAAGACCGCTTCGGTGTGGCGCTCGCCGATCTCAAGATGCCGAAGATCGATGGCCTGTCGCTGTTGCGCGAGCTGCAGACGAAGCAGATCCCGACGGAGTGCATCATCATCACGGGCCAGGCGACCGTCGACTCGGCAGTGCAGGCGATGCAGCAGGGCGCGTACGACTACATCGAGAAGCCCCTCAACGCCGAAAAGCTCAATCGTCTGAAGGCGTTGATCCCGAAGGCGATCGACAAATACAACGTCCAGCAAAAGAATCGCGAGCTCACGTCGAAGCTCGAGGGGCTCACGCATTACGGCGAGCTCACCGGGCAGTCGGACGTGATGCGCGAGGTTTACCAGGTCATCGACGCCGTCGCGGCCTCGACGGCCAGCGTGTTGATCCTCGGCGAGTCAGGAACCGGAAAAGAGCTCGTCGCGCGGGCGGTGCACTCGAAGAGCGACCGCGCAAAAGGGCCGTTCTTCGCGCTGAACTGCGCGGCGCTCCCAAAGGAGATTCTGGAGAACGAGCTGTTCGGCCACGAAAAGGGCGCGTTCACCGGCTCGACGAACGAGAAGCCCGGCGCATTCGAGATGGCGAGCGGCGGCACCATCTTTCTCGACGAGGTGGCCGAGATGTCGCCGGACATCCAGGTCAAGCTGCTGCGGGCGCTGGAGACGCGAATGGTGCGCCGGCTGGGCGGCAAGAAAGAGATTCAGGTCGACATCCGCATTGTCGCCGCGACGAACAAGGATTTGCAGAAGGCCCTCAGCGAGGGCGAGCTTCGCGAGGATCTGTATTACCGGCTGGCGGTGGTGCAGATCGATCTGCCGCCGCTGCGCGAGCGATCGCAAGACGTTCAACTCCTCGCGACCGAGTTCCTTGCCCGTTACGCCGGCCAAAACAGCAAACAGATCGGCGACTTCGACACGGCCGCGTGGGATTGGATTCTATCGTACCACTGGCCGGGCAACGTGCGCGAGTTGAAGAATGCCGTCGAGCGATCGGTGATCATGGCGCGCGGCGAGAAGATCACCGTGAACGACATCATGCCTCGCCATCTGCGCAACTCGCTGGACGTCGCGTCGTCGCTGACGATTCCGCCGGACGCCACGATGTCCGAGACGCAGAAGCGTGTGGTGCTCCAGCGATTCGTCCAGGCCAACGGCGATGTGGAGCGCACCGCGAAGATGCTTGGCATGAGCGTTGAGGAAGTTCGACGCGTTCTGAATTCGCTGATCAACGGCGACGGTCACGCGCGGGACCGCGAGGGCGACGGGAAGGAGCCGCCTTCGTCACCGCCGCCGAGTGCGCCAGCGAAGAAGACGCCACCGAAAAAACGATAAGGAGCCGATGATATGTCTCGCTATGATTTCGACGAGAGCGAACCGTATGTCGTAATCGAGCGCCGCTCGTCCGGCGCGTCGGCGTTTCTGCTTGGCGCCGCGCTCGGCGCGGGAATCGCGCTGCTGTTCGCGCCCCGCTCGGGTCGGGCCACGCGGCGCGATATTCGACGACGCGCGAGGCGCGTTCGCGACGCGGCGGAACAGGCTGCGTATGACGTGACCGACACCGTCGTCGACACGTTCCACGAGGCGCGCCGCAAGGTGGAAGCGAAGATTGAAAATGCCCGGCAGGCGATCGATCTCAAGAAGGAGCAGGTCTATCGTGCCATGGACGCGGGTCGTGCCGCCGCGCACGAAGCCCGCGAAGAGTTGGAGCAGCGCATCGCCGAGACGAAGGCGGCCTACGGCGCCGACGCAACGACGGCTCGCGCCGTGCGCGTCACCGTGGTCGACGAAGACATCGTCGACGGAGTCTGAATCCGCGTGGCTCGCCCGGAGAACTGAGACATGGCGGGCCGCCCATTCATCGTCAGCCTCGGCTGGACGCTTCGCGACTACGCCAAGCGCGTGTGGGACAACAGCGGGGAAGACAACGTCTTGTTCCTCGCCGGCGGTGTCACGTTCAACCTGCTGCTCGCTGCCCTCCCGTTCATTCTGCTGCTCGCCGCGGGCGTGACGTGGTTGCTGCCGCTGTTGGTGCGCGGCGAACCGCAGACCGATTCACTCACGACCGTCACCGAGTTCATCAACCGGATGTTGCCGATCGGCACGGACTCGGCGGTCAACAAGGCGATGAAGGAAGCGCTGAATGTTCGCACGTCGGTCACGCTGTACAGCGCGATCGGCTTCGTTTGGTTTTCAACGCGCTTGTTTGGCTCGCTTCGTACCGTGCTCGCCAGCGTATTCGACATCGAGAGCGAACGCGGAATCATCGCCGGCAAAATCTTCGACGTGAAAATCACCGTGGTGGCGACGTTGCTGTTCGTGGGCAACGTGATGGTGAGCACGTACGTGCTGCTGGCGACCAAGAACACGTCGCGTGCGCTCATCGGTATGGGAATCCGCAACGACGTGATGTCGGGCGTTGAATACTGGATCGGCCGCGGATTGGCGTTTGTGTTCATCGCGCTGATGTTCTTTGCGCTCTACAAGTTTCTCCCGGTGCGTCGCGTTCGCGCGCGAGTCGCCTGGGTAGCGACCGCATTCACGAGCGTTGCATTCGAGGCGGCGCGCATCGTCTTCTCGTATTACGCCGCCACCTTCAAGCCGGGAGGATTGTACACCGGCGTGTTCACCGGCGTGGTGGTCCTCGTGTTATGGCTTTACTATGCCGCGCTCATCTTTATCCTCGGCGGCGAGGTCGGCCAGGTGTTCGAGCTCAGGCATGTGCGCAAAGTTCAGAGGGAGGTTTTCACGGACTGAACAACGCACGCCGTGGCCCAGTGGTTGCTTTTATGGCGTGGACAGCCACTTCAGGGAGCGAAAATGAAGGCCTCGAAAATGTTGCTCGCAGCCGGCGCGATGGCGCTCCTTGGCGCGTGCAGCCGTACGGAAAATGGTGACGTCGTCGTGAAACGTCCCTCCGACGTGAATGTCACGACCACGCAGGATACGCTGAACATGCCGACGATCGGCACCAAGATCGACACGGTCAACACGCCCGTGTTCGGCACGAAGACGGACACGGTGATCGTCAAGAAGCCGGTGGTCGGCACCAAGAAGACCGAGGTCAAGGTCCCGACGGTCAAGCCGTAACCACAATCTCGAAATACTAATTCTTCAATGGCCCGCCCCATGTGGCGGGCCATTGGCAATTGGTCCACTGTGTCGCGCCGTTTCAGCGTCTGAGCTTTGTGGTATGTCGGACACATCGAATCGCGCGCGCCCCGGGCGGCAGAACCCGGATGCGCCGCTCAAGCCGGAATTCATCTCGGCGCATCGCGGCGACGCCATACGGCCGAAGATGGCCACGGACATCCCCGCATCGATCACCATTCCCGATTCGGTGGAAACGCGGCTCGGCACACTCGAGTTCGCGGACGGGTTTCCCGAAGACGCCACCGTTGAGAAGGTCTACGACAACCTCGACTTCGCGCGCAGCGTCAAAGCGTTCCTCACCGCACTGCCCATCGCGTCGGCCGCCGCGATCCGCGCGGGGCTCGCCAGCGTCACGGCGGACAAGGGAGGCGTCGCGATTTTCGAGTCGCTGGCCGATTCCAGATCGCTGTTGCTGACGGCCAACTCCGATACCGTCTACGCCATCGCGTGGCTCGACCTCGAGCGCGGCCCAATCGTCGTTGAATCGCCACCGAATGTGCTCGGATTCGTCAACGACGTCTGGTCCCACTACGTGACTGATCTGGGCAACGCCGGACCCGACAAAGGAAACGGTGGCAAGTACCTGTTCCTGCCGCCGGGGTATGACGGAACGGTCCCGGAGGGCTATTTCGTCGTGCGACCGAAGACCTTCGGCAACTGGCTCTTGGTGCGGGGCTTTCTCGTCGACGGCAATCCACGCCCGGCCGCTGACGCCATCAAACGCGGCTTACGAATATACTCATTAGCATCCGCATCCAAGCCGCGTCCAACCGCGTTCCTCGATGTATCGGGACGGGAGTTCAATACCATCTTCCCGACGGACGAGTCGCTCTTCGGCGATGTCAATTCCGTCATTCAGAAAGAGCCGGTAGACGGATTGGATCCGGAAACGCTCGGACTTCTCGCGTCGGTCGGCATCGAGAAGGGAAGGCCGTTTGCGCCGGACGAGCGCATGAAGACCATCCTGGCCGAGGCGGCGGCTGTCGGAAGCGCCATCGCGCGGACGATCTCCTGTCGCCCGCGAATGGGGGAGGCGTATCTCTACCCGAACAGCCGCTGGCTCGACGCGTTCTACCACAAGAGCTTCGAGTTCCTGGTCAACGGGGCACGGCAGCTCGATAGCAGAATCCTCTTCTTCTTCCAGGCGATCGGTATCACGCCGGCGATGGCGGCGCCAGGCGTCGGCGTCGGATCGCAGTACGCCGGAACGTGGCTCGATTCGCGCGGTCGGGCGTTCGACGGAAGCAAGACGTACCGGCTGCATCTTCCGCCGAACATCCCGGCCACGAAGTTCTGGTCGGTGACGTTGTATGACACGCAGACGCGCTCGGAGCTACAGACGGACCAGCGGTTCCCGAGCACGGGAAGTCAGAAGCCGGGGCTGGCCATCAACAACGACCGGTCCGTCGATCTGTATTTCGGTCCAACGGTTCCCGTCGGGAAGGAGATGAATTGGGTCCAGACCGTCCCCGGCAAGGGCTGGTTCACCATACTGCGCCTCTACGGCCCACTCGAGAGCTGGTTCGATAAGTCGTGGAGGCCGGGAGAGATCGAGGAGATCGGCGGCGCGAAACCGCCGAACGCAGAGGCATGTCCCACGATGGCGACGACGATTCCATCGCAGATTACGACGCCCGACCATCTCGAGACGCGCATCGGAACGCTGAACTTCGTCGACGGGTTCCCGGATGAACCCACGGCGCAGAAGGCGTATGACACGCTCGATTTCCAACGTGGCGTCGACGCCTTTCTCAGCACGGCCTCGGCGGCGTCGATGGTGGCGCAGCGCACGGCGGCTCGGGCCTTCGGACCAGCCAATCAGACAGTCATAATCTTCGAATCCTTATTGGACGCGCGATCGCTCTTCCTCACCCCGAACACCGAAAGTGTTTATGCCCTCGCGTGGCTCGATTTGACACTTGGACCGATCGTCGTCGAAACACCGCCGAACACGCTGGGGCTCGTCAATGACTTCTGGTTCCAGTATGTGACCGACTGCGGCAATGTGGGGCCGGACGAGGGCAGGGGCGGCAAATTTCTCATTCTTCCGCCGAATTACCAGGGCAAGGTTCCCGAGAGCGGCTATCACGTCTGCCGCTCCAAGACCTTCGGAAACGTGTTTGCGACGCGTGGCTTTCACACCGATGGCGACACGAAGCCGGCGGTCGAGAACATCAAGCGTCACCTCCGCATCTATCCGTTCGGTCGGCCGTCGGCCCTGTGGGAGACAACCTTCGTCAACGTCTCGGGCAGAATGTTCAGCACGATCTACTCGACCGACTTCTCATTCTTCGAAGCGATCAACGAGGTCGTGCAGGAGGAGCCGAGCGACGCGATGGATCCGGAGATCCTCGGTCTGCTCGCGTCGATCGGCATCGAGAAGGGCAAACGCTTCGCCCCGGACGAGCGCATGACGACCATTCTCACCGAGGCCGCCGCGGTCGGATTGGCGACCGCGCGAACACTGCTCTATCGCTCGCGCCTGCACGACAACTTTCTCTATACAGGCACTGCGTGGACGACGCCGTTCATCGGCCGCAGCTATCGCTTCGAGCAGGATGGGGCGCGGCTCCTCGACGCGCGCACGATGTTCTTCGTCTTCGCGACGGGCATCAGCCCCGCGATGGCGTCCAAGATGATCGGCGCCGGCTCGCAGTACGCGGCCGCGTTCGTCGATGGGAATGGCCGTCGCCTCGACGGCGGCAAGCACTATCACCTCCGTCTCCCGCCGGCCATTCCAGCGAAAGACCTGTGGTCGCTCGTGGTCTATGACACGCAGACGCGGTCGCAGCTGCAGACCGATCAGGCCTTCCCGAGCGTCGGCAGCCGACGAAACGTCGAGAGCAACGCCGACGGCTCGGTCGACGTCTACTTCGGGCCGACTCCGATCGCGGGCCGCGAGAAGAACTGGATTCAGACCATCCCGGAAAAGGGATGGTTCGCGGTGCTGCGGCTCTACGGTCCGCTCGAGCCGTGGTTCACGAAGGTTTGGCGCCCCGGCGAGATCGAGCAGGTGAGATAGCGACGCTACCCGATCGACTCCCGAACCTTGGCAGCCACTGCGTCGGCGATCTTTTGAACGCGATCAACGGCGCGGGATCGAAGCCGCTTCATCAGCCATCGCCAGCCAGGGATCGTCGTCAGGCCAACGCCGATACCCGCGTAAATCGAGATCATCTCGATGAGATCATGATCGAGTCGGAATCTCCAGTCGAAGGCGGGGAGGTCCATCAACTCATGCAGTCCGATCGCCGCGCCCGCGCCGGCCGCCCAACCGGCCTGCAATGCGACGACCAGCGCCTCGAGGCTCACGCGCCGCATACTTTGCGTGACGCGAATCGTGGTCGTACCGCGGTCGGGAACAACGGAGATCTCGATCCGCCGCGTCAGCGAGCTGCCGCGCCAGGCAATCTCGCGCGACTTCGCGGTCGTCACACCCATCTGTCCAGTTGCGTCGCGGAGCGCGTTCATCACGCGATCGAAATCTCGGGTCGACACCTCGCCTTCGACGACGATCTCCGCCGTCACGTCGAGCGGAATCCCAACGAGCAATGAACGCCGGGGAGGCGGCGTCTGCTCCGCCAGCGCGCGATCGACGTAGCGCTCGGCGATTCCCGCTTCGTTCGCGACCGACTTGAGCACGTCGAGTGGAAGTTTGTCGTGCGCCTTTGTCGACGCCTGCAGCTCGGCCGCCCGGGCCCAGATCGCCTGGGCTCGCGTCTCCGACACGAGATGAGAATTCTTATCAGTTGCCGCCGCTTCGAGTGGAGCGCCCAGCGCGGCGAGAACTTCGTCCGCGCTCGCAAACCGATCGGCCGGCCGCTTTGCCAGACAGCGATCGATGACGGCAGCGAGTCCGGGCGGAATCGCTGCATTGATCGATCGCACCGGAGCCGCCGCCTTGGTCACGTGCGATACGAGCACCGCCGACGCAATCTCGCCGTCGAACGGGAACTGCCCGGTGAGCGCGAAGAAACCAACCACGCCCAACGAGTAGAGATCGCTGCGCGCGTCGATCGTTTCGCCCGCAACCTGCTCGGGGCTGACGTAGTACACCGTGCCGAGCAACTGCCCGGTCGCGGTGATCGGTTGCGCCTCGGCCAGTCTCGCGATGCCGAAGTCCGTCACGACCGCGCGGCCCGTCGCGCGCTCGACGAGAATGTTCTCAGGCTTGATGTCGCGATGGATGGTGCCGCGGCGGTGCGCGTGGGCGAGTGCGGACGCGACATCTCGGAGATACGAGACGGCGGTCACCGGTTCGAGGCGTCCGTGCGCGCGGACATGCGTGGCGAGCGAGTCGCCGTCGACGAAGCCCATCACGAAAAACACGTGGCCGTCGATTTCGTCGGCGCCATGGATCGGAACGATGTTCGGATGCGACATCGCTCCGGCCATTCGCGTTTCACGAAGGAATCGTTCGCGGACCGCCGAGTCCCCGGCCAGGTGCGGCAGCAACGTTTTGATCGCGACGAGGCGGTCGAGGCGCCGGTCCCTCGCGAGGTACACGATGCCCATGCCGCCGCGTCCGATCAGCTTCTTGATGGCATAGTGTGGCGAGATCGCCTCAGCAAAGGGACGCGACGAGTCGTCGAAGGTGCGAGGGTCTGGAGTGGGGATCTCAATCGCCGTCATCAGTAACTCCGCGGTGTGGTCAGCCGTGCCGTGAGCGTGGTGGAAACAGAGCGACGGTTCAAGGCGATCGCCATAGGCCTGCTGGGCCCAGCCTTTTGCTGTTCGAACGCTCCGTCGCGCCTTTGCCCGAGCTTTTTCGTGTGGCCGGTGGCTGGACCCTTGTGTGTTACGCGACCGAGTGTTCGAATTATGTCCCTCGCGAACCGCGATTAATACTTTATACTTTCCTCGCCCCTCCCGGAACTTCTCGTAAGGCAAAGCTGATTCCCTAGAAAACCGAACTCGCTGTGTTGGTAGCAGTCACACCCTCCTTACCCGCCCGGAGGTTTCGTGCGCCGCCCCACCCCTGTCATCGCAGCACTCGGACTGTTGGTCGTGATCGCCGTTGGCGCGACTCAGGCCGTCTACGCCCAGCAACCGCAGACTCAACCCGGTAACGCAGGGTCGATCGCCGGTATCGTCACGCGCGGTGAGAACACGCCCATCGAGGCCGCGCAGGTAAGAATCGTCGGTACCAGTCTCGGTGCGACGACGAACGCGCAAGGCCGCTACGTGATCGCCGGCGTCTCGCCTGGCATTTATGCCGTCGAAGCGATGCATCGGTATGGCGCCGAGCCGCAAGGAGGACGTTCGGATCACGGCGGGCAATCGCTCCACCGTCGACTTCGTCATGACCGAGCGCGCGCTCATGATGGACGCGGTGGTCAGCACCGGGTTGACCGATCCGGTGTCGGGCGCGAAGGCGCCGTTCTCCGTCGCCAAGCTCACGAGCGAGGCGATTCCCGTGCCCTCGACCGGTGACGTCCTTGCCGGGCTGCAAGGCAAGGTGGCGGGCGTCACGATCCGGGCGAGTCCACAGCCCGGCGGTGACCTCTCGATTCAATTGCGGGCTCCGACGAGCTTTCGCGGGAATACGCAGCCGATGATCATCGTCGACGGCGTCATTCAGCTGCAGGACGATCCGTCGCTCCAGTCGCGAGGCATCCCGGGTTCCGATCTCGACGTCAACCCCGAGGACATCGCGTCGATCGAGGTCGTGCGCGGCGCGGCGGCGGCGGCGATGTATGGCCAGCGCGCCGCGAGCGGCGTCATCGTGATCAAGACAAATCGCGGCGAGCGCGGTCCGTTGAACACCACCCAGATCAGACTGACGAGCGAGGCCGGCATTGCTCGGCCGGGACATCGCATTCCCCTCACGACCCACCACCGGTATCTGCAGGACCAGACCGGCGCCTTCATCGACCTTTTCGGCCGCCCGATCGAAGGACGCGCCTTCGTGCTCGACCCCGACGGATTCATCGACAATTCGTGGAACGTCCCCACGTACGACCACCAGTCGCAGCTCTTCAGCAACGGGCCGTCGCTCACCAACAATCTCTCGATCTCGCAGTCGTCGCTGGCGACGAACTTCAACGTCAATGTGGGGACCTCGAGTGAGTCGGGCATTCTCCGCACCCCGCAGGGCGGCGTGGATCGTTACAACATTCGCATGAACCTCGACCACCGGTTCGGCGACCAGTTGAGCCTCGGCTTCATGACGTACTACAACCGGCAGTTCCAGAGAATCATCGGCGACAGCCCGAACCAGGCGACGGCGGCGCTGAACATCTTCTCGCGTATGTACTCGATCGATCCCGATATCGATCTCCTCAAGAAAGACCCGAACACCGGCACATACATTCCGTTTCCTGACGGGACGAACGCGTCGGTGTTCAATCCGGTCTTCGGTGAGATGCAGCGCGACAGCTGGAACAAGCGCGCGGGTCTGCAGAGCAATATCGACGTTACGTACCGGCCGACGTCGTGGTTCACCTTCACGTCGCTGTTCGGCTATCAACGCTCCGACCGCCAGGGGCAGGTGCAGTTTCAGCTGCCGGGCACCCTCAACACGAACGGCAGCGTGAGCTTCGGCGAGTACGACATCTCGGCCGACTTCGACGAAGCTTTCAACGGCGAGATTCGCGGACAATTCCTCAAGGCGTTCGGCAACTTCACGACGAGGACGAGCGCCGCGGTCCTCGGCACCGTCATCAACAACAACGGCTGGGAGGTCGACAGCGACACGCTGTTTCAACCGCAGCGCGATCTCGACTTCGGTCGGCGCTACGACGCCGGTCAGACCGTCCGCGACCAGAACACGAAGAGCTACAATCTCACGTTCGGCGCCGACTACAAGTCGAAGTACATCCTCGACGCGCTCTACCGCAAAGACGGTAACTCACTGCTGCCGCCGACAAGCCGCTGGAACGACAACATGCGCGTGAGCGTCGCCTGGCTGTTGGCCGAAGAGCCGTGGTGGCGCTTCCGCTCGATTCCGTCGTTCAAGCTGCGCTACTCGATCGGAACGGCGGGCAACAATCCGCTCTTCTCCGACCAGTACGAGACGTACACGCAGAATGCGGGAACGGAGCGAATCTTCAAGCAGAACATGGGGAACAACGCCATCCTGCCCGAGCAGGTCACCGAGCAGGAGTTCGGCGTCGATATGAATATTCGAAACCAGTTTGGCCTGCAGTTCTCCTTCGTCCGCACCTTCACGAGGAACGCGATCCGGGCGGATACGATCTCGTCATACACGGGCTTCGACACGCAGGTGAAAAACCTGGGGGACCTGCTCGGCCACACGTTCGAGTCGACGCTCGAAGCCCTGTGGATATCCCGCGCGAAGTTCAAGTGGACGTCGACACTCGTCCTGGACCGGTCGCGCGAAAAGATCACCAACTATCCGCGGCAGTGTAACGCGGCGAGTGCGACGAATCTCGTGCGTGAGTGCGAAGGCTACGTCTTCGGCGAGTTCTATGGGGCGGCCTTTGCGACGGATGCGCACCAGCTGTCGCCACGACACGTCACGAGCAACTCGCTGAATCAGTTCCAGGTGAATGACGATGGCCTGCTCGTCGCCGTTGGACCGAATGGCTCGTGGACCGACGGCAAGTGGGGGCAGAATGTCGTCGTCGACGGCATCACCTATCAGTGGGGTATGCCGATCATCCAGGGCCTCTACGACGCCACAGGCCTCCGCAGCGGAAACAAAGCGGTACGCATCGGCCAGTCGAACCCCGACGTGCAGATCGGTTTGGGCAACAACATCGTGCTCGGGCCGTGGACGTTCTTCATGCAGACGACCGGTGCTCTCGGGGGCCTGATGTACAATCGCGCGAAGGAACGCCTCTACGACATCGAGCTGCACCGCGACGTCGATCAGTCGGGCAAGCCAGACTACGCGAAGAAGCCGTCCGTGTACTACACCAACAATCCGGTCGCCGCGAGCGGCAGCACCGGGCTGGCACCGGGCGTTCGCGTCGATTGGTTCGCCGAGCCGTCGCAGTATTTGAAGATCTCTGAACTGCAGGCGCAGTACCGCATCCCGCGGCTACCGCTGGTCTTCAATGCCTTTGGGATCAAGGAGGCCACCGTCGCGTTGACGGGACGCAACTTGATCAGCTTCACGAAGTACAGCGGCCAGGATCCGGAGGCCGGTACGGCGAAGGAGCGCATCGACGACATCGCCTACCCGCGCTATCGCACGTACTCGATCCGCACGCAATTCATCTTCTAACGTCCTCCGGGGCTTCAGAATTTTCACATGAGACTGACGAGACGAATCGCAGCGGCGGCAGCCGGAGTATGCGCAGCGGTGACGGCGTGCTACAAGCTGGACATCGCCGCCGTACAACCCACGACGGCCTTTACCCGCGAGCAAGTGCTCGAGAAGCCGGAGCTCATCGAGCTGGTGATCGCAGGCGTGTTCATCAACTTCTGGGGCGGGGCGACGTACGACCAGCCGAACATCCAGCTGGCGCTGTACGGTGAAGAGATCACGACCTCGGCGAATACCGTCCCGAACTTCAATCGCGGGGCCACGACGCCCGTCGTCCTCTGGGACTTCGCGCAGGAGCCGCGGACGAAGTTCGATAATTCTCTCACGGGTACGTCTTTCTTCGCGCGGGACCCGTGGTCGAATTTCTACGAGGCGAACGCGGCGGCGACCGATATGCCGCGACAGATCAAGGAGCGCAATCTCAAGATCATCGATCCGAGCAACGGCCAGGACAACACGTTGCGCGTGCTGGCCTTCGCGAAGTTCATTCAAGGACTCTCACACGTCAACCTCGCGATGCTGTTCGACAGCGCGTCGGTAATCGACGAAACGGTCGACCTCAGCAAGGTTCCGCAGCTGTCGTTCCATGCGTATCCCGAGGTGCGCGACTCGGGTATCAAGTGGCTCGAGGACGCGATCGCGATGGCGAGGACGCGGTCGTTCGTCTTCCCGCTCAAAGCCGATCTGTGGGTCTACAACACGGCCGTCACGAACGACGAGATGGCGGCGATTGCTCATTCCTACATCGCGCGCGCCATGGCGTACTCGCCGCGCACGCCGGCCGAGCGGGCCGCGGTCGATTGGGCGAAGGTGAAACAGCATATCCAGCAAGGCGTCACGGCGCCGTTTGGCCCGCGCGGAGTCCCCAATCCACTCATCACGATGGACCTCCGCGCGATCATGTCCGCGCCGCCGCAGAACATCGCGACGATCTGCAATGCCGGCGGCGTCTCCACCGGCACGAATTTCTGTGTTTTGAACGGCACGTCGAACTTTGCCGGAACGGCGCGCGTCGATTTGCGGTTGCTCGGCCCAGCGGATACGTCGGGCGCCTATCAGGTTTGGCTGCAGAAGGTATCGCAGGCGCGGTTCGACACCGTTGCTCCCTTCATCGTGCGTACGCCCGATAAGAGGATTCAGGAGCCGGGTAGCACGACGCCCCTCCCGAAGCCGGTGTTCTTCAAGTACACCGACGTCGTGCCGCCGATCACGATCATGCCGCCCGAACGCGGACCATACTACTGGTCGAATTACTGGACCAGCAGCCGCGCGAACAACAACAACCAGCAGTTCCCGGCTGACGGCGGGGGACGGATCCGTCGAACCGGAGATCTCAATGTCATTCAGGACGCGATGCTCCTGCCGGCGGAAATGGATCTGCTGCTCGCCGAAGCCGAGATCCGGTTGGGCAACCCCGGCGCGGCGGTTCCGCTGATCAACAAGACGCGCGTCGGCAACGGCGAGCTTCCTCCCGTGACCGTGAACGGCGTGCCCCCTGGTCCGGGCTGTGTCCCGAAGCGATACGACGGATCGTGCGGCAACCTGATGGATGCGCTGATGTACGAAAAACGCATCGAGACTTACGGCACCGCGATCTCGTTCTTCGATCTGCGAGGTTGGGGTTGCCTCCTCGAGGGAACGCCGACGCAACTGCCACCGCCCGGACGGCAGCTCGACCTATTAGGAAAGCCTAATTACACATACGGCGGCGCGCCCGGCTCGGTCGGCAGCGCGGCGAAGCCGACGAATTGTCCGCTGCTCCATCGGCCATAATCACCCAAACCACGAGCTCTGAATCATGCTTCGTCTTTCAGGTTGCACGCTCGTTGGTCTGCTCGTCGTCTCGGCGTGTGGGTCCGATTCGACAACGGGTGTCCCGCCGGCGAGCTACACCATCGAGCCGGTGACGGCGACGCTTGGCATCGGACAGGACTCCAGCGCGACGATCGGCATCAACGTGCGGCGCGCCGGAACGGATACGACGATCAAGAACACGCGTCCGTCGTTCGCCTCGGCGGACTACAGTATCGCGACGGTCGACGCCTTGGGCGTCGTGACAGGCGTTCGCGGCGGGTCGACATCGGTGAAAGTCAGTGTTGGTGGCGCGACGGTGGACATTCCGGTGACGGTGCGGCCGCATCCAGCGACGTCGGTCGAGCTCACGATCCTCACTGGCCCCGCCGGTGGTCTCAAGTCCGTGAACGCCGACACGGGAACATTTTACGCGCTGCCGGCCGATCCGCTTACGACGCGGCTCAAGGCCGTCGTCCGCGTGGGCAACGACACGGTGTTCTGTAATTTCTGTGCGACGAAGACGCCCGCCCGCGTCATGCGCACCGTCCGCTTCGTCAGCCTCAGTCCAACGCTCGCGACGATCACCAACGCTACAGTGCCGAATCTTCAGACGTCGACGGACACGACGGGCAAGATCACGGTATCGGACACCACCAGCACCGGCATCCGGTTCGTGCTCGAGGTGCCGTCCGACAACAAGGCCGACACGGTGCTCGTCAAATTTGCGCTGCGTCCGATCGACAGCCTTGGCGTTCGTCCGGACAGCAACTTCTTCCCGGCGATTCCGCCGAACGTCGGCACGCAGAAGATGATCTATCCGAACGCGGACAACGTTCAGGCGAACGTAAAAGCCGCTTCGACGACGAACTTCATCGTCGGCCTGGACTTCCTGTCGCGCGTGCAGAATCCGCCGGCGCCGGCGACGCCGAATACGCCGGGCGCGGTTCGCTACATCCCGTCGCGGACCTATGGCCCGGTGACCGTGTTCCGCAAGTCGCTGCCCAACGTGGCGTGGGAAAGCGCCAACACGGACTATCTCGACGTCAACGCCGCGGGCTCCGTGGTGGGCAAGTGCGCCTCCATCGGCGGCAATTGCCTCGCCACAGGGTCCACGGTTCTCACCTGCGCGGCGACCCAGGGTACGATGCCGGCCGCGTTCACGGGCAACGGCACCTATTCGATTCCGAGCTGCTCCCCGGCGCGAACGATACCCATGCCAGGCGCATTCTGCACGTCGACAAGCACGACCGACCTGTCGTCCTCATGCTCGATCTGGGTTCGGGCCAGCGCGACCGATCAAGTCACGGGTAAGCTGCTCAGATCTTTTTATAGAATTAATATTGGACGGTAGTTGTTACGAGGGTCGAGGGTTGAGCGTTGAGGGAAGTGCGACATTCGACCGTCGACCGTCGACCCTCGACCCTCGACCCTCGACCCTCGACCCTCGAGCCGACTAGTACCAGTTGAATCCGAGAACGATCGGGATCTGTCGTCCTTGATTCGCGTTATGAACCGTGAAGCCGATCACGCGCGATTCGACGAACAGCTCGCTGCGGCCAAAGAAAAGCGACAGTCCACCGCCGGCGTCCCAGCCGTTCCGTCCCGTCCACGAATCTTCGCCCAACCGGAAGACTGCCGGGCCATTGTCGAAGTTGTCGTCGTCCACGAGATCGAGACGGACGGGCATGTCTTTGTACCACGTGTAGGTCCAGCCGCCGATGGCATAGGCGGCCAAGCGCGGCGAGAGGCCGAACACGTGTCCGAGCGGCCAGTTGAGCTTTGCATCAGTGCTCAGCGTCCAGATCTTGCCGTTGGTGCCTCGAGAGAACTGTGAATCCTCACCCAAGCCGGTATACGTACCGCTGATGCGGCCGCCGAACGCTTGCTTCGCGTTCTGCCAACCCAGGTGCATCTGGCCGATGTAGCCGACGCTGTTCGGAATAAAGATCGATCCGTCCGGTGCCGACGATCCACCCGCGATTCCGAAGAACATTCCCGCCGGCAGCAGGATCGGTTTCGGTGGCGGCAGAACCGTCACGGTGTCGACACGCATCATCGTGCGAACGAGCGTGTCGGTGCGGTACACGGTGTTTGTCAGCGTGACCGTATCCACTCGTGTCAGCGTGTCGATGCGGACGACCTCGCCGGGGGCTTCCTTCGAGATTGGAATCTTCTTCGTCGACCTGGGGGGATTCGCCTGTGCCAGCGCCACGGTTGCCCCCAAGACGAGGATCAGGGCGGCGCTACTCACAGATTTCGATCGGGTGTTGAGACTCATCGTTTTTCTCTCCGATTGTTCGGTCGTCCCGCGGACGACGTTCGGGCGACGAACACGTCTGTGCTCGTCCGGGCGACAATACGTCGTCGCAGCATTCGCAACCGTTGCGGCATCGCACGTGCCCGGCGCGGGAGCGCTGAGCCGTTTTCGGGTTGGACGAAGTGCCTAGGCGAACGGTGGAACGCGCCACCGCTCCACCTCAATCGGATCGAAGCGCGCTGACGGGATCGACGCGCGTCGCGCGCCAGGCCGGTGTCAATGCCGCCGCCACCGCCACGATCAGGATCATTGACACTACCGTCGCGAACACCGCCGGATCGTGCGGCGACGTGTGAAAGAGCAGTGGTTCCACGAAACGCGCACCAGCGAGCGCGAACAGCAGGCCGACGGCCGCGCCGATCCCCGCGAGAACAACTGCTTGTCGTACTACCATGCTCATCACATCCGATGCTTGCGCGCCCAGGGCGAGCCGGACGCCCAACTCATGGGTGCGCCGCGCGACGTTGAAGGCAATCACGCCGTACAACCCGACCGCGGCAAGCGCGAGCGCGAGAACGCCGAACGCGCCGAACATCGTTGCCCCCAAACGCCATGGCCGGAGCTCGCTCTCGAACTGTGTCGCGAGCGGGCGAACCTCCGCGAACGGCAACCGCGACGCGGTTGTCTGCATGGTGAGCGCGATCTCGTTGAGCAGACGCGCCGAGCGTCGGCCCTTCGGCCGGATCACGAGCACACGCGTATCCATCCACTCGGTCGTCTGCGCGAGAGGAATATGAAGATGATAATTCTTGTCCTCGATAAAGCTCTGACGGATGGAGTTCGCCGCGACGCCGACGACGGTTGTACACGGGAGCGTGTCGCCGCCGATCTTGATGCAGCTGCCGACGGGGTCACCTCCAGGCCAACCGATGCGCGCCAGCGTTTCGTTGATGACGACAACTCGCAAACCGGCGCGCACGTCTGCGGGCGTGAAGGCCCGGCCGCGAGTGATGCGCATCCCGATCGCCGCGAAATAGTCTGGTTCGACGGCGTTCACGTACGGCCCATCGAGCTCCGGAATCGAATCGCGTCCGGGAATCTTCACGCTCGTGCCGTACGAGTGATACGACGGGACGGTCACCGCCACGGCAACTCTGTCCACTTCGGGGAGCGCCCGGACGCGCTCGGCCATGCGCAGGAACAAATCGTTCGTCTGTGGAAGAGGAAGGCCGAGCTTTTTGAGATCCATCATTGCGAGCAACGTGTGATCTGCGTCGATCCCGACGTCGAGCGCCGTAACGTTGCGCAAGCTGCGAACGAAAAGGCCGGCCCCCACGAGCAGGAGCACCGACAGCGTCGCCTGCACGACGAGCAGCGCGTTCCGCGTTCGCGTCCGATCGCCGCCGCCGCGCGTGCCGCTCTTCAAGGACGACGTGAGATCGGGTCGGCTCATCTGGAACGCGGGAACAACGGCCGCGATTCCGGCCGCAAGCAGCGTTACAATGGCGGTGTATGCGATCACCCGCGCGTCGACCGGCGCATCCGCCCACTGCGCGTCGCGAAAGAGCTGTCGCGCGAGCACCGAGCCGCCCCATTGTGCGACGGCCAGCGCAGCGACGCCGCCCGCGAGCGCGAGTGCGAGCGATTCGATCAACATCTGAACGCCCAGGCGACCGCGCGACGCGCCGAGTGCGATGCGAACCGCAATTTCGCGCCGTCGCTGCAAGCTTCGCGCAAGCAACAGATTCGCGAGATTCGCGCACGCGATCAGCAACACGAGCAGCGAAACCGCGGCGAGGAGAATGGTCACTTTCGCCTGCGACTGCTGCGTGCCACGCAAGAACTCGGCGAGCCGGGTCATCTCCGGCTTGGAGACGAGCTTCGCGTTCGGATCGTTCGCCGACGCGATGACGCCGGCATCCATCTGTCGGCCCATCTCGGCGAACGTCGCCCCGGGATGCGCTCGCGCATACGTCGCCAGCCACGTGCTGTTCTTCGTCGACGCCCACTCGCCGCCCGCGAATTGTAGGCCCGTTGCCGCGCTGACCGGAATCCACACGTCGGTCCCGGCCTGGCTCACCCCGGTAAACCCGCGCGGAGCGACGCCGATGATAGTGAATGTGCGAATTCCAATTTCCATATGTCGGCCCACCACGCGCGGATCGTTGCCGAACGCGCGGCGCCACAGGCCGTCGCTGATCACGACCACGGGCTCGCCGACGGGCTCGTGATCTTCGGTTGGCGCGAAGAAGCGGCCAAGCTCGGGCCGCGTCCCGAGCACCGAGAAGTAGTTTCCGCTGACCAGGGTGGCGACGACGTTTCGCGCGTCGGCCCCACGCCCGTACGGGACAGCGCGCGGCCACGTTGCCATGACGACATCCGCCGACGTCATGGATTCGCGAATGGCTTTGTACCGCGGATAGGAAAAGCTGTTCGTCGAGTAGCCCTTGGAGCGCGGGCTGTCCGGATAGCGGCGGGCCAGCGCGAACAGGCGATCAGGATCGGCAATGTGTGGCGGAGCGGCCAATAAGAGCCGGTCGAGCATCGCGAACATCGTGACGTTGGCGCCGATTCCAAGCGCGAGCGTGACGACGGCACCGATGGCGAACGCGGGCGAGTGCCGCAGTCCGCGCACCGTATACCGGAGATCGGTCGTCACCGATTCGGCAAACGGTACGCCGCTCGAATGCACCGACTCGATTTGTCCCTTCACGCGCCCGACGCCTCCGAGCTCCCGCTCCGCGAGGGCGCGCGCATCGTTTGGCCGCATGCCGCGCGCGACATGCGATTTGGTTTGCATATCCAGGTGGAAGCGCAGCTCGTCGTCCAGCTCTTGCTCGACGGTGCCGCGACGAAGCAGCAGGCGCGCGGCGCGCAGCAGTTCGCGAAGTGTTGGCATGAGACGGCGTTTCAGGTAGCGTCAAGCACGAGGTGGACGGCGCGTGCGTATTGCAGCCAGTCCTTTGTCTCCCGGGCGAGCCGTCGTCGTCCGGCCGCGGTGAGCTTGTAGCTCCGGACCTTCCGCATCGTGTCCGACATCGCCCATTCGGCGTCGAGGAATCCTTTGCCCTCGAGGCGGTGCAGGGCAGGGTAAAGGGATCCCTGATTCACGCGCAGGATCTCCTCGGAGATCGCCGAGATTCGCTGCGAGATCCCCCAGCCGTGCAAGGGCCCGAGCGCAAGCACGCGAAGAATCAGAAGGTCGAGGGTGCCCTGAAGAAGGTCGGGCGTGGACGTGGCCACGGCGGCTCCGGACGAGTGTCGCCGTGAAAGATTTGCCGCGAGTTGTCGATTGTCAACAAGACGGTGTCGAATGTCGACAAGTCGTCCCACTCACCCCTTCTTCGTCCAGATGACGATGACGCCGCATTCGCCGCCCTCGGCAAACACGTTAGGAATCTCTGATGCCCTGACGTAGACCTCGACGCCGAAGACGCGGTCCAGGGGGAGCGCCGCGATCGTGGCCTGCGGTGAAGCGCCCAACCGCGCGCCGTCGATGTAGTACGCCGGCGCACACCGCGCCTCCCCCGGCTCCGCCATGACGATCGTGTTCGCCGCCGGCACATCCGTCACCGAGATGCCCTCGACCGCGCGCACCAGCTCGGCGATCGAATGCGCGGCACTCCGCTCGATGTCTCCCGCGCGAAAGAAAGTCCCTCCTTGCGCACGCTCGCGACGATAGGTGAAGCCACTCAGTGACGTCACTCCGATCTGCTGCGGCGACACGCGCGCGGAGACCCCGAGCGGAGCGAGCACACCGGCCTTGGCCGATACGAATAATCTCACGAGCACGAGCTCATTCGCGGATACCTGGAACGCGGGTGTCGTCGACGTGAGATATCCGTCCCCGCCCGCGCTGAGTCGTAGCTCTCCAGCGCGACCAGTGCGGACCGTGAACTCGCCGCCCTCGTCGGTGACGACCGGCCGACCCATCACCTCTCGGCCTTCGGACAGCAGCGACACCGGACGGCCCGCCAAGGGCAAACCGGTGTCGAGATCCACCAACGTCCCCATGATCACTTGAATGGCCTTGCCCGGAATGGCCATGCTGCGCGCCGTCGTCAAACTTTGCCCGCCGGCTTTGGTCCAGACAGCCACCGTACCGCACGACTGAATCGACGATTTCGTCATTCCGAACCACGCGCCGAGGCTGACCGGCGGCACCTCGTACGAGCGGTAGACCTCGATGCCGTGGAGCTCGTTTGCTCCGATCGACGCGAGCCGGGAGAGGGCATACACCTGGTCCGCCGCAACTCTCGCTTGATCCGATTCGACGCGCATCTGCGCGCGGATGGAGTCGAGCGCCGTTCGCGGCGCGGGGCCGTCCACGACGGCTCGCGGCTTCGGCGCTGTCGCAAGCAGGCGTCCGTCGAGGTAGATCTCCGGCGAACACGCCGCAGAACCTTGCCGCATGCGAAGGACTTCGCCGACGACAGGATCGTTGTCCACGTAGAGAGCGGGCTGGAACTGATTGCCGAGGATTTCTCGGACGCCGTCGCTCCCCATCGCCGCAAGGCGCTCTCCGCTCAGAAACCGTCCGAGCCCGCGGCGCTCGCGGAGATCGAAGCCACTCGTCGACATCAACTCGTTCGCGCTCAGCTGCCGCCTCTCGAGGACTTGCACGGGCACGAGCCGCTGCGCGACCGTCGTCATCCGAAGACGAACAACGGCAAGGCCGCCGACGATCAGCGAAACCGGTTCGCTCGTCACGGGACTGTAGCCGATGCGCATGCCTTTCACGCGCCACGTGCCGGCCCGAGCGGCGTGAACGACAAAATTTCCCAGACTGTCGGAGCGGGCGCCGGGCAAGGTTTCTCGTCCGGCGTCGTCGATCATGGTGACGAGAACCGACGCGATGGGCAGCTTGGACTCTTCGTCCACGACGGTGCCCCTGATCGACTGCGCGCCGAGGCGAGCAGAGACGACCAGCGTGAGGAAACCAATGAGAACAGCACCAGCGCGCATCGTGGGTGGGAACCTCGCTCGCGGCCGATTGCAGTATGCCTCGATAGAAATCGGAATTCAATGCGGTGGAACGGTGGAACGGTGGAACGGTGGAACGGTGGAACGGTGGAACGGTGGAACGGTGCACCCGCGGACGGCGCATCGTTGCCGTGGTCTGCATGTCGTTGCGTTCCACCGTTCCACCGTTCCACCTTTCCACCCCATGCTCATCGACCTGCGTAGCGACACAGTGACCAAACCGACTCCAGCGATGCGCGCGGCCATGGCCGCGGCCGAAGTCGGCGACGACGAACGGGACGGCGACCCGACGATGCGGCGACTCGAGGAACGAGTCGCCGCACTGCTTGGGAAGGAAGCGGCCCTGTTTTTTCCGAGCGGCGTGATGGCCAACCAGGCCGCGATCTGGATTCACTGTCCACGCGGCACCGAAGTTCTCGTCGACCACGACGCACATCTCGTGCATAGTGAGATCGCGGCGACCGCGGTGTTGAGCGGTGTTCAGGTGCTGCCGGTTCACCCCCGCGGGCTGGTCATGCTGGCCGACGACGTCCGCGCCGCGATGCGGCCGGCGTCGCGCTACTTTCCGGCGGCCAGCTTGGTCTCAGTCGAGAACACCCACAACGGCGCTGGCGGTGTGATCACCCGAATCGACGAGCTCCGTGCCATTCGTGACGTCGCACAGGAGCGTGCCCTGCCGGTGCACATGGACGGCGCTCGTCTCTGGAACGCGAGCGTGGCGTCCGGAACGGCATTGACCGACTTCGCGGCGTGCGCCGAGACCGTCATGGTAGCATTCTCTAAAGGGCTGGGCGCGCCGGTCGGAGCCGCACTCGCCGGTACGCGCGAGGATATGGCCAAGGCGTGGACCGCGCGCAAACTATTCGGCGGCGCGATGCGCCAGTCGGGTATTCTCGCGGCGGCCGTGCTTCACGCCCTCGATCACCACATGAAACGCCTGGCTGACGACCATGCAAATGCCAAAGCCCTCGCCAGCGCGGTCGACGGCGCCGGGGGAGCGACGGTCATCGAGCCCGATACGAATATTGTAATGATCGATCTCCCATCAGGAAAATCCTCCGCACCGATCGTTGCGCGGGCGCGGGCGCAGGGAGTGTTGCTCTCCGAGTGGTCGGAGACTCGGATCCGGATGGTCACGCACCTCGACGTGAGCGCGGAGGACGCGGCTCGGGCCGGCGCCGTCGTACGCGGCGCGCTGGAGGGCGTCGCGACGGCGGTTGTCTGACCACACGGCGCCGGGCCGGAAGCGCCCGTTGGCTCAGCGATACGTCGACAGGCCGAGGAAGACCAGAATGAGGCCGGTCCCAACCGCGGCACTGACTGGCCAGCTTCGCCGCTGAACACGAAAATCGTAGTCCATCGACGTCCACTCGCCAGGTATGGAGCGTGACGGGACCCGGGCCGACAGCGTGTAGCCATGGCCAGTGCGAAAGCACCCTGTTCGTGCGTTCGCGGTGTCCTGACAGACCAGCAACAACCGCTTCGTGCCGAACGGCGGTCTACGGTCGGCGGCGTCCCGAATGATATCGAGCGATTGCAGAAAGCGACCCTCGATTCCGGGGAGCCGCTGTCGCGCCGTGTCCGACGTGAGGAGGTCGCGGAAGGCATCCAGTCGAGCGACCGGATCCGCGCCGGTCGTATCGATCCTCAGCCGGCGGATCGGCCGAACGCGCCAGGCCGTTGGACTGGCGGCGGAGTACCAATGCCCGAGGATGCGAACCGAGTCGATTTTGTTGGTTCCGAACCCGCCAGGGATCTCCACAAATTGCCCCGGCAGGCTGCCCATGCGAACGGGCAGGGGAACGCGTCCAGGGCTCCAGGCGGCGGCGAAATGGCTCGCCGGTGTGATTGTCGTGCGTTTGGCCGGGTCGCGCTCCGCCGGGTCGGTCTGCGAGATGGCGTCCACCCCGAGAAGATAGAAATTCGAACCATTCAAGGTCCACTTATGTGTCTTCTCATAGTCATCGACGGCAACCGTCACCGTGAACAGCTTCGCGCGCGCCGCATCGCGAACATTGGACGGAGCGGTCGTGTCGTTCGCGAAATAGGCGAGGCCGTCCGCAATGGCTTTCTCGAGCCTCCAGTGCAGGTCCGCCTCGGCGAAGCGGTCGCTCTCGACCGCCGGTAAGAGGTAGACGCCGCCGGAGTCGATCGTTGTCTCGGTGTATCGAACGGTGTCGGAGCCGAGCAAATAGAACCGCCGCGATGAGCCGCCGAACGGCGTCCCCGGCGCGTCGGCTCGTACTTGATCGGCGAGTTGGAACCAATCGACGCTCGACTCGAGGCTCAGCACCACCGGGATTGCCTGAAACACGTCGCCGCGCTTCGACCGCACTTCTTGAATCTGATCGTTGCCCGCGGCTCGAACGGCGATCAGCTCGTCCTGCCGAATCATCCGATACTCGTCGAACGACGCGAATCGAACGCATCCTGCCATGGCGAGCGCAACCAGCGTACAGGCCGCGCGGGCCCCGGCACGTCGCTGCCGTCCGATGTTAGCGGGCATGGTCGCGCTCCGCCTGCTTGCTGATGCCGCCGAACCACGGGAAACGTCGGTCGGGCCGATACAGGTTGTAGCTCATGCTCGCGCCGAAGCTCGGTCCCTTGTCCTTTCCTCCGGGCGAATCGTTATAGGTCTCGAATGTGAAATCGCCGATGCGCACGCGAATCGAAAAGAACAGCTCGCGCGCCGGCGTCTTTGCCTGGTAGAGATGTGTCGAATCCGTCCCAGCCCGGAACTCGTTGATCGTCGCGAGCTCGCTCGGCGACCGCGGCGACGCGAAGAACCCATACGCGCTCGTCAGCGCGTATTCGAGCTGCACAGGGAAACCGCTGGCGATCTCGGTCCCGAGACGCACCAGACCTTGCGCATTGGCATAGGCTGGAACGATGTCCGGGAAATAGTGCCCAGCCTTGAGGGCGCCGACGCGGGCCATGCCTCCGACGCCGAAGCTGCGAATCTGCAGCACGTGCGGAAGCGGAAACCAGTCGGGAAAGCGCGTCGTCTCGTAGACGCTGGAGCCCGCGTGCAGAAAGGCTTCCTGTTGGAGCGTGCTCAGTTGCCATCCACCGCCGATGAACAGGGGCGTGGGCTGGCGCGTCTCGTGGCCGTCGTCGCGCTGCGGCGCGTAGAGCCGCAGGAAATACTCGTCGGACCATCCCGCCACCAGGGGCAGATTGTGGTTTGGCCCGTAGCTCGTGTGTGTTTTGGTGTCCCACGGCTTCCGCGGCACACGTCGGAGCTTGTCGCGCTGAAGATTCCCGCGATGGATCACGTCGTTCTGTAAGAATTCCGGAATGTGATCATTGACGATTCCGAGCATGAAGGTTCGGCGTCGGGAGAGAGGCCCGGGGTCGACCTCCGTCGGCCGGTCGCTGTGCTTCATGAGAAGTCCATTCTGCATTCGCGAATATGCGAGAATGTTGAAGCCAAGCGTTTGTGGAATGTCATTGTACGGCGTGAAGGTGTATCGTGTGGTATCGAACCGGAATACCTCCTTTCCGTACTGCGTGAATCCCAGAAAATGAACGCCGAAGTCGGCGCGGTCGCGAAGATCCGGAAGCATGTTGCCGCCCCAATGCGCCTCGGGCGTCGCCAATGCCTGGCCGGCAGCGGCGGCGGCGATGAGTGAGATGAGCCCTATCGCCTTGGCTAACGATCGAATCCACGTCATTTCGATGACTCGCGCATCATGGGGTTGGAGGATGATCGCGTCGCGAGCAGCGCGCGAGCGATCGCGGACGAGATCTGCTGGCCACCGTGCACTTCGGCGAAGAGGAACTGTCCTCCGGGGTTCACTTCCAAGAAGACGTATGCTCCGCTGGCGGTGCATTTCAGGTCGATGGCGCCGTACCGGAGGTTGAGCAGCGCCAGCAGGGCGCGAAGTTGGTTCTCGATCTCGCCCGGTAGGCAGTGTGGCCGAATCTCCGGGGCGGCATCCAATCGCCAGTCGAGCCGCGCGAAATCGCGGTGGGACGCGATCTCCACGGCGAAGACGGCGTCATCGACGATCGTCGCCCGAACGTCGTCGCCTTCGATCAATTCCTGGAAAATCGCCGGCGCGAGCCTGAGCTGAGGCAGATGCGGTCGCGCCGTTTCATCGTACACACGCGTCGGTAACATCGTCGGTCCGGGCGTCAGCGTCTTGAACACTGTTTGGCGGCGGGCGGTGAACCGCTCCACGCGCACCGGATCATTCGAGATCATCGTTTCAGGAGTTCTCAACCCGGCGAGGCGCGCGGCCGCCAACTGAAACGGTTTGTGCGACGCGGCGTCGTGCGACGCGGGCGAATTCATCGCGCGGCCGCCGAGGGTGAGCAACCAGCCCCGAAGAGCCGACCGCGCTTCGGCGCGGCAGAATGCATCGACATCGCCCGACGCGGGTCGCGGCTGGATCAATGACGGCGACGGACGACGGATCCAGACTCCGCACAGTTCGCGGTCGTCGACGATGCAGTCACCGACATCCAGCGATGTGAAGGACTCGGCACCATCGACGTGAAATGACAATCGCCACCGCGACGGAAATCCTGCCGAGTCCACGAGCACGCATCTTCCCCGACTCTTTTCGACTTCGTGCGCGACCACACGCGCGTGGATGTCGTCGTGCGGCGCGATGATGAGCACCGTGCCGCGCGGATTAGAGATCATCCTGGACATCCGGCTTCGTCCCGATCGGGCCGCCGGCAGGGCCTCCGAACACCGTCGTCGGGAAGGTCGTCGGGATGCCGCCCGTCGTTGCGGCGAGATCGATCCCACGTGCGCGGGCAAATTCCGATTCTCGCGCCGCCACCGGCGCACGCGCTGACTGCGGCGTGATCGCCGTTTCGATGTCGGTCGGCGCGGCGACCGCGAACGGGACCGCCTCAACATCCACGCCGCCTGGCGGCCATGCCGGAACGGGATCCACGATGTGTGTGACAGCGCCGGACGACAGATCCACCGCCGCCGCGAACGTCCGACTCATGAGCCATGATCCGGCGCGCGGTGTCCCAACGAGAAACGTTACGACGCCCGCCGCGGCTGCGTCGTCTCGTGGGACGACGGTGGATCCGCGGATATCACACCCGGCGTCGACCGCAGCGCGAAGCGATTGCACCACCTTTGCGTCGGAAACCGCAATGGCGCGGGCCCGCACCATCCAGTCCGAAGACTGCGCCGCGAGAGAGATGATGCGCCGAATTTCCGCCCCCAGCCACCCTTCGACGATCACGTCCCTGGCGCTCGTCGGCGCTGAAGCGTCAACGTGACGTTGAGCGGCCACGGGTTCAGCCGCGGTCGGTTTGGACCGGTTCTTCGCGCGCGCCATTTGTGTTTCCGAATGAGAAATCGTTGGGCGACCCCGGCGGGCCGACGATCGCCGGCTCTCTAATGAGAGGGGCGCGCATTCGGAAATTCCCGAGCGGTAGGCTCGGGGGGCTATCGGATCGTGAACGGAATGGTGTAGCGCTCGGGAGCCGATGTCGTGTCGGCGCGCTCGAACATGTCGACCTCGAATGGTCGACCCACGCGATTGCCCGCGACATCCTCGAGAATCGACAGCACGACGACGTCGTACGCCCCGGCGGACCACGCCTCTCGTGGCGTGAACCGCCATTCTTTTTCGCTCGGTCCAATGGCGATGTCGCCCACGATCGCGTCGCCGCCCTTCCGTTGAACGCCGACGGCGCGCTGCAGCAACCCGTGGTCGAGCGATCGCGGAAACGTCAACACCAACGCGGCGCGGCTGCCGGCGCTCGGCGCCTTCACCTTCCACGTCGAAAGCGCTATCGGCTCCGTCACCGCCGGTCCAGCGTAGAACTCGGCGCGAAACGGCTTCGCGAGCGGCAATCCATTTGCGTCGTGCCACGTGGTGTCAACGACCAGCGCGTATGCGCGTCCCGCTTTGAGTGGTCGGCCCAGTCGTTCGTTCGGCAAGATGCCTTGCTTCACTCGGCCGGGGTCGAGGAAAACCGTATACCGTGTGTGATCAGGATTCCAGAAATCGGCGTCGAGCGGGAGAAACGCGTGTTGGATTTCGCGTCCGTCGTTGCCGATCAAGTGCACGAAATCGACGCCCGACTGCCGCGACATCGGCGCCGAGAACTCGATGTACAGTCGGAGTTGATTCTCCGGCACCGTCGCCGCCGTCGGCAGCACGCGCGTTACGACGGTCGACGGCTTGAGCTTCGGTCGCGCGACCTCCACCACGACATTGACCGCGGAGTCACTCTGCTTCCGTGGTAGCTTCGATGGATCGATGCGCACGGCATACGCGCGCCCCGCATCGAACGGGTATAACGGATGAAATTCGATGGCGGTGTCGCTCGCGGCGTAACGGCCGGCGATCGAGATCGAGTCGGCGCCAGCGACCGCGACGTGTACGAGCTCACTCCAGCGTTCGTTCGTCCATCCGGCTTTGCGCAGCGCCGCGAGATTGGTCGCATCGACGCCAAGCACGGTGACGTGCGCGACACGAGCGCCGGGCGACGTGTCGAACACCGCGCGAAGCTTCTCCGAACGCACAGCGCCCTCGCCGCCGCAGGCAAGCGCGCTTGCGGCAACGAGGGCGCCGGCGATGAACCGACTACGGAAGTGCAACCGCCTGCAGAGCCAAACCGGTCGGCGTCTTGGCGACCACGATCGAATGGTCGGCGTCGAGCAGATCGAGCTGCTGAATGCCGGTCATCGACTTGATCGTCTCGTAAGCAATACCCGCGGTTCCGGTTCGCACGGGCTCCGTGATCGCCGACTGCGACCCGAAGTCCCTGGTCGGAATCTTCATCACGCCGCGTGACGTGTTCGACATGAGCAAATACTCAGCACCATCCTTCTTATAAAGAATCATATCGATCGGGCGATTGCCCGCGCCCAACTCGGCGATCGTCGTTCCGCGGATCTTGGCGCCCGGCGCGAGCGACGAAACCGGGAACTTCACCAGCGGCGTGCACAGATACGCGGCGATGAGGTTCTGCTCGCCGTTGACGCTGTAGGGCAGGAACGCGTAGACCGGCGAATTCGTCTCGAGGCGCCCATGGTTGCCGTGGAAGATCTCGGCGCTTGCGCCGCGGTCCGCGTTCGAGAACGGATAGCCGATCGACCAGAGCTTCGACGCGAACTCTTCGTTCGACAGGCCGGCGACGAAGACGCGGCCGCCGCTGAACGCCATGTTCGTGATCGACTGGCTTCGATTGCTGCGTCCCGTCGCGTTGAGCGCGATCGGGTTGGGCAGCGCAACACTCGTGAAGGCGACACCTTCCATCGAGATCACGTCGATCTTTCCGGCGCCATCCACACGCAGCAGCGCCGGTGCGGCGTTCGCCCCTTGGCCCCGCATCACGGCGACGTACGAGTTGTGGCTCTTGGGGTCGACCTTCAGATCGGCGATCGTGATCTCTGAAGCTCCCGTGCCGAGGATGCCGGCGATCTGCTCGTCGAGATTCGCGATGTCCTTCGTCCCCGGTGTGCCGGCCCTTTGCTTCGACAGGTCCAGCGCGAAGATCGTGGCGCCGGTCGGGTCGCCGGCGTAGAGAATCCCCGTCGGTCCGATCGCGAGCGGACCGATTGACTGCAACGTCGGGCTGACGCCGCTCCGCACTGGGCTGGGCGCGTGGGCGGGAGTAGCGGCCGTCGTGACGGCTAAGACGGCGACGGATACGGCTGCGAACGAGACTGGCAACCTGAAACGCATCGAACCCCCCTTTACGGTGACGGTGGAAACCTGCTTTCCCCTGGCCGGGCGGGCAACCCGGCTGATAGTTTCCGGCTCCTTCCCATACAAAGAACGGGCATGTTCACCCTGACGCTGCAGGACTTCAAAGACGTTCGGGCGCGAATCGCGCCGCACATCAAGCACACGCCGCTGCTGACCTCCCGCCAATTGAGTGAACGCACCGGCTACGACGTGCGCACCAAGGCCGAGATGTTCCAGCGAGTCGGCTCGTACAAGATTCGAGGACCGCTCAACAAGTTCGCGCTGATGCCGGACGAGCAGAAACGCCGTGGCGTCGTTTGCTCATCGGCCGGCAATCACGCGCAAGGCGTCGCCCTGGCGGCGAAGATTCACGGGATTCGTGCCGTCGTCTGCATGGCCGAGAATGCCACGCCGGCGAAAATCGCCGCGACGAAGGGATACGGCGCGGAGGTGGTGCTGCACGGAACGATCTGGGACGAGGCCAACGAGAAGGCGAAAGAGCTGGTTCAAACCGAAGGGCTGACTTACGTCCATCCGTTCGACGACGAGCAGCTCATCGCAGGGCAGGGCACCCTCGGACTCGAGATCGTGCAAGACTGGCCCGACGTCGACGCGGTCGTCGTTCCGATCGGTGGCGGCGGCCTGATCGCCGGCACCTCGATGGCTGTGAAGGGACACAATCCGAAGATCAAAGTCATCGGGGTCGAGTCGTCGGACGGTCCGGCGATGCAGCGCAGTGTGCAGTCTGGGAAGCTCGAAACGATCGACTGCCGGACGATCATCGACGGTCTCCGCGTTCGACGAGCGGGGGAGCTCAATTTCTCGGTGGTTCAGCGTTTCGTCGATGACATCGTGGCGCTTCCCGACGAGCAGATCTTCGACGCGATGATCTGGGTGATGGAACGGTGCAAGCTCGTCGTCGAGGGAGCGGCCGCCGCGCCCGTCGCCGCATTGCTGCACGGCTTGGTCAAGCTGCCGCCCGGTTCGAAGGTCGCCGTCGTGTTGTCGGGCGGAAACGTGAACCTCGATCAGATTCGTGGATTGAAATGGAACTGAGCGGCCGCTATTCCACCAGCGCCGCCAGTCTCTTCGGCGCACGCTGCCGATACCCCTCGCGAAGCAGCTCTTCGATCTCGATCCAACTCGGGCGTCCGTCGAGCCAGGCGCCGACCCAGCCGCTCGGGCCGACGTAGGGCGGCTTGAAGTACTGCGTCGGCTTGGCGCGCATCAACATGTCTTGCGTGAGCTGATCGGAGTTGATCCACAGCGCGGGTCGTCCACCGCCGTGGTGCGTGTTCTCGGAGGCGTACATCGCGAAGAGCTTGTTCTTCACACGAAACGTCGGCTCTCCCCACGCTTCGACCTCGTGCGCTTCGGGAAGTGAAAGGCAGATGTCTCGCACGCGCGTGAGTGCATCCATCCTTTTTTCTTTAGTGGCTTTCTTTGTCGGTTTTTTTGCTGCCATCTCGCCATTCTCCACGATCGAATGCGGTCGGCCTGGCTGTGGAAGATTCCGCTTGAAACACCAGGTCCCGCGACTAAATTACGCGGTGCCCCAGGTCCCGGAGGGTATCAGCCTTCCAACTCCGTCAGGACCCCGAAGGTAGCAGCGGTACGAGGTGTCTGATGTCGCTTCGTCGGCCTGGGGTACTCAACGCGGGAGCCGAGCGCTGCTTGTAGCGACCGGCCTCGCGTTTTGCTTTGACCCGTTTCCGTTTTTCCGCCGCACGCCGCACGCGTTGTACGCTGGTTGTGTTCCCGTTCCACTGTCCGCTTGTGTCTCTCGCTCTCGCCCGCAAATACCGCCCGAAACGCTTCGCCGACGTCGCCGTGCAGTCGCACGTCTCGACGACGCTGAAAGGTGCGATTGCGCGCGGCCGCGTCGCGCACGGCTACCTCCTCTGCGGGCCTCGCGGCGTCGGGAAGACCACGCTCGCGCGCGTCCTCGCGATGGCACTCAACTGCGAGCGCCGCGGCGATCCGTCGCTCGACGGCGAACCGTGCGGCGAGTGCGCATCCTGCCGACGGATCTGGAGCGGTTCGGCCAGCCTCGATGTTGTCGAGATCGATGCGGCTTCCAACCGCGGCGTCGACGACGCGCGCGAGCTGCGTGAGCGCGCGATGTACGCTCCGTCTGGCGACACGTCCTACAAGGTCTACATCGTCGACGAAGCACACATGCTGACGCGCGAGGCGTGGAACGCGTTGCTCAAGATTCTCGAGGAGCCACCTCCGCGCGTTGTGTTCGTCTTCGCGACGACGGAGCCGCAGAAGATCGCGCAAGCGGCCGCGCCCGTTTTGAGCCGCCTCCAGCGGTTCGACTTCAAGCGCATCGGTCCTGGCGAGATTCGCGACCGGTTGAATCACGTGCTCGCCGATGAGAGCATCACCGCGGAGCCGGAAGCGCTCGCCGCGATTGCGCGCGCGGCAGACGGGTCGATGCGCGACGCACTCAGCTTGGCCGATCAAGTCATCGCGATGGGCGACGGCCGCGTCACAGCCGAACGAGTGCGCGACGCCCTCGGTCTCGTTGCCGAGGACGAATTCATCGCGATGCTCGACATCATCGCCGAGCGTCGCGCCGCCGATGTGTTTCCGGCCGTCGCGCGGTTGGGCGAATCAGGCGTGGATTTCGGCGGCTTGCTCACCGGTCTCGCCGACATGCTTCGCGCTCAACTCGCCGTCGCCCTCGGCGGTAAGGCGACGGAGGTCTCCGAGCGCGCGCGCGAGGCGCTGGAGGAACGTCGCGGGCGCATCAGCGCCGGGGACCTGTTGCGAATGCTTCAGGCCATCGGTGAGCTCGAGCCGCGCTTCCGGAAAAGCGGGCAGCAGCAATTGTTGGTGGAAACCCTGCTCGTTCGCTTTGCGCTACTCGACAAGGCCGTCGAGATCGAGGACGTGCTCCGGAGCCTCGAGGGCGGTTCGCCAGCGACGCCCAAGCCGGCCGGCCCGAGCGGCGGCGGCGGAGGCGACCCAAACCCTTTCGTTCGACCGGAGCCGCGTACCGCCCCCCGCGCTGACGGCTTCGGACTTCGCGCGGAGCTGGCTCGTCATCCCGAGCGACGCGAGGGATCTGCTTTTACGGCTGCCTCGAAGGCCACGATTGCAGCCGAGCCCGCGACGACGTTCACGCCACGCGCTCCGACTGCGCCTGCGGCGCACCAACCCGAGGCGTTCCCGGCTCCTCCCGCAGGGCAGAGCGGTCTTCCCGACCTCGACGTAAATCGGCTCTCCGAGCAGTGGGATATGCTCGTCGCCCGGTTGCGTGCCGACGGAAAGCCAATGCTTGCTACCGCACTTGGCCACTCGACGCCCGTCGCCGTCTCCGGGTCGGGTACGGTAACGATCGAGCTCGATGACCCGAACGACATCTACGCGCGGGCGATTGCGGCCGGCACGGCGGATGTCATCGCAGTCCTCGGCGAGTGGTTCTCGAAGGTTGCTCGTATCGACCTACGCCGGGACGAGAGTGCTGTCGCGCCGCCGCCAAAGCGACTGACCGACGAGATGGTTCGCGCCGAGCGAGTCGCCGCGCTCCGCAAACGAGATCCGGTGCTCAGCGCGGCGATCGAGGTCCTCGATCTAGATATTACGGATTGACAGTAGTTGTTGCGCGATGCGGCGAACGGCGCGCGGCGAACAACTACCGGGTGAATGGGTTTCGCGGCACCTCACGCCTTTCGCCGCACGTTCGCCGTACGCCTCTCGCCGCATCGCCGTTGTAGCTAGGTTTCCCCAGATCAGCTGTCTGATCCCATCGATCCTCCGCCGACTCTATGCCTGACTTTTTGAATATCCTGAAGCAAGCGCAGGAGATGCAGGGCAAGTTTCAGAAGATTCAGGAGGAGCTCCAAGCCAAAACGGTCACCGGTACATCCGGTGGCGGAATGGTCGTCGCCGAGGTCTCGGGCACGGGCCAGGTCAAGAAAGTGAAAATCGATCCGAGCGTCGTGAATCCGGCCGACATCGAGATGCTCGAAGATCTGGTGACTGTGGCCGTCGCTGATGCGCAAACGAAGGCGCAGGCCGCGGCTCAAGAGGAAATGGGAAAGCTGACTGGCGGATTGAACCTCCCGTTCAAGCTGCCGGGTTTCGGATGACCGTCGTCTCGACGCGATAGCGATGTCTGCGATCGATGACCTCGCGACCGAGCTTTCACGTCTGCCGGGCATCGGTCGCAAAACGGCGCTTCGACTGACGTATCACCTGCTGCGCCAGCCCCGCGACCAGACTCGCCGGCTTGCCAATGCGCTGCTGACGTTGGGCGAGCGCGTTCGTGCCTGTAGCCGCTGCTTCAACCTCACCGAAGAGGAGCTGTGCTCCATTTGTCGCGATTCACGGAGGGATCCCACGACGATTTGCGTCGTCGAGCAGGCATCCGATATCGGGGCCATCGAGCGAGCGGGAGAGTATCGCGGCGTCTATCACGTCCTCGGCGGACGGTTGTCGCCGTTGGACGGTGTTGGCCCCGATGACCTCACCGTCGACGCGTTGCTGCGACGGCTCAACGAGGATGGCGACCCCGTGCGCGAAGTGATCATCGCGACGAATCCGAGTCTCGAGGGCGAGGCGACCGCACTATACGTGCAGAGCCATATCGCTCAGCGCGGCGTCACAGTCTCGAGAATTGCGCGGGGACTGCCCGTCGGCGGCGATCTCGAGTACGCCGATGGAGTGACGATCGCGCAGGCACTTTCCGCCCGGAGGACGATGTGAGCGAACGACGCGATGCCAGAGCGATCACGTTTGGCTTCCTGGGCGGCATACTTTTAGGGACTCTTGCCTGGAGTGTGCAGATCCAGCGATCGCGACGCGAGCTGTTCAGTAAAAGCCCGTTCAGGCGTCTCGCGGCATTGGGATATCTGGGCGGAAATCCGAGTCCGGAGGCGACGCGGATTCTCACCGACTATGTTGGCTGGGAACGCCATCCGAGGCTCCGGCGCCGGGGCCAGCAGCTTCTGCGTCGCATGCATGCTGACCTCGAGTAAGGACGGAACGCGATGCCCGTTGGCAGTGCTAGTTGGTCGTTTACCGAGGATGATTTCGCGGCAATCACGGCGACGCTGGAGAGCTTTCTCGCCGACAGCAACGCGCGTTGCGCGCTGCTCGTGGATCGCACCGGTCAGCTCGTAGCGACGGTAGGCGAGCGGCCGAATTTCGATCCGACGGCATTCTCGACGCTCGCGGCCGCTGATTTCAGCGCCAATGACCAACTCGCCAAATTGATCGGCGAGAACGACTTCAACTCGCTCTTTCACCAGGGCGAAAAGGAGTCGATGTATCTCGCCGACATCGCGCGCAGGCTGATTCTCGTCGTGCTGTTCGACAACCGCACCACTCTGGGGCTCGTCCGGCTGAAGATGCGGCACGTCGTCGGAAATCTGTCACAGCTGTTCGAGCAGGTGTTCGCGCGCAGTGCATCCGCCGCGTCCGCGCCGAAGATTCTCGCCGGCGCCGACGACGAAATCGACAAGCTGTTCCAATGAGAGGAGTGCAGCCATGTCGATGATCAACTACGCCTCGCGTGAGATCAATTGTAAGATCGTGTACTACGGTCCTGGACTCGGGGGCAAGACGACGAATCTCGAAATCGTCTACGGTCAGGTGCAGCCCGACACGCGAGGTAAGCTGATCTCGCTCGCGACCGAGACCGAACGCACGCTGTTCTTCGATTTCTTGCCCGTCGATCTTGGCACGATCCGCGGCTTCAAGACGCGCTTCCATCTGTACACCGTGCCGGGACAGGTCTACTACAACGCGAGTCGCAAGCTGATCCTCAAGGGCGTCGATGGCATCGTCTTCGTCGGCGACTCGCAGGTCGAGCGCATGGAAGCAAACCAGGAGTCGATGCAGAACCTGTACGACAACATGGCGGAGTACGGCTACGATCTCACCAAGATGCCCTTCGTCATCCAGTACAACAAACGCGACTTGCCGAACGCGGCGCCGATTAAAGAATTGCAATCGGCGCTCAATCCAGGATGGGAGATCTCCGATCCGGTGAAGATGCGTGTGGCCCCCGACCCATATCACCCCGGCGAGAATCTCGTCGAGCAATTGCCCACGGGCGAGTGGATCGAGCGGGCACAATACTTCGAGGCTGTCGCCGTCAACGGAGACGGCGTGTTCGATACGTTGAAAGGTGTGAGCAAACTCGTTCTCAAGGCGCTCGCATAGTGGCTGCTGCCCGCGCGTCGGCCAAATGAATCTCCCGAACGCACTGACCGTTGCTCGAATCGCCGCGACGCCACTGATCGCGGTGCTTCCGTTTGCCGACGAGTGGCAACCGCGGCTCATTGCGTTCGTCCTGTTCACATTGGCAGCGATCACCGACTACATCGACGGGCAACTCGCGCGCTCCCGGAAACAGGAGACTGACCTCGGGCGGCTGCTCGACCCACTCGCTGACAAGCTGCTGCTGATTGGCACGTTCATCCCGATGTACGCCCTCGCCGATCGTTACCCGTTCATCACGCCGTTCGGACCGGTTGGGCTATCGATGTGGATCGTGGCCATCGTGATCGGACGGGAAGTGTTCATGACCGTGTTTCGACAGGCCGCCAAACATCGCGGTGTGGTGATCGCGGCCATCTCCTCGGCGAAATGGAAAACGGGCTTTCAGCTCGTCTGGCAGGGGAGTGCGTACTTCTGGTTTTTCGCGGCGACGCTCGCGGCGGCGAAGCGATGGACCGGATCAGCCTGGCGCGCCTTCGCTCAATTCAACGGCACGGTGGGAACCATCATGATGATCGGTGCCGTCCTCCTCACGTTGTATTCGTTCGTCGTCTACCTGAAAGACTTCGGCAGCGTCTTTGCTCCTTCGTCGGCGAAGTGACGACACCATCCAGCCTGCCCGCCGAGCGGCGCGGCACCGCGGTCGAGATCATCACGATTGGTGACGAGCTTCTGCTCGGCTTCACGGTGGACACCAACGCTGCGCACATTGCCCGCCGGCTCGCATCGATCGGAATACACGTCGTGCAGCGCGGCACGGTCGGCGACGAAGCGTCGCGGATTGCCCATGCCGTGGGTGAGGCCATCGATCGCACCGGCGCCGTCATCACCACTGGCGGCCTCGGGCCGACGTCGGACGACCTGACGAAACAGGCCATCGCCGAACGATTCGGCCGCGGCATGCACGTCGATGAAGAGCATCTGGCGTGGATGAAAGAGCGCTGGCTCAAGCGCTTCAATCGGCCGCTGCCGGAGGCGAACCGGCTGCAAGCGATGGTGCCGGACGGCGCCACGAAATTAGAGAATCGTCATGGCTCGGCGCCGGGCATCTGGCTGGAGGACGATTTCGGTCGCTGGGTCGCGATGCTCCCGGGCGTTCCGCGCGAGATGCGCGGCATGCTCGACGACACGCTCCTGCCCCTGCTCGCCAAGCGCTTGACGGCGGGCACTGTCGTCCGATCGCGAACGCTGCGCACGACCGGTGTGGCCGAGTCCCTCCTGGCCGACCGCATCGACTCGATGCCCGGCGGCAAGCTTGGGGCTTCCCTCGCGTACTTGCCCTCGATCGCCGGCGTCGATCTTCGCCTCACCGTCCGCGACGTTCCCGAAGCCGAGGCCGAGCGCGTCTTGGCCGATGCGGCATCCCGACTCCGCGACCGGGTCGGTGAGTCGATCTACGGCGAGGAAGACGACGATCTCGCGTCGGCCATTCTCGAGATGTGCCGGGCGCGTCACCTGACGATCGCCGTCGCGGAGAGCTGTACCGGCGGTCTCCTCGGCGCTCGCCTGACGGCCATCGCCGGATCCAGCGACGTCGTGCTCGGCGGAGTCATCGCGTATGGCAACGAGGTGAAACGCGATGCACTCCGCGTCCATCAGGACGATCTCGACGCGCACGGTGCCGTCAGCGAGGTCGTCGTCCGTCAAATGGCCACCGGTGCCCGGGCATTCGCCTGCGCGAGCGTCGGCTTGGCCATCACCGGGGTCGCAGGCCCCGGGGGCGGCTCAGAGGAAAAACCCGTCGGAACCGTCTGGATTGCAGTGGACATCGAAGGAAACGTGCAGCCCAGGCTGCTCCGATTGTGGGGCGATCGCGAGGAGATCAGACAACGTTCGGCGCAGTGGACCTTAGAATTGTTACGACAGCGGTTGCTACAGTAGGGGCCGGCGTCGCTTTCCGTCTTCCGTCATCCGTCTGCCGCTTCCCTCTTTCCCGCGAGACCGAAGGAGAACGGAGAACGGAAGACGGAAAACGGGAAACGGCCAGTTTGGCAGTGCTCGAGGGCATAACGGTTGCACCCCTTACCGCACCCAGCAAATTTGGAAGATCATGGAACGACCAGACGATACTGAATACGGCGACGACGCCCCCGAGGCCGGACATCCATTTGACGGCGGCGCTGGCCGCGCGGCTGAAGACGCATACGACGCGTCCAGCGCCGCCGAGGCTACCGCGGATGATGAAATGCAGCGCAAGCTGAGGGACCAGCAGGATAGGTATCTCCGTCTTGCAGCGGAGTATGAGAACTATCGAAAGCGCACGACGCGCGAGCGCAGCGAATCGTATGGCCGCGCTCAGGGCGACCTCGTGAAAACGTTGCTCGACGCGCTCGACGACCTTGCCCGATTCGCGCACGTCGATCCGGCCACGGTCGACGCGAGCACCGTGGTGCAGGGCGCCGATATGGTCGAAAAAAAATTGCTCAAGGCGCTGACCACCGCCGGTCTCGAGATCGTCAATCCCGTCAACCAATCGTTCGACCCCACAGTGCACGAGGCAGTCGCGACCGAACCCGCGTTGTCCCCCGAGGACGACCACGTCGTGTCGCGCGTCTATCAGGTCGGCTACCGCTTCAATGGGCAGCTGTTGCGTCCCGCGCGCGTCGTCGTGAAGCAGTGGAACGGCTGAGCACGTACTGACGCTATGGCTCAGACGAAGGACTACTACGCGGTCCTTGGCGTTCCCGCGTCCGCGACGCAGGAAGAGATCAAGAAGACGTACCGCAAGCTCGCCGCGAAGCACCACCCCGATAAGAATCAGAACGATCCGAAGGCCGCCGAGCGCTTCAAGGAGATCTCGGAGGCCTATCAGGTGTTGGGCGACGCCGACAAACGAAAACAGTACGACAACATGCGTCGGCTAGGCGCGTTCGGCGGGTTTGGTGCGGGCCCTGGTGGCCCTCGGCGACCCGGCCCGACGCCGGGTGGTGCCGGAGCGCAGTCGTTCAACTTCGAGGACTTCGACATCGGTGGCCTGGGCGGGCTTGGCGACATCTTCAGCTCGATGTTCGGCGGGGGCGGGAAGGGCAGTGCTCGATCGCGCGGCCCGGAGCGCGGCCAGGACGTCGAGTCGCAGTTGTCGATTCCGTTTCGCACCGCGGTGCTCGGCGGCAAGGTCCAGATCGAGCTCGAAGTGAATGAAGAGTGCGCGACGTGTCACGGCAGCGGCGCGGCGCCGGGCGCCAAGATTCAGACGTGCCCCGAGTGCAACGGTCGCGGAAGCATCTCTTTCGGTCAGGGCGGATTCGCCGTTCAGCGACCGTGTCCGATGTGCCTCGGCAAAGGTACGGTCCCGAGCGAGCGTTGTCCGACGTGCAACGGCGCAGGAGAAGTCCGCGTTCGAAAAAAGATGCAGATCACTGCTCCGCCGGGCGTCGATACGGGGACGAAGATTCGCCTGAAGGGGCAGGGCGGCCGGGGATCGCACAATGGGCCGCCGGGCGATCTGCTGATCACGTTTCAGGTCGAGCCGGATCGATTCTTCAAGCGTGAAGGTCTCGATCTCATCGCGCCGGTGAAGATCAACATCGCGCAAGCCACCCTGGGCTCGAAGATCAGCGTCGGCACGCTCGAGGGAAAGAAGCTGCACGTCAAGATTCCTCCGGGTACGCCGACGGCGAAGCGCTTTCGCATTCGCGGGCAGGGAATCAAGAAGGACGACCGCACGGGCGATCTGATCGTCGAGGTCGAGGTGAGCGTGCCCGAGAAGCTCACGGAAGAGCAGGAAAAAGCGATGCGCGAGTTCGCCGAAGCGAGCGGACTGAAATACTAGAGCTCTTACGGCGCGCTCCACTGCGCGCCGGTTCGATATTGGCCGACGGCCTTCCACTCCACGACGACCAGTCGCGCGCCGGCATACCATCCGTCGTCTTGCGGCAGACCGTTGGACCCGGGCGCTCGCGTCGTCGACAGGTGACTGAAGGTCGTCGATAGGGGGATCCAGGGAAGGACGAGAAACCCGGAACCACTCGAGCCGCCGGTATTGCGGACCAGCATCGCCTCCTTGCGCGCGTCGTTGACCAAGATAAACTCGAGTCCCTCGGTGAAAATCGCGGTATTTGCGTATCCGGCCGGACGTTCGGGCCCGGCTGAAAGCTGAAGCCAAACGTCAGCGGCCGTAGGCTCGTGAGAGAATCCATATATTCTGAAACGCCAGCCGTCATGCACGAGCACGGCACCATCTTGGAGCGGGAGACTTCCGACGATGCGGGTGCGCAGGACTCTCATGATGCCCGAGACGGAGAGCGACATTACGGCGCCGCTGAACGACTCTCGGGTCATCTCTCGAGACTCCACGGAGAACTGGCTGGTTGGCTCACGCGGTGCGTCGCCGAGCCAGTGTATGTCAGGTCCCAAAGGCGGTAATACGTCGCGCTCGATGCGCGGCAAGCCGTTTCGGAAGGAGGTAATGGTCTTCCCGTCCGTGAGCTGAACGACAAGACGGTCCGCCTCGAAGAAGAGCCGACTCGAATCCGACAGGCCGACGATCCGCAAGCTGATCGCTGGGCCCGCCGACGGCATGTACTGATCCCGGTCCGCCGGCTTGACTTGTATCGTTGCCGTATTGTCGATCGCGGGGAGCATTCCCCGCCGATCGAACGGCGATGCAAATGACGCACTCACGAGGCCCATCGTCGCGATGACGCCGGCGAACCAGGCGAGCCTCCGTCGGTCTCTGGTTCGGTAGACGATCGCGAGAAACACGATGGCTGCCGGCACGCTGACGAGCGTCAGCACCAGCGGCGTGATGCGTTGTGTATGAAAAAACGCTTCATGGATTGCTAGCGCGACGATCGTCACAACCATCACGACGACGAACGTGGCCACAAACGCGCGCCAATCGTCGGTTAGCGCCCCGATGATCATTACGGCCAGCGTGAGCTCGACGTACGACAAACACGCGCGCGCGATCGCGGCAGCGATGATTCCCGGGTCGGCGTGCAGGACGCGCAAGGCAACAATTCCAGCGGGAATGGGCAGTCCCACGGCAAGGATCGCCATGAGGAAGAACTTTGCTCCGAGCACCGCCGTCGGTGCCAGCGGGCGGCTTGCCCAGAAGGCATTCGGACGCGTCGGCGAGTCTGCTTGCACGAGCGATGCGGCAGCGACCAGCCCGAGCATCACCATCACGAGCGGTATCCACTGGACAAATGTGTCTCGCATGCCGAGCACTTCGGTCGATGGCGTCAACTGGTACGGGCCAAATGCCGAGCCGGTAACGACGCCGAACACGGATGCGGCGGCGAGGCTCACGTAAACCGCCAGCGGAAACCAAATATGCCGAACGTCTTTCGCGGCGATGTGCCGCAACTGTGCCGACCAATTCATGACCGTGCTCCCGCTGTTGGCGTCGGCCGTTTGGCCAGGCCGACAAAGATCTCGCGCAACGTCGCGTCGCGGCTCTCGATGTGCGCAGCGTCGCCGAGCCGCGCCTTCAGCTCGCGATCCACAGCGCCCGGGGCGCCATTCGACATCAAGAAACTCATTCGAGATCCCGCGCGTTCGACCGCCATCCATTCCGGCGGCGTCTGCGGCGGCGCGCCCGTGGGCATCGTGACGTCGACGTGTTTGAAGCGCTCTCGCACACGATCGATCGGCTCGGAGAGTCTCACGACGCCGCGATCGAGAAAGCCGACCCAGTCGGCGAGCAACTCCAACTCGCCGATGTCGTGAGAGCAGAGAAGGACCGTCCACCCTTCAGAGCCCGACGACCGAAGCAACCCGCGAACCAATTCATCCTTCACGAGTGCATCCATGCCGGTAAACGGCTCGTCCATGATGAGGAGCCGCGGACGCGGCGCGAGCGCGCACAGCAGGGCCGCCTTCATCTGTTCGCCGCGTGAGAGCGTGCTGATTTTTCGCGAGGGATCGAGCTCGAACTGTTCACGAAGCTCCCGCGCGAGCGACGCGTCCCAGGTGTCGTAGAGCGGCGCGAGAAAGGCCTCGATCTCGGAAAGCCGCATGCGCGAGGGCAACGATTGCCCTTCCGCCACGTATCCGATGCGGCTGCGCGTCGCCGTGTCGAGTGATCTCGTATCGACGCCGAGCACCGCCGCACGCCCGCGGCTCGGATGCCGCAGGCCCATCAGCACCTGAAGCAGCGTCGTCTTCCCCGAGCCGTTCGGGCCCAGCAGCGCGTAGAGCGCCCCTTGCGGCACGGCGAGATCGACGTCGCTCAACGCGACGACTCGCCCATACGAGTAACTCAGACGCTCGACATCGATCACGTTCATGGCTCGACCCCGCCATACGAAAGTGAAATTGCTATATGCAGATTGCTACTTCGGCGACGCTCCATCGTTACCGAACAGCTCCGACCAGCGCGCGGTGACGGCGCGAACCACCTCGTCGCGGCTCAATCCAAGCCGCTTCGCCTCGACGACGAGCTGTTCCACCTCGTTCGACAGCAGGAGCCGGCGCTCGGCGGCGGATGCTTGCCGCCGGGCGGTGACCGTCGTACCGATACCCGGCCGCACCTCGAGGATGCCATCGCGTACGAGCTCCGCGATCACTTTCTGAGCGGTGTTCGGGTTGATCTTGAGCTCCTGGCTGAGCTCGCGAACCGACGGAAACGGCGCCCCCGGCACTAACTCACCCGTGACGACGGCTTTCGTCGCCGCGTACACGATCTGGCGATAGGGGGACTCGCCCGGTTTGAGCGTGACGAAGAACGGTAACACAGGTGTACTATGTCACCTAGTACACCAGCGTGTCAAGGGTGCGCGAGCACCTAGATCAGCGTTTGCTCGTCGGGCCCCTCGTCCGGCGAGTCGTCGCTCGGCGGTTGCGCGATGCCGTAGCTTCGCATCTTGCGCCACAATGTCGTGCGTCCCATGCCCAACAAGTCGGCGGCTCGCGACAACGTGCCGCCCGTGTGCGCGAGCGCCGCTTCGATCGCGACGCGTTCGTCGTCGCCATGCGTGGACGCACGGTACCGGCCGTTCGGCGACGTCTCATGTGTCTCGCGAATGTCGTCCGGGAGATGCTGGGCTTCGATACGGCCGCTCGCGCCCGCGGAAATTGCCGCGCTCTCGAGTGCCGCCATCAACTGCCGGACGTTCCCGGGCCAGGCATATTGTCGAAGAATTCTCATCGCGAGCGGCGAGCAGCTCAGCGCCGGTGTTTACGGGGAGCGGTCACGCAGTTGCGCCAATGCATGTTCGGCGAGCAGCGGAATGTCCGTCGCTCGCTCGCGCAGCGGCGGGACGTGGAGCGGGTAGACGGCGAGACGGTAATACAGATCCTCTCGGAACTTCCCGACCGCCACCTGGCTACGGAGCTCGAGATTCGTCGCCGCCACGACGCGAACGTTGACGCGAACGACCGACGTGGATCCGACACGCGTGATCTCGCGCTCCTGCAGTGCACGCAAGAGACGCGACTGGAGCGCCGGCGATGTCGTCCCGATCTCATCGAGAAACAACGTTCCGCCGTCCGCTGCCTCGAAGACGCCGGCGCGATCACGCGCCGCTCCCGTGAACGCGCCGCGGACGTGCCCGAACAACTCGCTCTCGAGCAGACCCTCGGCAAGCGCCGAACAGTTCACCGCGAGAAACGGCTTCTTGGCTCTTGGCGACATCGCGTGAACGCCGCGGGCCACGAGCTCTTTGCCCGTGCCGGTCTCTCCGGTGATCAGAACCGTTGTCTCCGTCGCCGCGACGCGCTGCATTCGCTCGAGCAGCGCGCGCATCGGCGCCGAACGGCCGACGATGCCGCTCGGCGCTGGAGCTCCCTGCGCCGCCTGCGGTCGTCGCTCGAGCAATTCGGCTACACGAGCACTGAGCACGTCGGGCTCGACGGGTTTGAGCAAAAAGTCATCAGCGCCGAGGTGGAGCGCTCGCACCGCGCTGTCGACGGTGCCAAATCCCGAGATCATGAGAATAGGAACGTCATGCCCCCACAGTCTGAGGGCCTCCACGAGACCCAAGCCGTCGATGCCGGGCATGCGCAGGTCGACGAGAACGAGGTCGAACTGGCGTTCACGCAGACGTTCGACGGCCTGTTGCCCGTCACCCGCGGTTTCGACCTCATGCCCATCGGATTGGAGCAGCGCGGCCGTCGTGAGGCGAAAGACGCCATCGTCGTCAACGACGAGAATCTTTGACGGAGTCATACGGAAACGGCCCGCGGCGCGATTGGCGTGCTGACGGATGGTGCAACAGGCGGCAGGTCGACGATGAACGTTGCTCCGCCGCCATCGGTCGTTGCTGCGTCGACGCTCAGTCGGCCGCCGGCGCTCCGAACGAGTCCTTCGGCAACGAACAGTCCGAGCCCGACTCCGTCGACGGCACCTTTGGTCGTGAAAAAAGGATCGAAGATTCTGGTCCGCAGCTCGGGCGAAACTCCCGGGCCATTGTCGCGCACGCGAATGGTGATCCCGTCTGCGGAGTCACGAACGTCGATGGCGATTCGCGGCACATCGCGGCCCGCATGCTCGATCGCCTCTCGGGCGTTCTGCACGAGGTTGAGCAATACCTGTTTCAGTGCATCGGGAGCAATCGCCGTCTCGCGACCAGCACTCCCCGTGACACCGATATTGAGATCCTTGTCGCTGGCGCGGACGGCGGCCAGACGTGCGACCTCGCGAGCGACCGACAGTGCGTCGCTTCGTTGCGCGGCTGGGTCGCGCGGCCGGTTCAGATCCAGCATCTGCTCCGCCAGCTCGTGCATTCGCAACAACTCGTCGATCGCCAGCTCGGCGTAGTCATGGACGCGCGCATCGTTCGACGTCTGCCGGCGGATGAGCTCGAGCAGGTTGCGGAGGTTGGCAATCGGATTGCGGATCTCGTGCGCGAGATTCGCCACCAACCTGCCGGTCGCCGCCAGGCGGTCGCGTTGCATGAGATCGTTCTGCAGCGTCACGAGCCGCGCGTTGCGGTCGGCGAGAGCGTCGTTGGCGCTTCGCAGCTCGGTCATTTGACGCGCCAGCGTCGCGCGCATGTCGCCGAAGGTATCGGCGATGTGTTTTACTTCTCTAATGCGAGATTGTGGAAGAGGCGCATCGAAGGATCCGTGCGCGACCGCGACGGCCGCCTCCGACAGCTCGCGGGCGGGCCGGCTGAGCCGCATCGACATCCATGCGCCGAGCAGGACGGCGATCGCGAGCGCCACGAGCGCGCTGGCGAGGGCGACGCGATGCAGCTGGGGGACAACCGCCACCTCACTCTCGCGCGTGCGGGAGAAGACGACGCGCGCGGCGCTCCCGAACGGTGCCGCGACGGCAATCAATGTTCGATTCGGCGCCGCGATCTCGTGCGCGCGTCCGGAATCATGCACCGTCGTGAAGCCGCGGCGCAGCGCGTTCGCGCGCGACGAGTCCAATGTGGTGACGGCGACCGAGTCGGTCGGGCCAACGAGCAGCGTGACATCGGAGCGCGTCAGCCTCGCCAGGCGGTCGGCCATCCGGTCATCCATCGGCTCGACCACGCCCGCGGCGCCGGTCCATTGGCCATTCCGTTCTACGGGTGCAAGTGCGACGCTCACGATTCCTCGGTCAGCGCGTGCGACGCCCACGGCGACCGGCGTTTGTCCTCGGCGAGTGGCGTCGATCCATTCGACGATTGCCGGTGGACCGAGCACGGAGCGTCCGTCTTGGTCCACGACAAAAGGCTCGCCGCCCCCGAGAAGCGCTTTGCCGCGGTCGGCGAGCTGTCGGATCGTTTCGCGATCGCCGCGGGCGATGGCATCCGCAAGGCCGCGCGACTGAGCGAAGTCCTGGGCGTGCATGCGGAGCGCGTCGGCGCGCGATGACGTGCGGTCGGCCAACACTTCCGGAGCCATCTCGAGATCCGATCGCGCCTTCGCGAGCAGTGCCGAGACGAGTGTGCGATCGAGTGCGAACCCGGCGGGCACGATGCCGACGAGCACCGCGACCGCGATGGTTCCGAGCAACGCGCGCTGGAGCGTCAGCCGAACAGCCATGCGAGCAGCCGATGAGAAAAGGCCAAAGGCAAGGCGAGCGGCCGCGGCCGTCGCCTTGCCTGAGCGATAACGTAGGATCTGGTTCAGCGTGCGGCCAGCCCGTTGGCGCCGTTCGGAAGCCCGGCCGGCCAGTTCGGAAGCGCCGCCAGTGAGCCGTCGGCGCTCACCGAGAAGACGGCGATTCGGTGCATGGCGCCTGAGAAGGCGTAGAGGTATTTGCTGTCGCGCGAGAACGCCATTTCCGTCGGGGCGCTGCCGGCGCCGATGATCCCCGTCACGCCGTCCGCGTTGAGTCTCGTCAGCGCGCCGTTCCGGACCGAGTAGCCGGTGATCGTGCCGCTGCCCGCGTTCGTTGCGTACGCGAACTGCCCGTCGTTCGTGACGGCGATCCAGCAGGCCGCGGTTTCCGTGGTGGCGACCGATCCGCTCACGACCGACCACTGGTTCCCGGCCGCCGCCGAGTATGACGACACGGCGCTGCCGTCGACTGCTCCGCCGAACGCCTCGGACACAATGAGCGTTCCATTGTTCGTGAATGCGAATCCAAACGGCGTCATCCCGCTCGCCGCCGTCACGACTGGACCCGTGGCGATCCCGTTGTTATCGACCGAGTAGGTGCTCAGCCGGTTCGTGGCTTTCTCGGTCACGACGAGCTTCATGCCGCGGGGATCGAACGCAATTTGCGCCGGTCCGGACGCCGCGCTGCTGAGCGGACGCGATGAACCCGCGATGGGCTGAAGAACGCCCTGACCCGAGAGCGTGAAGCCCATGATGCTCCCGGCGCCGCCGGCATTCAGCACGTACGCGAACCGGCCGGACGTCGTGACGCTGATCGGCATCATACCGCCCGACGAAACCTTTGATGCCAGTTGCAACGTGCCGTCCTCATTCACGCGAAACGACGAGACCTCGTTGCTGCCCGCGTCGACGACGAGCAGCGCCTTGCCGCCGGCGTCCAATGTGATGCCGCTCTGATTCCCCAGTCCCCCGCCGGTACCAAGACCGCCCGTGAGGTACGTGGCGACCGGCGTCAGTGAGCCGTCGGACGCGCGGTTATACGCGAGCACCGCGTTGCCGTCGGGGGCGTTCGACATCGTATAGACCTGGCCGACAACGTTGCCGGACCGGCCGACGACATTGTCGCTCATGTCCGGCGCAACGAGGCTGGAGTCTTTATCGTTGGAGCAGGCTGCCGCCGCGATGAGAAGCGCGAGCACTGGAGCGTATTTCATGAGAAGGTTCCTCGGTGTGGGGATGTTGCGTCACCCGCGCATCGTGCTCGAGCGACGACACACCGGAAGGCAAGGATGGAACTCGGCGCGCGTAGAGTGGAGCGAGCGCCCGTAAGTGACAGTTGACCAACACGATGCACCGCGCGCAAACGCTTTTTCGACCGCGTGCCGAATGCTTCATGAAACGCTCTCGCCGCCGATGAAACACGCCGATGAAACACTCCGATGAAGGGTCGAGGGTCGAGGGTCGAGGGTCGAGGGTTGAGGGTCAAGGGTCCCATCGGGCAGCGCGTACTGCTGTTGCTCTTTGGCGCATCGATGCGTCGCGGATTGTGAGATGACCAGCTCGACTTCCTCGTTGCAACGCGCCGAGCGCAATCGCGGGCACGGCTGGCTTGCCATGGCGTTGTTGGCGGGTGTCGCCTACTGCGCCATCGGCAGACTGTTCGCATTCCCGACGACGCACGCGCAGGCTTGGCGATGGGCCGCGTGGCTCGTGAGCGGAGTCGTGTATGCTCTCCACATCGCGTATGAGTGTTTCAAACTCGGCAATTCGCCCCGGCGAGTGGCGCTCCATGTCGCGGCGGGGGTCGCGGTGGGCGGTTTCGGCCTCGCGTTGATCGGAATGGTGAGATCGATGATCATCACGGCGACGATTCGACCGGTTTGGCTCATCTCGTTAGTGGCTTGGCCCGCCATCACCGCGATACCTGGGTATCTCGGCGCGTTAATCCTTTCGGTTGTGTTGACGCGAATGCATCGAAGGGCCGCCCGCCCCTGACGCGGGGCACGCTTGCGAGTGAAGACCCGCCTTCACATACTCCGCGACCATCGTTCACGGAGCGAGTGATGCAGCGCGACAACGACGACGGGAGTGCGAGTAGCTCGGCAATCGGTATCGACCGACGCGAATTCTTGCAGGATGCGGTAGAGGCTGCCGCGGCGTTCGCCGTGGGTCCGCGATTCGCGCTCGCGCAAGCCTCGCAGAAAGACGCCGTCATCGCGCAGATCGCGACGCAGCATCAGCAAACTGTGAAGATGCTGCAGGACTGGATCGCGCTTCCGTCCATCGCCGCCGAAAACAGAGGGTATCCGCAGGGCGCCGACTATATGGCCAAGCTCGCGCGCGATGCCGGGTTCACCCGCGTCGAGGTGATACCGACGACCGGCAAACCCGGCGTGTTCGCCACGCTCGACGCCGGTGCGCGGAACTGGCTCGGCGTCTACTTCATGTACGACGTCAAACAATTCGATCCGGCCGAGTGGAGCTCGCCGCCGCTCGAGGCGCGGCTGGTCGACAAGCCGGGGCTCGGTAGGATCATTGTCGGTCGCGGTGCGACGAACTCGAAGGGGCCGCAGATGGCGTGTTTGGCGGCACTGCACGCATTCAAGGCTGCCGGACGAAAGCTGCCGGTCAATCTCGCTCTCGTGTGCGAGGGCGAAGAGGAGATTGGTTCCCCGAATTTCTCGCAGATCGTCTTCAAGCCGCAGGTCGAGGCCGCGCTGCGCAAGTGCCTCGGCATCATCATTCCACTGGGCAATCAGGACCTCGACGGCGCCGTCCAGATCAACCTCGGCGCCAAGGGCGTCGTGGAGTTGGAGCTGGTCTCGAGCGGCGAGCAATGGGGGCGAGGTCCGAAGCACGACGTGCACTCGAGCCTCGAGGCCCAGCTCGACAGTCCGTCGTGGCACCTCGTGCAGGCGCTCAACACGCTCGTGCAGGCGGACGGGCACACGCCGGCCGTCGAAGGGTTCTTCGACAAGATTCGTCCGCTGTCGCCGGCGCAGAAGAAGATCCTCGAGGATGCTATCCCGAAGCGTAACGAAGCGGGAACGAAGAAATCGCTCGGCGTCGATCACTGGTTCAAGGATGAGAACTGGCACGACTCGCTCGTCCGCCTCGTGACCCAGCCCACGATCAACATCGAAGGCCTCGTCGGCGGCTATACCGGACCGGGAGGCAAAACGATCCTGCCGCATCGCGCGGTCGCCAAGATCGACATGCGGCTCGTGCCCGACATGACCGCCAAAGGCACGTTAGAGCTCTTGAAGAAGCATTTGGCGAAGAAGGGATTCGGCGACATCGAGGTCAACATGAGCGGCGGCTACGATCCGACGGAAACGCCGGCCGACTCGAAGTTGATCCAGGCGCAGATTGCGACGTATCGCCAGGCGGGCATCGAGCCGCTGCTGTGGCCGCGACTCGCTGGCTCGTGGCCCGGCGTCACGTTCACTGGAGCTCCCCTGAAATTACCGGCTGGACAGTTCGGTCTGGGCCACGGCGATGGCGCGCACGCTCCGGACGAATACTGGATCATCGAATCGGCAACCCCGAAGGTTGCCGGGATGGATGGATCGGTGAAGTCCTTCGTCGACTTCTTTTACGCGTGTGCCTGACTTCGACCTCTCCGCGCTGTACGACGCGGTCGACGCCCAGCGCCGGGAGCGAGGCTTGACGTGGGCCGCGGCCACTCGGGAGATCAACTGCTTTTCCACCGAAGGCCACGTCATGTCGGCGTCGACGATAAGGGGATTGAAATCGAGGCCGATCGTCGAGGGGGATGGCCTTCTGCAAGTTCTCCTGTGGCTCGGGCGATCGCCAGAGAGCTTTGCGCCGAGTGTTCCGGACGCGAGCTCGCCGCGGTTCCAGCTCCCGCCGCCGCGTGATGGCTATATCCTGCGCTGGGATACGCAGGCCCTGTACGGCGCGCTCGACGCTCGGCGGCGCGACCGCGAGATGACGTGGAAGGCCGTCGCCGAGGAGGTCGGCGGATTCACTCCGGCGATGTTGACCAGACTCGCCGAGCCCGGGCGCGTGATGTTTCCCAGCGTGATGCGGCTCGTTCGGTGGCTGGCCGAACCGGCGCGCACCTTTACCCGGAGTGTTCGGCGAGGCGCTCCGTGGCGGGGTGAGCAAAGCGTTATGCTACTTTCTGAATGAGGCCCGCGAGCTGGCGCCGACGCGCAATCAGTATGACAGTCGCGAAAGTGAGCGGAACGACTTCGCTATTCAGGTGTCGGCCGCCGTCTTTCAGGATGTGTGTGCCCATTCCGCCGAGCATGACGACCACGATGATGGCGGCGCCGAGTGGCGCCGAGCGCGGCCAGACCAGCAAGAGCGCCGCGAGAATCTCGAGCCCGCCGATCGTCAGCCGGAACCAGGTGGGATAACCCCAGTGCGCGAACGCCGTGGCCCATCCGCTGGTCGCGGAGAACTTCGCCAGGCCTTGGGCGCCGAAGACGAAGACGAGCATGGCGGTCATCAACCAAACGACGGTCCAACCAACGATTGTCAGTACCTTGGCTCGGGTAGGCATTGCGCGCTCCGGTGAGAGAGGCGCGAATGATTCGTCGGATCGTTGCGGCCGCCAACGCGTGACGGACGAAACGGATCGAATGGCTGCTCAACCGGATCGGTCAGCGCAGTGGTCGGAAAAACTCTCGGATATCCGCCGCGAGGATCTCGGGCTCCTCGCGCGCCGCGAAGTGTCCGCCCCGCGGCATCTTCGTCATTCAAGCCCGCCGCGACGACCTGAGGAACCCCGGGAGACTCGGCACGACAACGTCGAACGCGTCCGCTTGCTCGCCGCCAAAGCTCGCGGGATCCGACAGCATCGGAAGAAGCTTGGCAAACCGTGCCAACGAATCCGGAAACCCGTGTGTGAGGATGATGGGAAACGGGTTCGGCCCGTGACCGCGCTCGTGGACGAAGTGAATTCTCTTGTCCGCTGTCGAGTCGAACCTGAAAGTTGGCGAAGCGATTCAACGACCGCTCCTCAGCCCGCCAGTCGAACTGATCGCGCCAGTACGTCGCCAGCTCACGGAGGTACGGCACACTGAGGCCGTATTTCCATCCCGGATCTCCAAGCTCATCGATCCAGCGTGCCAACGTCAGACGCTCGTGCAGGTCGTCCAGGATCTCGTCGGAGATAGCGATCGTGAATTGACGTTTCATAATGACTGGCCGAGAATGGCGGCCAGCCGTGGCCGATAGGTCCGCGATAGCGTGACGCGCGCCCCGTCCTTCATGATCAACACCGCATCGCCATGGAACCACGGCTGCAGTTCCGCGATCCGCGCAACGTTGACAATCGACGACCGATGCACGCGCACGAAGCGCGAGGGATCGAGGGTCGCCTCCAACCGCGAGATTTGCTCGGCGTACTGGAACACGCCGGCCGACGTGTGCAGACGGACATCGTTGCGATCCGCCTCGATCCACGAGATGTCGTCCGGGTCGATGAACAGTGAGCGGCCGTTGCGTTTCACGATGAGCCGCGCGACGGGACGCTGCGCCAAGCGGTCGAGCATCGCCCGCATTCGTGCCGACGATTCCGCGTTCGAGGCGCTGGCCAGCGTCGCTCGCGCTCGGTCGACCGCGGCGTCGAAACGAGCCCGGCCGATCGGTTTCGTCAGATAGTCGACCGCGCTGACCTCGAAGGCGCGCACGGCGTATTCGTCATAGGCCGTCGTGAACACGACCGCCGCCTCGACCGGGCGGCCGAGCGCGTCGAGTACGGCGAAGCCATCGAAGTCGGGCATTTGGACGTCGAGAAAGATGAGGTCGGGCTCGAGCGAGCGCGCGAGCTCGATTGCCTCGGTGGCCGTTCCGCAATCGCCGACAATTTCCACGTCGGCATGCGGACGGAGCAACCGGCGGATCCGCCGGCGCGCCAGCAGTTCGTCGTCGACGATCAGCGCGCGCATTTCAAATTCTCGAAAGCGGGATCTCGATCGTGGCGACGGCGCCGCCGTCGGCGCTCTCGCTGAGGACGAAGGTCGCGTTGGCGGCAAATTGCTGGCGAAGTCGTTCGCGCGTCGTCCTCAGCCCCATGCCCTCGCCCTGCGTCTCGGCGTGCGGGCCCGGCCCGTTATCGCGAACCTCGAGACGCAATCGCGCGCCGCTGTGCCGGGCGCTGATCGTCACCCGGCCGTCCCCACCGCGGCGCGCGACCCCGTGACGGATCGCATTCTCGACAACCGGCTGCAGAATGAGCGACGGCACCCGAGAGGCCCGCAACTCGGCTGGTACGTCGACGTCGATCGTCAGCCGGTCGCGGAATCGCATTCGCGCGATCTCGAGATACCGCTCGAGGAACTCGAGCTCGTGCTCGAGCGACACATCGCGATGATCGCTCCGCGCCAGTGAGACGCGAAGCAACTCCGACAGCGTCGTCACCATCTCGTCGGCCCGATTGGGATCTTCGTGAATCAGCTCGGCGATGTCGTTGAGCGCATTGAAGAGGAAATGTGGGTGAAGCTGCCCGCGCAACGCGTCGAGTCGCGCCGTGATGAGCTGGGCATTCAACTGCGCCGTGGCGAGCTCCGCCTCATGCACGCGCCGGTAGTAACGCACCGCCTGCGCCGTCCCGACGACGATCCAATACACGACGAGATTGATCTGCGCCTCGGCCGGCGAGGGCACGACGCCGCGTGTCAGTGGAGCACCTCGCAAGAGTGCCGTGTACGCCAGCATCTCGAGGAGCGCGACGGCAACGCACGTCACGGTGTGAACGATGACGGCACGCCACACGGTCGAGCGCGTGAACGGCACGCGCGTCGCGAGCCAGAAGACCGGTATGGCGAACGCACCGCGCACATACCAGGCGATCAGCGCGACACCAAAGGATTCCTTCCAATTCAGGGGGTGCGACGCGTAGTGTGAACCAATGAACGCCTGCGTCGCGAAGAGTGCGCCCAGCAGCGACCAAAGGCCGGCCAGAAGGAGACCCTTCCGGACGGCGGTCATGGCTCAGGCGGCGCGGACCGGCAATGGAGCGCGCTGGCCGCTGCCGCGCTCGATGAATCCACCACCCAGCACGCGATCGCCGTCGTACAACACGAGCGACTGGCCGGGCGCGATCGCCGATACTGGCTCATCGAGGGCGAGCTCGATCTCGTCGTCCTCGAGCCGGACGATCTCCGCCTTTGCCGGCGCGGAGCGATGGCGCACCTGGACCTCGAGGTGCGCACCGACGTCCGGCGGATCGACGAGCCAATTCACTTCGCGCGCGACGACGCCGCGGCCGAGCAACTCCTCGCGCGGCCCGATGACGACCGCGCGGTCGGCTGGCCGAATCGCGACGACGAACATCGGCACCCGGAACCCGCCCGGCAGTCCGCGGCGCTGCCCGATGGTGAACCGCGCGAAGCCGTCGTGCACGCCGACTTCAGTTCCATCAGACAATACGAATGAGCCTTTGGACAACGCCGGCGCGTCCGCTCCGAGTCGCTGGCGAATGATCTTCGTATGATCGCCGTCCGGCACGAAGCAGATGTCCTGGCTCTCGCGCTTCTCGGCCACGAGCTCGAGCCCGAGCTCGTGCGCGACGCCGCGCGTCTCGGCCTTCGACTGAGCTCCGACCGGCAGAATCATACGGCTCAGCACCGACCGATCGATCCCCCACAGGAAATACGACTGGTCCTTCGAGTGATCGACGCCGCGCCACAGCTCACCATTGACAATTCTCGCATAGTGGCCGGTCGCCACCCACTGCGCATCGATCTTGTCCGCCTTGACGACGAGATCGCGAAACTTCGTGAACGTATTGCACCGCACGCAGGGAATCGGCGTCCTGCCGTTCGCGTACTCGTTGACGAAGTCATCGACGACGTCGCGCCCGAACGCGCTCTCGAGGTTCAGCACGTAGTGAGGAACACCGAGCTGCTGGCAGATGCGGCGCGCGTCGTTCACCGAGTCGAGCGAGCAGCACGGCCGATCCGGCAAGTCGTCGCCGTGGCAGAAGAGCTTCATCGTCGCGCCCACGACGTCGTAGCCCTGCTCGACGAGCAGCGCTGCGGCGACGGAGGAATCGACTCCGCCCGACATCGCGACGAGGACCCGCTCCTTCATGTCAGGACGCCGCGCGAACGGGACCACGTGCCTTGCCGACGAGCGTCGAAAACACGTCGGCGGTCCGCTCGATGCACGCGTCCGTCGTGAGACAGCCGATGCTCATCCGGATGGCCGAGGAGGCGAGATCCGGAGCAACGCCGATCGCGCTCAGCACGTGCGACGGCGTTACGCTCCCCGACTGACACGCCGAACCCGCCGAGCAACCGATCCCGCGAAGATCGAGCGCCATGAGTAAAGACTCACTGTCCGTGCCCGGCACAGACAAGCTGAGGATGTGGGGTGCCCGATGCGTCGCGCTGCGTCCGTGAATGACGGCATCCGGCACGCGAGCGAGAATACTCTCCTCGAGACGGTTTCGCATCTGCTCGAGCCGCGCCCACTCCGCCTCACGCTCGGCGACGGCGAGCTCGGCCGCGCGCGCAAACCCCACGGCGTACGCGACGTTCTCGGTGCCTGGCCGACGACCGCGATCCTGCTCGCCGCCGTGAAACAACGGCTCGATGGAGGTGCCGCGGCGGATGTACATCGCGCCGATTCCCTTGGGCGCGCCGATCTTGTGCCCCGAGACGGATAGGAAGTCGAAGGGCGTCGACCTCGCGTCGATCTCGATTTTGCCGAACGCCTGGACCGCGTCGGTATGAAATAGCGCGCCTGCGCTGCGTGCCTTGGCCGCCAATTCCGGAATCGGCTGAATGGTGCCGATCTCGTTGTTCACCCACATCACGGTTACGATCGCCGTGTCGTTACGAACGAGCGAGTCGAAGGACTGGACGTCGACGATGCCATCGGACGTCATGGCAACGAGTCGCTCGTCGGCGCCCTCGTGAGCGGCCTGGTGCACGGCCTCGAGCACCGCCTTGTGCTCGATCGGCGTTGTGACGACCGCGTCGCGCCCCTCATCACGCCGAGCTCGCCAGGCGCCGAGGATCGCAAGATTGTCGGCCTCCGTTCCGCCGGACGTGAAACAGATCTCGTCAGGCGCCGCGCCGAGGCAGCCGGCAACACGCTCGCGCGCCTCGTCGAGGGCCGTGCGAGCCTCCCGGCCCCAGCGGTGAACGCTCGACGGGTTGCCAAAGCGCGGGCCATAAAACGGCAGCATCGCCTCGAGTACTTCGTCCCGAACGGGCGTCGTGGCGGCGTGGTCGAGATAAATCGGGTCAGGCATCACTCAAAACTATAGGGTGTACGTCGTTCTCGAAGGGTCGAGGGTCGAGGGTCGAGGGTCTCGGGTTTAGGGTTTAGGGTCTTAGGGGCCGGCTCGTGGTTCGGCTGACCCGGCCCCCGAACCCAGCAGCACCAGCCTCGACCCTCGACCCTCGACGCTCGACCCTAAACCCTAAACCCTAGACCCTAGACCCTAGACCCTTAGTAGAACTTGGCCCGCATCTCCCAGAGCGTGGGGAAGAATCGCTGATCGATGGTGCGCATCAGGTATCGCGAGCCGAGCGTTCCGCCGGTTCCACCAGTCTGCGGGCCGATCACCCGATCGACCAGCTGAACGTGCTTGAACCGCCACTGCGCGAACTGCTGCTCGTACTCTAAGAGCGACTCGGCAAGGAAAAACAAGACACTCGGGCCCGGTCCGAGATAGAGATCCTCCAGCCTGGTTTTGCTTGCCGCGAGCATCTCGAGAAACAGCTCCTGCAAGGCTGGCCGCTCGAGCCACCGTTTGACCAACTCGTGAACCTCACCGTGCTCCTGCAATGCTCGCATGAAGTGTTCGTCACGTAATCCCGAAGCCGCCTCGATCGCCCGGAATTGAATGCTCTGCGATCCGCTCGACGTCCCGAGGTAGGTCCTGAACTGCGCGAAGTGCTGCGGCGGGAGCGACTCGAGCGACGACAATTGAGCCGACACGATCCGCATCAGTGCGTTGACGCGTTGCATTCGCCAGAGCGCCTGGCCCGGCTCGTGGCGCTGCATCGCTGTTATCAGCCCGTCGATGTCGTGCAGGATCGCCTTGAACCACAGCTCGCTCGACTGATGTACCACGATGAACAGCAGCTCGTCGGGATGCTCAGGCTGCGAGCGAGGGCGCTGGAGCTCGAGCAATTCGTCGAGCGCCAAATACGAGCCGTACGTGACGTCGTCGTTGCTCACAGCGTGGCTACCTCGAGCGCGACGACATCGTCGACCATCACCATCTCGGTCGTATAATACGGCTCGCCATACGCACGGCGAATGAGAGATCCATAATAGGCCGCGTGGTGTCGGACAACGTCCTCCAGAGGTTCACCGGTCGGGTAGACTTCGCCGGCTTGTGTCACGCCCTCGAATTGCGACGCGTAGCAACGAATGGCCTCGAGCTTCGCCTCGAAATCGTCCGAGATGTCGACGACGAACGACGGGCGAACGAAGTCCTGTCGATACGCCAAGGCATGCAAGATCTTGAATGGACGATGTTTGGGCGTGTCGGCCGCATATTTGGCCAGGCCCCCGAGAAAGCTCGCGTCGCGGACGAGTTGCGCCGTGACGCGATGGTCGGGATGTCGACCCTCGAGCGCGGGCGCGATAACGACCTTGGGCCTCAGTCGCCGAAGCGCCCCAACGAGTGCCTCGCGCGTTTGCTGATCGTTGGTGATTCCAGCGTCCGGCAGTCCGAGGTTTTCACGGACGGACACGCCGAGCACCTTCGCGGCTCGCTCTGCTTCACACGCTCTGATTTCCGCCGTTCCACGCGTTCCCATCTCTCCTTGGGTGAGATCGAGAATACCGACGCGACGACCGGCGCGAGCCGCTTTGGCGAGCGTCGCGCCGCAGTTCAGCTCCGCGTCGTCTCGGTGGGCAAAAACAGCGAGAAGATCCAATGGGTCCGCCATGCCGTGAATATAGGGCGTCATCCCGCAGGCGGATCAGTCGTGTCGCAAGGCGGCCACTGGGTCGATGCGGGTCGCGCGTCGCGCCGGCACGTACGACGCGATCAATCCAGCGGCAAGGAGCATGGCACATGCGCCCCCGAGGGGGGGCGGATCGGTTGGGCTGGCCTCGAATAGGAGCGACGAGAGCAATCTCGACGTCAAGAGCGCCGCGCCCACACCGAGCCCAAGTCCTGCCACGATCCTCGCGGTCGTGCGGCGAAGGACGTCTCGGCGGACGTGCGCCGCGGTGGCACCAAGCGCCATTCGAATCCCGATCTCGCGAGTCTCGGGCATCCCGGTGTTCGTACGAACCCCGAAGTAGCCCTGCCAATACGCCTAATAGTACGGCAGGTATACTGTCGGCGACGTTGCGCGAAACGATCGAACCTGTCGTGCGATCGGCGTCGGTAAAGGCGCGTCCGCTGACGAGCCGAATTCCGAATACCCGGAAGAAATCCGGCCCTATGAACTCGCCCGCCGTCGCCGGATTCAACGCTTCATCGGCCGGCGTCTGCCATTCTTTATCAAATCTGAATTGAGAAACTCCAGTGCCGAGCAGCGGCGGAGTAACAATTGGCGCGGCGCCGATCACTCCGGGGACGGACCGGATCCTCGCTTGGAGCCGATCGACCATACCGGCCAGCCGCGATAACGAGTCGAATCGCCGTATGTCCCAAGAAAACGAGAGAATCGAGACGTGGTCACTCGAGTACCCGCTGTCTTGGCTTTGAAGACGAGCCAGACTTCTGCCGAGCAGGGCCGCCCCGGCCAGCATCATCACGGCGAGCGCCGCAACTGACCCTGCGGATTCAGCCGTTGCTCTATTCGCAAATACTCATCGCCGGCGGCCGCGACCGATGATCCGGGAGCCAATCGCGCGACCGCGATGACCTGAAACGCCGATTGCCAGCCGCCCCACAGCGGAATCCAGTAGTCGGCGCCGGCCGGATAGCCGAGACCCGGTGGCGCAACGCCGATCACCGTGTATTCCCAGCGTGACAGCGGCTCCACGAGCCGATGCCCGACGATCGACGAATCGCCGCCAAACTTCTTCTGCCAGGCCGAATAGCTGAGCACCAACCGCCTTGACGCATGCGAACCATCAGGACGGAATTCGCTCCACCGGAAGGCGCTGAACGAGCACGGTGCGAAAAACGGTGAACATGGCCACCGAGGTGCCGATGCCCACCGTCAGAATGGCCATCGCCGTCGCGAAAAAGCCCGGCGTCCGTCGGAAGCCACGAATCGCGTACCGTGCGTCTCGACGAAGTCGACCGGTCATCCGCCGCTGGTTCGGAAAGCGTTTTGTGGGTGCGCACCCAGCTGGTCCGCGCGAGCCAATGATCCGTGTGCTTCAGTGCTTTTGGTCCGCGTATTCCGTGGCTAGCTCTTTCCGCGGTTCCGCGGTTCCGCGATTCCGCGGCTTACCGTGGCTTACCGTGGCTCTACTCGTGGCGCAGCGCCGCCACCGGATCGAGGCGCGCGGCCCTGACCGCCGGCAGCATCCCGAATAAGACACCTGTCACCGCACTGGCCCCCAGCGCCGAGATGACAGACGAGAGAGGAGTCGAGGCAGGGATGGCCGGAAATGTGGCCCGCACAGCCAACGAGGTCCCGATGCCGAGGGCGAGTCCCACCGCGGCACCGAGGCCTGTTAGCGTCACCGCCTCGACGAGGAATTGCCAGAGAATGTTGAATCGTGTGGCACCGAGCGCTTTCCGAACCCCGATCTCGCGCGTGCGCTCGGTGACCGAGATCATCATGATCGCGATCACCCCCACGCCGCCCACGAGCAACCCCACCGACGACAGCGCCAGGCCGACGACGAAGAACGTCCCGAATAACTTGTTGTACGTCTCCATCAGCTTGTCTTGCGTGACGACGGCGAAGTTTGTTCGATCGCCCGGACGCAGACCGCGGTGTCCACGCAGAAACGCCGTGACATCGTCCACCGCGTCATCGACGGCGACGCCGTCACGCGGCTTCACGATGAGATTGTTGCCGCGCACCCACAGGTTCATGTGCCGGCGGCCCGCCTCGAGCGGCACGATCGCCTTCGGCGAGTCTCCGCCACCGGCCGACGTAGGCGTGCCCATTGGGCTCGCCGTGTAGTGATACAACCCGATCACAGTGAACTGCCGGCCTTCGATCGTGATGACCTTGTCGATTGGATCCGACTCGCCAAACAGCGTCTCGGCGAGCTTGTCGTTGACGATCACCACGCGCGACGCGTTCGTGTACTCGGCCTGCGTGAAGCTGCGGCCCGGATAAATGTCGCCGCCATCGACGTCCGTCCAATTGGGCGTGTAGTACTCGATGCCGGCGTTCAGCGATCGGTCTTTGTACTTGAAGTTGCCGCCGCCGGCGACGTGCTGCGTCACGGCATAGATCGACGACAGCTGGTTGATGCCAATCGCCTCTTCGTTCGTGATCGCCGGATTTCGGCGTTCGGGACACGAGCTTGGATCGCTCGGATCGCAACTCTGGAATCCGCTGATCGGACGCCGATAGACGAAGAACGACGTCGGTCCCGCGGCGGCGACGTCACGCGCGAACGACTCGTTCACACCGCGAACGACCGACGAGAGCGCGACGACGACGAACACTCCAACCGCGACGCCGAGGATCGTCAGTGCGGCGCGACCTTTGTTCGAGCGAATGGAGTCGAGCGCGATGCTCACGCCCTCGAAGGCGTGCGTGATCGGCGCGAAGCGCACTCGGCGCCGCGGCTGTGCCCTTACGTACGCGACGGCGTAACTCATGTCTCGTGTCGAAGTGCTTCGATCGGGTCCAACCGCGATGCACGACGCGCCGGGTACACGCCCGACACGATGCCGACAACGGTCCCGAGCAACGTCGCCACAACGAGCGACCACGGCGCCACCGCCGCTGGCAGGGGTGTGTTCAGCGAGATGATCTTCGCCGCCGAGATGCCGAGCACGATGCCGATCATCGCGCCGACGGTGCTCAGTGTCGCCGATTCGATCAGGAACTGCCGCAGAATGTCGCGTCGCCGCGCCCCAAGCGACTTGCGAATGCCGATCTCGTGCGTCCGCTCGGCGACGGAGACGAGCATGATGTTCATGATCACCATGCCGCCGACGATGAGGCTGATCCCGGGGAGCGCCGTTCCGACGACGGTCATCGTGCTCTTGATGCGATCAAAGAATGCTAATGCCGTCTGCGACGTTTCCATCACGAAGTTGTCCGGGATTCCGGGACGCAGATGCCGATGTTCGCGGAGCGCCTCGCGCACCATTTCCATGATGTCGTTCATCATCATGGAGCTCGATGCTTGGACGAGCAGGCCATCGATGTCGCCGCGCGGGTTGGTCAAGCGGTGAAGCGGTGAGCTGAAGGGCGCGATCGCGAGTTTGTCGAGCGACATTCCGAACAAGGAGCCCTGATGCTCGATGATGCCGATGACTTGATACGGAATGCCGCCGAGCTTCAGCTCACGGCCGACGGGATTCAAGTTCGGAAAAAAGTATTTCGCGACCTCGTCGCCGATGACCACGACGGTCGAGCCGAGCTCGTACTCCTGCGGAGTGATCGCACGCCCAGCGCTCAAGTCATACTTCTTGACGGTGAAGTAATCGCCGTCGACGGCGTGAATCTCGACCGGCCGCGGGCGCGCATACGGCGTCGACCCATTTGTTTGATCCTGACTCTCGATGGCCCATCGGCTGCCCGGCGGAATCACGCTCCGCACGAAGGCGACGTCCGCCGCATAGATCCGCGGGCGTCGCTGCCACTCCATCCATTCCTCGCGCGTCGTGTTGTTGCCGAACCACGGATAGCGCCGAAGCGTAAACGTATTCGCTCCGAGCAGCCGGCCGGCGAAGTCATCCTCCATGTACTTGCTCATGCCTTCGACGATCGACACGACGGCGATGAGGAACATCACGCCGATCATCACGCCGAGCAACGTAAAAAAGCTCTTCAGCTTTTGTACGCGAATCTGCTGAAGAGCCAGCCGGACGGCTTCAAGAATGGGCATGCCATGACTACGGGGCCTCCGTGCGGAGGTTTCCATCTACCCGTCAACGTGATCCAGGGCACGGGGCTGTCGTCACGCCGCACGCCGCACGCCGTTACTCGTACCGCAGCGCCTCGACGGGATCCAATTTGGCCGCGCGCATCGCGGGCAGCATCCCGAACATCACGCCGGTGATCGCGCTCGCGCCGAGTGCTGCGACGATCGCCAGCGGCGGAATCGATGCCTGAATGGGCGTCGCGTTACGGATGATGACCGACACGAGCCCGCCAAAGATGAGCCCGAATATCGCCCCGATGCCCGTGAGCGTGACCGCCTCGACGAGGAATTGCCACAAAATCGTCCCGCGTGTGGCGCCGAGCGCTTTGCGGACTCCGATCTCTCGGGTGCGCTCCGTAACCGAGATCATCATGATCGCGACGACACCGACGCCACCCACCAACAGGCCGATGGCCGACAACACGATCATCACCAGGAAAAACATCCCGAAGACCTTGTTGTACGTGTCGAGCAGCTTGTCCTGTGTGATGATCGCGAAATCGTTGTCCGCTGCCGGCCGCAGCCCGTGTCGTGCGCGCATGAGGGCCAGCACGTCATCCTCGGCCTCGTCCCGCGTTACGCCCTCACGCGGAACGACGGAGATTTGGACCTGCCCGATCCACGCATGTAACGAGCGCACCGCGGTTTCGAATGGAACGATCGCGCGCGGACGATTGCCACCCGCAAGGAAGCTCGCCTGATAGTGGTAGATCCCGATCACCCGGAACGGCGTTCCGCCGATTGAGATCTCCTTGTCGAGCGGATCGGATTCACCGAACAGCTTCTTTGCCATCTCATCGTTGATGATAACGACACGCTCACCGTTGAGCTCCTCGGATTCCGTGAAGCTGCGCCCCGGATACAGATCGCCGGCGTGGTCGATGATGGTCCAGTTCGACGTGTACCCGATTACCTGTGTGCTGTTGAGCGAGCGATCCTTGTACTTCACTTCCTTCGCCAACGCGAGCTGCGCGCCGCCGGCTCGAATAGAGGGCAGGGCATTGATCGCCTTGGCGTCCGCGTATGTCAGCCGCGGATTGTGGCGCCACTTGCACGTGTCCTCTGTTCCGTCGCAGGCCTCGAACGTGATCGGATATCGACTCAGGAAAAACGTGGTCGGGCCGGCCGACTCGAAATCCTTGGCGACGCTTGAGTTGATGCCATGAATCGCCGCCGAGATGACGACGACAACAAAAACACCGACCGCAACGCCGAGAATCGTCAACGCGGCGCGAACGCGATTCGCGTTGATCGACTCGAGCGCGATGCCGACACCCTCGAAGAGGCCCGACATCCAAACGCTGAAGTTCGACATCAGTTCTCGTGCCTCATCGCGGCGATCGGGTCGAGCAGCGCAGCGCGGCTCGCCGGATAGATGCCGGCGATGATTCCGACGCCTGCTCCGACACCAACGCCGACGAAGATCGACCAGATTTCGACGGCGGCCGGCAGCGGCGAGACAGCGGCGAGTGCCTTCGCGAATCCGATGCCCAACGCAACGCCGAGCGCTGCACCGAGCGTCGACAACGTCGCCGACTCCACGAGGAACTGATTCAGAATGTCCTGACGACGCGCGCCGAGCGCCTTGCGGATGCCGATCTCGAAGGTCCGCTCCGCGACCGCGACGAGCATGATGTTCATGATCACGATCGCGCCGACGACGAGACCCACGGTCGGCAACGCGATGCCGGCGATGATGAGATAATTCTGAAGCTTGTTCCAGAACTCGAGCGCGGAATCCGATGTCTCGAGCGCGAAGTTATCGGGCTGCGCGGGATGCAGATGCCTCCGGCCGCGCATGACGGTCCGCGTCGCCTCCATCGCTTCGCGCATTTCCACGTCGTTTGGCGCCTGGATGGTGAGTTGGTCGATCACACCATGCTGATTCACCCAACGATTGAGCGGCGACTTCTCGGTGGCGACGACGAACTTGTCCAGCGACATCCCGAAGATGTTGCCCTGCGTTTCCGCGACGCCAATGACGGTGTACGGAGTGCCCTGAATGCGAAGTTCCCGGCCGATTGGCTCGAGATTCGGGAAGAAGTGATCCGCGACATCCTGGCCAACGACGACGACCGGAGTCCCCAGCGAGTATTCCTGCGGGCTCGGTAGGCGACCCTTCTGCACGCCCATCTTCTTGATCTCGAACCACTGCTCCGACACGGCCGAGGCCTCGGTTCGTCGCGGCTTCGAGTATGCCGACTCGACATTCAAGTTCGAGCTCGAGTAGACGGCCCAGAGCACATCCGATGGTAGCGCGGCAGCGATCGGCGGAACGTCAGCGGCGAGAATCTGCGGGCGCCGCCTCCATTCGCGGTAGTCCTGCTCGGTGGCGTCGCCGATCTGAATGTCGGGAGTCCGCCGCAGATTGAACGAGTTCACCGGGATGAGTTTGCCGACGAGATCGTCTTTCATGTAGCGGCCCATGCCGCCGACGATCGAGACGACCGCGATCAAAAACGTCACGCCGATCGTCACGCCAATCACCGTGAAGAAGCTCTTCAGCTTCTGCACGCGAATCGTTTCAAGAGCGAGCCGAACGGCCTGAAGAAAGTGCATTTGATCTCGAAAATAAGCCGAGGGGCAAGAGGATCGAGTCCTCTCGCCCCTCGGGATAACGATTCACGAAACTCGGAAGTTACAGACCGACGCGAGAGGTAAATGCGTCGCGTCGCTCATCGGTCGAGATAAGTCCGTCACGCAACACGACGATACGTCGCGCATGCGCGGCAATGTCGGGCTCGTGCGTGACCATGACCACCGTCTGTCCTGTTGACGCCAGTCCCTCGAAGACCCGCATGATTTCTTCCGACGTCTGCGAGTCGAGGTTACCCGTTGGCTCGTCGGCCAACAACATCGACGGATCGTTGACCAGCGCGCGCGCGATGGCGACGCGTTGACGCTGACCGCCCGAGAGCTCGTTTGGCCGGTGATCCATGCGGTGATCGAGTTGCACCTTCTCGAGCGCCGCTTTCGCGCGGCGCTTACGTTCGTCGGAACTCACGCCGGCGTAAACCAACGGCAGCTCGACATTGTGCAGCGCGGTCGCGCGAGGCAGGAGGTTGAACGTCTGGAAGACGAAGCCAATCTCCTTGTTCCGAACACGCGCGAGTGCGTCGTCGGACATCTTCGAAACTTCCTGGCCATTCAGCCAATACTCGCCGGCATTTGGCGTGTCGAGGCAGCCGATGATGTTCATCAGCGTCGACTTGCCGGAGCCCGACGGTCCCATGATCGCGACATATTCGTTGCGGCCGATCGCCAGATCGACGCCGCGCAACGCACGAACAACCTCGCCACCCATGTCGTACTCGCGCTTGATGCCGCGCGTGACGATGACCCATTTCGGATCCGGCGCTGTACCCGCTACCCCTACAATTGCTTTCCGCTCGGCCGTTTCGGTGAGCGGTGCTTCCGCGATTTCTTGGTTCACGACTTCGTCCCCGGGGTTGGCTTCTTCGCGTCTACCTTGGTCTCTCGCACCAAGGCACCGTCCTTGAGCTCGCGAATCGCCTGGTAGGTTCCTGCGACGATTTTTTCGCCGTCTTTGAGACCGCTCAAGATCTCAAAGTGTTTCTCGCCGGCGATACCTACCTTTACGGGCCGGAACGTCACTTTGTTGTCCGCCCCCACCACGAAGACTCCTTCGACGTCTTTCTTACCGATCTCCTTGGCCGGCTTGCTCTTACCGAGGCCAACGGCCGTGTCGCCTTTCTGCAGCGCCTCGTTCTCTCGCACCGTGAGGGCGATGATCGGCACCGACAAGGCGTTCACCCGCTTGTCCGTGATGACCTTTGCTGTCGCCGAGAAGTCGGGACGGGTGTCGGGCGGCGCGTTGAGCAGCTGAATCGTGACCTCGTAGTCCACGGCCTGATCCGCCGTAGTCGTGGCAGACTTCACCGAGCTGTTCGAGATCTTCACGACCTTTCCGACGAACGTCGTATCGGGGAACGCGTCGATCTGCACCTGCGCCGAATCGCCGATCTTGATCCGTGCGACGTCGGTCTCGTCGACCTTCACGCGCGTCTCGAGGACGGACATGTCACTGATCGTGAGCAGTGTCGCGGCGTCCTTGTTGAACGTTCCGGGCACCGCCGTTTCGCCCTGTTCTACGACGAGGCGCGTGACACGCCCAGCCATCGGGGCGTAGAGTGTGGTCTTCGCGAGCGAGCTCTTGGCGTCATTGAGCGACGCGGTCGCCTGATCGACCGCGTGTGTGTTCGCCTCGACCGCCGCGCGGTTCACGTCGACCGACGTCTTCAGCTGTTCCACCGTCTCATCGGCGATGAGCGTCGGGTTCTGCTTCTTCATCGTCGCCGAGCGATTGTATGCACGCTCAGCCTGGTCGAGGTTTGCCCGCGCCTGGGCAAGCTGCGCCTTGCTCGATGCAACCTGGGCTTCGGCTCGCTCGACAGCCGCTTGCGGCTGCGACTGATCGATCTGGAGTAAGAACTGGCCGGCCGTAACCATCTGGCCCTCTTTGACCGCGAGCTTGACGATCTTGCCGCTCACGTCGGAGGCGACGTCGACCTTTGTCTGCGGGCGAACTTGGCCGCTCGCCGTCACAGAAGCGACGAGGTCGCGCTTCTGCACCGACTCCATGCGAACTTCGACGGCCTTGTTCCCTCGCTTGGCGGCGCTCATCGCGACCATCGAGACGACGCCCGCGGCAACGATGATTCCGATCGCCAGCTTTCCTTTCTTACCCATGTGTGGTGTTTAGCCTCAGCGGAGAGGACGTCCGACAGCGTTTTCCAACGCGGCGAATGCCCAGTGATACTGATAGGTGGCGTTCACTTGGTCGATCTGAGCTTTCTCGTACTGCGCGCGCGCGGTGGTGACGTCGAGGAAGGTCTTGGCACCTACTCGGAAGCTCGCTTCGTTCAGCGCGAGATCCTCGGCCGCTTTCTTCGCGATCTGGCTCTGCAACTCGGCCGTCTTGGCCGCCGTCTGCAGATCCAAGTATGCCCGTGTTACGTCCGTCGTCACCTGAAGGTTTCGCGCCCGGACATCGAAGGCCGCATTGTCACGCTGCACGCGCGCCTGTTCGACATTTGCCTCACGAGCGAACCCGTTGAAGATCGGGAAGTTCAAGGATGCCGACACGCCGAAGGGCGCTTTATTGAACTGGAATGGATGATTGCTTGAGCGAATGGATTCAATCTGCGTCTGGCTCAACGTCGGCGGCTTGCAGCCGAGCGCCTGAAGGCCTGAGCCGACGCGAATCGAATCGAGCGTCGAGCAGCTCCTGAAGGACGATGCCGCGCCCGCTGACGCCTGCGCGATCTGCGCATCAGTATTCGCGTAACCGAACGCGTTCGCGCCGTATCCGGTGCTGAGATTCAAGCTCGGAAGATAGGACGACTTGGCGACACCGACGTTGAGCTCAGCCGCAGTCTGCAGCGACTTCTTTGCCAGAAGGTCGGGGTTCACGCGATGGGCGAGGTTCAACAGCGAATCGAGCGAGAACGTGGGCATGGCGACGGCAAACGTGGTCGTCAATCGTGCGTCGATGTCCGCCGGCACGCCCATCGTCTGGAACAGCTGCAGTTTGGCGACGCGCGCCGTGTTGTGGTCCTGCAATGCGGTCACCTGTGCGTTGCCGAGCGCGACTTCAGCTTGCCGAACGTCGATGATCGTGCCCGCGCCGACCTCGAGCTTTGCGTTGACCAGATTGAGCTGGCCCTGCGCCGTCACGATCAGCGAATCGTCGACGTCGGCGCGCGCCTGCGCTTGGATCGCGGCGATGTACTGCTGCGTCACCGTGGACCGAACGACCTCGGCAGCCGTCGTGATGTTTGCTTCGACGGCTGCGCGTTGAGCCTTTGCGGCGCGCGGCGCATAGCGAACCGCCGACGTGACGTTGTAGTTCAGGCCGATACTGTAGCTGGAGTTGTAGGAGTCGGACCCCTCGAACTGAAGACCCTGAAAGATCTGCGTTCCACCCTGCTGGTAGTTCGTGCCGAACCGCGCGCTCGCCTGCGGCATGAGCTGGCCGTAGGCGCTCCGGACCTGCGCGTCTGCCGTTCTCAGAGTGTTCTTGGTTTGCAGGAATTGCGGGTTGTTCTGTTGGGCCGTCGCAATGGCCTGCTCGAGCGACAGCGGCGCGCCGCGCTGCGGCGCCTGCTGGGCAACGACGATCTGCGCGGGGATCGCCAGAAGGGCGACGAGCCTCATCGAACGCATGGGGGGATCCTATGGCTGGGGTCTGCGGGGATTACGGTAGGGAGACGAACACGGTTTCAGGCCGTTTCAATTCGGCCCGTGCTCACTCCCGACCGCGTAAGATACTATCTCGGAAGCTCTTCGCGCGTCGCCGACAATCCCTGCGACGGGATGTCGACCCGAAGTAAGCGGCCTTGTGCGTCGACCCAGAAGTCGTGTCGAACAGGGCCGTTGGACATCGAGTAGTGCGTCGCCGTCACCGAGCGTCCTGCCACCTCGATCGGTTCGAGCCCAAGCGCGGAAACCGTCGCCGATTTCCCGTGCGTCGCCCGCGGCTCGATGATCTGAACCGTGCCCGAGCGATGGGCCAGCGAGACGAAGTAGAGGTGATGCAACAGCCCCGGCTCGATGATCAGCGACTGGCCAGCGACGAGCGGGTACTCACGCATAGACTCATCGCCCGTCTGCGTCGACGAATATGACGTCAGACGGCCCGCACGTGACGCTGCCCGCACGTGCGACGTCTGCGCACCCCTGTCGACGATGCGGCACTCGTACATCAACGGCGTGCCGAGCGTGTCCGTGGTCAGCGTGGACGTGGTCTGCACCGTGCCGAGCATGGCTTTGCCCGTCGCCGTGATCAGCCCGTCGGCATTTCGCGTGAACCGGAAGCTCTCGGTCAGACTTGGCGCGCCGCCCTTGAGAACGACGAAAACGCCCTCGTCGATGACACGGTTCTGTCCGGCAACGGTCGAGGCGCTCAGAACAACAAGCGCGATCACGGAACGGAGGCGCATGATGGGGTTATCTACACCGCCGACGAACTCGGGTTCATCCTCGGGTTCACGCGTCGGCTGTGGGCTCGACGAAAATCCGATCCCGGATGCGGCTGTAGATCCGCTCGTAGATCGCCCGCCCTTTCTCGGCGGTAGCGAGAGAGGGTCGACCGATCGATCCAGGGCTTGCTTCAGGGACCTTCAGCCACCCCCGGCGGTAACGTCGCAACTCGTCGCGGGACATCATATAATCCTGAGCGAGCGACATATCCACGAGCTCGGGAGCGATGTAAAGCAACAGCGACGTATCGACTTCATCTCCATGCATGGGCTCGCTTTGGCCCTCCAGCAGATCCGCGAAGTGCACACCGAAGATGTCGACGACGCGAACTCTCGCTTCGGAGGTGATTACCGTCGACAATGCCTCGAGATGCGGGTCGTGCTCGTGAGCGGTCAGCAGAATGAACTCTCGAAAGCCGGTGGATTCCCACGTGTCGAGCAGATCGTTCAGCATTCGGTGAAGTGTCTTCTTCCGAATCGACGCGTTGCCGGCGAATCCGCGCTCCGTCACGACGTTCACGCCATACTCGACGGTGGGCGCCAGAAGAACGCCGAATTGCGCGGACAGGTCCGACGACAGCCGCTCGACGACGATCGTGTCACACGACAGCGGCATGTGCGGTCCGTGTTGCTCGCACGTGCCGATGGGGACGATGAGCCGCTGATCGCGCTCGATGAGCTTCGCGATCTCGAGTGGCCGCATGTTTTTCAGGCGACGCGGGGTTGGCGTGCCGGGAGGAGGCTGACTCATTTCGGCTTCTGAACGAACGATTCAAGGCGCACGCCGACATGAGACGTCACCAGGTCTGTGGACTTGGTGGGCCCTTGCTGCGGGCGTGGCGCTCCTGGCGGCGAGCCAATGGCTGCACGCCCCCCGGGTAGAGTATCTGATCCCGTTCGTCGTCGCCACCGGCGCGGCCGTCGTGTTGGCGATCGGCACACACGGCGACGCGCGGCGGTGGACGCGGGCGTGCGCACTCCTGCTTGCTGTCTCGGCGATGCTTGCGACGCCGGCGCAGGTGAATCTCTGGCGCGTCCGTCACGAGTGGGACGCCTGGAGAGTAAACGCGTCGAAGCACGGGTTGGCGGCTCTCCAGCGCGCCCTCGACGAGGCAACCTCACGCGGTGTGGCCATCACGCGGCGGGCACTCGATGTGTCGGCGGATCGGACCGAGGCGTTCGATCAACTTTCGCCGCTCGCGGACACGCCCGATGAGACGGGCGTCGTATTGCTGCAACGCGACCGCCCATTCGCCTGGGCCGGCCAGGTTCGGCCGCCGATCGATTGGTCGCGACAGGGAATCACCGTCGTGGCGACTCCGTTCTATCTGGCCATTCAAGTTATCGAACAGCGCGGCGATCGAATCGCCGCACACGTCGCGTTGCTCGACGCCGCGCCGCCCGCCGACAACTTGGCTGCGCCGTTGGCACGACGCGTCGCCACGGACGCCGGACTGACGAATGGTTTTCATTTCGCGCCCGCGAGCGATTCCACCGACAGCGATGAGCTGCTCCGCTACAGCGTGGCCGGCAGTCGACTGTTCGATGTTCGTGTCCGGCCGCTTGTGCAAGGCGCCGTCGCGACGCGCATCACGGAGCGTGTCGGCGCCCGCGCCGGTCTCGCATTCGTGCTCGCTCTCGCGTGTTTCGTCATCGGCGTTTGGCGCGGAACACCATCGCTGTCGCAGCGCGTCGCGGCTCTCGCGACGGGACTCGCGTGTACGGCACTCGTCCCGCTGAATCAGTACTCGAACCTCACGCGGCTGTTCGATCCGTCGGTGTACTACACGTCGCGCGGCAGCACGCTCACGGGAAATGCGGGTGCGCTCGCGACCACGGGCGCGATCACACTGCTCGGAATTCTCGCCGTGTTCCGCCGCCAGTCGCATCGAACCCTGCGCTGGACTGGCGGGGCAACGGTACTCCTCGTCGCCGGACTCGGACCGTTCTTGCTCCGCGATCTTGCGCGCGGCGTCCAAGTCCCACAGCAGGGCGTCGACTCGACGCTGTGGCTCATCTGGGAGATTCCACTTTTCCTCGCCGCCGTTTCGGTGCTCCTCACGGGTGCGGCTGCCGGGGCTGCCGTGCTCGGCCCGCGACGCGGACTCCCGCCGTGGGTCGCTCCGCTCGCGGCAACAATAGCGGCGATCCTCGCGCCGGTGGTTTGGGAAGCGCCGGGCCGATGGCCATGGTGGTACACGTTCCTGTGGGTTGGCGCTATCGGCATGCTGGCGTTCAGCCGCCGCAGCCGGTCCGTGATCATCAGTGCATCGACGGTCGCTGCGCTCGGTGCGACGACCCTCGTTTGGGGACGCACCGCTCGCGGCCGCGTCGACGCCGCGGTTCGCGATCTCGCGAGCCTGAGTCAAGCCGACATGGAGGTAACGCGCATCCTTCGGCGATTCGGCGCGAGTCTCGCCGAGGAGGACTTCGCGCCGGAATCGCGGCAGGCGTTGCTACAGCATTATGTGAGTTCTCCTATCGCGCCCGCCGGCAATCCCGTCGCACTGTCGGCCTGGCCGACGGACAGCGCTGCCATCGCCAGCTTCGAGACGGCCAGGTTTCCGATCGACAGCGCCGAGGTTGCGCGCATCGTGCATCAAGCGCGCGTCACGAACACATTGAGCATCGAGCCCGTGGCGACGAACTCCGCCCTCGAGATCGTCATGGCCGTCCCGTCGAGCGACGGCGGTGTCACGGCTGTGGTGATGGCGCCGAAGAGCCGATTGTTCGAGACGAACTCGTTCGCGCGACTGTTCGGTCTCGACGTCGATCCGGATGCCGAGCCGCCATACACCGTGCGGCTGCGAGCGCGAACGGCGAGCGATTCTGTCTTTGCGCAACCCACGTGGCGCCGCGACGGCAGCGAGCTGCACGGCGATTGGCTCGTCAACACCGGCAAAGGCGAGGCCGAAGCGCACGTCGAAGTGGAGTTGCGCACGCTCGACGCCCTGATCCAGCGCGGCGCACTGATCGTGCTTCTCAACCTGACGATCGTCGCGATGCTCTGGTTCGCTGGCGTCGTGGCCGACGGTGGCGCGGGCCGATGGATTCGCGCGCGGCGACGGACATGGGGCCGGAGCTACCGCGCGAAGCTCTCGGTCGCTCTGTTTGCATTTTTTGTAATGCCGGCAATTGCATTCGCAATCTGGGCATACGGGCAGCTGTCGACCGATGCGATCACGTCGCGGGCCGTGCTCGTTCGCGAGACGTTGCGGGCGGTCGATACACCGCCGGCGGCACCGCTTTGGCTGCCAGCCGAGAGCCAGCGGCTGGAGTCGCCGCTGTTCATGTACGACGGCGGCGAGCTTCGTGAAGCGAGCGATCCGCTATACGAGGATATCGCGCCGATTGGAAGGTTTCTCGATCGCGACGCGGAGCTTGCGCTGGCCCGTGGTGAAGGGACGCAGGCTCGTCTGGAAGACGTCGGTGCCAGTCCAATGTTGTTCGGCTATCGATCATTCGCCGACGTTCGCCGGCCGTCGATCGTCATCGGCGCGCCGGCTCGCGCCGACGAGTTGGAGCTCGGCCGTCGTCGGCGCGACCTCGGCGTCCTTGTCGCGTTTGCGACCGCCCTCGGTGCGATCGCGGCACTGTGGCTCAGCGGCATTGCCGCCCGGCAACTCTCGCGGCCGATCGGGACTCTGCGCGAGGCCGCGCTGTCGATCGCCGCTGGAGCGCGTATGCCTGCCGTCGGTTCCGATCCCACCGACGAATTCAGACCCGTGTTCACCGCGTTTCGCCGGATGGACGCCGACCTGAATGCGAGCCGCACCGAGCTCGAGGAAGCACAACGCCGGACGAGTGCGGTCCTGCGCAACGTGGCGAGCGGCGTCGTGGCCGTCGACGCCGACGCGAAGGTCTCGCTCGCCAATCCTCGCGCGGAAACGCTGCTCGAGGGCGCGCTGGTTCCAGGCGTAGCATTTGGCGCGCAGGCACCCGCCGAGATCGCCCGCATTGTTGAGCGTTTTCTCAGCAGCACTTCCGACGAGCAGGACTTCGAGGTGGCGCTCGACCAGCAGCAGCTTCGTGGAACATTGACGCGTCTCGCCCGAGGTGGCGCGGTCGTCACGCTGGACGACGTGACCGAGCTCGCCCGCGCGCAGCGCGTACTCGCGTGGGGTGAGATGGCGCGTCAGGTCGCTCACGAGATCAAAAATCCTCTCACGCCGATCCGGCTTGGCGTCCAGCATCTGCGGCGGGCGCGGGCGGACGCTCGCGTCGACTTCGATCGTGTGCTCGAGCACAACGTCAAGCAGATCCTCGGCGAGATCGATCGGCTCGACGAGATCGCGCGGGCGTTCAGCCGGTATGGCGCCGCGCCCGAAGAGCGACGCCGCGCCGCGGCGATCGACGTCGCCGCGGTCGTCCGCGAAGTCGTGTCGCTCGAGCGCATGGGTGAAGAAACCCATCTGATGTGGGAGGAGCACGGTGTCGATGTCCCCGTGCGCGCGCTGGCGACCAGCGATGAGCTGAAAGAGGTACTGCTCAACATTCTCGAGAACGCCCGGCACGCCGCGGCGAAACATGTCGTCGTTTCCGTGGCGCTCGACGGCGGGTCGCTACCGGAGGAAAAACGTGTCGTCATCAGCGTCGTCGACGATGGCCGCGGCATTTCTCCCGACGTGTTGCCGCGCGTGTTCGAGCCACATTTCTCGACGAGCACGAGTGGCAGCGGCCTGGGCCTCGCCATTAGCCGTCGGCTTGTCGAAGGCTGGGGCGGGGAAATCACCCTCGCGAGCACGCAGGGCGAAGGAACGGAGGTCCAGATTCGCCTGCGGCCTACTCCGACCCCGATGGCCTGACGGCGCCGCCCATGATGCGCACCGTCTTGATGTTTACGAATTCTCTAATTCCGTGTTCGCTCAGCTCGCGGCCATAGCCGGAACTCTTCACGCCGCCGAAGGGGAAGCGCGGGTCCGACGCGACCATCCCGTTGATGAACACCGATCCCGCGGCGAGCTCGCGCGCGAATCTGGCGATCTCCTCTTCGTCGCGCGTCCAGGCCGCTGCTCCGAGGCCGAACCGCGAGTCGTTCGCAAGGGCGATCGCGTCTTCGATGTCACGTGCCTCGACAATCGCCGCGAGCGGCCCGAAGGTCTCCTCGCGAAACGCCGGTGAGTCCGGCGCCACGTTGTCGAGAACCGTCGGCTCGTAGAAGAAACCCGCGCCATCGCGGCGCTTTCCGCCCAGCAGCACGCGCGCGCCGGCGGCAACCGACCGCCGAATTTGGTCGTCGAGGTCGTCGCGAATCTGTGCTGTCGCGAGCGGGCCGATATTGGTTCCCTCATCCATTGGATCGCCAACGACCAGAGCCTTCATCCGCTCGACGAACTTGCGCCTGAATTCGTCGGCGATGAATCGGGAGACGATGAAGCGTTTGGCGGCGATGCACGACTGACCGTTGTTGATCGTACGGGCGGTGACGGCCGTCCGAGCGGCAGCGTCGAGATCGGCGCTGGGCATGACGATGAATGGATCGCTGCCGCCCAGCTCGAGAACGGTCTTCTTGATGTGCTTTCCGGCGATCGACGCGACGCTGCTGCCTGCCGCTTCGCTGCCCGTGAGCGTCGCGGCGGCGATGCGGCCGTCGGCCAGCAGCTCTCCAACGGCTTTCGAACTAATGAGTAAACTTTGAAATACGCCGCCGGGTGCGCCCGCCTCCTGAAACAGCTGCTCCAGCACGAGCGCACACTGCGGAACGTTCGACGCGTGTTTGAGCAAGCCAACGTTGCCGGCCGCGATCGCCGGCGCCGCGAAGCGGATGACCTGCCAAAACGGAAAATTCCATGGCATCACGGCCAGCACGACGCCAAGTGGCTCGTAGGCGATGAAGCTGCGTTCGCCCGCCGCGACGACCGCGTCGTCAGCGAGAAATGCGGAAGCGTGGTCAGCGTAGTAGCGGCAGCCGACGGCGCACTTCGCCGCCTCTTCGATTGCGGCCTTCAGTGGCTTGCCCATCTCGAGCGTCATCAGACGTCCGTACTCGAGCTTCCGCTGCTCGAGCAATTCCGCCGCGCGTCGCAGAACGTCGACCCGCTGTGCCAGCGGCGACTTCCGCCACGACAGGCTCGCACGATGCGCGGCGGCGACCCGGTCCTCGATCTCGCGTTCGTTCAGCGCGGTGAACGACTTGACCCGCTCGCCCGTCGTCGGGTTGATGGTTTCGATTGGCATCGCTGAGGGTCGAGGGTCGAGGGTCGAGGGTCGAGGGTCGAGGGTCGAGGGTCGAGGGTCGAGAGCTGACGGTCGCGTTGCCGGTCGGACGATGAGTGGGAGGGCACGCAGTTGCCCTCGACCCTCGCCCCTCGACCCTGTTGTTACGACGTAAACAACGAATCTCCCGTCCAACCAACGCCGGCGCTATCGGTCGTAAACCACCGGCGCCACCAGGGCATGTTTCGCTCGCGCTCGAACACCAGCTGAACCACCTCACGCCAGGACGCCTGCATCCCCGCCGCGTCGTCGAAACGATCTTCCGGATCCGGCGACAGGCCGCGGCGCAACCACTCGGCGATCTCGGTTGGATACGCGCTCGGGTCAAAGTCTCCTCTGAGCTCGCGAGCGAGAATCGCCCCGCTGTCTCGCTCGCCAAACGGCGCCGATCCCGTCAGCGCAAATGCGACGATTGCGGCGATCGAAAAACAATCCGCCGTCGCATCCTGCTGCTCGCCGAGCAACTGCTCGGGTGGCGCAAAGGCCGGCGTCCCCGACGCACCCGCCGTCTCTTCGCCGGTCATGTTCGCGATACCGAAGTCGGCGAGGCGCCAGCGACGATACCGATCGATCAAGACGTTCTCCGGTTTTAGGTCTCGGTGCACGATGCCGATCGCGTGTGCCGCTGCCAACCCGTTGAGAATGAAATCCACCTGCGCCGCGATTTCCGCGAGCGGCCTCGGTCCGGAGCGCGCGACCAACTCGGCGACCGATCCTCCCTCGGCCAGCTCCATCGTGTACCAGGCCACATCGCCGCGCGAGTCCCAATCGAAAATCGGCACGATGGCGGGGTGCGCGAGCTGCGCCGCCAGCTTTGCTTCGCGCCGAAAGCGGCCGACCATGCGCTCGTCGCGCGCGACGTGTGGGTGCAGCAGCTTGAGCGCCACCTCGCGGCCGAGTGAGAGATCGCGCACGCGCCACACCGATCCGAAGGAACCGGATCCCAGCGCGGCGAGCACTTCATAATCGTCGGCGAGCGCCCAACGAAGCCGTACCTCCGCGGACTCGTTCGCGAAGTGCGTTGCCGGTTCGTCGGCCGACAACATCACCATCGTGCGACTCCCGACGACACGATCGACGGCGCGCAGCATCGCCGCCATCGTCGGAAAACGGCTCTCCGGGTCGGGACTGAGCGCTCGATCGATGACCTCGCAGACCGTCTGCGTCGCATCGGGTCTGAGCAGTTGCAGTGGCGGAACCTCCGTCGACGGCGGAGTTTCTCCGGTCAGCATCGAAAAGCAGATCGCCGCGAGCTGCCATTGATCGGTGAGCGGCGATGGCGTCCATCGCCCATCCGCCCACTCGCTTGGAATGGCCATGAAGCGAAAGTCGGGCTGCACGCCAACCGGCAGTTCGACTGGAGGCATCGCCCACTGCCAACCGACGATCCACAATCGCCCCATCGGTGTCGTCCACACGATGTCGGGCGACATGGCGCCGTGAGCCGCTCCGAGATCGTGGAGATAGCTCAGGGCCGACCCTATCTCGCGCATCACGCGCATGACGCCGGGCACGTCGTCCGTTCCCATGCGGCGTAACCGAGCGCCGACGGTTTCGCCCGCGATCCACCGCCGCAGGTAACCGGGCCCACGTCGGCTCTGCGAGAACGACGCCCAGTAGTGGTACGTCGTCGGCATCGCAGGATGGTTGCGATGTGCAAGGTGCCGGGCCTCGGACTCGAGCCACGCATGATGCGTTGGATCAGGCGCGCTGACGAGCGACAACGAACGGCCGAGGGCGTCGATGATCTCCTGATAGTGCCGGCGCTCGGTGGACAACCCCTCAGGTCCCCAATCCCAGCCCGGCGGCAGCTGCCAGTCGCGCAGGTGCGGCGGCAGTTCCTGAGTGAGCGTGTAGAGCGCCGGCTGCGTCTCGCTCATCGAAGGGGCGTCGCTTCGCGAAGGGACTACAGTCTCGACTCGGAGAGCGTTTTCGCCGCAGCCGCTTCGAGCTCGGGCGCGAACGCCATATCGGGCAAAACGCTGACCTCCACACGAGTGACGGTCAGCGGCGTCCCGTCGGCCGGCTTCTGCGAGGCGAGCGACGGAACGTGCACCGTCACTGACACGACTCGCCACAGCGTACTCGGCCGGGTCATCTCGCCGGAGCGATCCGTCGTATCGAGCTGGATGACTTCGCCGCGCGCCGGCAGCACCGTAGTCTTGCACTCGGCGAGAACCAACTCGTGGCGATCGTGTCGGACGACTCGCAAAGTGACCATCAGGCCTCAGTGGGTTGGCAGGAATGGCGTACCCGCGCGTCTTCGTTGAAGACAGGCATGTCGCCGCACGACCACGCCGTACGTCGTACGCGTTTGGCCCCCCCAAGGTATCTGGAGGCGAGGGGTGGGACTAGCGCCAGCGTGAAACTCACCTGTCGCCAGCGCGTATAAATTACAGCTATTCCGCGCCTTCCCTGGAGGACCCCTTGCTCGGTACCCTTTGGTCACTGCTCGGCCTCGCCGTCACGGTCGGCGGTGGCATTCTCGGCTACAGCTTCGCGAAGACATTTACGCTGAACAAGCTGCGCTACGTCGACGCGATTCATAAGGCGATTGCTCCCATCGGCGCCGGCCTTGCCGCCGCGCTTGGAGTGGCGCTTTTCACGTTTTTGCCGCTCATCTCAACGATGACCGCGCTCGTGGTCGGCGCAAGCGTCGCGTTGGGTGTGTCGGCGGGCGCGCGCGACATTCGCAAGCGCATCGGCGCCTGACGATGCAATCCGCGGCGGTGGCACTGGCCCCGCCGCGGTGACCGCTGCAACGTTGACGCATCCTCGCCCTCTCGGAGCTCCGTGATGCGTGTGTCCGTTGCCAGCGTTGCGGCCGGTGCGTTGACCGTCGCACTCACCGTCGCTCCGCATGCCATCGGCCAACCGCCGAGCGAGTGGAAGGATCCGACAACTCACAAGTCTGGATTCGTGACGGTCGAAACGGGCGTCCGGTTGCACTATCTCGATTATGGCGGCACGGGTCCGTCGATTCTTTTCATTCCCGGGCTCGGCAACACCGCACACGCGTTCGACGATTTCGCCCCGGCGTTCACCGACCGTTTTCACGTCGTCGCGATCACCCGCCGTGGGTTCGGTGAATCATCACATCCCGACACGGGCTACGACACGCCGCGTCTGGTCCAGGATCTTCGCGTGGCGATCCAGAAGCTCAAGCTCGGCAAGGTGATTCTCATCGGGCACTCGATCGCCGGCGAAGAGATGACGCGCTTTGCGGGACGATATCCGAACGAGATCTCGAAACTCGTTTATCTCGACGCGGCATACGACCGCATCGCGGCGGATTCGATGCTCAGCGAGATCTTTCCTGTGGCACCGGACGTTCCGCTGCCGCCGCAGCCGACTGCCGCCGACACCGCGACGCCCGAAGCGTACGTGAAGTTCGTTCACAAGACGCGCGGCGTCGCGATCCCCGAGTCCGACATTCGTGCGCGGTACAAGTACGATGGCTGGAACGAGAGCATCACGGATTCGTATCAGTCAATCGGGGCGGAGCACCCAAACTATCGCGCGATCAAAGCGCCGGCGCTCGCGATCTACGCGGTGACCGATACGGTGACGCAGCTCGAGCCCTGGCAGCGCAGCGACCGCGAGCGCGCCGCGGCGTTACAGGAAGTCATTCGGGGCACCGAATACGTCGAGAAGAAATGTCGTGAGCAATTTCGAAACGAAGTTGCCCGCGGTACGGTGCTCGAGATCCACGGCGGCCATCATTGGATCTTCGTCAGCCATCGCGATGAAGTGTTGGCCGCCGTGCGCAAGTTCGTGCTCTCACCCTAAGCGTTCGTCGCGGCGTTCATCGTCGCTTCCCACTCGATGAACCGCGCGCGCTGCTCCGGTGTCGGCAGCAAACACGACGTGTCGCCGCGAATGATCTTGTGGCGGTGGCGAGCGACGAGGTCGTAGACCCAGTCACGAAGGACGCGGGGGACAAGCGAGCCGATCGTCGCGAGCACGGCCCATTTCCCGCCGAGGTAGCGGAGCACACGAAACACCGCGGCTGACCGAACGAACACGGTCTCGGTTTCGCCCTGTGGGCCCGGTTCGATCCAGATTACCGAATCGACATTCTCCAGCTCCGGATGGCGGCGGCGGATGCCGAGTCCGGTCTCGCTTTGCAGCGCGGCGAAGCGAAGCGTCCGGCGGCGTCGCTCGCGCTGGAGCACGAATTGAACATTGGCCGCACAGAAGCCGCACGTACCATCGAACAGGAGGATCGCCGACATGCCGAAAAGGTACTGAGGGTGGAACCAGCAAGATACCTTGACGCCGCCGTGTCCGCGTCGCCGTTACACCTTCTTTCTCGAGAGCTTTTCGGCGGTATGCGTGTCCGACACTCGTGCCACTTTCGTGTAAACGAGATCGAGCGCTTTCGCTTTCTCGAAAATGGTCGTGTCGGGGATGCCGCTGGGACCCTTGCGATGCACCACCCAGATTGCGCCGCGTTCCACCGTCGCCTTGAGCGCTCGCGCGATGCGATCGAGCTCCTTCGTCGAGTCGACGCCGACGAACACCACATCGCAATTCGACGCGGAACTGCCGCGCACCACGTCGTCGGTGCGTTCTTCGACTTGAGCAACGAGCTCGCCGTCGAGCGTTCCGTAGAGCCACACCTTTGCACCCGGCTTCACGTCGAGCTTGTCGATCAAGCGCTTCGGCGCTTCCTCGAGCCTCTTCTTCCACTTCGACGCCGCGTCTTCGCCGAGTGAGAGCGATACGGTCGCGACGGGCGACGTAATCGTGAGCACGCCGGCGCGCGTTGCAACGCGTTCGATCGACGTGCGCGGAATCTTGACGCGCGCCTCGCCGCGAACGATCAACTCGTCGGTCTCGAGCAGCACCGTCGATTCGGCTTCCCGAATTTTCCCGGATCCGTCGTCGACGCGCGCGCGGCATTTCGTCTCATATCCCATCGGGACCTCCACGAGCCGCCACGATGGTGGGCGTCGGCTCATTGCCAAAATGTTTGCCGAGGGCACGCAGATACTGCTCGAGCGTCGCCGTGTGCCCCATGAGGAATCTCGAAACGAAACGAAACACCGGATTGTACACCGATCCCCGCTCGGTAATTGTCACGCGAGAGCCCGTGTCCCCGTCAGGCTCGATCTCGTACACCCACTTTCCACCGAACGGCAGTCCCTGGTCGGCGATTCGGCCGACCATGCGCCGCGGCGGCTGCGCCTCGTCGACGACCATGGTGATGGCGCCATGGCGAGAATGCTCGCGCCACGACGGTCCGGTCGCGGCCGCGGGCAACATCTCGATCTTGGTGACATCGGAGCGCCACGTGGGATAGTTGGCGGCATCCGAGATGGCCGCCCACACGCTGGTCGGCGGTGCGGCGATTCGAGCCTGGACTGTCGCGACGTGGTCGCGGGGCAGCAGCAGGCCGACGACCACGACGAGAGCGATGAGTCCAGCGAGGACTCCGATCGCGATGAGCGTCCATTTCATGATGCCTCGCGGTGTCCGAGGTTGGCGTAGAGAGGTGTAATTCGGAAAGTGTTATGATGCGGGCCGGCGAGCCTTCTTCTGTGCTTGGGTGCGGGCCTGCTGCGCGCTCCCGGCGGCGCGCGCGAGGAGCGACAGACCTCGCAACGCGGCGCGCCGATCCGAGTCCGACAGCTGCTCGAGCATCTCGGCGACGAGCGTCGGCTCGAGCACGGAGTTGGCCGCGGTGACTCGCACGCCGGCGTCGGTGAGTCGGAGCTGCACTTTGCGGCGGTCGACGGGGTCGACGACGCGGGTGACGTAGCCCTGGTCGACCAGTCGTCCAACGGCGAGGGACATCGTTGCCGGCGTCACGCCGAGGTGGTCGGCAAGATCGGTGAGCATGGTGGGCCGTTCGGCATCGAGGTGGTCGAGGATGCTGACCTGTCTCGAGCTGACGATCTCGCCGGTCGCGTCGTCGCGAACGTGGCGGCGGTGGCAGGCGAAGTAGATCCGGGGGTAGTCACGGAAGACGGCGGCGACGTCGGCATCGAGGGTCACGGGCCGAAAGCATATGGAGAATAGTTAGCTTTGTCAACACAAATTATTTGATACAGCAACGTAATCAGCCGTCAAACAACACGGGCGGCTCATCGCCTGAGCCGCCCGTCTCCGTGTCAGCGTTTTCGATGACTGTTGCCGACGCCGGTCAACCGTCGCCGTGGGCCCCGTGGGCCTTCACCTTGATCAGCGCTCGCATCCACGGATGGATGCAACACTGAAAGTGGTAATTTCCGGCCGCCATCGCGGGGAGATTCGCGCTTCCACCGGGAGGGATGTCGATCGACCCCGGACACTCCGGTGCCGGCGTCAGGCCCTTGTTCAGGGCCGGATTTGGAATTTTTCCGCCGCCGAACTGCGCCACCTTCGTGAACGTGTGTGTGCGTCCCCCCTCGTTCCGCACGCGGACCACCGTAGTCGGCGACGTCTCGAGATACTGCGGGTCATTGCGCCACGCCTGATGCCCAATGACGGCGAGCGACAACGGCGAGCTCAATTCGGCCCCGAATTCCGCGAAGGATACATCGCCGCGCTTGAGCAGGCATCCCCCGGTTGGCGCCCATCCCGGGTCAGTAGGGTCGCAATCGTCTCGAATCGCGATGCGGGCGTCTCGGTCTCGGTCATCGTCGCCCTCGTCGTCACCTCCGGAGCGATCCGCCGAAATCGCCCCGTCGGACCGCGGTCCATTGGGTGCGACGATGCCCTGCTTTCCCGAGTCTTTCCCACACGCAACGACCACTCCAAACGCTAAGAGCACTGCCCAAGCGGCGTGAAGCTTGTTCATGGTTCCTCCCGGCCGTGGTGGATGGTCCGCGTCGGAGCCGCGTCCGCGACACAGCCGGAGCGACTCCCATGTCGCGCTAGATCAAGACGAGCCGCGCTCGACTAGTTCCGCGCCGCGGCGCTCATCCGCCGACTTGTCGTTTCGTTGCGAATTGCCGAAACTCGGCGTGAAGCCACCCTCACCTGAACCGGCAACCTGTGCGCACCAACCCACGGCGTCGTTCTCTCGTGTTGCTACTGTGCACGATGCTCGGAATGTTCGCCGCGCTGCGCGTGTCGCTCGCGTTTTCGCCGAACTCCGACTTCGACGTTTTCGGCTACAACATCCACCACCTGTTTACGGGAATTCTCGTCGTGACGGCGAGCGCGGTTCCTCTGGCGCTCGATGTCGTCGCCGGTCGCGTGCGCGATGTCGCGGTCGCCGGATTGGGTCTGGGCCTTGGTCTCGTGCTGGATGAATGGGTCTACCTCATCGCGACCGATGGATCGAACGCATCGTATCTGCTTCCCGTCTCGCTCTGGGGCGGCGTTATCGTGATTGGCGCGACCGCTGTCTACGCGCTGGTGTGGTACGCGGCGCGAAATTCCAAGCGCGTTTGAAGCGGCGGGAAGCGGCCAATTGTTGTTTGCGCGTTTTCGTGCACGCATGCGGCCGATCGATGACGCAGTCCGCGAACGGGGTTGTAGCGTGACGCATGCTCGCCGCCATTCGCTCGGCAGCCGTCTACGGCATCGAGGCGCACGACGTGTGCGTCGAGGTCGATGTTGCATCCGGGTTGCCGAATTGGACGATTGTGGGACTGCCCGCCGGCGAGGTGAAGGAGAGCCGAGAGCGAGTCAGCGCGGCACTGGTCAACTCCGGCTTCATCGTTCCTTCGCGTCGGATCACGGTTTCGCTTTCACCTGGAGATCAGAAGAAGGCAGGCACCGGCTTCGACTTACCCATCGCGGTTTGCCTGCTCGTGGCGCTCGGCGTCGTCGATTCAGACGCCGTGAACGGATTGACCTTTTTTGGTGAGCTCGGGCTCGATGGCACCATGCGAGGCGTTCGAGGCGTGTTGTCGGTCGCTCGACGGTTGGCCGGTGATTCCTCCGTCCGAGCGCTCGTCATTCCGCCGGCGAATGTCAACGAAGCGGCGCTCGTTCGTTCCGTGCCGCTCGTCGCGCCGCGGTCGCTGGCGGAATTGGTCGACGCCTTGCGAGGCGGCTCGCTCACGCGCGCCCGTCCCGATCCGCGGGCTGTACCCGTGCAGGACGGAACCGACTTTGCCGACGTCGTCGGCCAAGAGACGGCAAAGAGAGCATTAGAGATCGCTGCTGCCGGCGCTCATGCGTGTTTGCTGATTGGCCCGCCGGGGGCCGGCAAGACGATGCTCGCGCGTCGGCTTCCGTCGATCCTGCCCGCGTTGACGGAAGACGAGTCGCTCGAGGTGACGGCCATCCACTCGGTTGCGGGACTGCTGACGTCGTCGGGCACCTGTGTCGCCGCGCGGCCCTTTCGAGCGCCGCACCACTCGATCTCGTCGGCGGGTCTCGTTGGCGGCGGCGGCGTACCGCGGCCGGGGGAGGTCAGTCTCGCGCATAACGGCGTGTTGTTCCTCGACGAACTGTTGGAGTTTCCGCGATCGGCCCTGGAGTCGCTTCGTCAGCCGCTCGAGGACGGCCGGGTCGTCATTGCTCGCGCGGCGCTGAGCGTCGCCTTCCCCGCACGATTCTCTCTCATTGCGGCGATGAACCCCTGTCCGTGCGGAAACGCCGGCGAGCCCACAAGGGTTTGTGCGTGTTCGGAGTCACAGATCGCGCGGTATCGGTCGCGGCTTTCCGGCCCGCTTGCCGATCGCATCGACATGCACGTCACCCTGAGCGCGGTGCCGGCCACACTCTTACAACAGCCAAGCGATGGCGAGGCGTCCGCGGCCATTCGGAGTCGGGTCGAGCGCGCGCGCGCGGTACAGCGGGATCGGTATCGATCGCTCCCAGACGTGATGACGAATGCTCACGCGTCCGGGCGATGGTTGTTGTCTCACGGCAAAATCGACCGCGATGCACGGGCGCTGTTGACGGATGCGCTGGAGTCGTTGCGCCTCTCGGCGCGCGGCTACCATCGAGTGATTCGCGCCGCCAGAACGATCGCGGATCTCGACCGGAGTCAGTCGGTGAATACGACGCACGTTGCCGAGGCGCTTCGATACCGGCCGCGGTAGATCCAGCGACCACGCTGTCGTCGCGACGACGCCAGAAACGACGACGGGCGATCAAAGCATGCAAGCGATTGCGCGTCAGGATTTTCGAGCCGGCGCCACCCTGTTCGCTAGGTAGCGTTTAATAGTGGTTCGGTCAAACTTCGCCGCTTCATAATCCAGGCCGGCATCGTCGGCCAGCTGGATTGCGCGCGCGTTGAAGAACGACGCCGCGGGGAACTCATGCTCCAGAATCAGAACGCTTGCGAGTCCGTTCAACGCGCTGGGATCTTCAGGGTTCAGGAAAAGAGATTGGAAAAAAAATCGCTCTGCACGTCTTAGAATCGAATCGCTTGGCGAATACCCGGCTTGGATCTGCTGCCAGTGCTTTAGCATGTACGCGTTCTTGCAATGATAGCCCGCCAGGTTGAGCAGCTGAGCGTCAAAGGGCCATCGGCGACGGGCCTTTGCCAAATACTCATCGACAACGTCATGTGCTTCGCGCGCAGAGTTGAGCTCCCGGTGAACGACGCAATGACCAAATATGTGTTGCAACTCAGCCAAGTTCGCGATGCTTTCCTTAAGCTTTGGCTCTTGGCTGGTTATGACGATTGGTCTGAAACGTTCAGGGGTGGTCTGACGAACCGCGCGCACTAGCAATGCCCAGTTGAGTAGGGACCTAGACAAATCGATGCTGAGAAGACTCTGCATGAATTGCGGTAGCGATGTTTTGTCGCACGTGCATGGGATGATTGGACGATCAGCGTGGAATGCAGTCATCAGTTCTGCAGCGACCCATCGGGAGCGTTGGGCCTCTTTGGACCAAACGAGGACAAACACCTTTGCTTGCCGAATTGCCGCGCTGAGTTGATCGCGAAGGAGTTCCCCGGGGCGAAGTGTCGTCTCGTCAAGCCATGCGCTGAGGCCAGCGCGATTCAATGCCCGTTTCGCTCGTCTTGCCGTCGCAGTATTGGCGGATGAGTGACTCACGAAGGCATCCACTGTAGGGCTCCTGAACGCTAGTCGTCGAAGGAGTGGGGCGCGGCCCTTCCGAAACAAAACGGCCACACAAGCTACTCCGCGCCGAGCTTGAGAATAATGCTCCCGCTCAATGTCAGATGACCTTTCTTCCTCCCTTTTCGTGTGTCATCGCCGAGCGTTTGCCGAATACGAGCAATCAGACTCCGTTCGGCAGGATGAATGCGCCCGGCTCATGGAAGGCAGAATGTGGGAAGTCCCGACCACGCGTCCATCTAAGATCTGGCGGGAGGCAGCTCCGGCCCCACCACGCGCGCCGGGAACCACCCGCCCGTACACACTCGTTCGTGGATTCAACGAAATGACATTGACGGCACCCCAGGTATCTCGAATGAGAGATCTCTCTCACGCCGCACCACCAATTGCGAACTCGAGCGAACCGTCCTAGCTTTGCGACCCCGCACGTTCACCCTCGGTCAACGCCCACAATGCCGCCGGCCAACTTTCATCCGCTGACGCGAGCACAGTTCGACGAGCTCCTCGGTCGTTTCCCATTCCAGCGAAAGATCGTGGAGGTGCATATGCACCACACGTTCATTCCTACCCACGCCGACTACCGCGGGCTGCAGACAATCGTCGACATGTGGAAGTTCCACACGCAAACGCAGGGATGGAGCGATATCGCGCAACATGTCAGCATTGCGCCTGATGGGACGATTTGGACGGGGCGCGATTGGAATCGCGCTCCGGCCAGCGCCAAGGGGTTCAATGGTTCGTCGGCGGCAGGGCCGTTCATGTTCGAGACGATCGGCAACTTCGACGTCGGACACGACGTGCTCGAGGGCGAGCAATTGGAGTCGGTTGTGTCGGTCATCGCGCTCGTGCAGGAGTGCTTCGACCTGCCGGTCGAGGCGTTGCGGTTTCACAACCAGATGACCGACGAGAAAACATGTCCCGGCACCGGCGTCAGGAAGAGCGACATCCTCCAACGTGTCGCCGATTTCCGGGCGAAGCGGAAAGCGCCGCGCACAGGGGCCCGAGGTACACCGCCGCTTCGTATCCCCACCGACCCGCGGGTGGCGGACGCCCTGGTGGCGATCGTCGATCGACGCAGTGCGCGTTCGCCGCTGGCCGGCGCCGAAGAGGAACTGCACGAAGGCGGCATGACGCTCGACGAGCGCCGCGCGGCCAGAGGTGACGACGCCGGCGCTCGCGCCATTGCGCGCGGCGGTCTCACACCCGCGGAGCTCGTCGCCCTCCAACCGCACGTCGTCAATCTGAACCATGGAGAGCTGTCGTCGGGCGGAGCCGTACAGACCACCACGGCCGATATCGACGCCATATTCGGGGAGCACATCCCCAAGTTCTTCGACCACCCGGATCGTCGCGACCGGGCTGCGCGCGACATCGTCTTCTTCGCGCACGGTGGACTCGTCGGAGAGCTGTCCGGCCTCGGCGTGGCGCACAAGGGCGTCGAGTGGTGGAAGTCGAACAACGTCTACCCGGTCTACTTCGTCTGGGAGACAGGACTGTGTGAGTCGCTCGCGCAGATCCTCCACAAGGCGCAGAGCCAAGTCGGCGGCGCTGGCGGCCAGCGAGGAATCTTTGATCCGCTCAAGAACCTCGCCCACAAGATCGGCGACTTCGTCGTCGATCACATCACCGATAACGTGCTTGCCGAAGTATGCCACGATATCGGCGGTGTCAGCGTGTGGGACGTCATGAAATCGGGTGGGCGAACCGCGAGCGCACCCGGAGGCGGCGGTCGTGCCGTCGCAGACCGCCTCTCACAATTCCTGACGGCACAGGGGGAAATGGCGGATCGATATCGGCTGCACGCCGTGGGGCACAGCGCCGGGTCGATCTTCCACTCGCACTTCGTGCCGCTCGTGCAGGATCTCACCAACCGAACATTCGCGACCGTCCAATTTCTCGCGCCGGCGATTCGCGTCGACGAGTTCAAGCGGACGTTGTGGCCGCTCGTGCGCAGCAAGGCGGGCGGCGACCCCCGCGTCGCGGCCGAGCGCCTGACGATCTACACGATGCGCGACGCGCTGGAGCGGGCGGACAACTGCGGACCGTATCGCAAGTCACTGCTGTATCTCATTCACGACGGACTCGAGCCGCGCCGCGACGAGCCGATTCTCGGTCTCGAGCGCTCCATGCAAGAGGACGGCGAGCTCGCGCGCGACCTTCTGAGCGCCGCGACCCGAACGCGGGAAGTCAGTGTTGTGTTTTCTCCCTCACCGCCCGACGCACCCGACGATGCGCGTACGATGTCCGACTCGCACGGCGGCTTCGACGACGATCCGAACACGATGGACAGCGTCGTGCGACGGGTGTTGGCCAAACCCGACGGCGAGATCACACATTTCAAGACGCGCAACGAGGATGGCGGATCCATCTTCACGAACTTCAAAAACTGTATTGGTGATCTCACAAAGACGCGCGACGTCGACCTGGCACTGCCGCAACCGCCGCTCCCGTGCGGCTGCGGCGCACATTCGCCGAGCGGCTCGGCGCTCGTGCTCGCCGCGGACGCGTCGACGACGACGGCGCGTGGTCGGCGGCGAGCGCTATGCATCGGCATTGACCGCTATCCAACCGCTCCACTGGCCGGCTGCGTGAACGATGCGCGCAATTGGGCGACGGCACTGACCCATCTCGGGTTCAGCGCGAGATTGCTGATCGAACCATCGGAGACGACGCGAAGCGGCATTCTCGCGGCAATCGGCGACTTGATCGGCGGCGCCCAGGCGGGCGACGTCTTGGTGCTGCAGTACTCCGGTCACGGCACCGAGCTTCCCGACCGCAACCACGACGAAACAGAAGATGCGTTCGACCAGGCGGTGTGCCCGATCGATTTCGCGAGCGGTCATTTTCTCGTCGACGACGATGTGGCGGTCTTGTTCGCGAAATTGCCGGCTGGCGTCAATCTCACGTGCTTCTTCGACTGCTGCCACTCCGGATCGATCACCCGCTTCGCGGTCGGGGACCCGCAGTCGCCCAGCGGCATTCGCGATCGGCGGGCGCGGTTCATCAAGCCCACGCCCGAGATGATCGCCGCGCACGAGGCGTTTCGCGCGCGTATCGCGGGTTCCGCGGGCCGCACGGCGCGAGCGTTCTCCGCGTCGCGCGGTCCCGCCGGCATGCGCGAGGTCGTTTTCTCCGCATGTCGCCGCGACGAAGTCGCATTCGAGAACGACGGCCAGGGCGACTTCACACGTCGCGCGATTCCATTGCTGGATCGTTCGCTACGGGGAACCAACGCCGACTTCAGACGCGCCGTGATCGCGGCCTTCGGTCCCGCGCCGTCGCAGCATCCCTTGCTCGACTGCTCTCCGGCGTCCGAAACACAATCGTTCCTCGGTGGATCGGCAACGCCCGCCCGTGGAATGGCGTCGGCCGTGACTCCGTCTTTCACGGAGTCGCTGGGAGTCGTACCGGGCGCCGCGAATGCGCCGCTCGCGCGCTTGCTCCGCGACATCGCGGATTTGATTGACCATGGGTGACGTGACCGACGAATGACCCATCAACCGCCGAACGAGCCAGAAGCCGCCCGCACTCAGGCCGAAGAAGAACACGGCTCTGCTGGTCGTGTGGCGCCGAGTGATTCATCCGAACCGAAGGCTTCCAAGGAGCCGGCCGCGCATCTCGGTACGCGATATCGGCTCGGTCTTGGCGTGACGCGTCGCGGGATCGCTCCCGGCGTCAGGCGGCGCAACGGCGATCCGCTGTTTCGTCCTCTCCGCATCTACACCATCGATCCGTCGGAAGTATTTCTCGAAACCGCGACCGCGGTCGTCAACGTCCCATACGAACACCTCGAGCCCGGGCCAACGGGGCGGCTGATTCGCGTCGACCCGCACGATGCGGACTCCAACACGACGTATCCGCGAGTCGATCTCGACGACCCGTCGCTGCTGATCTCGCAGGGCCTGACGCCATCGCCAGCTGAGCCCCGCTTCCATCAGCAGATGGTGTACGCCGTGTGCAGTATGACGTACGCAGCGTTCCGTCGCGCGCTCGGCCGCGAGGTGAGTTGGGGGTTTCTGCCGCGCGGTGATGAATCGCACGACGAGCACGAGCGGCTCGTCGTGCGCCCGTATGGCCTGGCGTTGGCCAACGCCGAATACTCGAAGGACGACGGAACGTTGACGTTCGGCTACATCGTCGATACGGAGGGGAAAACTGGGCCCAAGGGTGGCGTGATCTTTACCTCGTTGTCTCACGACATCGTCACTCATGAGATGACGCATGCGCTGCTCGACGGACTGCGGGCCCATTTCACCGTTGCTGCGAGCCGCGACAGTTTAGCGTTCCACGAAGCGTTCGCGGACCTGGTCGCGATATTCCAGCATTTCAGCTACGGCGAGGTTGTGCGATCGGCCTTGCGCAAGGCAGGTGGCAAGGTTGATCGCACGCCGCTGCTGACCCTCGTGGCTCGACAATTTGGTCATGCCACAGGCAAGGCGCTTCGCACCGCCGGCACCGAGAGCGACAGCGTCTACGATCCCTCTTTAGAAATCCATGAGCTCGGATCAGTGCTCGTGAGTGCCGTATTCGACGCCTTCATCGACATCTTCGACCGGAAAACGGAGAAGGCGGTGTTGTTGGCGTCCGATGGGACAGGCGTGCTTCCGGTTGGGAATATCCCGGTGTTCCTGCTCGACCTCCTGGCCGATGCGGCGAGCAAGCTCGCGGGGCAATTCCTCTCGGTGTTGATTCGCGCGATCGACTACTGTCCGCCGGTCGACATTCGCTTCGGCGAATATCTGCGGGCCATCATCACGGCCGACCGAGAGTTGGTGCCTGCTGACCCATGGCAGTATCGAACGTCGTTCATTCAGGCATTCGCGAAGCGGCGCATCTTTCCGCCCGACGTGACGATCATGTCGGAGGACGAGCTCGTGTGGCGCGCCTTGGAGCGTGATTTACTGCCGATCGAAGAACTCACATTTGCAAAGCTGCAGTTTCGTGGTGACCCGGCGCACCCGGCAAGCAACAAGGAGCTTCGGCGCCAGGCGTGCGCGCTCGGAGAGGTGGTCTCTGATCCAGCTGTCGCGGGGCTCTTTGGGCTCGCACCCGCCGACGAGGATCACGATCTTCCGTGCATCGAATCCGTTCGCACGGCCCGGCGCGTTGGCCCGGATGGCGAAGTGTTGTTCGATCTCGTGGCGGAAGTCACGCAACGCCGGATCGTGCGCGCGACAGCGGAGGACCCGGGATTCGAGTTCGTGGGTGGTGCAACGGTCATCATCGATCCCACCGGGTGTGTTCGCTACGCGGTTCGAAAGAGCGTGCGCGCCGAATCTCGCGTGAAGGAACAGCGCGAGTACTTGCGGAGCGAAGCCGGCGCGGCGTTCTGGGAGGAGCGCGAAGGCGTTCGCCAGACTCGGCACAATTTCTTCCGGCTCCTTCATCGGCAGTCGCCGGCCGACTAAGGGCACGCGTCGCCGGCTCGCGCAAAGATCTCGCAAAGGCCGCCCATCGTCGTCCGGGAACCGGACCCGTCACGGGTCACAATCATCGGCGCGCTGGACGGCGGCGGTCGCACCGTCTGCAATTAAGAAACAATAAAAAAAGCGCTCGACGAGCTAACACTGTCACGCGCCGCACGTCCGTCGAGCGAGTTGCCTCGCAAACGAAGCGGCACGCGAGGCCAGAAATCTTCACGACACTCTGCGGAGCAGAATAATCATGCGTAGCAGCACGAGCGATTCACGCTACGATGCGAGCGATCGAGTGATCGCACTCAGCCTTGTCCTCCTTGCCGCCGTCGCGTGCGGGTCGGATTCGACCTCGCCGACGACAGCGACTTCCTTCACCATCCTCTCCGGCTCGTTGCAATCGGGCACCGTTGGAACCGCACTCGCCGCGCCGGTCGTGGTCCGGGTCGCCGACCAATCCGGCAACCCGCTTGCCGGCGTCGCGGTGACGTTCACGCCGGCCGCCGCATCTGGCAGCGCATCGTCGTCGACCGTGACGACCGATTCGACGGGCTCGGCACAGGTGTCATGGACGCTCGGTACCGTCACCGGAACGGACACGATGGCCGTGACGGTCGGAACGTTGCCATCTGCGGCAGTGCTCGCGACTGCAACGCCCGACGTGCCGGCGTCGATCACCATCGTTGGAGGAAACAATCAGAGCGCGCCCGCGGGGACGCTGCTGTCGGCAGTGCTCTCCGTGAAGCTGACGGACAAATACGGCAACGTGGTGCCGAACGCGGTGGTCGCATGGTCGGACGACGCGGGCGGTGCTTTCACGGCGCCGGCAACGACAACCGATATCAACGGGGTCGCGCAGGACAGCTACACGCTCGGGCCCGTCGTTGGAGCCGACGATGTGGTCGCGACCGTCATGGTCAACGGCGCCCCGATGTCCGCGACCTTTCTGGAGCAGGCAAATTAGAAAACACTAATGGACTCCCGACGCCGTGCCGCCGATCGCTTCTGCAGCGAGGCGAGCGAGCACGGCGCTGAAGTACTGCGGCTCGGTGAGCTTGTGTCCCCAGCCGCTGCCGAGCATCGAGCGCAAGACGAACCCGCTGACGCCGTGGAATCCCGAATGCTCCAGAACGAGCCGCGTGCCGGTGCCTACGGGCGTGAGCGTCCATTCAACGAGCGTCGGCTTCGCTTTGGTTGGTCCGCCGCCCCACGTGTACACGAGCCGGTGCGGGGGATCCGCCTCGATGATCTCGCAATGCACGACACCGTCAAAACCCGGACCGGGCTTGGTGCGAAACTGGAATCGATGCCCAACGCGCGGTTCGATGTTCGTTTCCATCAGCCACGTCGCAACGATCGCCGGGTCCGTGAGCGCGCGCCACACGCGCTGCGGCGGGTGCGGATACGTCATCTCTTTGCGGATGGATTTCATTCGTCGTCGTCCATGGCGTCGAGCCGTTCGCCCAGGCGTGTGAGGCGCTCGTCCCAGAAACGCTCGTACCGTGCGATCCATGTCGCGACCTCGCGCAGCGCGGCGGCGCGCAGTCGATAATACCGCTCGCGTCCCACACGGCGCTCCCGCACGAGGTCGGCTTCGCGCAGCACGCGAAGATGCTGCGAGATCGCCGGCCTCGAGACATCGAAGGTTTCGGTCAGCTCGTGCACCGGCTTGTCGCCGTCGCTGAGGAGCTCCATGATGCGGCGGCGCGTCGGGTCGGCGACGGCGACGAACACGTCACCTCCGCCCCAGCGCCGCTGCGTCCGTTTTGTACCGCTGCGTCGGCGTGCCGGCACGTTGGCTATGCTCCGGGTTTCTTCGCCGTGAGAGGGCCGACCACGACGAACGTGTTGCCGTAGAGATCTCTAAAGGTCGCCTGAGCGCTCCAGGGGTATTGCTTCGGCGGCGCGTCGAGCGTGACGCCGCGCCTCACCAGCCCATCCGCGAACGCCGTGACGTCGCTCGTCAACAGTACGATGTTCACCGTCTTGCCGACACGATCGGTGTAGTCGGTAGGCATCGTCGGCTCGTCCGGCCGACGGTTGATGCGCGATTTCTGCAACACAATGCCGGTCTCCGGCTGGCCAGGCGCGGCGACGAGAATGAATCGTTCGTCGGTGCCGAACGCCTGGTCGCGGACGACGACGAACCCGAGCTTTTGCGTGTACCACGCCTTGGCCTCCTCGTAATCCGGCACAATCACCGAGAACGACTGGAGACGCACCGTCGGCGCTTGAGCGGCGACGGGCGAAACGGCGGCGGCGATCGCGAGACCAACGGTCGACAGGCGCAGCGCGTGCATCGGAACCTCCAGAATAGGTAAGCGAGTGATTACCGGTAAATTCGTAAGCAGTGGCTTACCTGTCAAGAGCGAACCTGTTCCGATGCGGGCCGCCGGTCATCCCGTGTGCTGCGGCCGGCACACCACTCGAGTCATTCGCTGCAACGTCGCCACCGCTCCCAGACTCGAGTCTGTGCCCTCTGGGCTCGGTGTGACACTCTTAAGCAGAATCTCACGGAGCGCGGCATCATGCGAACGATCTCGGCGTTTCTTTGCATCGTCGTGAGCGCGACGACGGTACGCGGCCAACAGTCCGAGCTGACGGCGACGCCCGTCGACGCGAACACGCGGCGCGAGCTCGAGAGCGCGCGCGACAGCGTGTGGCGCGCCTGGTTTGCCGGCGACGTTCGAGCGCTCGAGCGTTTGATTCCGGCCGGATTGGCAGCCGGCTCGCCGTACAGTTGGGAGGACCGCGCCGCGACGATCGAAGGGTCACGCCGCGCCGCGGCGAGCGGACGGCGGCTCGTCGAGATCAGATTCGACAGCACGAGCATTCGTCTGCGCGGCAATGTTGCCGTGATGCAGGCGAAATACCTCTACGTCCTCCAAGGGCGCGACGGAACGCGCGATACGACACGAGGGATCGCGACAGAGGTCTTCGTACGCGAGAACAAGCGTTGGGTCAATCCGTTCTGGTATTTGGAATAGTCTCGAGCGCCTCGCGATACCACTGCTCGACGGCGCGCATCAGCGCGGGATGCGGCTCGTAGGGAGCGGCGGCCTCTGTGACGGCGGCGAGAATGAGACCCAGTCCGCTCTCGGTTCCGTCGCCGAGGGAACCAATCGCGTGCGCGTATTCGCTGATGCAGTTGCTCAGTTGACGGAACGTCTCATCGGACGCATAGAGCTCTCCGGGCGACGCGTCGTCGGGCAGGCGGCTACTGATCGCGCTCACAATGCAACGACGCGCCGACCCAACGATGGTCCGTCGCGCCGCGATGGCGTTGGCCCACGCGGTGCTCGCAGCCGCCGTTGCCGCCGTCTTGGCGGGCGGGCCGTCCAATGAATCTTTCATGAACACACTCCAGGACCACGTGCACCTCGTCTGAGAAGTCTAATCGGTCAGACAATGGTCGCGGCGTTGGGCTCGCTGGAGTGTTAATGTCGCTTTAATCTGTGCGCAGCGCGCGAACCGGATCGAGCCGCGCAGCCCGCGAGGCAGGCGCATACGCCGCACCGACGGCGACGAGCGTCAGCACCGCGGTCATGGCGACGAACGTCACCGGATCGGTTGGTGACACGTCGTGCAACAATCCAATCATGACACGCGAGAGCGCGATCGCACCGGCGATACCGACCACCAGCCCGAACGCGACGGGGATCAGACCGCGAGCGAGAACAAGCCGAACGACGCTCGAGGTCGGCGCGCCCAATGCGAGTCGGAGACCAATCTCGGAGGTCCGCTGGGCAACGCCATAGGCGATCACGCCATAGATGCCAACCGCCGCGAGAATGAGCGCGAGACCGCCGAAGGTCGTCAGCAACCAGGTTTGAAAGCGCGGACGCACCATGGTGTCGCTGATCATTTCGACCATCGGCCGCACCTCCCGCGCATTGGTCATGGGGTCGACTCGCCGAATCGCCTCCTGAATCGGTGCGATAAGAGTTCTTGTATCGACGGATGTCTTGACCGCGACCCACACGCCACCAAAGGGGCTTTGCGCGAACGGAACGTACAACTGCGGCCGAATCTCCTGACCGACGCCCTGATACGGAACGTCGCCAACGACGCCGATGATCGTGTGCGGTGCGTCGCCGAGCTCCACGCGATGACCGATCGGATCGCGACCGGCGAAGGCCCGTCTCGCCAGATCGCGGCTGATGATCGCCACCGGCGCCGCCGTCGCGTTGTCGCCATCGTTGAACTGGCGACCGCTGAGCAATGGCACCCCGAGCGCGGGAAGGAATTCCGGTGTCGCCGGAATGTAGATCACCTGCAGCTCTTGCCCGGCCTTCGGTCGAGGCTCGCCTTCGACGACGATCCCGCTGCCTTGCTGCATCCGGATCGGCGGCATGCTCGTGCTGGCGCCGACGGCAGTCACGCCCGGAATCGACCGCACCTCGTGAAATACGCGGTCGAGCATCGCGACCTTGTCGGTCGGCTTCGGATAGCGCTGAGACGAGAAGGTGAGGTGGAACGTGACGACGGGATCGGGATGGAAGCCCATGTCTGTCGTCAACAACGCGGCAAAACTGCGAATCATCAGCCCCGAGCCGACGAGGAGCACGAGCGCAAACGCGACTTCGGCCGCCGTGAGCATCGCGCGTGCGCGTCCAGCCTGTCGTCCGCCGCCGGCGCCGCGCCCTTGCTCGCGCAGCGTGGCCTGCGCGCCGTTCGACCAAGCAACGATCGTTGGCGCGAGCCCGAACAGAATCCCTGTTGCAATCGATGCGCTCGCGGCAAACACGAGGCTCGCGACGTCGAGCGAGACGTTCTCGAGCCGGGGAATGTCCGCGGGGCTGAGCATGATGAAAATCCTCATGGCCGCCGATGCCACCGCGATACCGGCGATGCCGCCGAGAACTCCCAGCAGGACGCTCTCCGTCAGCAGTTGTCGCATCACGCGGCCGCGATGAGCGCCGAGCGCGCGCCGAACGGCAATCTCACGCGCACGCGTCGACGTTCGCGCGAGCATCAGGTGCGCGACGTTCGCGCACGCGAGCAGCAGCACCAACCCCGCGGCGCCCAGCATCAGCCAGAGCGCTCGTTGAACGTCTCGTACGCTGTCGTCGCGGATCGATTGAAGACGGATGTCGGTCCCGGCGTTCGTCTCCGGGTACGCGGTCGCCAGACGAGCCATGATCGCATTCATCTGCGCTTCCGCCGCCGCCGGAGTCACGCCGGGCCGCAGTCGGCCGATGACGCGATATCCATGCATGCCGCGGCTCGTGATCCACGGGCTCGTCGCCGGCGCATCCGGGGCGCCGGACAACGGATACAATGACATCCAGAGATCGATGTCCGGGGTCGGAAAGTGGAAGCCCGGCGGCATGACGCCGATGATCGTGAACGGTTGATCGTTCATGCTCACTCGTCGGCCGATCACGGAACGATCGCCGGCGTAACGACTCTGCCAGAGGCGATGGCTGATCGTCACCACGGGCAGATGCTCCTCGTCTGGCCGCGGGAGCCGTCCGATCAGCGGCTGTGCGCCGAGGGTCGGATAGACCGTCTTGGTGCTGATGATGGCTCGCGCCTGATCGATGCCCTCGGGTCCAGACATCTCGAAACGGTTGAAGACGTATCCGCCGATGCTCGAGAACGCGGTGTTCTGCGCCTGCCAATCGGTGAGATCCGGATATGACGCCGGGTTGCGGTCGTTCGGCGATCCCACGGGCACGGTCCAGATCGAATAGAGGCGATCCGGGTCGGCATACGGAAGCGGCCGGAGAACGACGGCGTTCACGACGGTGAACAGTGCGGTGTTGGCGCCGATGCCGAGGGCGAGCGTGAGCACCACCGCGACCGTGAACCCCAAGTTGCGCCGGAGAACTCGCGCGGCGTAGCGAACATCCTGCAGCGCATCGTCCACCCATCCCAAGCTCCACATGTCGCGAGTCTCCTCTTTGATGGATGTCGGATTGCCAAGCTGCAGGCGGCCGCCCCGGCGCGCGTCCTGGGCATCGGCACCGCGCGCGCGGTGGTCGCGCTCGAGCATGGCCTGATGAAAGCGCAGCTCGTCGTCGAGATCGGCCGACAGGTGATCTCGCCGCAACCGATCGAATAGCCGATTCAAAAACTCTCGAAAGCGCGAGGACATGGCCGCCTCAAGCGTTGCCCATGATGCGTTGGATCGCCTCGACGATTTCGGCGAATCCGGCGTGCTCCTGCCCCAGCTGCTTCCGGCCCGTCGCGGTGATGGTGTAGTACCGCGCGCGCTGATTGTTCGGCGTCGTTCCCCAGTCGGCGCGGAGCCATCCCCGCTGGCGCATCCGCTGAAGAGCGGGGTACAGCGACCCTTCGTCGACCTGGAGCACCTCGTGAGACAGTTGCTTGATGTGCTGTGCGATACCGTACCCGTGCATGGGTCCGGCTGAGATGGTTTTGAGCACGAGCATGTCGAGCGTGCCCGGGAGCAGGTCGCGTTTGGTCATTGGGCGCTAGGTTGTCTATGGGATAGACAATCTAGGGCTTAAAAGGGTTGCCTGCTACGGCTCCCAGAGCCACGCCGCGCCGCGAACACCGCTGGAGTCGCCGTGCAGATTGCGCACAATGCGCGTCGTCACCGATTCGGAGAACACGTGGCGTGGTAAGAGCGCGGCGACCAGCTCCGCGAGGCCAGGCAGGTTCGACATTCCGCCGCCCAGCACGATCACGTCGGGATCGAGGAGGTTGATGACCGACGCGAGTGCGCGCGCCAGGCGGTCGTGGTACCGCGCGATCGCCGCCACAGCGGTCGGTTCGCCACCCTGCGCATCCGCGACGATTGCGCGCGTCTCCCGCGTCGCGCCGGTCGCGTCCAGGAGATCCCGCTCGAGCCCGGGACCGGACAGAAACATCTCGATGCAGCCGCGCTTTCCACAGTAACAGCTCGGGCCTGGATACTCGTCGCTCGTCATCCAGGGCATTGGGTTATGACCCCACTCGCCGGCAACGAGATTCGGACCCTCGAGGACATGTCCGTCGACGACGATGCCGCCGCCGACACCCGTGCCGAGAATGACTCCGAACGCGACGCGCGCGCCCGCCGCCGCGCCGTCCGCTGCTTCAGAGATCGCGAAACAGTTTGCGTCGTTGGACAGCCGAACGGGCCGGCCGAGTCGAGTCTCGAGGTCCAGCCCGAGAGGTTTGCCGTTGAGCCATACGGAATTGGCGTTTTTCACCAGGTGCGTCGACGGCACGATTGCCCCAGGGATTCCGACGCCGACCGAGCAGCGCTCGCCGATTTTCGATTCGAGGCCTTCGACGAGCGCCGTGATCGCGATCAATGTCGGCTCGTAGGCGCGCGGGGTGGCCGTTCGCTGTCGCTCGACGATCTCACCCGAGTCGGCGAGCGCGATGGCTTCGATCTTCGTGCCGCCAAGGTCCACCCCGATGCGCATGTCGGCTCTTCGGCTGACCTACATCGCCAGCTTATTGGCTGCGTTGAGCGCGGCGACCTTGTAACACTCGGCCAGTGTGGGATAGTTGAACACCGTCGAGAGGAAATAATCGAGCCCGGCACCGAGTCCGATGACGGCCTGGCCGATGTGAATGAGCTCGGTGGCTCCGGTGCCGATGATGTGCACACCGAGCAGGCGCCGGTCCTCTCGATGAAACAGCATCTTGAAGAATCCGCTGTCGTCGCCGAGGATCTGGCCGCGAGCGATCTCACGGTATCGCGCAATGCCGACCTCGTAGGGGACTCTGGCCTTGGTCAGCGCATTCTCGGTCAACCCGACCATCGAGATCTCGGGGACGGAGTAGATCCCGATCGGGAAGTGAAGCGCCATCGGCGCCACCGGAATGCCGAGCGCATGGCACGCAGCCAATCGGCCTTGCTCGCTCGACGTCGCGGCCAAGCTCGGATAGCCGATGACATCGCCGCCGGCGAAGATGTGTGGCACGGCCGTGCGAAACTCGGCGTCGACGGCGATGCGTCCGCGGTCGTCGACCGGAACGCCCGCGTTCTGAAGCGCGAGCGATGCCGTCGCGCCGATCCGGCCGACGGAAAAAAGCGCCATGTCGCTGACGATCCGCTTGCCGGACTCGAGGTGCAGGACCGCGCGCTTGGGCGTGTCGCTCGTCTCGAGGCGGTCGACGGCTTCACCGAAGCGAAATGATACATTCCTCTTTCGCATCTGATGAACGAGCTCGTCGACGATCTCGCTGTCGATGAACTCGAGCGGACGGTCGCGTTTGTCGATGACGGTGACGTTGACTCCCAGCGCGGCGAACATGGATGCGTACTCGATGCCGATGACGCCGGCGCCGACGACCGCGAGGGTGCGCGGCAGACGGGTCAGATTGCCGATCTCGTCGCTCGTGATGACGCATTCGCCATCCGACGCCACGCCTGGAGGCGGCACAGCCATCGTCCCGCTCGCGATCAGAATGTTCTCGGCGGTGACTTCCCTGGACACGCCGTCAGCCGTGACACGCAAGCGATGTGGATCCACGAACGTTGCGTCTCCGCACAGAATGTCGACGCCGTTGCGCATCAGCTGGTTCGCGATGATCGATCCTTCGACGGCGATGACGTCTTCGACGCGCGCCAGCAACTGCGCCGCGCTCGGCCGATTGCGCTGTTGATTCGTGGCACCATCAGCGTGCGTTGTCGCAAACGCGGCAAGGACGGCTTCGCGAAAGGTCTTGCTTGGAATCGTGCCCGTGGCGAGACAGATGCCGCCGACGCGCGCATGCCGCTCGACGATGGCAACGCGCCGCCCGAGCTTCGCGGCTTGCACGGCGCCGCGCTGGCCGGCAGGTCCGCTGCCGATGCAGATCAGATCGTAGTCGAATGAGTCGTTCACGGGTTCATCCATCAACCATCACTCCGCGAGAAACGCGTCCGTCAAGTCGGCGTCGCGGTCGAGCAGCTCGGCCGGCGTACAGCCGACGATGTCCTGGGCCTCATGAATGAGATGCGCTTGATCATAGTAGCCGGCACGAGCCGCAATGGCGCTCCAGGACAAAGAATCGTTCGCGCGGGCCAGGCCGAGCGCTCGCTGGAACCGTGTGATGCGCATCAGCCGCTTGGGCGCGAGCCCGACACGATCGCGAAACAAGGTCTGTACGCGGCGCGTGCTGAGGCTCGCCCGCCGGGCCAAGCCGCGAACAGACAGCGACTCGTTACCGTGGGACGCGAGTCTAACAAGATCCGGCAATACGTCGTCCGTCGCCCGCACTCGCGCCGATCGAGCCTCGAGCACTGACACGATCGTGGCAAACCGGCCGTCGTCGCTGTCACGATCACCGAGCCGGCGAAAACTCGCGTCGAGCGATGGCGCTGCGTCGTCGATTGTCAGAAACTCGTCGCGTAGCTCGTTCGCCGAAACGCCGAGGAACGATGCGGCGGACCAGGGATGAAACCGAACTCCCCAAAGGTCGATGTGTCGCGGCGCCGCGATCGAAATCGAGCGGCTGATCTGCCCCGCCACGAGGCGAAGCGGTTGAACGTGTGACGTCCCATCGGGCATGCGGCGCACGAATGGGTCGCCCATGTTGAGGACCAACTCGACGCATCCGTCGGGCACGATCGGCTCCGCCGCGGACGCTGCGCCGATCGGCGGGGCTCCTCGCAACCGCCAGATGCACCGAATGTGCGGCCGCAAATGGCTCGGCGGCGCGAGCTCGTGATATTGTAGCGCGTCGGACATTGGTTCGCGTTTCTACAAGACAGCGTCGCGAGGTGGCGCGAGCTTACGAATTCCGGCACGAATATACGTCTCGATCGCACCTCGGAGAGGGTACCTGTGACGATTCTTGTTTGCCGTTTCGTTGTCGTCACCGCGCTTGCAGCAAGCCCGTTGGCGGCTCAAACAATCTCGCGACCGCCCAGCCCCAACGAGGGCTCGAGTGCCGTCCAGCAGCTGTCCTGGTTCGCCGGATGCTGGCGACGCCAGGCAGCTGGCAGTGCGTCCGTCGTCGAGGAGCACTGGATGACACCGCGCGCCGGCTTCGCGCTCGGCTCATCGAGAACAGTGCGAGGAGATACGATGGTCACCGAGTTCGAGCAGCTGCGCTTGTTTCAGCGGTCAGGGCACGCGGTATATCACGCGGAACCCTCGGGGCAAATGCCGACCGACTTCGAGGCGCGAACGACGAGTGACACGATGGTTGTCTTCGAGAACGCCGCACACGACTTCCCGCAGCGAATCATTTATCGCAAGCGCGGCGTCGACTCGTTGATTGCGCGAATCGAAGGAACGATGAATGGCCAGCAGCGTGGCATCGACTTCCCGTACGTGCGCGTTCGCTGTCCGTAAGCGGGAGCGTAGTTTGGAGCATCCAATCGGACATGCGAGCCAGACTGTCATCCCGCGCCCAGCGAGGCATCTACTTTTCCGCCGTTCTGATTCCGACGCTGTTTTCTCAGGCCGCGCGGCCAAGTCAACCGAGCTTCTCCGTTACGACGGTGACGACGGGCCTCGATACGCCGTGGGACCTCGCGTGGGGCCCCGACGGTAAAATCTGGGTCTCTGAACGCGGCGGTCGAATCTCGAGGATCGATCCGGCGACAGGGGAGAGAACCGAGGCAGGATCAGTCAGCGTTCGGCAGAGCGGTGAAGGCGGCCTGATGGGCATCGCGTTCCATCCCGACTTTGCGCGTGAGCCATTCGTCTATGCGGCGCACACGTATGGCGACTTCACGAGCACGCACAACCGCCTCGTGCGTATGCGATGGACCGGGCGTTCGCTCGGTGCGCCCGAAATGCTGCTCGACGGAATTCCCGGCGCCGGGATTCACAATGGATCGCGGATCGCCATTGGTCCCGACCGCATGCTCTATCTCACGACCGGCGATGCCGGCGATGCAGACCGCGCACAGGATCGGCGGTCGCTCGGCGGCAAGATCCATCGGCTGACGCTCGAGGGAAAGCCGGGTCCCGACAATCCGTTCGGCAACACCGTGTGGTCATTTGGCCATCGCAACCCGCAGGGTCTCGTGTTTCATCCGACGACCGGCGTTTTGTACGAGACTGAGCACGGGCCGGGCGACAACGACGAGGTGAACATCATTCGGCGCGGCGGGAACTACGGATGGCCGCAGGTCCACGGGACGTGTGATGACGACAATGGGTCGGAGCGCGAGTTCTGTCGGCGCAATTCGGTCATCGAGCCGCTCGTGACGTGGACGCCAACGATCGCGGTCTCAGGCGCCGACTTGTACCTCTCCGATCGGATTCCCGGCTGGAAGGGAAGCTTGCTTGCGACGTCGTTGAAGGACGCGACGCTGTACCGTCTGACTCTTTCTGCCGACGGAACGCGCATCGTGAGTCAAGAGCGTTTGTTAGCCGGACAGTTCGGCCGTCTTCGCGACGTGCTCGTGGCGCCGAATGGAGATGTCTATGTGGCGACGAGCAACCGCGATGGTCGCGGCTCGCCCAATTCTGGGGACGATAAGATCATTCGGCTATCGAAACGTTGAAATATCGCTCGATTGAATCGTTCCGGCGGTAGTCGAATCCGATCTCTTTGGTGCGATGCCGGCGCCCCGCTTCGCTACGAAAAAACCTTGAGTGCCGTAAACGCATTGCCTCCAGCAGATTCGACGGCTCGCGCGAGGAATCCCGTCACGTTCGCAACCGCGAAAGAGATTCCGGACAGATTGCGTTCCCTGGGGACATTCGGAATAGGTCGAGGATAGGGGGACGCGGTGAACACCCACGCGGCATCCGCGGGCACGATCATGATTTCCTCGCGCTCCAGATCGGCGTCGGCAAGCACGCCCGCGACGTCAGGCAACGAGCCCGGCAACCAGGCCGTTCCGTTGGACTCTCGAGCGGATACAATCAACGAACCGCGCGCCCGTGCATGCGCTACGGCGTCGGCGAGCGCCTGCACATGCGCAGCGTTTGCAGTCCCCAATGAGAGATTGATCAACTGGGAGTTCTGATCGGCCGCCCAGATGATGGCGCGCGACACGATGTCGATGTTCGTTGCCAGCCGGCGATCAAATACCTTGGCGACGATCAGCTCCGCCGCTGGACTCTTCTCGCGAATCGCGGCCGCGACGGCCGTGCCGTGCCCGATCCGGTCGACGTAATCGTCCGGCGCGCCGCCGTCGATCAATGAAATACCGCCGGTCACACCGCCGACGTGCGGGTGCGACGCATGGACGCCGCTGTCGAGAATCGCGATTCGCACACCACGCCCCGCGCGACCAGCGAATGGCTCGTCGCCCAGGCTGTATCGCATCGCCAGCCGTCAGTGCACGACCTGAAGCCCGCCGCTCGGGAAGAGTCCCGCGAACGACGACTCCCGCGCCAGCAGCATATCGGCCGTACCTTCTTCGACGATGCGGCCTCCCTCGAGGACGACGACCCGATCGGCCCGCCGCGCGAGATCCAGTCGGTGCGTGATGATGATCGTCGTCCGGCCGCGCATCGCCGCTTCGTAGCCTGCGGCAACCTGCGCCTCTGTTGCCGGGTCGAGGGCGCCCGTCGCTTCGTCGAGCACCAGCACGGCAGGATCGGCGAGGAACGCGCGCGCGATCGCGACACGCTGGCGCTCGCCGGCCGACAGACCGCGGCCACGCTCACCGGCGTTCGTCTCGAAGCCGTGCGGCAGGCGGGCGATCAATGGCGCCAGCCCAGCCGCGGCGGCGGCCGCACGAACGTCGGCATCGTCCGCGTCGGGACGTGCATAGCGAATATTCTCGGCGATCGTCGCGTTGAAGATGAACGGATCCTGATCGACGGTGAGGACGAGGCGACGAATGTCGGCGAGACGAACGTTGCGGAGGTCGACGCCGTCGAGCAGCACACGCCCGTGATGCGGATCCAGCTGTCGAACGAAGAGATCGGCAATTGTCGATTTGCCCTCGCCGCTTTTGCCGACGATCGCCAGCCGCTCGCCGGGACGAACGTCGAGTGATACGCGATCGAGCACGGGTCTGTCCTGCAAAGGCGAGGGACCGCCGGCGCCAAACGCGAACGACACGTGTTCGAGTCTGATGTTGCCACGCGTCGTGTCGATGGCGACGGCATGTGGCGCTTCCGCGACATCGAGTGGCGCGTCGAGAATCTCGCTCACCCGGCGCAGCGATACGCGCGCCGACGCGAGGCTGGCGTAGAGACCCATCAACGCCTGGATCGGCCAGATGAGTCGCATCTGATAGGCGATGAATGCGACGAGGGTGCCCATCGTGATCGTCTGATCGATGACGCGCATGCCGCCGACGAAGAACACTGCGCCACTTGCCGCGGACAGAAGAAGGCCGGGAACGCCGCCGGACAAATACGTCAGGCGGCGCATGGACATCAGTGCGCCGATGAACGCGTCGTTGCGCGCGCGAAAGCGTTGCGCTTCGCGCTCCTGCGCGTTGAACGCGACAATGACCTTCATGCCGAGCAGCGCCTCGATCAGAAAGCTGCCCACGTCCGCGCTGCGATCGCGGACGCCCGTGACGGCAGTCTCGAGTCGGGCGCGATATCGCACGAGCGCCCAGAGTGCAACCGGAAGAATGGCGAAGCTGACGAGAAACAGCACGCGGTCCAGTCGAAAGAGGATCACCACACTTCCGACGAGGAAAATCACATTGCCAATCCACGCGAGCGCGATCTCGGCCGCGACACGCTGGATTTCGCCGATATCGCTGTTGATCCTTGCCGCGATCTGGCCGACGGGCATGTCCGCATAGAACCGCGGCGACAGCTGCTGCAGCTTGCGGAACAAGCCAAGCCGCATGTCGAAGAGAATGTCAGCCGACGTGCGAGTGTAGATCAGACCACTGACGACATTCAATACGAAGCTGCCGAGCGTCAGTCCCGTGAACTGGAGGATGATGCGGCCAAGGGCTCGTGAGTCGCCGCCGAGCAGCGCGCGATCGATGAGCAATCGCGCGAGATACGGGATGAACAGCGCCAGTGCCGTGCTCGCGAGCGACATCGCGAGCACGACCACGAGGCGACGCCAATGGGGAGCGACGTAGGCGAGCGCTCTTCGAAGGTCCCGGTCCAGCAACGGCAAGTGTTATCTCTGCGACGTCGGCTGGCGCGGCACGATGATGACGTTCGTCATGTCCGCGCCCAGATTGACGGTTCCAAGGTGGGCGAAGTTGGCCGTGGAATAGCGGTCGATCGTGCTCCCGGCCGTGGTGATGTACAGCTGGCTTCCGTTCGAGCTGACGACGAGTCCCATGCGCGGCCGGCCGGGAAACTCGACTTTTCCGACGACGCGTCGCGACTCGAGGTCGAACGTCCAGAATTGATAGTTGCCGATTTCACTGTGAATGCCGTACGCGCGCTTCTTGTCGGGCGCGAGGCGGAAGCTCACCTGTTGGCTCGGCCCGAGCGAGTAGAAATCGAGCTGCCGGTTGACGAGATCCATTCTCGCGACCCCCATCTGCGTCCGCCGGTTCACCGGATCCGTCGTACGGAAGAGGCCAGTGTAAAAACCCGGTTCCTCGTATACATCGTACGGCAGTCCGAACGCGATACGCCCTAACCCTTCTTCGAAGAGTGTTTTTGAAATCTCCCACCGATCGACTTCCTTGAGCGTATTCGTATCGTAGATGAGGACGTCGTCCTGCGTGAAGAAATACATCAGGTCGCCGTTCGGCGAGAACATGATCTGCGCCCCTTCACGCTCCTCGCCCCGCGGCCACGGGATCGTGTCGCGGACCGTCCGCGTGGCAAGGTCGTAGCGCAGCAACGTCGGTTTGCTGACCTCGTAGCGATCGCGCTTCTTGGTGTACGCCTTCACCAGCAAGACAGCGAAGCGCTCCTTTGGATCGAGGCTGAAGCCCCACATGCGCACTTTGGTGCTATCGTGCGACAGGCTGAAGCTCGCGAGCTGGCGTTTGGTGGCGAGGTCGACGATCTCGACGTGCTCGTTGCCAGGGTCGGTGAGGTACAGACTCTTCCGGTTGGCCGAGAGCGAGAGTCCCGGAATCCCGATCGCGCTCTTGATGGTGTCCTTCACGCGCATCGTCGCCTCGTCGATGACGAGAACGTTGCGTGCGTACGTGCCGACATAGAGGGTGCCGTTTCCGCCGGCAGGGACGGCTTGCGCACGGCCTAACGTCGCCGTGAGTGAGAGCAGAGCAAAGGCGGAAAAGCAGATCCCTCGCCGGCTGCTCGGGATGACGATTCTCATGGAAATATCAGATCGATCTTTCGCCAATCCTTCTGCGCGGACGCGCACTTCGCAGTCCAGTCGGGCGCATAGTTGTAGAGATCGGGAACGTGCGCCGGCCAGAAGCAGGTGATGTGACAGTCGAACAGATCGCGCTCGACTGGTTGACACAATCCCGCCGTGCCGCCGCTGCTGTCGACCTCCCATCCAGGCGAGAACACGAAAGAGCAGCCCAAGGGGATGTGCGGGCCCGCTTGCGCCGGTGGGCCGCCTTGCTGAAGCGCGACGACGTCGTTCTCCAGGGTCTCTTCGATCTTGCGGGCTTTCTGATTGATCGATTTTAGATGTTCCATTGTCATCCCGAGCGTAGCGAGGGATCTGCTTTTTTTCCACTGTTACTGATCGAACTGCGCCAAAAACTCCGGCTTCCTGTCCGCCAGCGTCGCGTACACCTCCAAACACGTGTGCGTCCACGCGCGAATCCACTCGCAGTAATGCAAGTTGGGCTCGATCGACGACCCGTATCGCGTGTGCGCCTCGTGATAACAACCGCCGGCGCAGAGCGGACGCGCCCAACATTTCGAGCAGTCTGTCTTGTTCGCGATGTGATGCTTGAGAAGAAACTCATCCTGGATCGCGTGGTCGACCCCGGCGAACACGTTGCCGAGCTTGTGCTCGTCGGAACCGGCAAAGCGATGGCAGAGGGCCACGTCGCCGTCGGTGGCGACACCCATGAGGCCGAGCCCCGCGCCGCACGGATATGCCTTGCTCATTCCCTTGTGCAGCTCCTCGAGTGTGTCTCGCACGTTCGAGAACCCGTGACGGCGACCGGCCAGCGCATGCTCGAGATACTCGGCGGCAAGCGTCTGAAAACCGCTGAGCAGCTGCTGGAAGCCGGCGTCCTCGATCGCGTACTCACGTTGCCACGATGTGGTCACCGGCGCGAATCCGACCTCGTAGAACCCGATCTCCTCGAACAGATGTCGGTAGATCGACACGACGTCGAGGTTCTGCCCGGTCAGCGTCACGCGCGCACCGACCGGACGCCGGCGGTGCTTCGCCAGGAGCTCTTTGATTCGCGGAACGATGATGTCGTAGCTGCCCATCCCGTTCGCGAACACGCGATGTTTGTCCTGCTGTTCGCGCGCGCCATCGATCGAAACCGTGACCCCGACGTCGTTGGCGACCATCCAGTCGATCACTTCTTCGCGCAGCAGCGTCGCGTTCGTCGTCAGACTCGCATTCACCTGCTTGCCGAGCGCCGCGGCGCGCTCGCGCGCGTAGGCGAGCGCCGTCTGCAGCATTCGGAAATTCAACAGCGTCTCACCGCCGAAGAACGTGAGATTCACGACGGGCGAGTCCACCGACTCGTCGAACAGGAAATCGACGCTCTGTTTTGCCGTCGCTTCATTCATGAAGCGCGGCTTTGTTTTCGCCTCGACGATTCTGTCTTCCCCGTACTCATAGCAGTAGCCGCACGACAGGTTGCACCTGCTCGTCACGTTGAGAACGAGCGTCTGCAGCGGAATGCGCCGCTTCGGTTTTTCGGCGACGGGTTTCGGCGGCGGCGCGACGATCGAATGAATGGCCCGCATTCCGAGCAACTCGCCGATCGACGCGCGAACATCATCGGGCGTCCATCGAGCACTGAGTGTATCGGTCAATTCAGCCGGCGACCGATCGCCCTCGGCGAGTGTGTCGAGCACCGCCTGCGCAACGTCGTCGATCCGCACCACGGCCGCCGACGGCACGAGATACAGGAAGCGCGAATCGCCTCCCGAGAACGCGTGATACTCGCCGCGTCGAAGGTGCGTCATGGCTGCGTCTTCCAGGGAACGAACTTGACGTACAGCGGCACCGTGACCACCAGATGTGCGCGCGCCTTCAACGGTCGCTGCGATTTGTCGGGTGGTTGGTACGACGCGACGACCCATACGTCGCCGACGTTGTTGCGGTTCGCGCTCCGCGCCGGATTCGGCCCGTCGAGATTCGGCGTGAACAGACCTGTTTGATCGAGCGTGCCGACGAACTTGATATCGTCGTCGTCGTACGTGACGCCGTATTCCTCGAGCGACCACGTGGCGTTCACACGGCCGATCTCCACGTCGTCATCGGTGTCCGACTTGCCATCGGGCCCGTTGTAGTACGCGACTGCGTCGAACTGCTGCAGTTGTTTTGGAAACACAGCGCCGCCGACACGCGCGAGGCCGGCGAGCGGCGTCACCTTGATGCGGCTGATCTGATTGTAAACGACCGCGGCATCGCGCAGTGGCGCACCGACGGCATAGAGATCTCGTTTGCCGATCGCGGCCGTCGAGTCGACGTTGAGCCGCACGGTGATCGAGTCCGGCGTCGCGCGTACGACGCTCGCGACCGTCACGCCTGGGCCAAAGTCGATCCCATTGGCGTCGGGCCGTGTCAGGTTCGCGCCGAAGATCGTCACGTCGATCCCCTTCGTGCCCGTCCGCAACGCGCGCGGTGCCACGCCCATCACGACCGGGCCAGCGCCGAGCTTCCGCATCGTGACGTCCATTCCAATTTCATCATAGCCGCCGGTGAACCAGCGGCCCGACATCTCCTCCCAGCCCGGCTCGACGAACATCACCTCGCGCAATCCGACAGAGTCGCGCGCTCGCATCGCCGGATCGGTCGAGCGCCCGCGCCACTGATACCCGGTGTAAACGATCGATTTACCGGTGCGACGGACCACTTGGCCGCCCTCCGCATATCGATAGCTCGCCTGGGTCACGAACTCCCCGTCACTTGCGCCGCGCGCGATCGTGACGCGTCCTTGAAAAGCGCCCCGCCCGGGTTGAGTGCCCGTGAGCAGCCAGGTGCCTTCGAGGTGCGGAGGACGCATCGTTGCCGACCACGCCGTCCACTCGGGCGTTCGCAGCGGGAACGCGCGCGACAGATGCGCGATGGCGATGTCCATCGGCTGTTGGACCGGGCCGCTGTCGTTCGCCGCGGGACCGCCGCGCCGAAATGCCTGAAAGTCCGCGTCGGGGAACAGCGCGCGATGCGTCGCCACGAGCAGCTCCCATTCGCCACGCGAGCGCCGCTGTGTGATCACACGCCCCATCGAATGACACGCACGGCAGGTCGTCTCGGTCCGCGTGTCGGCCGTGTAGCGGTAGTCGATCATCCGGCGTTCCGTCTCAAACCGTCCCGGACGCAACTCGGCGGGTGCCAGGCCCTGATTGTCGCTGAGGTAACGCACGATCGTCCGCGCGACCGCGGGATCGAGATCGACATCGTTCAGTGCCGCCATGCGCCGAACCGACAGCTCCCAGCCTTCCGGCGTCTTTCGCTCGAAGGAGATGCGTTGCATCACGCCGGCGCTGTCGCGCACATGACAACTCTGGCAATAGCGAATTGTCGTTTGGTCGCGGATCGCAATTCCCGTCGTCGTATCCGCGTTGTTTCCTCGACCGCCGCCGGTGACCGCCCCGCGGCCGCCTCGTTGTCCCAGGCTTGCATCCGTGACGAAACAGAGCAGCGCGACGACCAGCCAGACGCGCGACGACCCCGATAGCAAACGACGCGACATGACTTGTTTTCCGTGCGGGTGAGCGTTGATGGCACTCCGCCGCAGCTACGGTTACGGCGATCCCCTCATCCTGTCAAGCAAGGACGAGCATCTCCAGGCCGATGAGCGTCGATAGGGCACCGAGAAAATCGGGCAACGGTGCGGGAGGCGCCGCCCGGTTGTAAGCGTCGAAAATATCAGGGACCTGTGTGTGGCGCGGGGCCTTTCCAGCACAGTGGGATCCGAAGCTTGGAATTCACGTGACTTGAAGTCGCGGCCGCACTGACCCTATAGTGAGTCGTATTAATTTAAATCATACCAACATGGTCAAATAAAACGAAAGGCTCAGTCGAAAGACTGGGCCTTTCGT